>Ga0126381_100000976_pt1 | contig 31175 bp, 27 predicted proteins | sample PanSoiMetPlot_28_FD_96465 | JGI IMG/M metagenome (GOLD analysis project Ga0126381, IMG submission 96465) | Tropical forest soil microbial communities from Panama - MetaG Plot_28 | ecosystem: Environmental > Terrestrial > Soil > Tropical forest > Bulk soil | place: Panama | collected 2016-02-17 | reverse complement strand
TGCACGTCGCCTCCTGGCATTTCTACGATCCCGCGCCCGATCGCGACGAATACCTCGCCAAACTCATCGAAGCCTGCCACCGCCGCGGAGTTCTTGTATACGCTTGGGTCGAACTGCCCCACGTCAGCGAAAAGTTCTGGGCGGATCATCCTGAATGGCGAGAAAAAACTGCTCTTCTCCAGGATGCCCAACTCGACTGGCGCAAGCTGATGAATCTCCAGAACCGCGAATGCGTCGCCGCAATCGAAGCGGGTCTGCGCCGCATGGTCGGCCGCTTCGATTGGGACGGCATCAATCTCGCCGAGCTTTACTTCGAATCTCTCGAAGGCGCATCCAACGCCGCGCGATTCACGCCCATGAACGACGACGTGCGCGCCTCATTCCGTACCCGCTCAGGCTGGGATCCGCTCGAGATCTGGAAGACCCGCACCGACGCGAAATCCCTTCGCGAATTCCTCGATTACCGTGCCGACCTCGCCCGCAACATGCAGGAACGCTGGCTGAATTTCGCGGAAACCCTGCAACCAGCCCTCGATATAGTCCTCACACACGTAGACGATCGCTTCGACACCGGGATGCGTGATTCCATCGGCGCCGACGCCGCCCGCGTCCTGCCGCTGCTCGATCGCCACTCGTTCTCGTTTCTGATTGAAGATCCTGCGACCGTATGGAATCTCGGCCCGCAACGCTATCCCGAAATCGCGAAACGTTATCGCCCCATTGCGCCTCGCGCCGATAAGCTCGCCATCGACATCAACATCGTCGATCGCTATCAGGACGTTTACCCCACGAAACAGCAGACCGGCACGGAACTGTTCGAACTGGTCCACCTCGCCGCGACTGCCTTTCCGCGTGTGGCTCTTTACTTCGAGAACAGTATCCTCCCGCCGGACCTGCCGCTGCTATCGGCCGCTTCTGCCGCGGTCACAAACTACGCCAGGGACGGCCGTCGGATCTCCATCGAGTCTCCCACCGACCTTGAAATCGCGTGGAACGCGCCCGGAGCGCTCGTCGATGGAAAACCCTGGCCAGCGTTTTCCGCAACATCATTGCGTCTTCCCGCCGGCGCTCACACCGTCGAACCCAGCGGCAACCGAGAGGAGATCGGCATTATCGACCTTAATGCCACGCTGAAATCCGCCTCATTCGATGGCAACCGCGCGGCCTTCCAATACGCCAGCGACAGCCGCGCAATCGTCCGTTTCAACCGTGCGCCTCGCGAACTCTCGATCGACGGAACCGCAGCGGATCCGAAGTGCGAAAGCGCGGGTGAATGCGCCGTGTTGCTGCCACGCGGCGAGCACCGCGTACTGGCGCGATAAGCCCTACTGAACAGCGCGGTCCGCGTCCAGATAGATCCGCACCCGGTTGCTTTCTTCTCCATTCATTACGAGCCGCAACTCGCCGATTCCCTGATTTACAATCGCCGGAATCTCAATTTCCACCAGGTAATAACCGACATATCCCGGAGCCAGTGTCGCCCGGACCACCCGGGCAGGAGAACCGTCGATAAACGCGCCTACCGCCGCTCGAACCGTCGGTGGGGAGTCGAGTGGCGCGGGCGTTCCCGTGGGCCAGTCCGGAGTGACTTTCCCCAGCCCCGTTGCGAGCACCTGAACCGTCGATCCCGCGCGCACCGCGATCGACGGATCGAGCACCAGTCCGCTCGCGGAATCCAGAATCAACGGCGCGCCATCGGCATCCACGAAAATCGCGGGCGAAGCGTCCTTTACCGTCAATGGCGCGGTCCACCGGCCATCCCCCGCTTCGATCGCCAACTGAATTGCTCCGGTCGAAGCTTCAAAAGGCACCTGAAGCTGCGAACTCTGATCCGACGCCGCCAGCACCGGATAGGTTGTAGCGCCTGCCAGTCCCTGCCGGACATTCGCGCCCAAAACGCTGATAACGGACCCCGGAGCGGCTGCGCGATCACTCAGATCTGCGCCGTTAACCACCCGAATATTCCTGGAACGATGGGGCGCCGCGGACTCATAAATTCCGTAACCATCCAGCGCAACCGTCAGCCGGTTGTCCCCGCTCAGCCGCACATCCCATGCCGGGGCCGCCGGCAGACCCGCCGAAAGCGACCTCCAGTTCGAACCCGCTGGCCCCGCATCATCCAACGACAGATTCCCGGCAAACACGCCCCGGTCCGTCGCAAGATACACTACGTTGCCCGACCGGTCCGCGGCGATTCCATGTATCGCCGCCGGAGGCAGGGCGCCAGTTACGTCGTCCCAGAACAACCCGCCGTTCACCGTCCGAAGCAGCCTCGCGCCGGAAGCTGCAAGAGCGGATTCCGGCCGCGTCACGTCGACCCAGATCCGACTAATTCCAGCCGATATCGCCCGCGGAGCTTCCGACCAGGTGGCGCCGCCATCCCGCGACATTGCCAGCCTTCCGTCCGCAGTCCCGCCGTAAATCGACGCGCCGGCAGCCGCCACGCTCGCGAACTGCCAACCCGAGCGCCGCGCGATGCTTTCGCGCAACCCGGCTTCCTGATCAGCAACATTTGCCGGGACCCATGCTCCCGACTCGAACCGGACAACCGTCGAATCCGCAAGCTCCACAATCCGTCCCGAGAGTAGTCGCCGAGCGGGCAGATTGGGCAATTCGTCATTCAGCCCGCGCCACGACATCCCTCCATCCAGCGATCGCCAGATCCCGAACTGATTCGACGCCGCAATCTCCTGCGGGTTTGCCGTCGAAACCGCTATCGAGGTGAAGCCCTCCCCGACAATCGAACGCCCGTTGTACCCCGTTAAGTTGAACCAGGTCTTTCCGTTATCGTCCGACCCGTAAACGTTATCCCGCGCCGCTGCGTAGACTCGCCCGCTCGAAGCGGGTATCATCGCCGATGCGGGAGGCGCGCTGTCTGTTGTGTTCAGCCGCCAGTGAGTAAAATCGGTCGTCTCAAAAATCCGGTTTGATTGGGTTCGAACGAGCAACGTCCTGTTGCCCGGCGCAAACCAAGCCGCTTGAATCGGACCGGTAGCGGCGCTTGCCAAGCCGTCCTGAATTGCGGTACCGCCAATGCGATGCCATACCACTGCAGCATCGGCAGAAGTCTGGGCGTAGACAGCCCGAAAAGGGAACACGCCAGCCGCAAGTATCGCAACGATACTGTACGCGCGCCGGAATCGCACACCCGTTTCACAAGGACACATCAACGTGTCTCAATTCTACCCCAAGGCCGCAAGACCCTCTCCCGAAACTATCTGATTCAGAGTGATTTACGGCGCTAAAAATTTCTGGAGGCCAAAATTCCAGCATTTCCGATGCTATTCTGAGGGTGCGTCATGGCACATATCAGGCCATTGTTGAAGATCGCGACGAATGCTGTTTTGCTCCTGGCGGCGTGCGCGGCTCTTCAGGCGCAGCAGCCTCCCGGTTCCGCGCCCGACGGCGCAGCCAGATTGCTCAATTTCGTCGGTCAGCTATCCGTCGTCCGTGGCGGATACGCCTGGGCGCTTAACGTAGGGGATTCCATCCAGCCGCAGGAAACGGTCGTCACAGGTCCTGATGGATGGGGCGTTTTTCAGATCTCCGACGGAAGCAAATTCGAGGTTTATCCCAATTCCAGGGTGATCTTCCGCGCCAATCGGAATAGCTGGATCGACCTCCTCGAAGTTTTCCTCGGCAAAGTGCGCGTTCAGATCGAACATTTCGGAGGTATGCCGAACAACAACAACGTCCGCACGCCTACCGCAGTTATCTCCGTCCGAGGCACCATTTTCATCGTCGAGGTCGAGCCGGACACAAACACCACCCTCGTGCAGGATGAGGAGGGCGTCGTAGTGGTTCGCCACATCCTGCGTCCTTCTGAAACGACCCTCAAACCCGGCGAGTACGTTCGCGTATTCCGGAACGAACCTATCGGAAAAGCGGTGTTTGATAAGGGCGGAGTCCTGCAGCGGCTCGCCCGCGCAGCGCAGGATGCGTTCTACCAGGCCGCGGTCAACCGCGGGTCCGGAATTCCGCGCGTCGGCTCAACAACTTCCGCGCCCGGATCGCCGGCTGACAAGAATAACGGAGGCTCGACCGCTCCACCTCCGCCGCCCGCGCCTGCGCCGCCGCCGCCTCCGCCGCACTAACCGTTCAGTCTTTCCCGTGAAGTCCCAGGCGCGCTAGGACGCGACGCACCTTCTTCGGCGAAATCGAAAGCCGCCGCGCCACTCGCGCCACCTTGCGCCCTTCGTGGTCCCAGATTTTCGGAATAATGAGGTCCGCGAAGTCTTCAGTCAGTTGCTGGAAACTCCGCTCCCCCACTACGCCCTGCGACCACGCCTGGAGTGTCGTATCCATCTTGCCCCCGCGCACGACCTTGTTCTTCAGTGTCTGCAGGTCTTCCCAGATGTGGTCCTGAACCTCGTTCTTTAATAGCGCCGCCGCCTGATCGCAAATTTCGCGCGAAGTATCGATCGAGCCTGAAGACGTGTTGCAGAGAGTCAACCCTTGCCAGATCAACGCCCGAGCCTGCAGCCGCCGGTTCTCCGTTCGCTTAGCCAGATCGACCGCTTCGCGCGCTGCTTCGATCGCCTGATGCGCCACCCACGCCGGATCCTCGATCTCTTCCTCGAGCTTCGTGTTCTCCACCATGCACTCCAGCAACCGAGCCCGCGCCATCAGAATGTAATCTTTCTTGTCTTCGCCCAGCGCGTACGCCTGGCGCGCCTCCTCTCCCGCCCGCGCCAGATCGCCGCTGTCCAGATGGAGATGGCCTCGGTTAACGCAAACAGTCCCTGCTCCCCGATGATGAGAATGAATCCGATAAATATCCGTCGCGCGGTCGAGATGCTCAAGAGCCTGCGCGCGCATGGCCTCATACTCGCGCCGGATATCCGGTTCACTCCGCCGCCGCTGCGCCGCATCCGCGTCGATCCGCTTCCGCAGTTGCAGAGCGATCAGTCGCTCCACATAGCCCATATTTGCGAGCGAACGCGCGAGATTCCTGTGTTCGGGGTCCCGTTTTCCGTATTCCTCGATGGCCCGCGAAAAATGCCGGAGCGCCAGGTCGTACCGTCCTTCACGCCGGTACATCCGCCCATAGCTCGACTGAATATTTCCGCGCGTGATGAAATCGTCGGTCAGGCTCAGCACCGCATCCGCGTCCGAGAGCAGCCGCAGAGCTTCCTTCGTCCGCCCCTTCTGGAAAAGAAGCCAACTCTCCGCCACCCGCATCGCCGCCGCCACAGGCTCCATGCCCGCCTGGGTTGCAAGCTGGAAACCCGTCGCGACGTGGGTCTGCGCACTGTCGTACTCCCCGATCTTCCGATGACACCGCGAAGACCAGAAATGCGCGAGGGCGAGCAGCAGCAGGTCCGGTACATCTTCTGCCAGCGAAAGCACCAGCCGGAAATTCACCAACGCCCGCTCGACCAGTTCCTCGTGAACCCAGAAAACTCCCTCCGCCATCAGGACGTGGACATAATCCCGAACACTAAGATCGGCCCGCCGCTCCTTCGGAATCGCGGCCAGCCCCTCTTCGATTACGTCTATCTCCCGCCACCCCGCATCTACCCACTGAGCCACATAACACAACAAAGAGGCGGCATCGGGGTCGCGCGGATCGACATGTCCGCCCATCTGTTCCCAGTAGGCATCGAGCCTCGCCATGCCGCTTCCAATCCGGCGGTATCCGAGATCCTCCCGGAGGCTGTCAAGCAATCCCTGCTGGACTGCGGTCACCATGTGGGTAACAGCGTACCAAAGACTGGTCCGTAGTGGACCAGTCGCTTCCGGCTACCTACGACGCTTGAGGCCTCTGCGGAAATCAGTTGTACTGAAATGGCGATGCTGACGGCCAAACATGTGTCAAACCGAACGCGCGCTCGGGTCATGATCCTTTTGGGGGCTCCGGGCAGCGGTAAGGGTACTCAGGGCGCATGGCTGTCCAGGAGGCTCGGAATTCCCTGCTTGTCGACGGGTGAAATCCTGCGCGGCGAGGCGAAGCGGAATACGCCGGCCGGGTTCCGGCTCCGCCAGTTACTCGCAACGGGCGCGCTGGTAGACGATGAAACGGTCTGCGCAGTCGTGGGGGCGCGACTGCGAAGGGAGCCTCCGGTCAGAGGCGTGATTTTCGACGGGTTTCCGAGAACTTTACAACAGGCTGAGTTTCTGGACGGCTTGTTATCGGAATTGGGCTTACCCCGTCCGATCGCGATACATCTCGACGTCTCCGCGGACGGGCTTCTCCGCCGTCTGAGCGGACGGCGGCAGTGCGCTGCATGCGGCGAGGTCTACAATCTCTCCTCACGTCCGTCGTCGCGTGGCTCACGCTGCGAAAAAGACGGCGGAGCGCTGATTCAGCGCGATGACGACACCGAAGAAGTGATTCTTCGCCGTTTGCAGGAATTCGAATCTTACTCGGCCCCGCTCATCGAGTATTACGAAGGCGTCGGCTACCGCCGCATCGCGGCCGACCGTGAACCGAAGGTTGTTTCCGAAGAACTTCTCGAGATTGTGGAGCCCGCCGCGTTCGATCCGCGTTCCGAAGTGCTCCTTGAAGGACGCGCCGCGTTCTCCGGCGCCGCTTAATCCCCGAACTCCCAGGCAGCGAACGCGCTGGCTTTCGTAATATCGAAAGTCACTGGCTCCGCCGCAATCTGCTCGAGCGCCGCCTCTTCCAGACCATTCGGTGTTACATCCTGGATATAGCCCATGTTGACAGCGCGAACTCGCCAGTCGGAAATGATCTGTCCGCAGCGTTCGCGCGTCAGACCGTACCTGCGCGCGATCTCGCGCGTCGACCAGCCGCGAATAAAATACAGTACGGCAAGTCGCCACTGCACATCGCGCCGTGGCAGTTTTCCGAATACCGGCGCCTGCGAGGGGAAGCAGACCAGATTCCGTCTGATCGCCATCTGCAGTGCGCGGTTGCCTAATAGTGCCAGGTCCATCACACGCGTAAAAGTGACTAATCGAATTTGGCGGCGACAGGGGAATTGCCGTAAGACGGGACGGCGGTAAGACGGGGAGAAAGCAGTCGGCTTCATCGCCGACAAGAGGTATTGTAGCTCCCGATTCGTCGCGCGTAAACTGCTCTGTCTATGCCTGAGAACCCGGACACTACCGGAACTTCTGCGCCATCGCGATTCCGAAGTAAAATAAGACTGCCTCCCCCGCAGAAGCCGCCTCCGTGCGCGCTTTCGAAACTGACTGACGCTAAATGGCCGAAACTCCGTTCGTACACCTCCATAACCACACCGACTACTCCCTGCTCGACGGCGCCTGCGAAATCGATCAGCTCATGCAGGTCTGCGCCGAGCAGAAAATGCCCGCCGTCGGCATGACCGATCACGGCAACCTCTTCGGCGCCGTGCAGTTCTACAACTCCGCGAAGAACGCCGGAATCAAGCCGGTCATCGGATGTGAGGTCTACGTCTCGGGGCAAGGCCTCAAAACGCGATCCGATACGGATCGCTACAACCACCTGGTCCTTCTCTGCGAGAACCAGGAGGGCTATCGCAATCTCATCGATCTGGTCTCAACCGCCTACCTCGAAGGCTTCTACTACAAGCCGCGCATCGATAAAGACCTTCTCGCTGCGCGCTCCAAAGGCCTGATCTGCCTCTCGGCCTGCCTTCGCGGCGACCTGAACGAAACCATCCTCGCGGACCGCTACGATGACGCCCGCCGCCTCGCCTACTCCTACCGCGAGATGTTCGGCAAGGACAACTTCTTTCTCGAAATTCAGGATCACGGTCTCGAGCAGGATAAGCGCCTCACCCCGCAGGTGAACCGGCTCTCCATGGAAACCGGCATTCCGCTCGTAGTCACCAATGATTCTCATTACCTCCGCAAAGAAGACGCCCGTGCCCACGAAATCCTCATGTGCATTTCGACGGGCAAGACAATCAACGATCCCAACCGCATGCATTGGGACCGTCCGGATTTCTACCTCAAATCGCGCGACGAGATGATGGCGCTCTTCGGCGAACTCGAAGATGCGGTTAATCGCCCATGGGAGATCGCGCAGCGGTGCGAGGTCAAGCTCGACAAGGTCAAAGACCCCTTCCCGCGCTTCGACATTCCCGCAGCCTTCACCACCGACACCTACTTCGCCTACGTCGCGCGTCAGGGCTTTGAACGCCGCCGTACGCGCCTGGAAGCCCTGCGCGCGGCCGGCCGACTCAAGCATGATCTGCCCGAATACGTCGAGCGCCTCGAACGCGAAATCGGCATGATCCAGCAGATGAAGTTCTCCGGTTACTTCCTCATCGTCTGGGACTTCATCCGCTACGCCAAATCGAAGGACATCCCGGTCGGCCCCGGGCGCGGGTCCGCCGCCGGCAGCCTCGTCAGCTACGCGATGTCGATCACCGACGTCGATCCCCTTCAGTACGACCTGCTCTTCGAGCGCTTCCTCAACCCGGAACGCATCAGCATGCCGGATATCGATATCGATTTCTGCATGAACCGTCGCGGCGAGGTAATCCAGTACGTCACCGAAAAATACGGCCGCGAGCAGGTCGCGCAGATCATCACGTTCAACACTCTCGGAGCGCGAGCAGCCATTAAAGACGTCGGCCGAGTCCTCGAACTCAGCTTCGCGGACGTCGATCGGATCACCAAACTCGTCCCCAACGTCCTGAACATCAAGCTGAAAGACGCGATCGATCAGGAGCCCGGCTTCAAAGACCTAGCCAACAAAGATCCACGCGTCAAAGAAGTCCTTGATGTGGCGCTCCGTCTTGAAGGTTTCGCGCGCAATTCGTCAGTGCACGCCGCAGGCGTGGTGATCTCGCCGGAGCCCCTCAAGAGCCTCGTCCCCCTCGCGCGCACCAATAAAGAGGAGGTCGTCACCCAGTACGACATGAGTGGAGTTGAGAAGCTTCAGCTTCTCAAGATGGACTTCCTCGGTCTGACCACCCTCACCATCATTGAGGACGCCCTCAAGATGATCGAGAAGCGCCATGGCGTGAAACTGGTAATCGACGACCTGCCCGTAGATGACCCTCCGGCATACGAGGTCTTCTGCAAAGGCTTCACCTCCGGGGTCTTCCAGTTTGAATCGCCCGGAATGCGCGACATCCTGCGGCGTTACCAGCCCAGCCGCATCGAGGACCTCACGGCGCTTAACGCCCTATACCGCCCCGGCCCCATTCAGGGCGGCATGCTCGACGACTTCATCGAGCGCAAACACGGCCGTAAGGCGATCGTTTACGACCTTCCGCAACTGAGAGACCTGTTAGGCGAGACGTTCGGCATCATCCTCTACCAGGAGCAGGTGATGCAGATCTCCAACAAGCTGGCGGGCTACTCGCTGGGCGAAGCCGACATGTTGCGCCGCGCCATGGGCAAGAAGAAGGCCGAGGAGATGGCGAAGCAGCGCGAGCGCTTCGTCAAGGGCGCCCTCGAGCGTGGTCACCCGCAGAAGAAGATCGAGAAAATCTTCGATCTGATGGAGCAGTTCGCCGGCTACGGATTTAACAAATCCCACTCTGCCGCTTACGCATTCCTCGCCTTCGTCACCGCATATCTCAAAGCGCATTACCCGGTCGATTTCATGGCCGCGCTGCTCACCTCCGAAACCGGCAACGTTTCAAAGGTCGTGAAGTACATCAACGAGTGCCGCGAAATGAACATTCGCGTGCTCCCGCCGGACATAAATCTCAGCGACCTGACCTTTACGCCCGTGCGTGACGAACAAGGCGACGCCATCCGCTTCGGCCTCGGCGCCGTCAAGAACGTAGGGCAGGGCGCCGTCGAAGCCATGGTTCACGCTCGCCAGTCGGTCGGCCGCTTCAAATCCATCTATCACTTCTGCGAACACGCCGACATGGCGGCGATCAATCGCCGCGTCATGGAAAGCCTCATTAAAGCGGGCGCGATGGATTCGCTGGAAGGCACACGCGCCCAACTCCTGCTTGCGCTCGATGGAGCCATCGAATCCGGAGCGCGCGCCGCCCGCGACCGCGACAGCGGCCAGGCAGGTTTATTCGGCGGCTTCCTCCCCGAAGAGCATCCCGAACCCACACTGCCCCGCGCCAACGATTGGACGGCCCGCGAAAAGCTGATGGGCGAAAAAGAGATGCTCGGCTTTTACGTCTCCGGCCACCCACTCGACAGCTATAACGAGAAAATCTGCGAAATCGCGACCCACGATTCCTCGACACTTGAGGGTCTTGAAAAAGGCGCCGAACTCGCCCTCTGCGGAATCATGACCGGCATCCAGCGACGCCGCAACCGCGAAGGCAAGCCGTGGGCGTCCCTGACCATCGAAGACCGCCTCGGCTCCATAGACGGGATGGTCTTCACCACCTCCTACGAAAGCCTCGCCCCCTCGCTGCAGGAAGATCAGGCCGTCCTGATTCGAGGCTCCGCTCTTCCTGAGGAAGGTAACCCCACCAAGGTCTCGATCAAAGAAATCGTGCCCCTCGACGTCGTGCGCATCCCTCTTCCTGGTCTGATCAGCATCAAAGTTTTTGTCGGGCGCAATGGCATCGACCGCGCCGCGGAACTGCAGCAACTCTTCGAGAAAAAGCCGGGCGATACCCAAGTCCGCCTGCGCCTCGAAGCCGCGCGCGATTTCTCTGTCATCCTCGACGTCCCCGCCAAGGTCCGCCCTGATAAGGAATTTAAAGGCGAGGTCGCCCGCATCTGCGGTCCGGACATGATCGAGGTTCTCGGCGGCTGAACTCGGCCACGTGGCGAGCCGCGCGTGTAAGCGATCGGAATCGCCTGCCTCCTGGCTTGACTAGGGCGCTTTGCATACAAAGTTCGTTGCGTTGTTGGTATTGCCCGTGCCTTTGTATACTGCCACCTGCGGATAGGGACACAGCGGGCGGCTCATATCGACGTGGTCGTTAATCACGCGATATGCCGTAATTTGATCTGGCGTTTTGCGCTGCTCTCGCCAGCCTTCCAGCGCGCTGACGGCCGCGAACTGATTGGGGCCGGGACCGCCACCGCAGTGGTCCATTCCCGGAACCATGAACAAACGGAGCCAATCGTCTTGTTGAGGCCCCATTTTTGCCAGGATGCTTGAGTAGTAATTGATGCTGTTCAGCGGCGATATCGCGCCGCCTGTTCCACCGTCGTTCCACCCATGGTAGATGAGAAGCTTGCCGCCATGCGCCTTGAAGGCTTGTAGATTGGGATCGGTCACCTCGATAAAACCCGCCTTCTCAAGTGCGAGCGCTGTATCTCTGTCGAGATCGAACGCGCGCCAATCCCAGGTTGGATCCTGATGAGCGACATATCGGAAGATGCCCAAATCGATAGCGCCGGGGTCCGGTGCGCCGTTAAAGGCCGATATTGGCCAGTCGGCTTCACCGCCGCGTACCAGCCCTGGATAAGTAACCTCACCGTTACTTTTGGTCGCCGGCGCATACGCCATTTTCAGCGCTTCGACTTGAGGCGCGGTCAGACAGTTCTCACGATCACCGTCCGGGCACAACAGCGTCGAAGGATCGAACTTGCATTTCGGTGGATCGGATAATAGGCCGTCTTTGACTCCATCCAACTCATCGCAGGCTGCGAGAACGGCGCGATTCACCATCAGCATCTTGGCGCGCGGAATGATTCGGCGAGGATCCTTGCGGATTGTTGTATCCAGATTGGTCCGCCAGGCCCCAAGCGCCAGTTGATTATTCGCCGGGGCGCCAGCGATCACGCCGTCGTAATCCTCCGGATAACGAACCGCCTCCATGATTCCTTGCCGGCCGCCTGTCGAGCATCCGCTCCAATATGAATACCGCGGGCCGCTCCCGTAAAAAGCCATCATGATGGCTTTGGATTTGATGGTCATCTCATGAACGGCGCGGTATGCAAAATCCACGACCTTTTCTGGGTGTCCAACGGCGAATTCCGCATCGCCGCCCTTATGGCCGGTATCCGTCGAAGACGTTGCATAACCTTGCTGTAGGGCATTCAACATACCGTTGAAGTTGAAGCTGCCCACCCAGCCACCCCCACCCACCGCCTGATACTTTCCATTCCAACTGTCACGAACCGGCATCCACAACTCGACCTCAATGTGAGAATCGGAGGTCGGCGTCAGAAGCATCGCCACACGGCAGTACCCGGGAATCTGGATTTTGGCGTACTGCGCCGCGGAGGCGGGGAGTCCGATCGGCAGGTACGGACCGGCCGGAACCGATTCGTTGGCCGTGATAGTGGTATTCGGCAACGACAGCGATTTCAGACGCTCACATGTCGTCGCTCCAAACGCGAAGGCACTCGCTCCGACGAGCAGCGCTAATGAGCAGGCAATCGTCTTCCACATGCGACCGTCGCCTTCGTGATTACAGTATGCTACCGCTCCGCGCCGGTAAGATCGACGGAATTCTTCTAAAGATAAAGCTTCATACCCACATGCGTGGGCTGAAATCCGAGCCGTTCATAAAACCGGTGCGCATCAGCCCGCCTCCGGTTCGTCGTAAGCTGCACCAGAAAGCACCCGCGCTCGCGAGCCTGTTCAATCGCCCACCGCATCATCTGTCGGCCGATTCCTCGGCTTCTCAGATCGCGCCGTACGCGCACCGCCTCCACTTGCGCTCGCCATCGTCCACCGCCTCCGAGTCCCGGCAGATAACTGAGCTGCATAGTTCCGGCCGCTTCGCCATTCAGTTCTGCGACCACGATCCGATGATCCGGATGCGCCTGAATCTCAACGAGAGCGCGCTCGTGCTCTGGCATCAGCGGTACTGCATTAAGCGTATGGCTCATTGCATCTTGCGCCATCAGCTCCAGAATCGCCGGAAGGTCAGCGCGTGTCGCATCGCGAATTATTAGACTCATTGCGTCCCCAGACCATTCAGAATCGTCTGCGCACTCTGATACAACGGATCCTCCGGCCCGATACGGTTCAGAAAGTCCAGCGTTTGTCCGCGCAATCCCGGATCGATTCGAATTCCATTCGAGAACGATTCCGCCGCCCGCGACGCATCTCCCGTGAGCAAAAAGAATCGCCCTGCAGCAACCTGTTGCGCTCCATCGTCGCTGTTGAGCAATGCTCGCGCGAAGTACAGACCCCGCGCCTCTTCGAATCGTCGCCCATCCTCACCGGGAAGATTCTTGACGCCCGCGCCCACGAGCCACACTGCCGCCGCTAACCGAACGGTCGCCATCGGATCCCGCAGCGCCCGCGTCAAGTCGGCAACGGCGCTCGGGCCTCGCGGCATTCCAAGCGCCGCAATAACCCGTGGTAGTGGATGCGAATCTCCCAGAGCCCACTCAAAGATCGGAAATACGCGTGGGTCTTGTTTGAACGAACCCAGATATCCCAAAGCATTGGCGCGCGCGAACGGCGATTCTTCCGCATCCGTCGCGATCGCCAGCAAATTCGGAATCGCCGCCGCATCATGCGCACGCGCAGTCGCGAAAGCATCAGCCCGCCGGATGCTCTTCCGCCGCGAAGCCTCGCCCCACCATCGATTCATCCATTCCGCCGCCCATGCCGCATCGCGGTCCGCATGGCAGTCATTGCACGCGTTCGGAATCTGATGCCGCGCCGTATTCTCCGGAACCGGAACGCCGATCGTATGATCCCGAATCTTCGCTTTGATGCTGAGCACGCTCCTGGGCATATGGCACTCCACGCACGAACTCCCGGCGCTGCCTGCCCGGTGATGCGTATGCGCCGTCCCCGCCTTCACCACGTCCGCATGGCACTGCCCGCAGATCGCCGGATCGTCCGGCCGAAGCTGTTTCGCCTTCTCGATCGAAGTATCATGCGCATCCACGTGGCACCGCACGCATGTCGCTCCGCCCTTCAGAAAGCAGCGGCTCTGCCAAAGCCCGAATGCATCCGTCGAAAAACGCCGCGTCCGCCCATCCGGCCAATAAGCCGGGTCCTTATCCACCGGCTCGTCAAACTCCAGAATCGGAACAAAATGATCGTAGAAATCGTCGCCCGCCTTAAAATCCGGCACGAAAATATCGCGGAACGAATGACACTGCGCGCAGACCATGGTGTCGCGCGCCGGATCCAACCGCGTCTGCAGCACGATATCCCGCGCCGGATCCGTCGGCTTTACCAGCGCCGAATAATGCCGCACATGCTCGCTTCCCGGCCCGTGGCACCGCTCGCAATTCACGCCGAAATCGAGCCATTCTGTCCGATACGCCACCCTCTGCGGATCGAACCCCTTCTCTTCCTGACTCACATGGCACGAATAACAGGCTTTATTCCACAACTGCGCCTCGACATCTCCGCTCTCATCCGGGTCCCCAATATCGAAGTTGTGAAACCAGTTCTTCCGCAGAATGTCCCAACTCGGCGGCAGAACCAGAATCCGCCCGTCCGGCAATGTAGTCAGGTAGTGCTGAATCCTTCGATTGCCCAGCGTGTAATCGACCCGGTGCTCCGTCGCCTTGCCTGTCAAATACGATTCGGTAACGTAGAAAGCCCCGCCGCGCTTCGCCAACACATACTTCTGCCCGCGCAATGTGACGGCGCCGCGCGCAAAATCTCCCTGGACGCTCGCGGCAGTGGCGGGCTGCACCATCTTGCTGTGCCGCGCTCCGGACCACTCCTTATGAATCGCCGTATGGCAAGGCGCGCATGAAGCAGCGCCGGTATAAGTCGCCCCCGTCACGCGCAACGCCGCCGCCAGAACCAGCACAAACCGGATCATCGCCAAAGCGCAATTCGGTAGTGCCAGTCGCGCGCCCGCGCGAGCGCCTCCATCGCGCCGCCCTGCCGCCAGCCTTCGAGCAGCTTCCGCGCCGCAGACCGCCGTGCGCGCTCGCTCGCATCCTCTACCGCGCCGCAGAGAATACCTTCCAATTCCCAGGGTTGCTCTCCCAGCGACAACACTCGAGCCACCAGCTCGCTCTCCACCTCGTGTTCATGCGCAAGCCTGCCGAACGCGTCGCGCGAATCCGGGCCCGCGAACTGCCCATCGTCAAATGCCACGCAATCGATCGACGCCCGAATCCCGAGCATCCGCCTCAGATTCGAAAGATTCGCGCGCCCCCGGCTCTCCGGCGCCGTATTCCCCCGAATAACCAGCGAAGTGTACTCCGGTTCTGCGCACACAAAGCGTTTCGCCCCGGGCCGAAAATCGGCCTGCGCCGGATTGCGCAGCGTATCGGCATAGTGGACCACGGAATATTGCTTCGCCATTGGACCCAGCATGTCGAACCGCACGCCGAAAAACGCGATCGTCCGCGTCTCGCTGTTACGGAGAACCACCGAATAAGGAATCGCTGGCCTCAGAAGTTCTTCAGGCCCGCAGCCGAAGAAGCCCGGAAGCGCAGCGTCGAACTCAGGCGAGTCCGGCGCGTAGATCTGCACGCCCGGCACTTCCGAAGGCGCAACCCTCACTTCTCTCCGGCGCGGAAGACCGCCCAGGGATGCGAATCCATATCACGCAGTAAAGCCGACTGCCACTGAAATTCCGGATGCGCGGCCAGGTGCGAAGCGGCCTTGAAATGAATGCCGCACGCATGCCCCGCGCCTGCCGAAAAGCTCATCTTCGCGATGGACTCCGCATCCGCAACCTTATTCTGCACCGCACCCGCCGGCTCATAGGCCTTCTTCCAGTCGGGCATGCCGCGCGGCGAAAGTTCGTTGTGCCCGCACAACGTATGCTCGCTCGGCACTGTCTTTTTCGCGACTACGTCATAGTGGTCGGAAAGAAACGCCTTCGCCATCGTGGAATCGATGCGGCCTTTGTTCTCCTTCATGAGCTGTTCCCACCGCACGCGCCGCGTGTTCGCGCTGAGCGACATATCTTTGGGATTGAACGTCGTCTCCTCCTTCAGTAGCGCCGCATTCACCGGAAAATTCGCGCCCGTGAAATATCCATCCTTCGTGCGCCGCAGCGCCACATTCTTCAACCCGAGCTCCAGGCTCGCGACCTCATTCGTCTTCGTGTCGGCCACCAGCCAGTTATTCGCATAGCCCCCGTTATTCCCCTCACGCATGAGGCGGTCGAAATCGTCGATCGAAGCGGAATACTGCATGGCTCTCCGGGCTCGCGCGAACTCCGCGATGCCGTTCGAATCCCAACCGTGAAACGCCGTAATCGTGGTCTCGGTAATCGCGATCCCGGCATCGTTGACGCCGAAGTCATCCGCGCTGTGAATCAGCCCCGGATATCCGTCCATCACAAACCGATGCCCTTTGGCCGGAGCGATATCGAAAATCATCGTCCACCGTTCGCCATCCAGATAGGCTGTCCAGTTGTTATGGGCGATTACGACCTTGCCGTCCTTTGTATAACTCCCCGTCGCCACGAACGCGCTGCAGTGCTCCGGCGCGGTCGCGGTCTTCGGCGCTTTAACGCCGTGCTGCTTATCGTACGCCTCCGTGTAATACGACCATTCCAGCGAAGCGTTTAGCGCAACCACATCCCACAAGTCCAGCGCCACGCCACGCGCTGCAAGCCCAGCCGCGATGCCTTTCAGTTCCTCCTGATACTCCGCCGGAATCTTCGGCCAGAGCATCTGCTTTCCCGCATCCCGGAAGAAATTCCACGGATGCTTCAGGTCATGCTCGGCCTCGAGCTTCTGAACGTCGAATCCGTCCTTGATTTCCTTCGACAGCAGCCACCCATGCTGGAACCCGATCTCGTTCGGCGCGCCTTCCAGATGCACGAAAGTCCATCCATCGCGCGGCGCCAGCCGGTACGCGCCCTTGAGCCGTGGATCCGTAGGTTCTACCTTCGCCCCGTACGAACCCGAAATGATCATCAATAGAGGAAGCGCAAACAAGCCCCGTCGCATCGTTATGATTGTAGACGAAAATGGCCGAAATATTGGAGGATAAAGCGCTTTCGCGTAAGCTCACCGCTCACGTGAAAGCAGCCGGTTGAGCTTCCAAACTGAGTCCAAAGTTGTTGGACCGAGTCCTGAAAGCGATACCGAAAATCGCCAATCCGAACGTCCTCATCGGCTTCGACACAGCCGACGACGCCGGAGTGTATCGTCTCTCGGATGATCTCGCCCTGGTCCAGACGGTTGACTTTTTTACCCCCATCGTCGATGACCCGTTCACCTTCGGAGCCATTGCGGCCGCCAACTCTCTGAGCGACGTCTACGCCATGGGCGGACGCCCCATCTCAGCCTTGTCTATCGTTGCGTTCCCGGCCGACCAGGACATCGACACCCTCAGCGAAATCATGCGCGGAGGACACGAAAAAATGCGCGAGGCGGGCTGCGCCGTTCTCGGGGGCCACAGCGTCAACGATCCCGAAATCAAGTTCGGCTACGCCGTTACCGGCCTGATCCATCCCGGCCAGATCAAGGCGAACGCCGGCGCGCGTCCCGGCGACGCTCTGATTTTCACCAAAGCCGTCGGTACCGGCGTCATCGGTACGGCATTGAAGCGCGGTATCGCCGGCGAAGCCGCCGTCCAGACCGCCACGGATTCTATGCTTCGCCTCAACCGCGCCGCCTGCGAAACCATGCTCCGGTTCGAAGTTCACGGCTGCACCGATGTCACCGGCTTCGGCCTGATCGGCCATGCGCGCGAAATGGCCCTCGCCAGCAACGTCACGCTGGAAATCGAAGTCGCCCGCGTGCCGTTCCTGCCAGGCGCGCTCGAAGCGGCGGCCGCCGGAGCAATCCCCGGCGGCCTGCGAAATAACAAGGATTTCGCGTCCTGCGACGTCGAAAATGCCTCTTCCGCTCATCTGAATCTCCTCGATCTTCTTTATGATCCCCAAACTTCCGGTGGCCTCCTGATCGCTCTCCCCGACTCGGACGCGCAGGCTCTAATGACCGCCCTCGAAGGAGCCGTTCGGATCGGACGCGTGGTTCCGCGCGATAATAAACCGGTGCGTATTGTATGAGTTCCGATCCGGTAATCATCGCGTTGGATTTCGATTCGCCGCGCGAAGCCGACAAACTGGTAACGGGTTTAGGCAACGCCGCGGGCTTCTACAAAGTAGGAATCGAGCTCTTCGCTGCCGCAGGTCCTGACTACGTCCGTAGTCTCGTCGATCGCGGCAAGCGCGTCTTCCTCGATCTCAAGTATTACGATATCGGTGAAACGGTCCGCCGCGCAGTAGCAACTGCCGCCAGGACTGGCGCCACTTTTCTAACAATCCACGCGGTCGGCCAGGTCATGCGCGCGGCTGTGGAAGGACGCGCAGACTCGCCCATGAAACTCCTCGCCGTCACCGTGCTGACGAGTTTCGATCAGGCCGATGTGGACCAGATGGGCCACACTTGTACCGTCAGCGAACTGGTCGCAAAACGCGTCCGCCAGGCGATGGCCGCCGGTGTCGAAGGAATTATTGGCTCCCCTGTGGAAGCCACGGCCATCCGAGAGGCGGCCGGACCCGATGCCATTCTCGTAACCCCAGGCGTACGCTCGGCAGGCGCCGCGCGGGGAGATCAAAAACGCGTCGCAACTCCCGCTGAGGCCATTCGTAACGGTGCAGATTACATCGTTGTGGGCCGTCAGGTCACCCGCGCCCCGGATCCTTCCGCCGCCCTCGAGGCGATTCACATCGAATTGGCGCCCCTCGAATTATCCCTCGCGATGTAGCCTTTGGCCGCCCTCGACCACTTCATCGCGAACTACGGGTATTTTGCGATCTTTGCCCTCCTGATGTTGGGCATCGTCGGCCCGCTGATCCCGGACGATACGATCCTGGTTCTCACAGGCATTGCCATTCATCGCGGTGAGCTGAAGTTCGGCCCTGCCGTTGCCGTCGCTTATGCCGGGAGTCTCTGCGGTATCACGCTCAGCTATACGCTCGGTCGCACGGGCGCGATCTACATGCTCGAACGTTACGGGCCCGTCAGGCGATGGATCGACCGCTACATGCCCCAGGTCCGCGGATGGTTCGAGCGCTACGGTAAATGGACTCTTTTCTTCGGCTATTTCATAGCCGGAGTGCGCCATTTCACCGCGCTCGCCGCCGGTATGAGCAAGGTGCGGCTGAGAACACTGGCCCTGTTTGCCTACCCCGGCGGCCTCGTCTGGGTCGTGTCCTTTATCTATATCGGCTACTTCCTCGGCGCCGAATGGGAACGAATCCATCGTCGGTTCGACCGCGGAGCGCTGATCGTCGCGGGCGGCGTCGCCGCCATCGCCCTGATTAGCTGGTGGGCCCGACGCCGCAAAGACCAGGATTTCTGAAATCCTGTTACTATCTCTCTACTCGCATGCGAATCATTGGCGCGGCATTGCTCTTTCCATTGCTCCTGGCCGCTCAGATGCCCCAACAAATCGCGGGCCATCTTACGGCTGATGCATTGAAGGCCGACGTTTCATTCCTCGCCTCGGACGCGCTTCAGGGCCGTGGAACCCCGTCGCCCGGTCTCGATATCGCCGCCGAATTCATCGCTTCGCAGTTCCGACGGTCCGGGCTCGAGCCAGCAGGCGATGACGGATATTTTCAAACCGCGCAATACAAGAACGTCACCCCTTCCGCTGAGCCCGTAGTCCTCACCACAAATGACGCAAAAGCGAACCCTGCGATGATCTCGGTTCAGGATCCCGTTGCGCTCGATCTGACCGAAGTCGCAATCACCCGAGCCACAGCGGATATCGCCACTCTCACAGCGTTCACCGTCGATCAGGTGCGCGGCAGGGCAATGGTGCTCGACCTGCCCGCCCCGGCGCAGACTGCCGGAGGTGGTCGCGGTGGCGCCATGGCCGTATTCCGCCTGCTGCCCATTCTCACGAAACTCAAGCCCGCCGCGATCCTGATCCTCTCCGCAACTCCCGGCATAACCACTCGTATCGCTCGCCTCCGCGACGCGTCCGCCGATGTTACGCCCGTCATCACCGTATGGGATCCCGATTTCCGCGCTTCTCTCAATGCCAAACCGGCGGGGCTGTCCATTCACATCCCCGCGCCAACCGAAGCTCCGGTGAAACTCCGCAACGTCCTCGGCGCTCTCCGCGGATCCGACCCGCGCCTGAAAGACACTTATCTCCTGCTCACCGCCCATTACGATCACCTGGGGGTTCGCGAAAACTCTCCCGGCGACGACCACATCTTCAACGGCGCGAACGATGATGCGAGCGGAACAGCCTCAGTCATCGAAATCGCCCACGCCCTCGCGTTACTTCCGCAACACCCAAAGCGCACAATCGTCTTCATGACGCAGTATGGCGAAGAATTGGGCGATCTCGGTTCCCGCTATTATGCGCAGCACCCTGTGTTCCCCTTGGCGCGCACCATCGCTGACATCAACCTTGAGCAACTCGGCCGAACGGACGACACCCGGGGTCCCCAGGTCGGAATGTTAAATCTCACCGGCTTCGACTACACCAACATCCCAGCGTCTCTGAGCAAAGCAGCCGACACCGTCGGAATCCGCGTCGTAAACGACGAGAAAAACAGCGGCCCCTATTTCACACGCAGCGATAACGCCGCATTCGCCGCAGCAGGCGTCCCGTCAACGACTCTCGCGGTCGCCTATGACTTCCCCGACTATCACAAAGCCGGCGACGAATGGCCCAAGCTTGACTACGACAATATGGCGAAAGTCGACCTCGCCATCGCCCTTGCTGCGCTGGACCTCGCCAACAGCGATTCAGTCCCCGAATGGAATGCCGCCAATCCCGCCACCGCAAGATTCATAAAAGCCCGTGAAGAAGGAACGAAATAAATTGCGACCGATCCTCTGCCTGCTCGCCGCCTCGGCCCTGCTTAACGCCCAGCCCGCCGCCACGCCCAACGCGGAAGAAACAGCGCGAAAGCAACTCGAATACACCCGCGCGCACTACACCAAATACGACTACCGCATCACGATGCGCGACGGAGTCAGGCTCTTCACCAGCGTCTACGTCCCAAAGGACAAATCGCAGATCTACCCCATCCTGATGCAGCGCACGCCGTACTCGGTCGCGCCGTACGGGGTTGACAACTACCGAACTTCTCTCGGCCCCTCCGATCTCTTCACCAAAGAAGGCTTCATCTTCGTCTACCAGGACGTGCGAGGCCGCTATCTCTCCGAAGGAACCTTCGAAGATGTCCCCGTCCACAAAACCCGCTTCAACGGACCCAAAGACGCAGACGAGAGCACCGACACCTGGGACACCATCGACTGGCTGGTCAAAAACGTCCCCAACAACAACGGACGCGTCGGCATGTGGGGCATTTCGTATCCCGGCTTTTACGCCGCCTATAGCCTCATCGGCTCTCATCCGAACCTGAAAGCCGTCTCCCCGCAGGCGCCCATGGGCGATGTCGGGAATGGCGATGATTCGTATCACAACGGAGCCTTCTATCTCGCTGCCAACTTCGGTTTCTACAGCTCATTCAAACCGCGCGGCCCCGAACCCGAGCGTCCCGCCCGTACCGTGCCTTTCGACTTCGGCACATCCGATCAATACGACTTTTACCTGAAAATGGGCCCGCTCGCGAACGCGAATGAGAGGTATCTGAAGAACGAAAACGTCTACTGGAGCGACAATCTCAAGCACGACGTTTACGATCAGTTCTGGCAAGCGCGCGCCCAGGCGCCGCACATGAAAGGCGTAACTCCCGCCGTGATGTTCGTCGGCGGCTGGTTTGACGCCGAAGACCTCGCCGGTCCCCTCAAACTCTTCCGCGCTGTGAAATCCAGCGGTCCGCAGTCCTCCAACACTCTCGTGATGGGACCGTGGTCACACGGGGGATGGTCCCGTGGAGAAGATTCCGCCCTCGGCAATCTCGATTTCAACTCCCAGACGGGAACATTTTTTCGCGAACAGATCGAGCTTCCGTTCTTTCTCGCGAATCTGAAGGGGAAGGGAAACGGCCTGAAGGCCTCCTCCGAGGCCCCGATTCCCGAAGCCTATGTATTCGAAACTGGTTCCCGCGAATGGGTCCGCTTCGACAACTGGCCGCCAAAGAACAGCGCCGAAATCCCGCTCTATCTCAACGCGAAAGGCAAACTCTCGTGGTCCCAGGCGAAAGACGTCGGTTTCGATGAATACCTAAGCGACCCCGATAAGCCGGTCCCCGTGATCGGAGAGATCGGCCAGGGCATGCCCGGCGACTACATGACCTACGATCAGCGCTTCGCCTCGCAGCGCCCCGATGTCCTCGTTTACGAAACCGAACCTCTCGATCGTGACATCACCGTCGCGGGTCCGGTCACGCCGTCGCTGCGCGTTTCCACAACCGGAACGGACTCCGATTTCATCGTCAAGCTGATCGACGTCTACCCCAGCGATTATCCCGACCGCTCGCCCAACCCGAGAGGCATCCACATGGGCGGCTATCAGCAAATGGTTCGCGGCGAGCCCTTCCGCGGCAAATTCCGCAACAGCTTCTCTAAACCGGAAGCCTTCGCCCCCGGCAAGGCCGCGAAGATCGAATACGTGATGCCGGACGTCTGCCATACGTTCCGTCCCGGGCATCGCATCATGGTTCAGATCCAGAGTTCCTGGTTCCCGCTCATCGATCGCAACCCGCAGCAATTCCTGAACATTCCCACCGCAACGGCCACGGATTTCCAGAAGGCGACCGAACGCGTCTATTGGGGAGGAGCCGAGGGCTCCCGGATAAAGCTTCAGGTTCTGAGGTGACGGCCCGTGCGACTGAGACCTGTCGTATCACGGTTTGTCATTGGACTTGCTGCGGCCGAACCACCCGTCGCGCTCTACCCCGGGCTCGGTTCCTGGACCCATTCCATCTGCACGCGCAATCCGCAGGCCCAAAAATTTTTCGACCAGGGCTTACGGGGGAAAGGCGCCGATATTACTCTGCGGCTGAAAGATCTGTAAAGGTCCGGGCGCACGTCGGAGGAGAAGCGTGCGCCACGGTGGGGAGCAAGTACTTCCTGATTTGCCTATACAGTCCCGGCCGAGAGAGGAAATCTCACAAAAATCCGCTCATCAGGCTATCCGGCGATAAAAGGCCCTTTCTCGACCTTCTCCCCCGCATCGATCTCCCCAGCGCCTGCAGCCGGCACGCACCGGAAAATCGAAGGATCAATTCCGAACCGCTCCTGATACCGCGACCGAATCGAACGCACGAACGACTCGTACGCCCCCGGCTCCAGAAGGTTCACCGTGCATCCCCCGAACCCTCCGCCGGTCATCCGCGCGCCAAAACATCCCGGTTCTCCCACCGCGACATCCACCAGAAAATCCACTTCGTCGCAAGTGATCTCGTAATCGTGCCGCATGCTGCGGTGCGATTCGACGAACAGTTCGCCCATCCGCCCCCGGTCGTGGCGTTCGGCGGCATGCACAAACAACTCCACCCGCCGGTTCTCTCCAATCACGTGCCGAGCCCGCCGCATCGCAGTCCGCGGCATCATCGATTTATCGAGCTGCGCCGTCGTGGCGTCGCGCAGCGATCGCACTTCCGGAAACCGTCGCCGGATCGCATCCACCGCAATCGCGCATTCCGCCACTCGGGTGCGGTAAGCCGATACGCCCAGATCGTGCTTCACCATCGAGTTCACAGCTACGATTTCCAGGTCGCGCGGCAGTTCCACCTGCTGATATTCCAGGCTCCGGCAATCGAGGCAAATGGCCGCGTTCTCATGCCCGAACACCGCCACGAACTGATCCATGATGCCGCAAGGCATCCCCACAAATTCGCTCTCGGCCTTTTGACAAAGCCTGGCGATTTACAGCCGGGGAAAATCCCGCCCCTGCAGCAGCGCAAACGCGATCGAAACCTCCAGCGCCGCCGATGAACTCAGCCCTGCTCCTACCGGAACATCGCTGCGGATCTTCAGATTCAAGGGTTGGATTTCCATACCCCTGAGTGCGAGTTCCTTCGCCACGCCCGCGATGTAGTCGCTCCACTGTTTGGTGGGCTTCACCGAAGCGATCGAATCTACCGGCCAGGCGTGCTCTTCCCGCCGCTCCTCTGACCACACATGCAGTTGCCCGTCATCTGAAGGCGCAGTCTCGATGTAAGTCGCCAGATCGAGCGCGATCGGCAGCACGAACCCCAGGTTGTAGTCAGTGTGCTCCCCGATCAGATTCACACGCCCCGGCGCCCGGAAGATCCGGGGAGCCGTCATGCGCGGCGGCTCCTCAGCGCCAGAAGGAGCAAAATGGCGGCGAAAGCGATCATCACCAAACCCGTGTAGAGATCTACATTTGCGGTGGTCATGGCCGCGCGCGGTTCGGTGAAGCCAGTGGCGACCAGTATCAGTCCTGTGATCGCGAAGAAGATTCCGGACGGCAGTCTGAGATCGAGCATGGGCCCCTTTTACAGAAAAATCAGATTCAGAAATACCAGAGCCACCGCCACCACGATAGCCAACGGAACGGGTCGGCGGTACCAGCTAACTCCCTCATCGGCGGGAAGTTCTGTGAGTCCGTATACCAATCCTCTCAGCCTGGAATCGGGGTGCGGCGCGGTCGCGAGGCTCACCGCGACCGTAATGAGAAAACACGCGCTCCACGCGAAAATCGCGATCCAGAAATTCTGCGCCATCTGCGAGGGAAACGTATGCAGACTCGTAATCCACGCGCCTTTGCCCTCAGCCTCCGTGAGCCCGTGGGTCAGCGCGGCTGCGCCCGTCCCGCTCAGCAGTCCGATGAACGCGCCGTGCCCAGTCGCCCGTTTCCAGAACATCCCCAGCAGGAACGTGGCGAACAGCGGAGCGTTCACGAACCCGAAGACCAGTTGCAGAAAATCCATGATGTCGTTGAACTGGGCCGCCAGATACGCCGTAGCGATCGAGAGCAAAATTCCCACCACCGTTGTGATGCGGCCTACCGTCAGATAGTGCCGGTCGCTGGCGTTCGGACGGATGTAGCCCTGGTAAATGTCGTAGGTGAACACCGTGTTGAACGCCGTCACATTGCCCGCCATGCCGGACATGAACGAAGCCATCAGCGCGGTCAGCCCGACCCCCAGCATCCCGCTCGGATAGAATTGCGCCATCAGCGTCGTCAGCGCCTGGTCGTAGTCGTAACCGCTGCCCTTCGGAGGAAGCGAATACCCGGACCCCATCTTCGTGAGCGCCAGCGCTGCCACGCCGGGCAAAATCACGATGAACGGCATGATCATTTTCGGAAACGCGGCCAGCAGCGGCGTACGCCGTGCGGCGGACATCGAATCTGCTGCCATCGCGCGCTGCACTACAAGAAAATCCGTGCACCAGTAACCGAACGACAGTACGAAGCCCAGCCCCACAATCAGCCCGAACGCTTCAACGCCCATCGGATTCTGATCCGCGTGCCCCACGTACCTCCACGCGTGCGTCATTACGTCCGGAAGTCGCTGCCGCATTCCCTCCCAACCGCCCGCGTGCATCACAGACAGAATCGCCAGCGGCGAAAATCCCAGCACAATGAGGAAAAACTGCAGGACCTCGTTATAAATCGCGCTGGTCAGTCCGCCCAGATACGTGTAGGCGAGAACGATCGCGCCCGAGAGAAGAACTGAGCTGTTGAAGTCCCACCCCAACACCAGATTGAACATCTTCGCCAGCGCGTACATCGAAATGCCCGACGAAAACAGCGTCATCACCGCGAACGTAATGGCGTTCAGCCCGCGCGTCTTCTCGTCGAAACGCATCTTCAGGTATTCCGGCACCGAGCGCGCTTTGCTGCCGTAATAAAACGGCATCATGAACACGCCGATGAAGAGCATCGCCGGGACCGCGCCCACCCAGTAGAAATGCGAGGTCATGATCCCGTACTTCGCGCCCGACGCCGCCATCCCCACGACTTCCTGCGCCCCCAGGTTGGCCGCGAGGAATGCGAGGCTCGTGATCCATACCGGAACATGGTGCCCCGCCGTCAGAAATTCGCCCGCGCTGGTGACAGACTTTCGCAGCCGCCAGCCGATGCCGATCACGAATGCGAAGTAGAGGATAAGGATGACGTAATCGACGGGTGTCAGATGCACAATTAGTGAGGTTATACGTTTACCTCCGTGCGTCGCAAGCGTGCCCTTCCACTCGAAAGTGTTCTTGACTTTTCTCTGCGGACCGTTCTATGGTGGGCGTTTCGCTCGGTGTATCTTATACAGTTAACGGCAAAATCCGACATCGTGGATACTGGCGCAAAAGAGTTGCTCGATCACAAGTACCCATCGACGCTGGACAGCGTTGATCTCGCCGAAACGGAAATCCTCAAAGCCGCCGGCGATGCTGGCTTCGATGAGGATGAGCAGCATCGGATCGGAATGGCAGTCCGGGAATGCATGGTGAACGCCGTCGTGCATGGCAACCGCTACAACCGGAACAAACAGGTTCACGTGAGCGTCGGAACCGCTGAGGGGCGTTTCACGATCCGGATTGTCGATGAGGGCGAAGGATTCGAGGACAGCGACGTGCCCGATCCGCTGCACGAGAACAACCTGCTGCGGCACTCGGGGCGCGGGCTTTTTCTGATGCGTGCCTTCATGGACGAAGTCTCGGTACGCAAGTTATCGCCTTCGGGCACGGAAGTTACTTTGGTGAAAAATGTTGCGCGGTCCGAGTAGGCCGTATACTGCGTAGGGAATATTCGAGGAGGCAGGACAAGTGAGCGTTAAAATCGACACCCGCAAAGTGGGTGATGTGACGGTGGTGGACGTATCCGGCCGGATTACTCTCGGGGAGGGATCGAGCGCCATGCGCGACATCCTGAGGGATCTCACGGCCCAGGGCAACAAGAAGATTCTCCTGAACCTGAGCGAAGTCTCATATATCGATAGCTCGGGTATCGGCGAACTGGTTTCGGGCTTCACGTCCGTGGCGAACGCGGGAGGTACCCTCAAGTTGCTGGGCCTGACCAAGCGCGTCAAGGATCTGCTGCAGATCACAAAACTCTATACCGTATTTGACGTGCACGAAGAAGAAGCGCACGCCATCCGCAGCTTCGCCTAAGCCCGGGTTCGAAAATTAATCAACGATCACGGACGCCGGCTCGCAAGAGTCGGCGTCCATTTTTGTGTCGAAGGAGTTAGCCGCCGCCCACGAACTGAACGATTTCAATCTCGGCGCCCGAATCGATCGGCGTGGTCTCCCAGCGGTCCTTCTTCACGATCGCCCGGTTCAGCTCCACCGCGACTCTTTCCGGGTCCAGTCCCAGCGCCCCGATCACCTCACGTAGCGTCGTGCCTGCCGCGAATTGCCGTTGCTCTCCGTTTACAGTGACCCGATTTTCCATCTGCGCGCGAACCCGTGCATTATTATAGTCACTGGGAAAACCCCCGGATCGTAACATCATTACTTTCAATGCCCACAACTACGCCTGAACAATGGCTTCCGGTTCTGTTGCAGGTCGCGCTCGCGGCGATTATTGCGGCTGCTCTGGTGGCGCTCTCGTATGCCATCGGACACAAGGTTCGGAATCGCGTGAAGGACATGCCGTATGAATGCGGGATCAACCCCACGGGCGACGCGCGCGGCCGCTTTAGCGTGAAATTCTATCTGGTTGCGATGCTGTTCATCCTTTTCGATATTGAAGCGATCTTTCTCTATCCCTGGGCCGTGGTTTATAAGCAGCTCAAAATGTTCGCGTTTATCGAAATGCTGATCTTCATCGTTCTGATTCTGGCGGGATTCTTCTTTATCTGGAAGAAAGGTGTTCTGGATTGGGCCCATTCGGATAGCGATAAGGCTTACCCAGCCGCCCTTCGCGAGATGCTTGTGGAAGAGAAGCGCTAGACCGAAACGTCCATGCTGGAAGACATAGCTGTCGATATCAAGAACGCGCTCGGCGAGGAGACCATCGAGGTCGCGCCGGAAAACATCCTGAACGCTCTCGGGCGTTTGAAACAAGATCACAAATTCGAACGGCTCACTTCGGTTACCGGCGTCGATCGATATCCCGCCGAGCCGCGCTTTGAAGTCGTTTATCACCTGCAGTCCGTGGCGAACAAGCGCCGCCTCCGGCTGAAGGCACGCGTTTCCGGCGCGAATCCGGAAATCGAATCCGCGGTTCCCGTCTACCGGTCGGCTGACTGGTATGAGCGCGAGACGTTCGACCTGTTCGGCATTCGCTTCCGGAACCATCCAGACCTGCGGCGGATCATGCTTCCCGAAGACTGGGAAGGCTATCCGCTGCGGAAAGACTACCCGGTGACGGGCACGCGCTACTAGAGGAAATATGGCAATCGACACGGGGATCCATTCCGAACTCGACGTCCAGCGCGACCACGAACTCCACGAAAAAGAGCAAACCGGAACCCGGACCATGGTGCTCAACATGGGTCCGCAGCATCCGTCTACCCATGGAGTGCTCCGCCTCCTGCTCGAACTGGACGGCGAGACGATTCTGAAAGCGGCGCCGGACATCGGCTATCTCCATACCGGGATCGAGAAAGAATTCGAGGACAAGACCTACCAGCAGGGCGTCACGCTGACGGACCGTATCGACTATCTCGCGCCTCTTTCGAACAACCTGGTCTACTGTCTGGCTGCCGAAAAGCTGCTCCAGCTCGAAATTCCGGAGCACGCGCAATGGACGCGCGTCATGCTCACCGAGTTCACGCGCCTCAACAGCCATCTCGTGTGGCTCGGAACGCACGCCATCGACATCGGCGCGATGAGCGTCTTCCTGTATTGCTTCCGCGAGCGCGAAGAAATCCTTCGCATCTTCGAGATGTTCTCGGGACAGCGGATGATGACCAGCTACTTCCGCATCGGCGGCCTTTCTCTCCCGCACCCGCGCGGGTGGAACAAGCGCGTCAAAGACTTCGTCGACATCTTCTCTTCGCGAGTCGACGAATACGAAGAGCTGCTCACGAACAACCGCATCTGGACGGGCCGCACCAAGGGCATCGGCTACATTTCGATCGAGGACATGCTCGACCTCGGCGTCACTGGCCCCATGCTGCGCGCCGCCGGTCTTAAAGTGGACGCCCGCAAGGATTCACCGTACTCGAGTTACGAAAAATTCGATTTCGATGTCCCGACCCGGACCGAAAACGACGTTTTCGCCCGCTATCAGGTCCGCCTTCTGGAAATGCGCGAGTCCCTGAAAATCATCAGGCAGGCTATGGAAGGCATGCCCTCGGGCTCGCATCAGGCGGACGCCCCCGGCATCATCCTCCCCGACCGCGAAAAGATGAAAACCCAGATGGAGTCGCTCATCTATCACTTCAAAATCGTGACCGAAGGATTCCGGGTTCCCGAAGGTGAGGTCTATCAGGCCGTCGAGTCCCCGCGTGGGGAAGTGGGCTGCTATATGGTGAGCGATGGCACGCAGAAGCCGTATCGCGTGCACTGGCGGGGTCCGAGCTTCGGCAACCTTCAGTGCACCTCGAGATTGATCGAGGGCACTCTGATCGCCGACGTGATCGCCGCGATCGGCAGCATGGATTTCGTTCTCGGAGATACGGATCGCTAAAGCATGACATTTTCACCCGAGCTCGAAGCGCGCTTCGAGAAATTCCTGGCCAAGTATCCAGCCGACCGGAAGCGTTCGGCCATGATTCCAATGCTCATCTACGCGCAGGACGAGGTCGGCTCCATTACCGACGAGCTCATCGAGGAAGTCGCGAAGCGCGTCGGCGTGACCCCTCTTCAGGTCAATGAAGTAGTCGGCTTTTACTCCATGCTGCACAGGAAGGGCATGGGGAAGTATCACGTTCAGGTCTGCACCAATATTTCCTGCCTGCTGGTCGGCGGCGCCGAACTCTACGATCAGGCCTGCCACAAACTCGGCATCGGCCACAAGGAAGTTCGGCCCGACGGGTGGGTTTCCCTCGAAGAAGTGGAATGCATGGGCGCCTGCTCCTGGGCTCCCGCCATCCAGGTGAACTACGACTTCTACCACGACGTGACGCCCGAACAACTCGATAAGCTCCTCGACGGACTCCTCGCCGGAAAAACTCCCGAGCAGATCGACGAAGTCAGGAAGGTCAATTGATGCTGTACAACCAGCCCAATCCGCTTGAGGTCAAAATCCTCAGCCGCCGCTTCGGACTTCCCAACTCGCAGTCGATCGATACCTATCTCGCGAACGACGGCTATAAAGCCTTCGAAAAAGCGCTTGGGATGTCGCAGGAAGAGATCATCAACGAGGTCAAAGCGTCCGGACTTCGAGGACGCGGCGGCGCCGGCTTTCCGACCGGTATGAAGTGGGGCTTCCTGCCGCGCCAGTCGCCCAAACCGAAGTACATCATGGTCAATGCCGATGAGTCTGAGCCCGCAACATGCAAAGACCGCCTGCTCATCGAATACGACCCCCATCAGTTGATCGAAGGTGTTCTGATCGCTGGCCTCGCGGCCGGATCGAATCAGGGCTATGTCTACATTCGGGGCGAATATCGCTACCTGATCGAGATCATGGACCGCGCCATCGATGAAGCTTATGCTCGCGGCTATCTCGGCGATAACATCCTCGGCCGCGGCCTGAAATTTCATTTTGCGACTCACTCCGGCGCAGGCGCTTACGAGTGCGGCGAGGAATCGGCGCTGCTCGAATCCTTCGAAGGCAAGCGCGGAAATCCGCGGATCCGCCCGCCGTTTCCTGCGGTCGCGGGCGCGTACCAGTGCCCCACCGTCCTGAATAACGTCGAAACCTTCTGCTCGGTACCGCCCATCATTCTGAACGGCGGCTCGTATTTCGCGGGTCTCGGAACGCCCAAAAACGGCGGGACGCGCCTCTTCTGCCTCTCAGGCCACATCAACAAGCCGGGCGTGTACGAACTGCCGATGGGTTTCAACCTGATGCGCATGATCAACGAGATCGGCGGCGGCATGCGCGGCGGCAAGAAGCTGAAGGCAGTGATTCCGGGCGGCTCCTCCTGCCCGATTCTGAAAGCCGATGAATGCGACTTGGCGATGGATTTCGATACCCTCCAGGCCGCAGGTTCCATGCTCGGCTCCGGCGGCGTCGTCGTGATGGACGAAGATACCTGCATGGTTAAGGCCGCTCTGCGCATCATGCGGTTTTACGCGCATGAGAGCTGCGGCTGGTGCATTCCCTGCCGAGAAGGCACGACCTGGCTCCGAAAGTTGTTACAGCGATTCCATGACGGCATGGGCCAGCGCAGCGACATCGTGCTGATCGGAGACCTCTCGAAAAATATGCTGGGGCGGACGTTCTGTCCCCTGGGCGATGCGGCCGCGCTGCCGACGATTTCGATTGTTGAAAAATTCCGGGACGAATTCGAAGCGCATCTGGACGGCAAACCCTGCCCGTATGAGCATGCGTCCCGGCTGGTAACCGCTTGACGCCGCGCTGCCATGCGCGAGCATGGCGTCCGAATCGGCTGCCGTGCGCAAGCGAGGCGTTTGAACGATAGAGAGACGAAATGGCTGATCTGGTGAAGTTCACAATCGACGGGAAGGAGCTTGAGGTTCCGGCCGGAACGCTCGTCATCGAAGCCGCCAAACAAGCGGGCATCGAGATCCCGTCGTTC
>Ga0126381_100000975_pt1 | contig 31176 bp, 29 predicted proteins | sample PanSoiMetPlot_28_FD_96465 | JGI IMG/M metagenome (GOLD analysis project Ga0126381, IMG submission 96465) | Tropical forest soil microbial communities from Panama - MetaG Plot_28 | ecosystem: Environmental > Terrestrial > Soil > Tropical forest > Bulk soil | place: Panama | collected 2016-02-17 | reverse complement strand
TCGTCGCTGGTATATTCCGGGCCGGAGCCGCGTGGCGGTGTCGCCGACTGCAAAACCACGGCGCAGGCGAGAAGGACGATCACGGCTAGCAGCAAGGAGATTCCTGTGTTTTTCATGGCGGCAAGTATGCCTTGGCGTGCGCGACAGCGCCAGACCACTGGCTGCAGCCGTTTGGCGATTGGCTGCAATTGTTGACCTTTTCCCCCTCCCATAGCATACGATCCTCTGTATGAGCAGCCCATCTATCCACTCGGCGTCGCGCTACTGGCTTTGGAGCATCGCCATATGGGGCGGCTTCGGCTTGGTCGACGCCACACAAACTGTCTTTGTTATGCGCGCCGAGGGCATGCACCACTATTGGTACCGCCTTTTCTGGACGATGCTGGTAGCGTGGCTGCCCTGGATGCTGACAACACCGTTGGTGCTGCAGCTATCTGAGCGCCATCCGCCGACGCAATGGCGACTCGCTTCCACCTGGACGGCTCATCTTCTTACCTGTGCGTTGCTTGGATTGGCGCATGCTGGATGGGTGGCGATGTGGGAGTCGCTGCTCAACCCTTGGGCGCTAACGCCTGGGCCCGATCCATTTCCGCAACTCTGGCGGCACAAGTTCCTCGGAGGACTGCTCTCTTACATCATCCTCTACGCACTGATCCTGTTCGTGGCACACACCCTGCGCTCGCGCGAGCAAATCGCCCGCCAGCAGACCGAGACGGCCCGATTGAACGAGCAACTGTCGAAGGCGCAACTAAGCGCGTTGCGCCGCCAGATCGAGCCGCACTTCCTTTTCAATACACTCAACGCAATCGCCGGACTGGTTCGCGAAAGACGCAACGACGACGCGGTTAGCATGATCGCCGGACTGAGCGACTTTCTGCGGCGCGTGGTGGAAGACTCCGACCGCCAGCAGGTGCCGTTGTCCGAAGAACTCGAGTTCACGCAGAAATATCTCGACATTCAGAAAGCCCGCTTTGCCGACCGGTTGCAGTTCAATATTGACGTCCCAGCCGAGTTTCTTGCTGCACAAGTGCCGAGTCTGATCCTGCAGCCCATGGTCGAGAATGCCGTCAAGCACGGCATCGCGAAGCGTGTGCAGGGAGGAGCGATCCGCATTGCAGCCACGCATGCCGACGGAAAGCTCACCTTGTGCGTCTACAACGACGGCCCCTGCCTGCCTGTGGGATGGGAACAGCGCACTTCGGGCATCGGTATGCTCAACGTGCGGACGCGCCTGCGCAGCCTCTATGGAGACGATTTCGAATTGAACCTGCACAACCAAAATGGCGGCGTGGAAGCATTCGTCTCGGTGCCCTACATTCCACCTGATCGTTCAGATGACGAAACGGTCAACATGACGACAGAGGCTTCGGTTGCGGAGCACGTGTAGGGACGGACGCGTTCGTCCCGCGAGGCAAAGCCGAGCGTATCAGCGGCATCAAGTGATCCACTAAGCGAACATTGGCACGAGGACTCTGGGGTCTGACGCATGCCCTCCGAACATCCCGTTAAGATCCGCGCCCTGATCGTCGACGACGAACCGCTCGCCCGCAGCAACGTCGCCGTCCTTCTGCGCGCGCATCCAGAGGTCGAGATCACCGGCGAATGCGGATCGGGCGCTGAAGCCCTGGGCGAACTGCGCATCTCGCGCCCCGATTTACTCTTTCTCGACGTGCAAATGCCCGAGTGCGACGGCTTCGACGTCCTCGAAATGCTGGGTGGCGACCTGCCTCCCGCCGTAATTTTCGTGACTGCCTATGATCAATACGCGCTGCGAGCCTTCGAGGCCGGAGCGCTCGACTACCTGCTCAAGCCATTCGACAACGCGCGATTCGAACTAGCACTCAGCCGCGCCAAGGAGAGAATCCGTATGGGCCGCGATCGCACGCAGCGGCCCGACCGCGTCGCCATCAAGAGCGCGGGGGAAGTCAGCTTCGTGAAGATTGCCGAGATCGACTGGATTGAAGCCGCCGACTACTACGCCTGCCTGCACGTCGGATCGAAAAGCCATCTCTTGCGCCGCAGCATGGCCGAACTCGAGCAGGATCTCGACCCAGCCGTTTTCTGCCGCGTGCATCGCTCGAGTATCGTTAACCTGGAGCGCGTGCGAAGCCTCAATCTGGGCGAAGACGGAGAATTTGAAATCCGGCTCGATGACGGTGCTCACGTACGCCTGAGCCGCCGTTACCGCAAGCAACTAGAAGCACGCCTGGGCGTCCGCAACCACGCTGTGTAGTGCGGGCGAAATGCATCCGCACCTCTATTTGCTTTATGCCGTAACTGCTCAACGATGGTCGATTCCCTCGTCCTCTGGCTGTTGCTCTCCGCGATGCCTCACTGGAAAGCTCACAAATAATTCAAACGATCCCGTTTCGGGAAGCCGCTCACTCTATGGGCGCATTCGAGTAATCCTTACATTTGAGGACCTTACCTTCGTGAAAGTGCACGTAAGAGTCATCTTCTGTTTCCCGTCACACGGATGAGTGACTTCACGCATAGGACCCGATTCCACAGGGAGGCTAATCAGGGAAAGTACGAACGATTCATTCTTTCGCGTAGGGTAGCCGTCGATGTTGCGTGTTGCCGTTGTTTTTGCCTTGTGTACCTTCTTCAGCCTGGCGAGCGTTGCTCAAACTCTCCGAGATGAAGCCACCGAATCTGCACTAAACAACAGCGGTCCCCATGTTCTGAATACTCCAGGGCATCGATACAGCGCCATGGGAAACGCTCGCATTTCGATTACACGTCTGCGCGAACCGCGTAAGGCACAGAGAATCTATTCCAAAGCGATGGATGCCTGGAGGAAAAAACGTTCCGCTGAGGCGCGACGCAAACTGGATCAGGCGTTAAAGATCTATCCCGCTTTTCCCGAGGCTCTGACTTTCTACGGGTGTATCCACGCCGAATCTAATCAGTGGGACTCTGCCGAAAAGAAATTGCAGGCTGCTATTGAAACCGATCCGGCTTATTCTCCCGCATATGTCATGCTGGCCGGAGTCTACAATGCGCAAGGACGATTTGATGAGGCGCAGCAGACGATCCGGCAGGGTCTCTCGGCAGGCGCTGACACCTGGCATGTCCAGTATGAGATCGTGCGCTCGTTGATTGGAAAGCGTGATTACGAAGGCGCGCTCGCGGCTGCCGAGGCCGCTTTGCGCGCCACACCTGATGGAGGCTTACTACACCTTGCCAAAGCGCACGCTCTGTTAGGCCTGCACAAGTACCCGCAGGCGGCCACGGAACTAGATACTTTTCTTCACTACGATCCCTCGGGAGATGGTTCTGAACAAGCCCGCAAATTGCTTCAGAAAATACAAAGGGCCGGGCCTCAACAAGCATTGCCGCGCTGAGCCTGTCGACGAACACGAGGAATGTGAGTTCCCGATCTGCGCCTTTGTGTAGGGGCGGACGCATTCGTCCGCTCCGCCGACGCGAAGCGAGGCGTTCGGCAGCCGACGCCAAATACCGGGCTTGAGCCGCTGGGCCACGAAACCTCGATGCGGAAGCCTGCATTTTCCACAGCAAAATCTTTTCCTTGTGACATCTGACCTTGACCCTCGATTCAGGAAGCGCACACTACTCCCCATGCGGCGACGATCGCAAGCAAGACGAGAGACACTAGGCGTCACAGCACGAGCAACAGCTAAGTCGTTTGTCCTGAAGATTTTTCCAGTAAGTCGTTGCGGCTCAAGATTTTGCGCAGATTTGAGCACCACTTAGGCGCGTAAGCTCTTTGAAATCAAGGTTATCGCGATTGCGATGGGAAAATGCAGAAGAGATCAAAATCCCCACTTCTCGCGCAAGTACCGCGCGAGAAATGGGGCACCCATCCTAGGAGAGTGGACGCGTAAAAAGATTACTTCGCTGCGGGTACGCCACCATATTTTTCCAGCCATTTGAGTTCTTCGCGGACCTTGATTTTTCCGTGCCAGGGATTTTTTCCGAGGCCGTGGCCTTCGCCGGGGAAGACTAGCAACTTATTCGGAACGCCGAGCGAATAGAGCGCGTGCTCAAGCAAGTAGTCTTCTAGAACTGCTACCCGGATGTCGTCGGCGCCGGCGACCATGTGCGTCGGCGTTTTGACTTTATTGATCTGGAAGATGGCGGCTTCGTCGTGATAGCGCTGCGCGGCTTCCCAGGGACGCCCGCCGAGAAAGTAGGCGTCGTCGTAGGTGGTGTCGTCGTTGCCCCAGTTGCCAATGTGCTCGACGGCTCCGGCTCCAGTGACCGCGGCTTTGAAGCGCGTGGTTTGCGTGATGAGCCAGTTGGTCATGTATCCGCCGTAGCTGTAGCCGCCGATGGTGAGGTGGTCGGGGTCGGCGATGCCGTCTTTCACCAGCGCGTCGACGCCCGCGAGAATATCTTTGCCGGGGCGCGAGACGATTTGCGGAACGATCTCGATGAGGAACTTGTCGCCGTATCCCGTCGAGCCGCGGTAGTTAGGACGGAAGACGAGCCATCCGTGAGTGGCGGCGAGCCCGGCCCAGTCGTACCAGTCGGCGCCGAAGTGGTTTCCGTCGGCGTCGGCGGGGCCTCCGTGAATGAGGGTGAGCATGGGCAAATGCTTGGCCTCGAATTTTCCGGGAGGATAGACCAGCATGCCTTCAACGGTGGTGCCGTCGTCCGCTTTCCACTGGTAGGGCTTGCCTTGCGGGAGATCGGAGTCGGCAAGGCTTTGGTTGAAGCTGGTGATGGCGTGGGCCTGGTCCAGTTTGTCAGCGGAGTCGGCAAGGTAGATTTCGTCTGGCTTGCCGAGCGATGAGTAGACGAAAGCGACTCTAGGCGAGTGCTTCGCGGTCGAGATTTGCGCAAATGTGCCGGGCCAGTTCGTCATGCGATGTAGCGAATCGGCGGGCTTGGCGGTGTCATAGATCTGGACTTCGGTGCCGAGGCGTGCGGATGTAAGTACAGAATTCTCGGTCACGGCGTAGTGCTCGACAGGTCCGGCGAAGGCTTTGTCCCATTGCTCGACTTTGCCGTCGGTTGTGTCGACCCAGTAGAGATGAGGCTGGAGATCGCGGTAGGGGCCGAAGGGATCTCCGACTTCGACCGAGAAAAAGATGTGGCGGTTGTCGTTGGCCCAGCGCGGGCGGACTTCTTGCGCCTCGTTTTTCGTGACGCGGTGAGGCTGCAGTTGGGCCGGCGCGCCTGCGTGCGATCCGCTGTCGGCGTTGGCGGACAGGAGTGTCCGCCCCACATCAAGAACATAGAGCTCGACGTCTTGGTATTTTTCCTGACGCTGGTTGATGGCGTTGGTCAGGATCGCGAGCTTCGTGCCATCGGGCGAGGTGATGAGTTCGTCGATGCGAAGCTGCATCGAGGCGATCGCACGCGCCCCGGGCGTGAGGTCGGGCTGCTTCTCAGGCTCGCCCTCTTTCTTTTCGACTTTGGCGGGCTCGGCGGCGTGGCGGGCGAGAGCGGCGGCGAGGTCGAGGGCGAAAATGGTGTCGCCGCGCTCAGCGGTGCGGTATTGGACAACGTCTTTCCACTCGTTCTTGTAGCCGTCTTTCTGCGTCTTCGTCCACGGCTCGCGGGTGGCGTAGTAGATGGTATGGGAGTCGGCGGACCAAGAGAAGGTGTGGACGTCTTCTTCTCCTTGCGTGATGGCAAAGGCCTCGCCGCCGTTGGGAGAAATCAGATAGATCTGGCTGACTTCTTCCTTGGAATCTGAGTCGGCGTCGGAGTTGGCTTCATCGTTGGAATCGGAGTCGGCGTCTACATTGTCGCCCTTTCCTCCCGAAGCCTTGCGCTCGGAAAGGAAGGCGATCCACTTGCCGTCGGGGGACCACTTGGGGTCAGAGTCGTGGCCAGATTGCGTGAGTTGGATGAGCGATTTGCCGTCGTCGCGGTAGAGCCAGAGATCGGTGCGAAAGATCTGTTGATCCCAGTCGGCGCGGTCAGTCGTAAGGACGACGGCGCTGCCATCGGGCGAAAGCTCGACCGAGCGGAAGCCGACGGAGTTGAAGAAGTCGTCGAGGCTGAGTTTGGGCTTGGCTTGTGCGAAGAGCGTAAGCGCACAACTGAGCTGAACTGCGACGACACACACAGCTTTTCGGATTTGCATAGGGTCCCAGGGGGAAAAAGCGTTATACAACGTCGCATTCAGGGAAGGCAAGTTTGCAGGCTGAAGCGGCGAATTTTTTAGGTACGGGACGGTGCCCCAGTTTCTGCTTTGCCCAGGCGCAACCAACTGGAAACGGGCTGCGCTGCCATGAGTAGCATGATGGGCTCAATTGGATGTCGGTAGGCTGTTGCCCAAGCCGTCTGGGTAACATAAAAAATGAGCGGATAGAAAACGAACAAGATAATCGAAAAAACGGAAAAAGGCCGAGGTGAGAACCTGAGTCCCCAGATAGCCAACACGAACAGGATGATGTACACGACAGGCCAAGGACTGAACCAAAATCGGCCAAACCGCTTGATGCTACGCACGATGAAATCGCTCGGCGCTGTCATTATGTAGGCAATGGCTTCTCTGCGTCGTAGTTCAAAGAACCGGGCTTCACCCACTCTGGGCAATTCTCCTCCGTATGGGGATTCCCCAGTCCAGTAATCGCACGTTCCGGACATTCCGGGGTGATTGCCAAGATAGAGTTCCATTCCGAGGTTATCGCGCAGTGCGGGATAAAAATGGCCCATCGCGTGGTAATTGCGAACGTACCAGGGAGTGAGGAACAACAAAGCCGAAACCATGATTACAAGAGTTTGTCTCTTATTCAGCCACAGAACACTCGCTGGCAACAGCAACGCGAGCATAGGGTTCAACAGGAGCATGAACGCTAATGCGATTCCCAGCAATATGTGGTTGCCAATCTTTGGCGACAGACTTGGAACGACGTTCAGCCAGACAACTACTGTCAGTGCCGCAAATGCATAGCCGGTAATGGTTATATCCGTGACTGCGATCGGCCCGAGAACGGACCAAGTCCAAGCAGAAAGCGATGCAACCACCGGCGAAAAGTACTTGCTCCCCACTTTGTGAATGAAGAATGCCGTCACACCACCTGCGACACAATTGATGGTAAGAATCAAGTAGAGTGAAGTCCGCGAGAACGCGCCGAACAACTTGAAAATGCCTGCGATAAATAAGGGGTACAGCGGAGGTTGCTGTGCGGTTGGGATTGCGAGATCAGTAAAGGGCGATCCAAACCCCTCGCCGCGAATCAAATGAGCAGCGATGTGGCTTGGCTCATTGCCCTGAAAGTGGTCGGTCGGGGTACCAAGCCAATTCAAAACTGAGGGTATGAGCAGAATCCGGAAGGATATCCCGACCACAGCAATAACCAGCGGATTGTGTAGCCAACGCATTGATCCTTCAACCGAGACGAAAAAAAGTGCTAGTTCTGTCCCTCGATAGGCGACAGCATTTTACATTCCGCGCGCCTTGCGGAATCGTCTTCCACAGAGACAAGCGTTTGATCGCGGGTTGAAATGCGGAAAAGCGTCCAAACGAGCGCACCAAATACCGGGACAGAGAGTTGGAGGTGCGTCCAGCGGGCTAGCGGCCCGAAGAGCGGGAGCAGGAACGCGAGGTAGAGCAGGACGTGGAGTATGGGTGTTTCGGGATGGTGCGCGTTTTTGATGGACCAGTCTGAGAGGAGCAGGAACATCGGAGCCAGCGCCAGCAGGTCATAAATATAAATGTGCGGGTTGACTAGCACGGCGGCGAGCAGCATTGCGGAAAAGCGGATCGCAAGGGGCGAGGAGGATTTCCAGATCGATGTGGCGAGCGCGATGACAGCGATTGAGCTCAAGAGATAGAGGATATTCGAGGCGGGCCGCCAACGAATGAGGAGTTCCCAGAAGCTGTAAAACGAATGCATCTGAGTCGCTGAGAATACGAGTTCGGTGGAACGAGGCTGGCCCGCGCTGTGCAGCAGCATAGCGAAGTATGCACGCATGACCTCTCGGCCAAAATAGAGGTATGTAAATGTGAGTTGGGCGATTGCACTAATCACAAGTCCTGCAAACATTCTCCACGCTTGCGCGAAAAGCAGAATAAACGGGATAGCTACAAGGAACTGGGGCTTGAAGATGAGGAATCCGAGCGCGATACCTGAGAGCCATTCGCGGCGTACGGGTAGGGCCAGGTAGGCGGCAGTGATGAAGAAGAGCGCAACGACCGAGAGTTGTCCGCGTACGAAGAAGTGAAATAGCGGCGGGTAAGCGATGGCGCACAACGCGACAAGCTGTGTTTTGCCGGCGAGTGTGGTGCAGGAGCTGAAAACGAAGTAGCCGCAGGCGAAGTAGATCAGCAAGCTCAACGCCACCCAAATTTCCGCTTGAGTCAGGAAGGAGAACCTCTCCAGCGTTGAGAATGGAAGAGCGACTTGTGGACCGTAGAAGTATCTCAGTTCAACCCTGGTGCTGCCGGAGATTGTATGGACCGCCTGCGCGAGGACTTGATCGCTATAGAGATCGATGGCTCGGCCTTGGGCGATCAGTTGGGCAGAGATGGGGAATTGGAGAAAATCCTGAAACTTAATGTTGCCGCCGCGGTCGAACAGGCCCGGCTTAGCGTAGTCTGCCAGACAGACTCCCCAAAGGCAGATAGCGAGAATCAGCGCATGCGCCCGGATTCGGCGGGGAGTGAGAAGAGCGGCGGCACTAGTAAGCCAGTTATTCATTTGATCACTGCAAAGCTCGTCCATTAGGTACCCGCTCGATTTGATCGAGATCCCTCCTCCGCCTGAAATACGGCTCCGTCGGGATGACGCCCTAAGGGGGAACGTTGGTGTAACTCACGGTGCGGGCTCGGCGTTTTTCAGGGCGTCTTCGATCGGTTGGCCGGAGTGAAGAGTACCCTGCTGTATGCGCCATCCATCGTCGTATTGGCGGAATCCCACGAGGGATTTGTAATGCAGGTCGCTCGAGTAGAGAGCCGCGCCAACCTCGTTTAGCGGAATCCACCTCCAGGTGAACTCAACGTCGGCCGCACTTCCCTGCTTGGTAACGCCAGTGACTGCGACCAGTTCCCGCCGGGCCGCGGGAAGCCGGATCGTAGATTTCGCGGCCTCCTCTGCGGAGACAATCGTGCGGATGGTCTCGACGCCTGCAGGCGTGAGGATGACATCCCAGCACGGTGGCGGAGCGATACCTGCCGGACACGGAGCGGAATTGGCGGTGATCCAGTTGTGATGCTGGAGAACCAGATATTCGGGTGAGGGATAGTCTTTGTTGGACATGACGCCAGTTTGGAGTGTGTAACGTTGCTGCGTTTGGAACTCGGTCGAGGCAGTAATGAGATCGGTGGCGAGGCGGCGGGTGAGGTAGTCGCGTGGGGAACAAGCAGTGAGCAATGTGAGGAAACCGAGGATCACAAGCCGGAAACGACCGTGGTTCTCCCCCTTCGAAAACCGCGAAGGGTGGGGCAGCCTGTGTCTCAGGCGCAGAAGAGACGCGAGGAGTGAGATACATGTTCTCCTTGCGATTTTGTTTTTCATCGGGGTGATCGCACTCATATCCGACAGTCGCCGCGCTTCGCACCGGCTGGACGGACGAATGCGTCCGTCCCTACACGATTCGTTAACGACTGGTGATTGTAAACAAACGGGAGCGTCTGTGCGGCACGAAAGGGCTTGAGGTAATTTGCCCTTCGAATCTCCGGGACCAACGGCCCGGAATCTTGTTTCCACAGCTTAGGCAGCAGCCTTCCGGTGTAAGTCGGTAGTCCTGGATGTGGTAGCCGTATCGAACAATCAGCGTGTTACCGCACTGAGGACAGCGCGTATCTTCCCACTCTTCGACCATGCCGGGAAGATTGCCAGCGTAGATGTACCGCAGGCCAGCATTGCGGCCGATTTCGACGGCGCGTAGCAAGTCTTCAACCGTGGTGTCGCGCTCATCTTCGCCCTGCATCTTGTAGTCCGTGTGAAAGGCAGTAACGTGCCACGGGATATCGGGAGAGACACTGGCGATGAATTCGGTAAGGCGGCGGAGTTCGTAGGCATCGTCGTTGAAATTGGGGATCAGCAGAGTCACGATCTCGAGCCACATTCCCATCTCGTGAATGCGGCGGATGCTTTCGAGGATGGGGCCGATGCGGCCACCGAGTTCGTGGTAGTGGCGGTCGTCGAAGCTCTTAAGATCCACCTTGTACAGATCGATCCAGGGACGCAGAAACTCGAGCACTTGTGGTGTACCGTTGCCGTTGGAAACAAACGCAGTGAGAAGTCCGGCACCGCGGGCTTCTTTGAATACCGCGACTGCCCACTCGCTGGTGATCAGCGGCTCATTGTATGTGCTAACTAAGACCTTCGCACCTTGCTCGAGCGCGTCGCGGACCATTGCTTCCGGAGAGACTTCGAGTGGTGGAGAAACGGCGCGCGGATCGCGCAACGCTTGCGAGGTGACCCAATTCTGACAGTATCCGCAATGCAGGTCGCAACCGAGCATGCCGAAGCTGTAGGCGAGCGCTCCGGGATAAGCGTGGAAGAAGGGCTTCTTCTCGATGGGATCGCATTGCATGCCGGCGGTGTATCCCCAGGGGACGTAGAGTTTGCCGCCGCGATTGAAGCGGACTTTGCAGACTCCGGCCTGGCCGTCTGGGATCGGGCAGCAGTGGCCGCAGGAGAAGCAGCGGACCCGGTTGTTGCCGACAGACTCGACGAGGGAAGGATCGGCTTCTCGGACTCTCTGGTCGAGAATGTCGCGTAGGGTGGGCACTGGACCTCTTCTCATATTTTAGCGCGGTAAGTGCAGTGGACAGTCAGGCTGCGGCGTATCAGAAATTGGTAGAGTCCGAGACTTGTAGCCTTGGTCAGCTGTTACTCCGAGCCGAGCGGAAATCCCAGGGACGGCAGTTGTTCTGGAGTAGGGATGCTTCGACTCCGCAGGAGTTCCGCTTCACTGCACTCCGGCTCCGCTCAGCATGACATTCGGCCGGGTGTAGCAGAAGACCGATGATACTACTCCCTAAAGTCCTGAAAAAGCCTCTTCCTTATTTGGCACAACTCGTCATTTGGCACAACTCGTCCCTGCGTGAGCTTATCTTCTAAGGTCGTTTGGTCATCGTCAAGCTTTGCCTAGAGGCTGGATTTGAGTTGGTTGGCGGCTTTGGCGCTGGCCGAGTGTTGCTGGATCCAGCGGCTGGCGTCTTGTTCGATAGATGCGACCTGGGCACGGGTCAGGCGGGCACGAACGAATGGTGCCAGCGTCTTGCTGGCGTCGTCGCCGCTTATGCGGGCGACCACCATCCAGAAGTAGGCGCGGTTGGGATCCTGGGGAACGCCGCGTCCGCTGTAGTAGATCGACCCGAGCTTGGATTGTGCGGCAACACTGCCCTGCTCAGCTGCCTTGATGAACCACCGGACCGCTTCTTGTTCGTTGAGTACGACTCCGTCGCCGGTTGCGTAGCGAAGGCCCAATGCATTTTGTGCGGCGGCATCGCCGCTTTCTGCCATCTGGCGAAGCTGCGGGAGCGTCGCGGTTTCGACTGCCGGGGCCGGATCAGATTTAGGCGGACGGGAAGATGCCAAGACAGTTTGCAGCTGTGGCTGATGACGGTGAAGTTTGTGCTGGACCCAGGGAGCGACATCGCTCTGAATCCACGGGGCGGAAACGAATCCTAAGGCCAGGGAAACAGCGGCGAAAGCGCAAGTGAGAAGAAACAGATGCGAGCGCGGCAGACTGAGGCTGGCCATAAGTTTTTCGTCGGGCTTGGAGCCTTCATCTTCCGCTTTATCAGCCGCGGCGAAGAGAACACTGCCCTGTGGCGAGGTGAATTGGGGCGGAGGTGGCGGTGCCAGAGGCGGAAGATTTTCAGCGCGAGCCGAACGGTTGATTGCGGCGAGCACGGTGTCCGCAAGCCGCTGCAAGACACGGCCGTCACCGTCAGAGAAGGCATTGGGTTGAGAGGAAAGGGCTTCAACCAGTCCGATGGACTTGTCGCCAACGCGCACAGGAGCTGCGAGGATGGATCGAATGCCGAGAGCGCGACACCGTTCACGGTCGACACGGACATCGGTTTCGCAATCATCGCAGCGCAACAGGACTCCGGTCTTCACACACTCGCCAGAAAATCCCGAGCCGACATGAAGCCGTGCACCGACCGGTGGTGCGTCAACACCAGAACTGGCGCGGCAGACCATGAATTCGGGATTTGTATCTGGTAAGGCGACAGCCGCGCCGGAAGCACGTGTCAGCGAATGCGAGCGTTCAGCGATGAATTGGATAGCCGCGCCGAAATCGGCCCCGAGTGCTTCGACCTGATGCTGTACCGCCGTAACAGCGGCCAGAGTGTCCGTGAAGTTTGGCTGTGGCGCGGAGTGGGCAAGCGGAGCGCTGAGATCAATCTCACTATTGGCAACTCCCGCCATCACATTGACAAAGAGCCACTCCCGCAGACGTGCCAACGAATCGCCAGGGAGACCTGCGAAGCGAAGCCCGGCGCGTCCGGCATCGTTCGACCAGATCACATGTCCAGTCGTATAAATCTGCTTGGGGCAGTCGGCGAGATCGAGGCACAGATCGACGGACTTCGAGGGATCAAGAGGTGCGTGGCACTGGATGGCCATGCCGTCTTCACTGATGTCTACGACCTCGTGGAGATCAAGCGCGGAGCCCTTGGACTCCTTCGCAAAACTCGCGTAGGCAGGGGTTTGAATCTTATGTCGCACACGTTTGCGACGGTTGGGGACGGAGGGTCGCGAGACCGCAGTATTGGCCGCCATGGGGAAGAGCCCTGGGACTGCTGCACCATATTAACTCGGGATTGTGGAAAAGTGTGCAGAGAAGAAAATCAGTGGGACGAGGTCGGGAGGGGGCAGGAAACGGAGTTCAGGACCGAAAGAGGCATTGGTGGTCAGGGGCGGGTGATCCACATGGCCTAGACCAGAGACGTCGCCTGCATCCTGAAAAATGTTCGAGCTTTAGTTTGGGTAAGATTACGACTCGCTCGTAACCAAGTGGTTATGAGTGTAATGGCCTTCCATAAGAAGGCCGGTTGGGAGGTCCAGACCAAACAACCGAGAGCCGTCCGACTTTGGCTATCCACGGCATGAATATCGCGGACGACTGAATGCGTCATCGATCACCTCCCAGACACCGGAACCGACTGCCCGCAAACCGTCCCTCTTTCCCTCTTCGTCGTCATCACCTGATTCCGACTCTCACATCATTTCACTGCTGAAGGAAGCGTATGAAGACCAATGAGAAATACGCATTATTGCATTGCCGACCGTGCGCTTCCTTGAGATCGAAAGCTGAGCGCGGACTCAAGCCAGACATGCTGACCAGAACTGCCCCTGAACTGCAATCTGTTGGACGATTTTGTTCCGCGATACAGATGCTGTGCTAAATCGTTTGGTTATCAGGTCCTGTGCCGAAACCCAAGCATCACTTCTCGTTTCACGTTCACAGGCCGCTGTCAGGAGTAAATTACAAACTGTTGACAATTAGTTGACAACAGGGAGCTCACGAGAATCTAGATTCCTTTTCACTGCCTGTGGCTTGCCATAGCACCGGAGTCGAACTAGATTGAAGATCTCCCTCTACCTCTCTTTTTTGATCTCACTCATAATTCTTGCCGGGGTGAGCGGGGCTTGGCAGTCCAAACAGGGCGAGCTGCAAACCTTTCCGGGCGAAGTGATGGATGATCTCTGCGCGAAAGACAAGACCCACGCAAAGATGATGGATCAGATGAAGAGCATGGGCAATGACCCTGCTGTCTGTTCCAAGAAGTGCGTTGAGTTGGGCGCCAAGTACGTGCTCTATGATCAGCAGAAAGATACCGTTTACGGCCTCGCTGATCAGGATAAGGCCGAGGCATTTGCGGGCCACAAAGTTCGTATCTCGGGAACTCTTGACAAGAAACGGATCAAAGTAGCCAAAATCGAGCTCGCGGATTCGGGCGGCCAAAAAGCAAAATGAAAGCTGAGCGAGATGCGATCCAGAATTCGCGGGCTGAGTCTTATTTTTGTGGGGTTGGCCGCTGTGTCATCTTTTTTCTTGTGGCCAACCAGTTCAGCAAACTCCGTCAAGAGACGGGGTATTGATTCTCAGGACGTGTTTACCCCCGCTCACCCAACCATCCTGGACTCTCTGCGAGAGTTCATCGGTTGGCGCGAAACTCCAGTCCAGCCCCTTGCCTTCACACACCGGAAGCATATCGAGAATCAAATTGCCTGTACTGCTTGTCACAAGGGCGTGAATCAAGGCCCTAGTGCTGGCATCCCCGACATCAACGTGTGTATGCGATGCCACACTTTTTTTGCCAAGGACCGGCCCGAGATCAAAAAGCTCGCGGGAATTTTCGACTCGGGTCAGGACATTACTTGGCAGCGGGTCTATGGATTCAGCCCATCCGCCCACGTGAAGTTCAATCATGCACCGCACATCCACGCGAGCGTCGATTGCTCAGTTTGCCATGGTGACGTGAAAAGCATGACGGTGGCGGTTCGCGCAGTGAATCTGAACATGGGCTTTTGTTTGAGTTGCCATCGGGCGAAGCAAGTGTCGACCGATTGTGTCACGTGCCATTTCTGAGAACTACAGCCAGCCTGCGGATCACTTATGGAGCGGCGTGATTTTCTGAAGGTTAGCGTGTTGACCGGAGCAACCGCGGCACTGAGCGGATGCGAAAAGCCGGCGCACACGTTGGTCCGCTTCATTCCCGAAGAGGACCTCATCCCTAGTGTTGCTACCTGGAAGCCAAGCGTCTGCACGCTCTGCCCAGCGGGATGCGGGTTGATGGTCCGAGTCCTTCCGGGTGAAGCAGAGGTGGTGCGCAACGGGAAACTCGGAACAATTCAAATGGGCCTTGCCAAGAAGCTAGAGGGCAACCCCAATCACCCGGTCAACTGGGGAAAGCTCTGCGCCCGTGGGCAAGCGGGACTGCAGATTACTTATCATCCCGACCGCGTGCGCTCACCGCTCAAACGGTCCGGGCCGCGCGGATCTGGAAGTTTTCAACCGGTAACGTGGGAAGAATCGATCCGCGAAGTGGTTTCGAAACTACAAGAGCTTCAGTCTCAGAACCAGTCAGAGAGTCTGCGCTTCGTGAGCGCGTGTCTTCGCGGCCAACGTCACGAATTGGTTCGGAAGTTTCTCAGTGCTTTCGGTGCACCGGCGGCGATGGTTTTCGATCCGCTGGATGAGCCTGTTTTACGGCAAGCCAATTTGCTCAGCTTTGGCCAGGCGGACATGCCCTCGTTCGATCTCGCTCACACCGGCTACGTTATTTCCTTCGGAGCTGACTTCCTCGGAACGTGGAATTCTCCCGTGGCGCAATCAATTGCCTACGGCGAGATGCGACAAGGACGTCCGGGTAACCGCGCCAAATTCGTCCAGGTAGAACAGCGCATGTCGCAAACGGGAGCAAATGCGGACGAGTGGATCGCGCCTCGAGCAGGAACCGAAGGTGCCATGGCTCTCGGTCTTGCCCATGTCATTCTCAAGGAAAAACTCCGCCCCGCCGCGGATAACAAGGCGACTCGCCTCATTGCTGGATGGAGCCAAGGGCTGGCGGAATACTCGCCAGAGCAAGTTGAGAGGAAGACAGGCGTCCCGGCACAGCGGATCCAGCGACTCGCGCACGAGATGGCCGCGCACCTTCCGGCGGTTGCGATAATCGGCGGACTGCCGTTGGCCCACACAAACGGTCTCTTCAATGCGTTGGCGGTTAACGCGCTCAACACATTGCTTGGGAGTGTTGGTATGCCTGGAGGGCTGTTCTTTACACCGCAGCCGCCATCGGAAAATGCCGGAAGCTGGAGTTCAGAAAGCGATTTTGCCAGCGTCCTGCTCGCAGGAAAACTTGATGGCACAAAGGTCTTGCTGCTCCACAATGCTAATCCGGTGTTTGCCACACCCGCTGTTTGGAAGGTTCGGGAGACACTCGATAGGATTCCTTTCATTGTCAGCTTTGGATCTTTTGTCGACGAGACCAGTCAGCTCGCGGATCTGATTCTGCCGGATCATTCGCCGTTGGAATCCTGGTTGCACGATGTCCCAAAGTCCGGCACGAACCAGGCCGTTGTCAGCCTGGCAGCGCCGGCGATGCTGCCGCTGCACGACACGCGTGCGATGCCCGATACGCTCCTCGAGATTGCGCACCAGATCGGTGGTGAGGCCGCGAAAGCTCTCCCCTGGGAAAATTTCCAGGAGATGCTGCAGGCATCGATGGCACCACTGAGGACGGCGGATGGTATCAATCCGCCCCCTGATCCTGAAAAATTCTGGAGCAAGGTACAAGAACAAGGTGGGTGGTGGAGCGACAAAGTTAGGCAAGCTGCACGGTCGGCTATTCCTCAGAAGCAGCTCGTAACAGAATTCGCTCCCCCGCAGTTCGATGGTGAAGAGAGCAGCTTCCCATTTCATTTTCAACCGTATGTATCCCAGGCCGTTCTGGACGGTTCGCTTGCGCATCTGCCGTGGATGCAGGAGATGCCAGATGCTCTTTCCACGGTGATGTGGGGCACGTGGGTCGAAATCAATCCAAAAACAGCGCAGAAACTTGCTATCGAGCAGGACGACCTCGTCGAAGTGCGTTCGCAACATGGCAAATTGCTGGCGCCTTTGCTGGTGTCGCCTGGAATCGCCTTTGACGTCGTGGCGATGCCGATGGGACAAGGACATGAGAGCTTCGGCCGTTACGCCAGCGGACGGGGAGCGAACCCGATGACGATTTTGGCACCGATGCAGGTGGCGGAAACGGGGTCGCTGGCTTGGGCTTCGACACGCGTGCAGGTGTCAAAGGTCGGGAAGGCGAAACTGGCTTTGTTCTCGGGCGGTCTATTTGAGCGCCCGTCCGAATTGCAGCAACGCTAGGAGAATTTGGTGGCACATCGTTGGGGCATGGCAGTGGATCTCGATCGTTGTACCGGATGCGAGGCTTGTGTGGTCGCGTGCCGCGCCGAAAACAATATTCCCAGTGTTGGGGAAGACCAAGCGCAGAAAGGCCGAGCCATTCATTGGATTCGGGTCGAGCGATACTACGAGGGTGAGTTCCCTGACGTGCGCGTCAAGTTCCAACCGGTCCTCTGCCAGCAATGTAACAATGCGCCTTGCGAACCAGTCTGTCCGACGTACGCCAGCTACCACACCGATGAGGGCCTGAATGGGCAGGTCTACAACCGGTGCATCGGAACCCGCTATTGCGCTAACGCATGCTCGTACACCGTGCGGTTTTTCAACTTCTTCAACCCTGCCTGGGATAAGCCACTCCACCTGCAACTGAATCCGGACGTGTCCTTGCGACAAGTCGGCATCATGGAGAAGTGTACGTTCTGTGTGCAGCGGATTAAGAGCGCCGAGATTCGGGCAAAGGAGGAAAAACGCGAGCTCAGGGATGGTGAGCCGGCGCCTGCATGCGTGCAGTCCTGTCCACCAAGAGCGCTCGTGTTCGGTGACCTCAACGATCCTGAAAGCGAGGTGTCGCGCCTAGCGCGATCCCGGCGCGGGGTCAAGTTGCTGGGTGAACTTGGGACTCAGCCAAACGTGACTTACCTCCAGCGGAACGAGTGGAATGACAACAACACCTGACCAGATCAAGCATGATTTGATCAACCACGATGTGATCAATCACGACTTGTTGCGACCGGTAGGGCAAGCCTCCGCGCGTTTCTTTTTGGTCGTGGCGATGTTGGGTCTGGTCGTGCTCGCCGGGTTTTCTGCTTGGGGCTACCAACTGTACAGCGGAATTGGCGTTGCCGGCATTCGGCGTCCGGTCTTCTGGGGCTTCTACATTACTAATTTCGTGTTCTGGATCGGTATCAGCCACGCCGGAACCTTGATCTCCGCCATCTTGCGCCTGGCGAACGCTGGTTGGCGCCGGCCCGTTACGCGCTGTGCCGAGGTTATTACGGTCTTTGCTCTTTGCATTGGCGCGATGTTTCCCGTCATTCACTTGGGCCGCCCGTGGGTGGCCTTCTGGCTGGTTCCTTATCCAAACGAGAGAGGATTGTGGCCCAACTACCGGTCACCCTTGGTGTGGGATTTCTTTGCCATCAATACCTATCTGATTGGAAGTATCACATTTCTCATTCTGCCGATCATTCCTGACTTTGCCCTGTGTCGCGACAAGTTCTCTGGATGGCGCAAGACATTTTACGGGCTGCTCGCTCTGGGGTGGCGCGGTACGCAGCGGCAATGGCATCGACTGGAAACGGCGATGCATATCATGGCTATTGTCATCATCCCGGTGGCGGTCTCGGTGCACACCATTGTGTCCTGGGATTTTGCCATGACCCCAGTGCCGATGTGGCACTCCACAATCTTTGCGCCCTACTTCGTAGCCGGTGCCATCTTCAGCGGTATTGCCGCCCTCATCGTTGCCATGGTCTTTCTACGGCGGTTCTTACACTTGGAGGAGTACCTGCCGTCTGTTTGCTTCGAAAATCTCGGCAAGCTTCTCCTTTTGATGAGCCTGTTGTGGGTGTACTTTGTTTTCGCCGAGCGTCTCACCATTTGGTACGGAAACCAGCCCGCTGAGGTAGCAGTACTTTGGCTTACTCAAAAGGGACCCTATCGCTATCTGTTCTGGATCATGGTGGCTTGCAATTTCGGGATTCCGTTTCCCTTGCTGGCGATCAAGAAGCTGCGCACGATCACGGGGACTTGCATCGCGTCGATCACGGTTGTAGTTGGTATGTGGCTTGAACGCTATCTGATTATCGTCCCGTCCTTGTCACGGAAGTTTCTGCCATACGCATGGGGAACCTACCGGCCAACTTGGGTGGAGATCACGATTACGGCCGCCACTTTCGCGGGCATGGCTCTGCTGTATGTGATGTTTGCCAAGCTTGTTCCAATCATTTCCATCTGGGAACTGAAGGTAGGAATGCGAGAGGCATCAGAATCCATGCCCTCAGTTGTGGCAGTTTCGAAGGCGCGGCCTACCGTGTCCGAACGAAGCGAACACGAGACAGTCGGTTTTAAGAACAGTCACAGGGTAGGCAAGCCATGAGCCGCGTCGCGAGTCTTTACACAATGTGTCCCGATGCTGCCGCAGCCGAGCGGACTGTAGATGCTCTGTTGTCTGCCGGCGCCCGTAGGGAGGACATAACCGTAATTTCGTCTGAGCCCTTCGATCGCTATGAATTCGGCCAGCACGAAAAGTCGAGGTTCATGCCTTGGCTGGTCGTACTTGGCGCAATTCTAGGAGGCACGGCCGGTTTTCTGCTCGTGTCCCTGACGACGGAGAGCTATCCCATTGTTACCGGAGGGATGCCGATCACGCCGGGCTGGATTACCGGAATCATCACCTACGAACTGACGATGCTCGCCGCGATCCTGACCACTCTGTTGGTTTTGCTGTTGACGGCTCCTCTCTTTCGGTGGAAACAGGAACCCTACGACGTGCAGGTCGCGGATGGCAAAGTCCTGGTGGGAATCAATCCCCAGGGGGACCTCCCAGATAAGGTGAAGGAGGTCTTGAAGGTATGCGAAGACGGAGCAGGAGGCGGAATTGAAAGGTAGCCGGCGGGGCGCGTAGCATCCACGGCGATCGGTCAACCCCCTCGGGGTAGGCACAGACGCTCACATTTCGTCGCCGTGGTCTTGTTCTCCGGCGTTTAGCCCCCCTTGCAACGCGGAAGGCTAGCACAGGTGCGCAGCCTTCGATCCGACTGCCTGATGCAAAATCTCGATAGCACTCATTGACCGTGAGGAAAAAGGGTTCGACAACGAATCTGGCAAGGGTAGGTGACGGAGAGGTGCGCATCTAGAGCATGTACATCTGAACTCCGGGTCCAGTGGCATCGCGTTGTGACCACAGTTCTCGCACTGCAACCAGCCCTCGATTCGCGTCGTCATTGAACGAAACTCGTTTCCGACTCTGCAATATGGGCAGCTGATGATCGGTGCAGATTGGTCTGACATTTAATTCGGAGGTCACCGTTGTTTGCCTGGTAGACCATCACGCACAATAGCTTCAACGGTAGGATCGACGCCGTTCTCGTGGAGTATCCTCAAGACAACGTCACCTATTGCGTCGAAAGCCTGCAGCTTACCAAGCGCGATACAGTCGATTCGCAGAAGCGCTTTCCACGCCTCGAAGGTCACCGAGTGGGTCATATGACAGCGGACTGCGTGGCCGGTGCTATGCGTTTTCAGAGGCGCAGACGAGGTTGTCGTTTCAGTTTCAGTTCCTGCTCTCTTTCGTCGAGCAGACGGTTTATCTCCTCAACAAGCACGAGGAGTTTCGTGGAGTCTTGCTCCACTGCGGCAAGAGCACAGAGCTGAATCATCTGGTCGTAGACTGCACTTTCCATATGCAGCCTCGATTCTCTGGAAATTTACTCGACGGGCAGGGATTAAACCTGATCGGAGTTTAGCAGTGTCTGCTAGGACTTCAAGCGCCAAAGCGCGCCATGCCGGAGATGTCTGAGATTACTGCCCCTAGACAGCAGTTCCGTCAACGAACTCGCGATAGTCCTTATCTGCAAGTTCTTTTCGTTCAGTTTCGGTAACAGTAAACTGCGCAGCACCGCAATCCATACAGACGGCGATTGTCGCGAAAACCCAAACGGTGGGAATATCGAGGCCTTCCATTCCCGGAAAGTGGACGTTTAACTCGGCGGGAAACTCGCGAACATGGGCTGAGTCGCAGGCTTTGCAGGGCATACGGTAAGACTCCACTTTTGAGGAGCCTCCCATCGAGCGACTTAGCCCCGGTCTGGCCTCAAAACTATCCCTGCCCGTCTCAAGCCGGGATTGTCGAAGGCGAAAACCGAGACTACGCTCAAACCCTTCAATAGCGCAATATCGTTTTATGGCGCACATCGGCGTAATCCGATTCTTGATAAGTATGCCTACACTGGATCAGTCAAAACTACACATCCTTCCGCCGTGCCCATTCGGGCGTCGGTTTTCTGTGCAAATTGATTAATTCCGCTTACACCGGAGGCCGAGATGCAATCGCCATTTCCTACACTGTTTACTCCTACTCGATTCTGCTGGATTTGTGGCAAACCTGTTTCCATAGAGAACTGCAGGACTGACGAGCATGGAAGCGCCGTTCACGCTGAATGCTACGCAGCGCGAAGGAAGTTCTCAGAAGCAGGATCATGAATTTCGAAAAAACACATAGCCGAAGAGTGTGGGAATCGCTTGCCGATGAATTACTGAAGACGCAGGATATTCAGAGAATGCGGGAGCTTGTGATGCTCATGGAAGAAGCAATTTTCAATCGGCAGCAGGAACTCGCCTTGAATGCTGACAAGCTAGCCAAGCCTGAAATCGAGGAAGAAGAGCAAGCTTTGAAAGGAGTTTTGGAGTTGATGCTTGCAACAAAAGTTAAGAAACTTGGCTTTCCGGCTATCAGATAACCCGCAGTTTTAGCTGGTTGGCGAAATATCGCCATCACACTCATCATCCGATTCCAAACAAATGGTTCGATGCGAAGCGGATCGAAAGCAGTCGGAACTCGAGTGCTAACGCACGATAGCGACAGCCATCCTTTGCGAACCAGAAGAATGGTTCACTAGATACGGCAGCACTAGTGCTTTGTGTGTTCCCTTACGTATTGGAGAATTGATAAGCGGCTCTGCGGGCCTACGTGGGTGAATCGGATTCCATGCCGCCTATTATGTTGCCAAACGAGACTACCGATTGTATCCACGGCTACACCGGAAACAGGTAAGCGGAATGACAATTGGATCGCTCCTTTCGGCTTGAGGCTTGTCACTTCCACTTGCATCCCGGCCTGGCTGAGGTTCCAACTCACGCCGCGGCTTGTCTCGGAATCGACTATGCAGATTACCTGTGCATGCATCGCTACCCGTTCGTGCGCACGCTGCTCCTGGAACATTCGGCTGCCCATCCCTTCGGCGAAACACTTATCTATCGCTCACTCGAGCGGCCCTCTGTCGACGGCGAGCTTCGCGGGTCCGAGCTTCATGTCAAAAAAATCGCTCCCGGCGTTCTCTGGCTCCGGGAGCTATTTCGTGCCTCTTTCCGTCGAGCAGGGATTCAGTTTTTCGTATTACATTGGGGATTGAGGAGCAGAAGCTTTGGCCCAAGGCCCATGCCGCACTCGCTTGATGATCCCCGATGTGCGACGCAAGCTTGCCAGACCCAGCAAACCTGTGCCCAATAAAACCATCGCACCCGGCTCGGGCACTGGGCTCGGCCCGCTCCCCTGCGCAAATCCCGTCATAGCTCCGCAGTTTGTTCCCGAAGCCGTACAGAAGTGGATCGCAAAAGAAGTAAACTGGCTTGCAGTCAAGCCGGATGCTGTGAGTGTGAAACTAATCATGTCCGCACTCACAATACTGCCCGGTTGACCCTTGATGTTGGCGTAGTCAAAGGCGAACTTCCCAAAGCCATCGATATTTTGATCGTCTCTAAGCTTTGTAAAAGCGCCTTTGAACAGACCGGATTCGATGCTAATGCTACCTGCGTCGCTGAGTGTGAGGCCGCTGGGACCGTTAAAGGCTACATCCCCCCGTTCAGCTTGATCGAGAAGCCGGTATTCATGGTGATGGTAACCGTTACTTGATTGGGTCCAGAGTTGGACACTGTTACGCAACCAACCGAGCCCGAGAGTCCCAAGTTATTGTCGGAAAGGTTGAAGCCAGAGCACGAAGTGGCGGATGCTGAAGGTGGTAATCCGAGAGTGAAGGCTAATGCTAGAGCACCCAAGGTACATTTTGAGAGAGAACCCAACCGCATGGGCACCCTCCTTTCATCCTGACAATCACTTTCCAGTCAACAGGCAATGTTGGATTGTCGTTGTCGGAGAAACCCAGACTGACGTCCGAGGCAGAAGGACGTAGCGTCGCCATTCGACCGGAAGCCGGAATCGTTTTGGCTAGGCCACTAGTAGCATGAGACTAGATACTTTTCCATACGGGAAATTCTGTACTGTTTTGCTGTCAATCGAGCGAATGGCAGCGATGATAACCGCTAACCTAGTCGCACGTAAGCAGATTGTTATCGACAGACACAAGAGAACGGAGAGCTGTTGATAAATCCCAATTTCACTCAAAATGGCCGGAGTGCTTCACGAGAAATGTGCTAAGCATGATTGGCGCTTAAAGCGGCAAGCGGGTGACATCTCGTAATGCGTGAATATCAAATTTTGTTTCGCCTCATCGGATGGCTCATATTCCTCTGGCTTGGGGCTGCGGCGGGGGCGCAGTTCACTCCCGTTGCAGACCATCACGCTCACTTGCAGAGTCCTGCGGCGGCGCGGCTTTTGAACGAAGCGGCACGGGCTCATCCTGAGGAGGCGGACGAACAAAAGCCACTTACGGCGAACGACCTTGTCTCTGCACTGGACGCAGCGGGCATACAGCGTAGTACAGCCTTATCGGAAGCGTATCTGCTTGGTACGGATCTGGTGCATGTCCCGGACGAGGCTAAGGTGGTGAACGAGGAAAATGAGTGGACATTGGGGCAGGTGAGGCAATATCCGACGCGGCTGGTTGGTTTCTGTAGCGTGAACCCGCTCCGTGCGTACGCGAGGGCCGCGATTGAGCATTGCGAGCAGATCGGCCTGCGCGGCGGACTCAAGCTGCATTTGGCTACCGCTCACTTTCGTTTCGAGAATGCGGAACACGTCCGGCAACTGCGAGATATTTTTCGGGAAGCAAATCGGTTGCGGATGCCGGTGCTGATTCATCTGCATCCGGACGATGAAAACTGGAATGGGAAGAGCAGCGCTCAGATTTTCCTGAATCAGGTATTACCAGAAGCTCCTGACGTTCCGGTGCAGGTGGCCCACATGGTCGGTTGGGGTGGATATGACCGAAGCTCGGACGATGCACTGTCGGCATTTGCGGATGCGTGCGAGCATCGCGCGCCGGTGTGCAATCGGCTGTATTTCGATATATCAGGCACGATCGTGCCGCCGTTGGCGCCTGGCGCCACCCCGCACGGCGAACTTCGATACGTGTATGAAGTACTAAAGAGCTTTCCGGAGGGCCCTGCGCGTATTGCGGCCAATGCTCGCCGCATCGGACTCAACCGCATACTGTTCGCGACGGACTGGCCCGTTTTCACTCCCAAGGACTACATCAAAACGCTGCGGACTAGATTACCGCTTACGCCGGCTGATATTGATCAGATCTTTCGCAACACAGCTCCGTACTTTCGGGGATGGTGATTTGGGCCGGCAAAGACTGCGGTCGCGCATCTTCGCCGATGGTTGTTGAAACATCCCCGATTTCACTCATCGTCCGCTGGGAGCGCAATTTACTCTGACCCGATCCCTAATCGTCGGTTATCCCGCTCGGCGGAGGAGTTGGGCGCGATGGATGCTGGAGATACGGGAGATGGCGGCGACCATCATGCTGGAGAGAAGCTGCATGGTCGCGACATCGCCATCGTCGAAGGCTCCGGGAGAAGACGAGAGAACTTCGAACACTCCCAGTGTGCGCCGGTAGTGGCGCAAGGGCGAAACCAGAATAGATCGAACGCCCAGGCGGCGACAGCTCGCGAGGTCGACGCGGGGATTGCGTTCGGCATCATGGCAGAGCATGATTTCACCGGAGCGGACCGCCTCGGCGGAAATGCCAGCATCGGTTTGGAGACGGACGCCGAGGTCGGGAGCGGTGCGTCCGGCGCGGGCGCGGCAGACGATTTCGTCTCCGGCGCGCAGAGCGATGGCGGCCCCGGTGGCGCGGGTCAGATGCTGGGCTCGCTCCGTGATGGCGCTGATCGCGGGCTCGAGATCGAGTTCTCCGGCATGAATTTCGATGTCTTCGGGAACGGAGACGGCTTTGAATCCGGAGGCTGGGTGCGCGGCGTTGGCGACACGAAGCTGACTGCGCTGAGCCAGTGATGGAATGCGGGATTCAGAGTAGTCGGGTATCACCGAAGGATCGGGCACGGTGCGGAGCAAGTCGCGCACCAGACTGTCGAGTTCGGCATCGGTGATGAGGTGCGCGGTCTGTTGGTTGCGCATGGATCCGCCAAGAACGCGAGAGAGACCAACCAAGGCCTGGCTACCGCAAGCCAAGCAATAGGATTTGGTACTAGTACTGATCAGCTCGCACTGCACGCAGAATGTGGCGGACTGCAAAGGGACAAAAGGGACGTCCTTAAAAGTCGTGCCATACACGGTGTTGCGAAACATGATTGCCGAGTCCTCATTTCCGGACGGTGCCAATGACGTTACTCACAGCACGAAGCGGGAGAAAGTGACGTGGGTGGTTCCGGGGTGTGGAAAAGGGGATTAAAACCCTCGACCTCTTGAATACTCAATGAACTCTGAAGTCAAAAGCGTTTTACCGCCGAGTTCGCAGAGAACTGCCGCGGAGGTCGCAGAGATTCGGGCTCTGTGCATGGGCAGTAACAATTACCCACATCAAGTGTGCAAAATTCTGCAACCGTCCGTGAAACAGAACACATCCAAGGCCTTGCTTGCGGCGGAAATCGGCAAATTGGCGTTCATTCGTGTTGCCTTCCGGCGCGGGCTGGGTTAACCTACTTGCACTTCGGTCCAGACTTGGACCGCTGGGGGAATCATGGAATGGACAGCACCTGCTTTTGAAGAAGTATGCCTCAACTGCGAAATCAATTCTTACGCCAGCGCGAAACTGTAAAGTTCGACCCTCCCCTGCACTTCCACTCAATCGCTTGAACCTCGCACGATGATACGTGCGATGCGTTCGGCTGCGTGTCCGTCCCAATGAGGCACGGGCCTTCTCCCGTTTTTCAGCGATGGATTCTGCTGCAGGATTGCTTCGGCGGAACTGCGCAGCTTTTGTAGATCTCTTCCCACCAATTGGTTCGTTCCCAATGAAATCGTGATTGGGCGCTCTGTGTTTTCGCGGACGGTGAGACAGGGCACGCCCAGGAATGTTGTTTCTTCCTGAATACCGCCGGAGTCGGTGATAACTATGGTGGCGCGGCGTTGCAGTCCAATGAACTCCAGATACGGCAAAGGCTCGAGCAGATGGAGGCGCGTGTTTGCCGAGTGATCGATGCCGATGTCGTTGAGGCGCCGTCGGGTACGGGGATGAACCGGAAAGATCACCGAGAGTTGACCGCTCAGATCAGTGAGTATGGCGAGCAAGTCACGAAGCCAGACAGGGTCGTCGACGTTTGAAGGCCGATGTAGGGTTACGAGAGCGAAGCAACCGTTGATGCCGTTGGGCAGGTTTCCGTTTGCTTTCGGGAGGAGGCGGACGAGCGTATCGATCATCACATTGCCCACGAGGTGAATCCGCGACTGAGGGATTCCTTCGCGGAGCAAGTTTTGATCGCCATCTGCGGATGGAGTAAAGAGGAGATCAGACAGGCGATCGGTGAGTAGGCGATTGATCTCCTCGGGCATGGAGCGGTCGTGGGAGCGGAGTCCGGCCTCGACATGGCCGACGGGCACGGTGAGTTTCGCGCAGACGAGGGCGGCGGCGAGAGTAGAGTTGACGTCACCATAGACCAGGACCAGATCGGGCTTGAGGTCGATCACGACGGGCTCGAATGCGGTCAGGACTGCAGCGGTTTGCTGAGCGTGAGTTCCGGATCCGATGCCGAGATTTACATCCGCCTCGGGCATTTCGAGTTGGCGGAAGAACACGTCGGACATGGAAGCGTCGTAATGCTGACCGGTGTGGACGAGAGTTTGGCGGACCTTGGGATATTCGCTCAAAGCGCGGAGAACAGGCGCAGCTTTCATGAAGTTGGGGCGCGCGCCTACGACGTGGAGGATGTGCATTGGATTGGAACAGTGATTCTAGTTGGTGAAGAGTTTAGGGGCTAGTGCGGTTTTAGATCGTCCACTCGTGCGAAGCCGAGGAACTCATGCGCCACGGCAGGTTAAGAGGTAGGGATGGTTCGACTGCGCCGCAGTTCCGCTTCGCTGCACTGCGGCTCCGCTCACCATGACAGGGTCTCGATCGCTCGTCATAAGACCTTTGTGGCGGCTTCATAACAGCAGATTCCTCGCGCCATAAACCGGCGCTTCGGAATGACAACTTTCGAGGGGGCTTACTTCGGCTTAAGACGATGCCATTATCCCGCTTGGGCGGCGACCAGCGTGGAATCCTGGCCGGGCAGCGGGATGACTTCTGCCGATTGGGCCAATGTGCGATCCAGGGCATCCGCCAGAGTCGTCGGAAATGCGGCGGTCAGCAGGTTTACATCGAGTTGCAGATCGCGGGCGGAATAGTTGCGAACGACGGTTAGCGTTCCGCGACGGCGATTGGAAGAGCTCAGCAGGTTTAGAGCGATGGTCCACGCGGACGAATTATCTAGAGTCTTCGCGATGCCGGGCTTGTTCCAGCGGAAAGATGTTGAACTGCGAGACGGATCGTAGGCCACAATTTCTCCGGGCAGCAGGTCGAACCGGAGTTCGAATCCGTCGAAGTCGTTGCTGCCGAAGGCTGCCAGGAGGATGCGACGAATCTGGTCGTAGTCGCGCGCGACTTTGAGTTCTTCGGTGGCGCGGCGAATGGCGAGATTATTCACGAAGATCTGCGGCTGGTTGAGGGTACGTTGGGCGACGCGCGCTATCTCTCCGAATTCGAGATAGCCGAGGTGTTGGACGCCAATCCAGATGCCGATGCCCAACACAGCGAGCACGAGGCCTAGAGAACTTCCGGTGGGCCAGAGCAGGAACAGGCTCAACATCGCAAAGATCGCGGAGACGCCGTAGAGAAGAATTACGACCTGACGATGCGTGAGTCCGTGCTGCAGCAGTTTGTGATGGATGTGTTCACGATCCGCAGTGAAAACTGGGCGACCGCTGATGAGGCGGCGGATGACGGACAGAACGGTCTCGAGAATCGGCAGTCCGAACGAGACGATTGGGATCGCAACGGCAACGATGGTGGGCGCTTTTTGAGCGCCGAAGAGCGCGAGAGCGCTGAGCAGGAATCCGATGAATAGGCTGCCGGAATCTCCCAGGAAAATCGTGGCCGGATTGAAGTTGAAGCGGAGGAATCCGAGAATCGCGCCGGCAAGTGCAATCGTCATCACCTCGACGAGCGTGGGTCCGTTCAGCAATGCCACGACAAAAACAACCATCGTGGAGAACAGAGCCGATCCGGCAGCAAGGCCGTCGAGGCCGTCGATCAAGTTAAACGCGTTGGTGATCGCGAGCACCCAGATAACCGTGAATGCCCACCCAACGTACCAAGGCAGGACGCGATCGCCAAAAACGACAGGAATATTGATGATGCGCAGGCCACCAGCGTAGAGCATAGTGGCGGCGATTCCCTGCACGGTGAATTTGAAATAAGGGCCGAGGCCGCGCAGATCGTCATAGACACCAAGCAGGAAAACGAGGCCAGCGGGGATCAGGATTCGGACCATGGTCCGCAGAAATTGCGGGGAGTGCATCTGCGGATGGCGGACCTCCCAGAATGCGGCCACAGCCATACAAATGAAGAAGCTGAGGAAAATAGCGACTCCGCCGAGGCGTGGCAGAGGGCTGGAGTGCATGTGGCGCTCTTGCGTAGGGACAGTAACCCATCCACGGGAAGCAGCGAAATCCCGCACGTACCGGGTCAGTACAAAAGAACCCAACAACCCCAAGAGGAACAACCCGAGGCAAATAAGGGTCAACTATCCCACCTCGACACACACGACTGAGGGCTCGGCACTCGTTCTCCGCACACTTAGCGTAAGTATCGCAGCGACGTCCCGCCGTTAAAAGTTAGACTTCAGATTCCTGATTGTTTGAGAGTGCCCCGAATGTAGCAGCAGAGGAATGGGACATCAATCACCTCAGGGCAAAAAACTGTGGAAAACTAAGCCGCGAGCACGCGAATTGCAAGATGCGTACGGGATACGCTGTGCTAAACTTTTTTTCGAATTTCCAAAGAAACAACAGAGGGTTTGCGATGAAGTCGGGTACCTTGGGTTACGCTCGGTACTGCTGCTTTGCTACGTTCGCAATTGCTGCATTTCTCATCAGCGCGGCGGCACAACAGGCGACGAATCCGCAGGAACAGACAAGCCCTCCTGCTACCCTGCCGGCGGCGCAGCCAGTGTCGGAAGCGACGCAAAGCGCGACTGGGGCAGCGGTGACGACGCAGACGCCGAACGACTCCAACAAAAAAGATGATATCGATCGGACGGTGCTGGTGAAGCTGGGTGCCGGCGATCTGCTGGAAGTGAGTGTTTACAACGTCCCCGAGTTAACCAGCAAAGTCAGAGTCAGCAATTCGGGGGATATTTATCTGCCGCTTATCGATTATGTCCACGTTGAAGGTCTGACGCAAGAAGAGGCGCAGAGCGTGATTGAGAAGCGGCTCGAGGATGGTGGGTTCGTTCGCAGCCCGCATGTCACGATCTTCGTGGACGAAGCGTCATCGCAGGGCGTGACGGTGATCGGAGAGGTGGGGAAGCCCGGGATTTATCCGGATGTTGCGGATCACCGGTTGTTCGAAGTGATCTCTCAAGCAGGCGGCTTCACGCAAAACGCGTCGCGCAAGATTGCGATATTGCGCAAGGGTGAGAAGACCCCGATTCGTGTCGATCTTCCAAGGAATCTCGCAGACGACCTGAGTACAAACGTGGATATCATGCCCGGAGACATCATCACAGTTCCGCGCGCGCCGATTATCTATGTAGTTGGGGACGTTGGACGACCCAGCGGGTTGCTGGTCGATAATGGGCAGCTCACAGTCTTGCAGGCGTTGGCGCTGGCAGGCGGGACGAATCATACGGCAAAACTGGGCGGTGCACGGATTATCCGGAAGGGTCCGAACGGGATGTTTGAAACCAGGGTTGAGATCAAGAAGATGCTGGAGGCAAAGATTCCGGATGTGACTCTGCAAGCCGACGACATTCTATTTGTGCCCGTCAGCGGAGGGCGGGTGATGGCGAGCAAAACGTTGGAAGTCGCGATGGCGGCTGCGACGGCAGCGACCGTTTACTCCGTACATCCATAAAGCGTTCTGCCACTTTATGAAAAACTCACGGACTACGCCGTGGCTTTTCTTATGAGCGGCTGAAGTACGTTAATGTATTTTTCGGCCGTACGGGCCCGCGAAAAATTCTGCAGGATGTATTCCCTTCCCTTCTGACCTAGCTCCCGCGTCATGCCACGGTCTGCCTCGAGCGAACGGATGGCGTCCACGAGTGCACCGTCACTTTCCGGTTCGATGGCAATCCCGGCATTTGCCTCTTCGACGATTTCGCGGGCCTGTCCGTCAACTCCAAGGATGACCGGGCTGGCGCAGGACATGAACTCCAGCATTTTGGTGGGGATGACGGTTTTGAAGACGTCAGCCTTCTTCAAGAGAACCAGACAGGCATCGGAGGCCGCGATGAAGGCGGGAATTCTTTCACGTGGCTGCTGGTCTAGGATGCGGACATTGGCCAAACCTCGGGAGTGAGCGAGTGATTTGATGCGCTCTTTTTCGGCACCTTCGCCGATGAGCAGGAATAAGACATCGGGTTGCTGCTGTCGAAAGGTTGAAGCGGCACCGAGGAGCGTTTCCAGGCCGTGAGCCATGCCCATCGTTCCGATGTAGCAGACGATGAAATTGGAGTCCGCGCCGAGTTCGTGCCGCAGCGCTGCCCGGACTTCCGGGGACGAGGGCAAAAACATTTCAGTTTCTACACCGTTTTCGACGATGACGATTTTTTCCGGCGGCACCTTCCACCGATGGATCAAGTGATCTTTAAAAGCCGGGGTGACGACAACGATGCGGTCGGCGCGCTCATAGAGGAACTTCGCAATCGCGGCGAGCGTGTAATGGAGCATCGAATGTTCACCACCGACACCGACGGCGGTCAATGATTCAGGCCATAGGTCGCGCACTTCGAAAACGAACGGGATCCGGCGCACGAAGGCGATCCACCAAGCGGCGAGAGCAACCAGTAGTTGCGGCGAGGAACCGACGACAATGTCGGGACGAGGCAGACTGAGTCCACGAAGAGCGGCTGATAGACAGAAGGATGCGTAGTTCCGCATGCGCTCGTGAATTTTGCGGTTGGGGAGGGGCCAGAGCCAAGTGCGAAAGATGTCAACGTCGCCGGCCTTTTCGTTGTAGATGAGGCGCCGCAGTCGGGGCTTCCATGCTTTCGGGACAACTCCCGTGGGATGGTTCGGGAAGCCGGTGAGAATGGATACGTCGTGCCCTGCGCGGGACCAGTGGCGCGCGAGCTCGGAAGCGCGTGCCGACGGGGCACCCATTTCCGGCGGGAAGTATTGGGACACGTAGAGGATTTTCACCGAAAGAAGAGGCTACAGCATCGGATGGGTTTCGGGATAGATGGTGAGCGTTGAAAAGTCAGAGCGGCTGCGAGTTTTGACCTCAGACCTCAGACCTCCGCCCTCAG
>Ga0126381_100000974_pt1 | contig 31184 bp, 29 predicted proteins | sample PanSoiMetPlot_28_FD_96465 | JGI IMG/M metagenome (GOLD analysis project Ga0126381, IMG submission 96465) | Tropical forest soil microbial communities from Panama - MetaG Plot_28 | ecosystem: Environmental > Terrestrial > Soil > Tropical forest > Bulk soil | place: Panama | collected 2016-02-17 | reverse complement strand
CCCACCCGGTACTCGGCGGTGAAATTGTTGTTGGTAACCTGCAAAGTATGACTCCAGAGAGTCATCTCATCCTGCCAGAATCCTACTTGGCGATGGGCGATGACGGCCAGCGCCAACAACACGATAACGCTGGCTGACTGCACCCAGACGGCAGCCACATGTCTCTGCTCGGCCCATTCGGCCAGGCTCCAGCAAATCATGAGGAACAACCCAAGGAAGGAAAGGTAAGCATAGCGGTCGGCCATTGCTTGATCGCCGAGCTGCACCAGACCGCTGTTGGGAATCAGGACCGCGAGAAACCACAACCAGCCAACGGTCAAATAGCGTCGACGCCAGTTAACGGCCACCCAGGCCGTGATCGCCACCAACACAGCCAATGCCGCCAGCACTTGCCACGCCCTGAGGGACGATCCCGGGTGAGGGTACACCGGGGCGAGGCCAAAGGGCCAGATCGCCTTTCCCAGGTAGCGCACGTAGGAGACGATGGCATTCCCCACGCGATTCGAAAGTGGGTGTACCCAGTTATGCGGGGGATGCAACACACCCTGGCCTTTTGCAGCTGTGAATATATCGAGAATGCATAACAGCAGGAAGGGGATCTTTTCCTTCAGTAGCCTGCTGAAGGTGGCCTGGGAATATAGGGCAGGGGATGCGATGCCGCCAGAGGCCCCGGGCAGTGTTCCGAACATGCGGCGCAATGGCCAATAGTCCCAAAGCAGCAGGACAAAGGGCAAAACCACCGCCAGCGGCTTGCCCATAAGCGCGAAGATAAACAACAGGACGACCAGCCCCCATCGCGTGTCACTTGGCTTGCTCGCATACCATCGGTATGCGTCAAGCGTCAGCAGGCAGAATAAAGTGCAGATTAAGGTCTTGAGCTCCGCAATCCAGCCTACGGGCTCAACATTGATGGGATGCAGCGCAAACAACGCCGCCACCATGAGGTGCGCCCCGAGCAACCGGTCGCCCGTCGCAACACCCAGAACAGCACCAGCGCGTTCAAGGCATGGAACGCGACGTTAACGCCGTGATGCCCGCCGGGATGTAACCCAAAGAATTGCCAATCCACCGCGTGACACAACCAGGTGATCGGGTGCCAATAGGAGCGCCTGGTGGTGAACGCCCATTTCACGGTCTCCCAATTCAGGCTTTTCTGGAGAGGAGGATTGTCGACGATGTAATACCCATCGTCCGGATAGAAGAACGGGTGACGGTGCACCGGAAAGTAAACTGCGACGATGGCAGCCACCAGCAGAAAGCCCAGCACAAATCTGCACGCGGACGAATCGGTCGCGAAGAAACCCTTGGGTGCATGGCGCTGGGATTGCAGGCCCGTTTCAGCGGAAGCCACCTACGCTCCTCCGCGTCTTTGAAGAGGGAAACTAATCAGGATTTTCACTGCTCTCCGGAGATTACGAATGTGTTTGTCGACCCTGAAGGCAACTTATTTTACTCGTTCCCACCCCTACGACCAAGCGTCGACTGCCTTGAGTGGAGAGTGCGCAGCCGGCTGAGGACGCACTTCGTATTGCTCGCCCCAAAATTTTCTTTTTTGCCGGTCACGGAAAACGAAACCACTGCTTCGCCGGATAGCCAACCTACGATACGCGTGTACGATTTGGCCGGCCTCGCCTGCATTCGTGGGATGGCGTTCACACTCCAATTGCCTGCTGGATCGCCTGCGCGATGGCATCGGTGTGCAGGCGCATGGTGCTTTCCGACTCGGCTTCAATCATGACGCGGGCGAGCTTCTCGGTACCGGAGTAGCGCACCACCACACGTCCGTTGCCGTCCAGCTCCCGCTCGGCCCGGCGGATCGACTCCATGACGGCGGGGAGCTGCTCGAATGGGGTCTTTTCGCGAACATGAACGTTCCTGATCTGCTGCGGAAAGATCCTCATATCCGACACCAGTTCGGCAAGGGGCTTGGCGGTACGGGCCATCACTTCCATGACCCGCAGCGCGGTCAGAATTCCGTCGCCGGTGGTGGTATCAATATCGCGGAAGAGGATATGCCCGGACTGTTCGCCGCCTAAGGTGGCGCCGGTATTCAGCATCTGCTCGAGCACGTATTTGTCGCCGACCGGGGCGCGAAGCATCCTGATCCCGTTGCGCTTGAGCGCAGCCTCCAGACCCATGTTGGACATCGTCGTGGCGACAACCGTATCGTTATGAAGCCTGACGTGGGATTTCATGTCGCGCGCAGCCAGCAACAGCACAGCGTCCCCGTTCGCCACATGACCCGCGGCGTCGCAGAACATGGCCCTGTCGGCATCGCCGTCGAACGTGATACCCAGATCGTACTTTCCGCCAGCCGCGGACACAGCCTGCGCGACGTGTTCCGGATGAAGCGCGCCACAGCCGGCGTTGATGTTCCTGCCGGTCGGTTCGATGTGCAGAAAATCCGCGGAAATTCCGCACTCGCGGAATACCAGCGGCGCGATGGTGCTGGCCGCGCCGTTCGCGCAGTCCACCAGCACGTGGAACTTGCTGAAGTCGGTGTCGGCGACGAAATCCGCCAGCCATTGCGCATACTGCTCGCGCAGTCTGCCGTCGCCGGGAAGCATGTCGGCGATGGAACTCAGGTCATGGGAGACCGCGGCCAGCTGTTCGATATGGGCGAAGATGTCCGCCTCGATCTCGTGCTCCAACTGGTCCGAGAGTTTGTAGCCGTCGGCACCAAAAATCTTGATGCCGTTGTCCTGCCATGGATTGTGCGAGGCGGAAATCACGATGCCCGCGGCGAAACCGTTAACGCGCGTCAGGTACGCGACTCCCGGGGTGGTAATTACGCCGGCGCTGACTGCCTTCACTTGCGCGGCTTCCAGGCCGGCCGCAAGGGTGGCGCTGATCCAGGCGCTCGATTCGCGGGTGTCCTGGCCGATGAGAACGCGGGCCGCCCTATCGCGCGCCGAGAGGCGCTGTCCTAAAGCGCGCCCGATGGCGAACACGGTTTTCTCGTCGAGCGGATACTCGCCCGCTACACCGCGAATCCCATCTGTGCCGAACAGTTGACGCATGACTTTTGCCGTTGCCAACCCCGCTGGCGAAGAATGGCTACCAGCGAAAGAACCGCTTCCTTTGCTCAAGGTTGGCCTGCTTTGCCCGAAGAAGAAGTTTTATCCGTGCTGACGGTCACATGGATTGGCCCTGGCGTCTGCACACGCACCAGTGGATCGGAGACGTAAGCGTGCGTGGTAAACGTACCCTGGCCGACAACCCCGGTAGCATCCACCGGATCGGTCATGGCAGTCTGAATTGTCGCTACGCGCTTCTCCGGGCCCACAATCGTCACCGTGGCGGGATCGACCGCCACAGCTGTTATGCCATATCCGCTAAGCAAAGTGCCGATAACCCGCGGCTGCACCGACACCGATCGTTCTACGCTGCGATCGAAGCTGATGTGGAACTGCGCCGGCACGATCTGAATGACTCTGACGTTGCGGGGAACGTGGATATCTCTTCGTGAGAGGTCGAAGGTGCGCTCCCCGACGCCGGCGTTCTGCAGGTCGAGTACGGCATGGACCTCGGATGCATTCAACTCCTGCATCAGGCGCTCCGGACCGCGCAAGGTGACCCGCGTCTCAAATGGGTAATTTGAGTTGATCTCCAGGTTCGCCGGGGCGTTCTGAAATTCCAGCGGCACGGTCATGGGAATCTCGATTGGCTGATCGCGCCCCACCGCCCACCACAGCAGGATTGCAATCGCCAGCGAAAGCAGCTTGTAGGGCAGGTTCTTCAGGACGTATTTGCGAAAGAAATTGCCCGGAGAGAATGCCATTGTCAGCGCTCCCCTCCATCCGCAAGATCTTTCTTACTGAGGTGTTGAATTCCACCCTCGTCGATTCCCAGCTCCGTATCGCTTACTGGAGTAGGCAGCGCGGCCGCGGGAACATAGCGGCGCAGAAGTTCACTCAGCCGCTCTCGCAGATATTCCACCGTGATGTCGCGCTCGATCGCGCCTCCGGCCGCGATGCTGATGGCGCCGTTTTCTTCCGACACTACGACCGAGATCGCGTCGGTCTCCTCGGTAATGCCAATTGCAGCGCGATGCCGGGTGCCATATTGCGTCGAAAGGATGGGGTTCATGGACAGGGGAAGAAAACACGCGGCAGCGGCGATCCGGCCTTTTTGAATGATGACCGCGCCGTCATGCAAGGGCGCGCTGGGGCGAAAGATTGTCGTCAGCAAATCGTAGGAGAGGTTCGCGTCCAGCGGCACACCGCTCTCGATGAAGGTGCGCAGTCCAATCTCGCGTTCAATCACGATCAGGGCGCCGGTTGCAGTCTGGGAGAAATGTTCTGCCGCCAGAACAATATCTTCATAGCTGTCGGTGGCACTGAACATGCCGCCCTTGCGGGCTGACAAGCGCCGCCCAAGGCGGGCCAGGGCATGACGAATCTCCGCCCCAAAGACTACGATGAGCGCGAAAACGGCATAGGGGAAGAGGGTGGTGATCAGCCAATCGACCGTGCGCAGTTGCTCGATGTGCGCCAGCCAGAAGGCGCCCACAAGCAAAATTACCGCCACCAGCATCGGGATCGCGCGCGTGCCCTTGATGAGCTTCAGAAACTCATAAATCAGGAATGCCACAACCAGGATGTCGATGATAGAGATCACCGAGAACTGCGGCACGTGGCTGAAACGTTGTAGCATCCTGGTCTTTTGGGCGGAGGAACAAGTGAGGCACCCGTATTCATTCTAAATGCAGGGAATGGTGAGAAGTGAATAGTGATTGGTGAATAGTGAAGAGCGGGTAGTGGATCGTGTTTCGTGCCCCTGGGCTAATCGGCCCGAAGGTTCAACCAGTCACTGGCCTCAAGCCACTAGCCACTTTCTTCTCGCTTGACCCGATCCACTCTTGCCGTGAACTCACCCTGCCCAAGCTGGGTCCGGACCCGGTCGCCCGATTTCACCTGGGACGCGTGCTTGACCAGGCGGCCTTCGGCATCGAAAACCAGGGCATAGCCGCGCGCCAAAATAGCCTTGGGAGACAGCGCTTCCAGACTGCTGTGTACCCGTTCCCAGCGCGATCGGCGGCGCAGCAGAATGCTTTCCGGCGCGGCCCTCAAAGAGGCGGTGAGCCGGTCAAGTTCGCTTCGGCGGGCGGTCAGCAACCGCGAAATGGTGGCATTGAGCTCCGTGGTACGCGACTCCAATTGACGGCGCATAAGGCCGGTACGCACACGCAAATCGTGACGCCGCAGCTGCGATTCGAGCGCATCGATCCTGCGGAACTGGCTTTTGAGAATCCGCGACTGCGACTGTGCCAGGCGAAAAACCAGGTCATCGACGCGCTGCTGACGGCGGGCTATCGAATCCTGCATGCGCGCGAAAACCGCATGCTGGACGAGACTGGACAAGGCATTGTTCGCCCGCAGCAGCCGGTAATTCATGGCGTGGGTCGCACGTTTGTACAGCGCCTGCAGCTTTTCGGAGAGCTCGTGCTTGGAGCGAATCACCATCTCCGCCGCGGCTGACGGAGTGGGCGCCCGCAGATCGGCAACGAAGTCGCAGATGGTGAAATCGGTCTCGTGCCCCACGGCGGAGATGATGGGAATGCCAGAGGCGGCAATCGTGCGCGCCAGACCCTCATCGTTGAAAGCGAACAGATCTTCGAAGGAGCCGCCGCCGCGAGCTACGATGATGACGTCGACGTGCCCGTGCCGGTTGAAGTAACGGACGCCGCGGCTCACCTCGCCGGGGGCAACGTCGCCCTGCACCTGCGCGGGATAGATGAGCACGCCTACCGACTCGTGCCGGCGGCGAAGGATGTTGAGGATGTCCTGCACGGCCGCGCCACGCGGCGAGGTGACCAGCCCAATGCGCCGCGGAAGCGCCGGAACTGGCTTCTTCCGCGCCGTATCGAAGAGTCCTTCGGCGGCCAGCTTCGCTTTCAACTGCTCGAAGGCGATCTGAAGCGCTCCGGCCCCTTGCGGCTCGAGATATTCAGCCTGAAATTGCAGGTCGCCGCGCTCGTCGTAAACCGTGACCCGGCCACGGGCGATGACCTGCAGCCCGTTCTCTGGGCGAAACTTCAGCAAACGCGCTTGCGTCCGCCACATGACGACCCGCAGCTGCGACGAGCCGTCCTTCAAGGTGAAGTAGAGATGTCCGGAGTCGGCGGGACGGTAATTCGAGATCTCGCCCTGCACAAAAACGTCGGTGAAAGTGCGCTCCAGCTGGGTGCGCAGGGCAGCGACCAGCTCGCGTACGGGGTAGATCTTTCGCGGCTGCGCCTGAAAAACCAGCCCGAGCTGCTCCGTGCCGGACATGAGGGAAGTGTATCAAGCTAAGCAGTCAGCGATCCGCCGTCAGCATTCAGCCAGTACAGGATTGGCAGATCTTCGGAGGACCTGCTTCGTTCACCACGAGCTCTGTGCTGAGGGCTGAGTGCTGACTGCTAACGCATCCGATTTACCAGATAGAGCACCAGCGACAGAATGACACTGAGGATGATCGACGTCACCAGCGGAAAATAGAAGGTGGTGTTCTTGCCGCGATAGGCGATGTCGCCGGGAAGGCGGCCGATAGGGAGGTTCATCTTGCCGGCGAGGATCAGTATGAGACCGAAGACAAGCAGCAGCCCGCCAACAAACACCAGCATGCGACCGATGTCGCTCATACCTAAGTTTAGATCACGGAAGCCTTGATTCGTTGCGGCACCGGACGAGGCTAGCGCGCTCGCAGGATCAACTTAGCAGCCGCAAGGTCTTCAACCGCTAGTCCCAGCGACTTGAAAACGGTGATCTTGGCCTTCGGAAGTGGCTTCGTTCCGGCAAGCACTTCGCCCAACTCGGCATAGATCGGCGCATTCGCCAGCAGGATATCGCCGGATTCCTTCATCGCCGCCTCTCGGGAATCGACAATCACGGTGCCGCGCATTGCGTCGTCATCCAGTTCGCGATTCTTGACTCCGACCGCACCGACGGCGTTTACCATCGCGCCGGACTTCAGCCACGCGCCGCGAAGCACCGGCTCGGACGAACCGGTGACGGTTACGACGACGTCGGCTCCGCGAACGGCATCTTCGGCGGAAGTGGATTGGGCCCCGATCTCATCGGCCAGTTCCTGTGCGTTCCGCGGAGTGCGGCTCCAGACGCGCACCTCGTCGAATTTGCGGACCAGCGAGAGGGCGCGAAAGTGCGAGCGTGCCTGAACGCCGCTGCCCAGGATGGCCAGGCTTTTCGCGTCGGGTCGCGACAATAGCTTGGTCGCGACAGCCGAAACCGCGGCGGTGCGCATTTCCGTGATCAGACGGCCGTCCATCATGGCCAGCGGCTCGCCGGTATCGGCCCGGAAAAGTGCGATCACCGCCTGATGCGTGGGCAGGCCGAGCGATGCATTGCCGGGAAACAGATTGACCAGCTTCGCCCCCATCACATCGCCGTAAACCGCAGGCATGACTCCCATGAACCCCTGATGCTCGGGAACCGGCACGATGCTGCGGACCGGCTGTCGAACGCGTCCTGCCGAGAAGTCGATGAGCGCGCGCTCCATGGCCGGAATGAGATCTTCCATCGGCAGTAACGGACGGACGGTTTCTTCGTCCAAGAAGCGAATGGCGGATGCGGCAGGGAAGGGCTCATTCAGCATGGCTGATCCTGATCACGCCTGGGCGGCGGAGGATTACGCGGCTTCTGGCACAATGAACTCTCATGCTCAAGGTCAAGAGATTATCACCCGACGCAATCCTGCCGACAGTTGCCCATCCAGGTGAAGACATCGGCTACGACCTGTACTCCGCCGAGGAGCTGATAATTGCCGCGCATGGCGCGGCCGGCGTCCATACGGGAATAGCCATTGAATTCGTTCCCGTGGCCGGCGGGATCGTGAAGACGCGCTCCGGCCTGGCGAAGAAGCGACTTTTGTGCAATGCCGGGGTTATCGATGCTGGCTATCGCGGCGAAGTTATCGTGTTGATGGAGAATCTGGGCAGCGAGCCTTACACGATCCATAAGGGAGACAAGATCGCGCAGCTGCTGGAGCATCCATTTCTCGCCATGGAGGTCGTCGAGGGCGAGTTGAACGAGGCGAGCCGCGGCGCGAAGGGCTTTGGATCAAGCGGACGGTAAGGGTGCGGTCAAGCGCAGGGCGAATGTTTTATCACGGCAAGACTCGCGGTTCTTATTTGTGTTTCACCTCGCTGCTGTTCCTCCTCTTATGGCTGCGTGCCGGCGTCGCAACCGCCAACGCAGCACCGCCTTCGCCCCGCCTGCAAGCAAGCTCGAACCATGCCTACTTTGACCCTGCGGGAGAAGCGCAGCTGGTGAGCCTGGTCAATCAGGAGCGCGCGCAACAGGGCCTGCAGCCGTTGAAGGTTGACGAGCGCCTGACGCGAGCCGCCCGCAAGCACAGCGAGTTGATGGCGCAGCATTCGGCGTTATCGCACGACTTCGAAGGCGAGCCCCCACTGCAAATCCGCATTGCCAATGAGAACCTTTACGCCGACCGCGTGAGCGAGAATATCGCGTATAACAACCGCACCATCGAGGCCGCACACGATGGGTTGATGCATTCGCCACCGCATCGGGAGGCAATTCTCAGTCCTGATTTCGATGCGGTGGGTGTCGGCGTGCTGCGGGTGGGCGATGAGATCTATGTCACCGAGGACTTCGCGCACAAACTGCCGGAGTATTCCGAGCCGCAAGCCGAAGCTGTCGTGGAATCGGCGATCGCGCGATATATGAAGTCGCATGGCCTGCTCGCGCCCGTTCGCCATCCGCAGTTGTCGCTGCGCAAAAAGGCATGCGACATGGCCCGAGACGACAAGCTGGAGAGCAGCGACGCGCTGCAGCTTCCCGGAGTTCATGGAGTACTAGCCTGGACGGCGTCCGATCCGGCCAAGTTGCCAAAAGGAATTGCGCAGGTGGTTGCGCCGGAAGTGTCCGGGTACTCGCTGGGAGCCTGCTTCGCTCCCAGCGTCAGTCATCCCGGGGGGGTGTACTGGATCGTAATGGTGACGTACTGATATAAAAACGCCGGCTTAACAGCGGCCGAACGTTTTTACTGAAGCAGCCGCGGATGTGTCGCGGAGGGCCTTACGTTATGAATTCTGGGCCTGGATTGCAGTGCCAGGCTGGATTTGATGTACGCCTCGCCGGCCTGCATCATGTGCGTCCAGACGCTGTGCGCCCGGCCTTTCTCGTTGAGGAACGCCGCTACTTCCGCGGCGCTCATGTTGGCCCCCGCCTCTCTCGCAAACTGCAGGACGTGGGCCACAGTGATTTCCGCTGTTACTTTCTCGCGCCAACACTTCTTCTTGAGGTCAATCATTTCTGCTTCCCGACAGAACCGACTTGCCTTACGCCAATAGAAATACTCCGACGGGCAACCACCGCACGGTGTCGGAAATCACGCCCTCATGTGACGGCGGTCACATGCAGGATTCACCAAGAGAAACAGAGACACAGAGAAGATATGGTCAAGAAAAGCTCTGTGTCTCGGTGTCTCTGTGGTGGAAGTTCGTTCCTCAGGCTGTGCTAACCTCGGCTTTGGAAGATGGCTGAGACGACGCGACGCATATACGTCGGGACTGCCGGCTGGTCCTACAAGGACTGGGAAGGGATCGTTTACCCGGCGCAGATCAAGAAGTCGCAGCATCCGGTGGAGTACCTGGCGCGCTACATCGACGTGCTGGAAATCAACACCTCGTTCTACGGCCACATCAAGCCGGAGTGGGGCAAGCTCTGGTCGCGGATGGCGCGGGCGGTGAATCCGCAGTTCATCTTCACGGCCAAACTAAACCGCGCCTTCACGCATTCGCCAATTGCGGTGAACGAGAGCACGTCGGCTGACACGATCCGCGCGACGGAAGAGGACGAGCGGCTGGCAAGAGAGGGGCTGGAGTCTGTCGCCGCCGAGGGTACGTTGGGCGCGGTCCTCGCCCAATTTCCCATCTCGTTCAAGAACACGAATGCAAACCGCGATTATCTGGAGAGCGTAATCGGGAAGTTTAATCAGTTTCCGCTGGTCATCGAGGTGCGGCACAACAGCTGGACCAACGAAGGCTCATTGCGATATTTCGCGGAGAAGGGCGTGGCCTTCTGCAATATCGATCAGCCGAAGCTGGGCAAAGCCATTACCCCAACCGAGCACGTGACCGCGCCGCTGGCTTATGTGCGATTGCACGGCCGCAACTACGATCAGTGGTTCGACAGCGACTCGCGCAACGATCGTTACAACTATCTCTACACCGATCCCGAGCTGCGCGGCTGGAAGACTCGCATCGACAACATCGCCGAAAAGGCGCAGAAGACGTTTGTCATCGCGAACAATCATTTCGAAGGCAAGGCTGCGGTGAACGCGCTGCAGCTCAAGAACATGATCACGGGAAGGCCGGTGCGCGTGCCGGACACGCTGTTGAAGAAGTACTGGGAACTGGGGGAGATTGCCGAGCCGGCCGCGGCGCCTGAGGCGACCGGGACGGACTAAGCCCGCTCACGATGCATTCTGCACATCAGGCTTGCGCCCCGCTGCGGCGGTTCGTACTATCGTCTCTCACTTGAAATTTCAAAACGGCGGAAGATCATGAGTCACAGTGAAGCGGAAGAGCTGAAAGAAGCAGCGGAGCGGGCCAAGGAACGTCGCGAGTTGGCTCCCGTGAGCCTGACAATGGCGATCGTGGCGGTGCTGGTGGCCGCGGTCACGCTTCTTGGGCACCGCGCCCACACCGAAGAGCTGCTGCTGCAAACCCGCGCCACAGACGAATGGAGTTATTACCAGGCGAAGAACATGCGCCGCAACAATCTCGAGGCGCTTGACGACGTTCTGACGGCGCTGGAAAGCACCAAAGCGGAGCGCACCGAAGAGGTTCGAAAGCGATTTCACGATGAAATCGACAAGTATCGCGACCAGCAGAAGGACATCCAGAGCGAGGCGAGAACCCTGGAGGCCGACGTTCAGAAGGCGAGCAGGCGCGCCGACCGCTTCGATCTGGGTGAGGTTTTCCTGGAGATAGCGCTGGTGGTGACCTCAATCACGCTGCTAACCGACAACCGCGGCTACTGGTATTTCGGATTCGTGCTTGCCGGCATCGGAATCGCCTGTGCCATCAGCGCATATTTCGTGCGATAGGCCGCTACGGCTCCCAGCCCTGCTCTCCGAGGAGCGGCACGAAACGGCACGGATCGCGCAAGCTGACTGTGGTTTCGTTGCCTATTTTCCGAATAACCTGGACCTGCTGTTCCTGGCGGCTGCCGACGGGCACGACCAGCTGTCCACCATCTACTAATTGCGCGACCAGTGTCTCGGGAACGCGAGGAGCGGCCGCGGCAACGAGGATCTTGTCGAAGGGCGCCTGCTCCGGCAGACCCAGGCTGCCATCGCCGGTTACGACGTGAATGTTCGAATAGCCGAGCCGTTGCAGGATCTCGAGTGCTTTATCCGCAAGTTCGGCGTGGCGCTCGATGCTCCAGACTTCTGCACATAACTCGCCAAGGATGGCCGCTTGATATCCCGTTCCGCTGCCGACCTCCAGCACCCGATCGTTGGGCTGCAGCTCCAGCGCCTCGACCATCACGGCGACAATGTAAGGCTGCGAAATCGTCTGCCCGGCGCCGATCGGTAGCGGGTAATCGCCGTAAGCATTGGCAATGTCTTCAGCGGAGATGAATGCCTCGCTCGGGACCTTGGCCATTGCGGCCAGGAGGCGCTCATCGCGAATGCCGCGCGCGCGCAGTTGCTCCTCGACCATGCGCAAGCGTTGCGCGAGGAGCGAATCATTGCCGTTCTTTTTGAAAAGCGAAGCGAACATTGCGGGAGAAGATCCGGCCAGTAGTTTCAGCGACGGCGCGACTCAGTCGGCAACCTGCTTGGTTTCAATCTCCGGCGTCGCTTCGGCCTCAACAACCGGCTGGACATCCGGTTTGGAAGGCGTCACACTGCGCGCTGGCGCTTTGGCGACGCGGGCGAGCTTCTCGAACTTGCCGATATGCCAGATGTCGCGCGCGTACTCCAGGACGGTGCGATCACTGGAGAGCCTGCCGATGCGGGCGACGTTCAGCACCGCCTTGCGCCACCACACGTCCTCGTCCTGGTATTCCCCGTCGATGAGCTGCTGCGTCTCGATGTAGGCGGGGAAATCGGCAATGTGGAAGTAACGGTCGCCGCGATGGACGAGTTCGTCGAAAATCCAGCGGAAGAGGCCGTGCTCATTGGGACAGAAGCGATCCGAAGCCAGGGCGTCCATGACCTCGCGAATGGCTGCATCGTTCTCGTAGCGCTCCTTCGCGTTGTAGGAGCCCTTCTGCTGCATCTCGTGGATCTCTTCCGCGCGCAGACCGAAGATGAAGATGTTATCTTCGCCGACTTCCTCGGCGATCTCGATGTTTGCCCCATCGTAAGTGCCGATGGTGAGCGCACCGTTCATGGAGAGCTTCATGTTGCCGGTGCCGGAGGCTTCCATGCCGGCCATGGAAATCTGTTCGCTCAAGTCCGCAGCGGGCATAATAAGTTGCGCGAGCGAAACGCGATAGTCGGGAAGGAATGCTACCTTCATCACCTCGCGCGCTTTTTCGTCATTGTTCACCACGTCGGCGACGCTGTGGATCAGCTTGATGATCTGCTTGGCGGCCCAGTATCCCGGAGCGGCTTTTCCCGCGAAGATGTAAGTCCGCGGCACAGAGGGTACGATCCCGTGCTCCACGATGCCGAGATAGTCGTGGATGATCCCCATGACATTCAGCACCTGCCGCTTGTACTCGTGAATGCGCTTGATCTGGACGTCAAACAGCGAGTCGGGATCGACGGCAACGCCGCTGAGATCCTGAATAGCTCCCGCCAGCTTCAGCTTGTTCTGCTTCTTGACTTCCTTGAAGGCATAGCGGAAGTCGGGATCTTCGGCGAAGGGCTCCAGGTCACGCAGCTTGCGCAGGTCGGTGATCCACTTGTTGTCGTCGAGCGTACGGCTGATGAGGTCGGTGAGGCCTTCGTTGGCCTTCATCAGCCAGCGGCGAGGCGCGACTCCGTTGGTCTTGTTGTTGAATTTCTCTGGCCATACTTTGGCGAACTCAGGCGCCAAAGAATGCACGAGCAAGTCGGAATGCAGCTTGGAGACGCCGTTGACCGAATGGCTGCCGACGATGCACAGGTGCGCCATCCGCACCTGCTTCTCGTAGCCTTCCTCGATGATCGACATCCAGCGTCGGCCCTCGTCGTCAAGGAAGGAGTACTGCTGCATCTGGCGCAGGAATTCATGATTGATGTTGAAGATGATCAGCATGTGCCGGGGCAGGACTTTTTCCAGCAACGGCACGGACCACTTCTCGAGGGCTTCGGGCAGAAGCGTGTGATTCGTATACGCCAGCGTCTGCTGTGTAATCTCCCAGGCCTGGTCCCACGGCAGCTTCTCTTCATCGAGCAGGACGCGCATCAGCTCAGCGACCGCCAGGCTGGGATGCGTGTCATTCATCTGGATGGCGACCTTCGACGGCAGCAGCTCGATTTTCTTGTGCTGCTGGCGGAAGCGCCGGAGGATGTCGCCGATGGCGCAGGCGACCAGGAAGTACTCCTGGATGAGGCGGAGCTCCTTGCCGCTCATGACCGAGTCGGAGGGATAGAGCACGCGCGTGATGTTTTCCGACTGAAGTTTCTGTTCGACGGCGCGGATGTAGTCGCCGCGGTTGAAGATCTCGATGTCGAAATCTTCCGACGCTCGCGCGGTGAACAGGCGCAGCCAGTTCACGGTCTGGCCGAGATAGCCGACGATCGGCATGTCGGCCGGAATGCCGACGACGATCTTATGGCCGGTCCAGAGCTGCTCGAGGCTGTGCTCGACCTCGCGCGGTCCGTCGACCTTGCCGTAGAGCGGAATGTTGACCGCTTCTTCCAGATGCTCAATCTCGAAGGGCGTGCCGTTCACCTTCCAGCGGTCGGGCTTCTCGCGCTGGAAGCCGTTGTAGATCTCCTGCTTGAAGAGGCCGTACTCGTAATCGATGCCGTAGCCGAAGCCGGGCATGCCGAGGGTGGCCATCGATTCCAGGAAGCACGCCGCAAGGCGACCCAGGCCGCCGTTGCCGAGGCCGGCGTCGTTCTCGCTTTCGAGGACGTCGTCGAGGCTGACACCGAAGCCGGCCAGCACCTCGCGGCACAGCTCTTCTACCCGCAGGTTCGACAGGTTATCGCCCAGGGAGCGGCCCATCAGGAATTCCATGGAGAGGTAGTAGAGCCGCTTGGAGTCTTTGTGGCGGTAGCGGGCTTCGCTTTCCAGCATGCGGTCGACGATGCGATCGCGGATGGCAAGAGACACGGGCTTGAGGTAATCGGCAGCTTTCAGCTCAGAGGTGGGCCGGACCAGGGTATAGCGGACGTGGCGCAGGATGGCTTCGCGGAGCACTTCAGCGGGCCGGACCTGCGAGAGAAATTCAGGGGATGACATAGATATGGTGGCCCAGGTCCCGAGCTAACCGCCTCGCGGGGAGCTCTTTGCCGTGCCAATTACGATCCTGGCAAGCGGGTGGAACCCTCCGCAGAGCACGCCGCCGCGACCCGACCCAATCCGGACGGGATCTCCGCCGTTGGCCCGAAAACGACTTGCTCGCTTGCTCATTTTACTGCCAACAGTCGCCGTTAGAAACACCTCAATTGCTAAAGGTGGTTCATCGCAAACTTCGGCTATGGAAGGCGAAAACTTGAGAGGCTGACCCGAGGACAACCCGCTGGCTAGGTGGTGGTGATGGTCGGGTGGTTCTTCTTCCAGTCCTTCATCTGCTTCTTCATCGCTTTGGATTGCGACTTCTGCGTTTTCTTCAGTTGCTTGTTATAACTCTTTGCCGCTCTTTGCGATTGCTTCTGAGCCTCGGTCTGAGGGACGTTGTCTTTGGCGTAGGAAAGCGTGGACCCCGACAGGGCCAGGACGAGCAGCGCAAACAAGGCACACGAAATGGTCTTTTTCACAGGATCACCATGTCGAGGGTCTGCAGGGATTGTACAACGGGAGCGGGCTGGGGAGAAGCGAATCTTCTCGCTACAATCAGCGAAGACACCGGGGCGGGAATCGCGAGCACAATGCGGGAAGTGGCTAAAGGCGTTAAGGCAGTGACGAATGGGAAAACTCGTCTCTTGGCCATGGGTTGTAGAGGCACGGGTGGGACGATGCGGGTCGTACGCACGATAATCCTTTGTCTTCTCAGTGTGCTCCTGGGAGTCGCGCAGGACAGCGCGGGCGCCAAGGCCAGGCCGTCGCCGGCAGAAACCCGCCCGACTACGCTCTCGCAGGAACAAATCCGCGAATTGATCCGCCAGGCCGCCGAGAAGGACCTGGAGAATGACAAGAAGCAGCGCGACTACACCTACATCGAGCGGCAGGAGATGCATCACCTCGACGGCAAAGGTCAGGTGAAGTCGACCGAGACTGAGACCTACGACGTGATGGAGATCTACGGCGAGCAGGTGCAGAAGCTGATCGCCAAGAATGACAAGCCGCTGTCGGCCAAGGACGCGCAGAAGGAAGACGAGAAGATCCAGAAGCTGATCGACAAGCGCAAGAACGAGTCGGAGTCGGACCGCAAGAAGCGCCTGGAGAAAAAAGAGAAGGAGCGGGAGGACGAGCGGCAATTCGTCAAAGAAGTGGCCGACGCCTACAACTTCAAGTTCGTTGGCATCGAGTCGCTGAATGGGCGCGACAACTATGTCATCGACAGCGATCCCAAGCCCGGATACCAGCCGGTGCGCAAGGAGGCGAAGATCCTGCCCAAGATGCGCTTCCGGGTGTGGATCGATCGCGCGGATTCGCAGGTGGCGAAGCTGGATGTGGAGTGCATCGACACGCTTTCATTCGGACTCTTTCTGGCGCGGCTGCATAAGGGGTCGCGGGTCACGCTGGAGAACGTGCGGGTCAACGACGAAGTCTGGCTGCAGCAGCACGTGGCGGTGAAGGTGGATGCCCGGCTGGCACTGCTGAAGGAGTTCAATATCGACGTGGATGTCAGCGATCGGGACTACAAGAAATTCCGCACCGACACGAAGGTTGTTCCCATCGGAGAGCTGAAGGCCAACCCATAAAAAGGTCGCCAGTTGTGCGCGTGAATGCATAGGATTATGAGTGACATCTCAAGGCCAGAGGAACCCTAGTGCTCATTCCCGGTGAATTCGCATGCAGTCAAACTCACCTTGTTTTTCTCCGGGAGCAGTACGAGCAGAGGCGGGAGAGACAAGCGACGTGAATGCTAGAAGGGTGATTTAAATGACGCGTGAACTCGTCACGCTCGTTCTTTGTTCTACAGTTGCCTTCCTCCTTGGATACGGCTATTACGGTTGTTTTCGCAGCGGCAGCCTTACAATTAGAGGCCGCACCTGTCGCCGGGATCGGGAGCCGATCGAATACTGGTTTGGAATGGTTATAGGTGCTTTCGCGTTTCTTGTCCTAGCGTCGGTCACCGTGCTTATGGCGTTCTTGCTATTCATGGATTTATTCAGGCGCTAAAGAACATGCCGGATAGGATTTTCAAGGTGGCCCACTACCGTTCTGCCAAATCAATTGACTGCTCCTGAGGCTCGCCCTATTATCAAGCATTCATTTCTGCGCCATTGATCCATGATTGACTCGACAATCTCGCACTATCGCATCGTCGAAAAGCTCGGCGGCGGTGGGATGGGCGTGGTGTACAAGGCGGAGGACACGCGCCTGCACCGCTTTGTCGCGCTGAAGTTCCTGCCGCAGGAAGTGGCAAGCGATCCCCAATCGCTGTCGCGTTTCCAGCGCGAGGCGCAGGCCGCATCGGCCTTGAACCATCCCAAGATCTGCACCATCTACGACATCGGCGAAGAAGACGGGCGCGTCTTCATGGTGATGGAGTTCCTCGACGGCGTGACCCTGAAGCACCGCATCGCCGGGCGGCCGATGGAGACGGAGTTCCTGCTCGACGTGGCAACCGAGATTGCCGAGGCGCTGGACGCCGCGCACGGCGAAGGCATCATCCATCGCGACATCAAGCCGGCGAACATCTTCATCACGCGCCGCGGTCACGCCAAGATCCTCGACTTCGGCCTGGCGAAGGTGAGCGAGAAGGCGGACTCCGAGTCGGAGACGAAGATCGCCGACTCCGATGCGCAGCACCTGACCAGTCCGGGGACAATGCTCGGCACCGTGGCCTACATGTCGCCGGAGCAGGTGAAGGCGAAGGACCTGGATGCGCGCAGTGACCTGTTTTCCTTCGGCGCGGTGCTGTACGAGATGGCGACCGCGAAGATGCCTTTCAACGGCGCCAGCTCAGGCGAGATTTGCGGCGCCATCCTGCGCGACGAGCCTCGGCCGGCCTCGCAGCTGAATCCGGATGTCACACCGGAGCTCCAGGCGATCATTCGCAAGGCGCTGGAGAAAGACCGTGACCTGCGCTACCAGAGCGCGGCCGAGATGCGTGCCGACCTGCAACGGCTGAAGCGCGATACCGATTCCACGCGGATGCTGGCGGCACATTTGTCCAGCGGGAGCGCGAAGGTCGCCACCTCCAGCCACCGCACGTTGTGGCTGATCCTGGCGGCATGCGTCGTGGTTGCGGCCTTGATCACGGGCGGATTCTGGTATGCGCGGTCGAAAAGCGCGAGTCAGATCGATTCGCTGGCCGTGCTGCCTTTCGTCAACGAGGGCGGCGACGCCAAGACCGACTATCTCAGCGACGGCATCACCGAATCGCTGATAGACAGCCTCACGCACGTGCCCGATCTCAAGGTGAAGTCGCGCCATTCCGTCTTCCGCTACAAAGGGAAAGACATCGATGTGCAGCAAGTCGGGAAAGACCTAGGTGTGTCGGCGCTGGTGAGCGGGCGAGTGGTGCCGCGCGGCGACATGGTTGAAGTCAGCGCGGAGCTCACCAATGTCAGCGACAACACCGAAATCTGGGGGCAGCACTACAGCGGTCCGGCGGCGAACATCATCTCGCTGCAGCAGCAGATTGCGGGCGATATCGCGGGCAAGCTGCGCTCGCAGATGAGCAGCGCGGAGAAGCAGGAGGTCACCAAGCAGGGGACGAAGGATCCCGAGGCCTATGAGCTGTACCTAAAGGGGCGTTACGCCTGGAACCGGCGAACTCCGGCGGATTTTGCAAAAGCTGTCGTCTATTTCAATCAGGCCATCGCCAAAGATCCCGGCTACGCGCTGGCCTACTCGGGTCTCGCGGATGTCTATGGAGTATGGCCAGTCTATGGCGGTAATCCAACCGAAGATACCGTCAAATCGGACGCGGCGGCGAGGCGGGCGCTGGAGTTGGATCCGACGTTGGCCCATCCGCACGCCCTCCTGGGCAGCAATCTAACCGACTACGACTGGCAGTTTGCCGAGGGCGAGAGGGAATATAAAAAGGGACTCGAACTTGATCCGAATGACGCTACGGCACACCAGTGGTATGCCGAGGATCTCGCCCTGATTGGTGGCCGGGACCAGGAGGCGCTGGCCGAAGCGATGCGGGCCAGCCAACTCGATCCTCTTTCGCCCATCGTCCAGACCGCCTTGTTGTCGGTGCACGTTTCGGCGCGACGATATGACGAGACCATTGCGGCAGGAAAGAAGTTGACGAGCGAGAATCCGACCTTCGCGGCTCAACATGTCTATATGGCAAGGGCCTACTGGGGAAAACGCATGTACCCAGAGGTCATCGAGGAATGGAAGACCTACGCTCAACTGGTGGGAGACCCCAACGACATCGAGTTCGCCGCCGCAGCGGAGCAGGGGTATCGTTCCGGGGGTTGGAAAAAGGCGGTCACCAGAGGCATTGAAGCGCGACTGGCGCAACGCAAGAACGGCTACGTTTCCCCTTCCCAGATTGCGGCCTTCTACGCCGAGCTCGGCAATAAAGACGAGGCCTTCCGCTGGCTGGAGACGGCATATCAGGAACGCGATGGGCAGGGCATGATCGCCCTGAAAACAGATTTCGCATATGATCCCCTGCGCTCCGATCCCCGCTTTGCCGCACTGGTGAAGAAGGTGGTGTTGCCGTAGTAGAGCCTTCGTGAAAGCCCTCTCCCATGCCCAGCTCTGCCAGACACAAGGTCACCGCACCTGACGGGCGGGATGAAAGGGTGTCTCGCCGCCGCTTCCATCTCCCGGCTCGGGACTTTCGATATCCAGATTCACGACGATCGGCTCCTGCCCGCTTCTGACGATGACAGCCTCGCAGGGAATGTCGTGACGGGCGTTGATTTCCTGATGCGGCACGAAGGGCGGAACGTAAATAAAGTCGCCGGGGTTGGCGTCGTCGCAGAACTCCAGGCGATCACCCCAGCGGACGCGCGCGCTGCCCCTGATAACGTAGATCACGGTCTCCAGTTCACCGTGATGGTGAGGGCCGGTCCTGGCGTGCGGCTGAACCACGACCGTCCCGGCCCACAACTTCGTGGCGCCGGTGCGCGCGTGCGTGATAGCGGCGGCACGAGTCATGCCTGGGGTCTGCGGCGTATTTGGATCCAGCTCACCGGCGCGGACGACCTTCACGCCGTTTTCTTTCCAATCCATGCTTTGTCCTCGTGCGTGCGATTTGAACGGACCGTGCCGCTGTCTTGAATGGAGACTCTACCACGCGCGAGGAGCAGCCTCAGGGTGATGGCGCGCCGGGCGAGGATAAGACGGGGGAACGGCCGACGGGCCGTTCCCATTCCGCACGAGCGTTAATTCGGATAGGTGCCGCCCGGCGGACAAGGCTCGGCTGGTCCGCGGAACGTCCCGTGATTGGAGAAGCCGCCCGCAGCGCCGAGTGAGGCGACGTGGTCGGCATTGTAGAACCAGGAGAAGAAGACCAGCTCCTGCAAGTGATAGGCGAAGCCGTTGGGCATGGTCACGCTGAAGTCGTTGCTGAGGCCGCTGAGCGGGTCGCCATCCTCCAGATTGTTTTGACCGCCGCTCGAACAGGGGGCCGACTGTCCCGAACTCCACACCGGAGTGGGATTCGTGCCATAGGGATCGTCCATCCACTCCCCGATTTCATGGGCCGAGGCGGAGGTGTCGCGCAAAGTAGTCCCAAAGATGCCGCTGGTATCGAAGTCCATTGGGGAGTACGTCTGACCCGAGGGCGGACCGGCGGTAGCGCCGTGGTAACCGATCACACAGCACTCGACGACGTTCGGCGGCTGCGTTAGACCCATCACGACGTTGTAGAGCAGCAGGAGTGGAATGGTTCCAGGCGTGATCTGTGGATAGCTGGGCAGGAGCGTATTCGTCACCCACGCGTCGAAATCGTAAATGTAAATCTCGCCTTCGACGCCTTGAGGATTGTTGTTCGGCCCGCAGCCGCCATTACCGAACAGGGCATCGGGGATGATGTTCCCGTCCTGCGGCGGGACGTTGTAGACCGCCGGACTGAGCACGGTAATGGGGCTGAGATTGACGTTGTAGTTGGATCCTCTCACATCGGCCCAGAAGTTGGCCCGCTGGAAGGCGTCAACATACTGGCCCCTGCCAACGTTCACGCCATTCATCACCCAGCTGGCGGCCGGACTGACGAACAGCGGAGAATTCCGGTACGTCGTGAGTGGCACGTCGTTGGGCGGAACCATACAGGTGAGATCGGCAATCGTCGGATCAAAACTGGTTGCGCCGATGACCACGATCACCGGAATGATGTACGTCGTGACGTTCGTGGTCACTTTATGCCCGGCAAAGGGGCTGCCGCCGACCATCACGCCGGAATAGAGGTTGTTGTCCTTGGTGGCATCGATGGTGTAGGTGAAAATGGGCAATCCCGTACCCGACAGCTGCATCTGCTGGGCGGCTTGAAAGTCAAAGTTCGGTGCGGGCTTAACGATGGAATAAGCTTTCAGCACCGGACGGCTGGTGTTTGTTGGCTGGTCTTGCGCGTAAAGGGCTGATCCAATTCCCAGCAGCGCGGAAAGCGAAACAGCAACGAATGTTCGCATTCGGCTTTTCTCCACAAATTAGTTTTGAGGGGAAGTTTGTTCGTTCGCGCAGAAAACGGGAATCCCAGGGGTAGCGCTTATCAGCCCTTCTTCCAAAATTCCCAACAGCTGCGAAGATGCGGGATTGCGCCGAGGAGGTTGCTCAGCGTGCCTTCATGCCAGCTTGGTTGATCATCAAAATCGCGGGCGGACGCGCCCCCACCCGTCCCTTCTCGACCCTCTAAGGTTCGTACAACTTGCCGAGCGCTTTGTGGCATCATGTACCCAGGAGTAGAGATGGCGACGGCAACAGCCAAGACACTGAATCATTATTTTGAGGACTGGCTCGGCACGGAAGCTGGTTCCGAGCAGAAGGTCGTGCGTCTGGTCGAAAACGGCCTCCCTACAAGAGTTATTAATCGCCTGATTGAACGCGGACTCACGCGAAGCGAGGTTTTCGAGATCATCATTCCTTTGCGCACCTGGAAACATCGCAAGAGCCGGCATGAGCCGCTTTCAAAAGACGAATCGGAGCGAGCGGTTCGTGCGGCAAAAATTCTTGCGCGTGCCCAAGCGGTTATGGGGGATGAGGAGTCCGCATTGGCCTGGCTTCGTACTCCGAAACGGCGGTTCGAGGGACGCTCTCCTATCCAGATGCTGTCCACGGAAGCGGGAGGCCGCCTGGTCGAGCAGATGCTTATTCAAATTGATCAGGGCATGTTCGCCTGATGTTTCTGTGGCGAATCAGTAACCATCCGACACTCGATGGAGGAGGCGGCCTGGAGACATCGGGGCGATGGCACACGCAGGGCCGGCCAATCGTCTATTTAGCGGAGAGTGCTGCCGGAGCGCTGTTAGAGGTCCTCGTTCACTTGGAATTGAGCCCGGTACGCCTTCCCAGGTCTTATCGTCTGTTGAAAATCGAAGCGCCAGACGAATTATCAATGCGGGAGCTGTCGGAGAATGATCTCAGCCGAAACTGGACCCGCGATGAAACCGAGACGAGAACGACGGGTGACGAATGGCTGGCTTCCAAGCGAACCCTTCTGCTTCGGGTGCCTTCCGCCGTCGCTCCCGAGACCTTTAACGTACTTCTGAACTCAGCGCATGAAGACACTCGGCGGCTGAGAATTGTTTCGCATCGCGAATATCCTTGGGATCCGCGGCTGATCTCAAAGCCCTCTTCCGCTCGCCTTCGTTGACCCTGAAATTCGCGGCATAGTAACATCGACTGCAACCGGGTGGGACGCAGGTAGGATGTTTTGAATTTTTAGGACGATGACACTGCTTCGCCTCAAGTTTCCGGTGGCCTTCCTGCTGTTTCTCAGCTCCCTGATCCTTCTTCTCTTCGCCGTTACCGGATGCGAGACAACCGAAGCCAAACGATCCAACTTCCTGCCGCCCCAGGCCAAAGCACCGCAAGCGAATCAGCTGATCGCCCAAAAATCGGCCACGCCGCAGGCCCCGACGGCACCGACGCCGGCGCCCCAGGCGGCCCCCAAGCCGGCGCCGCAAACCGATCCGGCCCAGGCGCTGATCGCTCAGGCCGAGAAGGACTATGCCGCAGGCGAAGCCAACTATCAGGCCGGCCACCTGGAAGCGGCCAAGGCGAACTTTGACGACGCCTTCAACGCCCTGCTCAGCAGCAATCTCGACGTCCGCAACGATCCCCGGCTCCAGCATGAGTTCGACAAGATCGTCGAGGCGGTCCACGGCCTGGAGATGTCTGCCTTGCAGCAGGGCGACGGCTTCAACGAGCCGCGCTCCGAGCCCGCGCCCATCGACGAAGCCAACGACATCACCTTCCCGGTCGACCCCAACATTCGCGCCAAGGCCGAGGTCGAGGTCAAGAACACCAAGTCCGACCTGCCGCTGGTGATGAACGACCAGGTGGCGATGTTCATCAACTACTTCTCCAGCCCGCGCGGCAAGGCGACGCTGGAGCACGCCTGGGCGCGCGCCGGTCAGTATCGGGACATGATCTCGCGCATTCTGAAAGAAGAGGGCGTGCCCCAGGACCTGATCTACCTGGCGCAGGCCGAGTCGGGCTTCCAGCCGCTGGCGTTGTCGCGGGCCGGAGCGCGAGGCATGTGGCAGTTCATGGCCGGATCGGGCGAGCTCTATGGCCTGGAGCGGACATGGTGGGTCGATGACCGCCAGGATCCGGAGAAGGCGACGCGCGCGGCTGCCCGGCACCTCAAAGATCTCTACAACCAGTTTGGCGACTGGTACCTGGCGATGGCGGCTTACAACTCCGGCGCAAGCACGGTGCAGCATGCCGTCGAGCGCACCGGCTATGCCGACTTCTGGGAGCTCTACAGGCGTGGCGTCCTGCCGCACGAGACGCAGAATTACGTTCCCATCATCGTCGCCGAGACGATCATGGCGAAGAACCCGGAGCAGTATGGGCTGGAGCGTGTCGCACCCGAGTCGGCGCCACAGCTGGACCACGTGACCATCAACTATCCCGTCGACCTGCGCCTGGTGGCCGAATGCGTCGACTCTTCGGTGGATTATCTTCAGGAGATCAATCCCAGCCTGCTGCGAATGGCCACGCCCAAGGACCAGAGCTTTATCCTGAACTTGCCGGCCGGCTCGCAGGAGAAGTATGAGACGGCAATCGCCGCCATCCCGCAGGATATGCGGACGTACTGGCGCTATCACCGGGTCGATTACGGCGATACGCTGCCGTCCATCGCCCGCAAGTATCACACTTCGTCATCTTCCATTGCCGAAGCCAACAATCTCTCCGGCGACGACGTGCAGGCAGGCACGAAGCTGATCATTCCCATCGCGCCTGGCCGGCATGAGAGCCAGGGGACCTTGTACTCGAAGCGTGCCACGCACTACAAAGTCCGCAAGGGCGACACCGTCGCCTCGGTGGCCGACGATTTCGAGGTCCCGGTCGAAAAGTTGCGCAAATGGAACCACTTACGGGGTACCGCTCTCACTCCAGGGCGGACCCTCGTAATCTACAAGCCGAGCACTTCCGACGCCGCTGAGGGCGATCCACCGCGGGCCAAGACTGCCTCCAAGCACTCCAGCGCCGGCAAATCCAAGAGCGCCGCCGACTCCAGCTTGGCGAAGTACCACAAGGTGAAGAAAGGCGAGACCCTCAGCAGCATCGCCGAGTCCAATCACACTTCGGTGGCCGCCTTGAAGCGCGACAATCCCAACCTGTCAGCCAACCTTCGCGCCGGCGACGTGTTGGTGATTAAGAAGTAGTCAGCACTCAGCACTCAGCATTCAGCCCTTGCACTCGTCTACCCGATCCGAGCGGATGGCCGCCCAGGCAGCAAGGGCCCGGCAGCTCAGATCGTCCCGTTTGGGCTGAATGCTGAGTGCTGAATGCTGACCGCTGTCTTGCGACTGCTGACTGCTTCGTTGCAATTGCCTTCCCGCAGATGTTCTGTTACAACAGGCGCGTTGCAGTAATTCCGGCCTGCAATGCTGCGGGCCCGCGGGATGCTGCGTTGTGATGGCGCGGCTCTTGTGTGATATTTCCCTTTGGTATAAAACCAGACTTTGCCTTGCGAGCTGCCTCCGTTACGTCATGCGGAGTCCGGCACCATCAGGAGGACAAGCATATGAGTTTCGACGAAACGCTATATGGTCGCAGAGACGACGAAATGGACGATTACGGAGACGGCTCCTACGGCGATTCCCTCGACGAAGAGTACGAAGAAGAAGAGGAAGAAGAAGAGGAGCCCGAATCCGTATCGGTGGTGGAAGAAGAGGTGGAGATAGAGCCGATGGGTGGTGGCCAGGCTCCACCGCCGCCACCGAAACCGCCTGCTCCCAAAAAGCCGGCGAAAAAGGCTGCTAAGAAAGCTCCTGCCAAGAAGAAAGCTGCGAAGAAGAGCGCCAAAAAGAAAGCTGCCAAGAAGGGCGGAGCCAGGAAGGCGGCGAAGAAAGCTGCGAAGAAGAAGGGTGGAACGAAGAAGGCTGCCAGGAAGAAAGGCGGAGCCAAGAAGAAGTCCGCCAAGAAAGCTCGTCGTCGTCGCTAGAACTCAGCAGGAAGACATTTTGCTGGCAGACAGTTTTGATTGAGAAAGCCGTGGCCGGCTGCCGCGGCTTTTTGTTGCGCCTGGCCACGCACATTCGCCGCACATCGTATTGCGACATGCCTCACTTACCCGCGGTGTGGTATTGCACGATGAAGCGTGACCGCCGTTGCTGCGTCACCAGCGCCGCACTGAATAGGATTGTTCTGTAATGCTTCATGTCGTGCCGGTATGAGCAGCAATTCCGACCCCCGGTGGCTGCGTGAAATCCGGCACGACTTTTTCTGCTTGGAGTACTCGCCAACCTACTTCTTCGTTTCGAGTGACGCTCGCAGCTGAATCGGCGGCGAGCCGTTGAACAGGATGTTGCTCGTGGGAACTTCCGCCAGTGCATCACGATTAGGCGCGAGCACCGACCACATCAGCAGATATTTCTTGTAACGGGTGGCGAAGATCGTCTGCGACATCCGCATGCCGAGGTCCTCGGTCCGCTGCGACGTGGAGAACGTGCCGTGAAAGATCATGAACAGATGCCCATGAATCGAAACCAGTTCGTCGCTCGCGATCTGACCGAACTCGTCCATCTCCTCCAGGCTGGCAGCAACCGTATCGGCCGCACGTTTGTCGGTGAGAGAAGCTGCTGTGGGCAGCGATAGACAATCAGGATCAAGCGCACGCAGAACAATCACTGGGCCGGGTTCACTACCGGCTTGCGGCTTACGATGCGGCGCAATCTCCAGCAGGGTTCGCGAACAGGCGTGGAGAAAGCGATAGACGCGCAAAGAGCTGGGCTCGGCCGGAGGATCGGCCTGCTCGGCAGCAAGCTTTTCCCACCCAGGCGGCAGCTGATACTGCAATCCCAGCTCAGAGTTGCGATAGGTGCCCGCGCTCAACTGCCCCGCAGGAATCTCCTTTCCGGGCTCCTCGCGAATGGCCGCGTTTACCAGCACGGTGGGCACAGTTGGTCCCTGATAGGCGTGTCCCTCCGGCTTCACCGGCTTTCCTTCCGCCGTGATCAGCGTGCCGTCCGGCTGAGGACAGTAAAAGCGCGCCTCGGCCATCAAGTCTTTCGCTTTGCGCAGGAACTCCTCGTCATTGGTGCCGATGACCACCTTCACCATGTAATTGTTTATGCCTGCCCAGTATTGCGCGGCGTAATTTCGCCCGTTGCGGTGGGTCGAGGAATAAAAGCGCTGTCCCGAGCGCAGCATGAATCGCGGTACTGGCGATGGGTTGATTCCTCCGTAGCTGCCGGCGTTGTTCCAGCGCTCCAGCTCGTCTTCCTGCTTGTCCGGCAAGTTGATCTGCTCACCGGGACGCGGATCGCTCGCCGTGACCATAATGTAGCCGTTGCGGTCGCCCTTCTCATACTGCAGTGCCAGCAGAGCGTGCTGCTTTTCGGGCATCACCGGCATCATGATCTCGTGACCCTGCACCGTGAGCGGCAGGTCGAAGGCAAATCCAAAGAACTGGCTGGTGTAATGCGTGTTGGAAAGGAATCCCGCTTCCGGCAGCGGCGGGTCATCATCCGGCGACTTCTGGACAGGGCCAGGACGGCCGGCAATGAAATTTGGGTCCTTGTCGGGCGTGGGACATTGCGCAAGCACCGTCCCGGCGAGACTGATGACGACAAGAAACAACAAGGCGCAGGTGCGCAGCTCACGTTGCACATGAGGCGCGTCGGTACGGAAACCAAACATCAGGATGAATTCCCTTGGAGTGCTGCGAGGTGGCTACGCCATGATGCCAGCATCGGTGGTGCGACGCAAGTGTGAGGCTAACTTAATCCGTTGTTGCTGGCTGCTTCGAATTCGCTCCAGCGTCTCGCGCAGGATTCGCTCCGACTGATCGCCGAGTTTCCGGGAGTGGGTGATGCTCTTCTCGGCTCGTTCCAGAAGTTATGGGAACGACGGACAACTCCTAATGATCCGTTTTCTCTGCCCTTCCTGAAGCGTGATCGCTTGGGACGAGTTGTCGATTGACATCGGAGTTCGCATAAACCGGATTACTTGTGTGTCGGGCGATGTTCGGTCAACCACGAGAACTGTGCCAAAGCTCAAGACAAGCAAAAAGAAAAGTGCGGAGTGCATCACTCCAACACACTGTTCTATCGGATTGAGTTGCAAACGCAGGACTATGCCGCTTTTGCTATTTTGCGCAGTGGTCTGAAGCCCGTGCGGATCTCTTCCAAGAGGAGTTCCGGGCTGCTCCCAGGCCGTAAAGTGCCGCCCTTGGGGAGCTCGGGGTAATGCATCAGTTTGGGATATGCGCTTTAGTGCTCCTTATAGAGAGAGCCAAACAGCGGTGGACCGATATATGTCATGCCGTACTTCGCCATAATCTCTGCCATCTTTGAGGCGTTCATCTGGCCCGCCGGCACTTTTCCGAGCTCATCAAAGAACTTCTCGAACCCACCGGGCTGACAGGCGAGTATGAGATTGCCTTCGGCATCGCCTGTGTTTGCCCACAGGTGAGGAATGCCTCTTGGAAGCCAGATGCTTTCACCCTGTTGCAAGTTATATTTGTTGTCTCCCGCCTCGAATACGAAGTTTCCTGAGAGAACGTAGTACCACTCGTCTTCCCGATGGTGAACATGGCGGACCGGTCCGGACTTCGGTAAGGTGTGGAGTTCGAAAATGCTTAAGGTGCCTGCGCTATCTTCGCTGGTGAGTTTGCAAGGCCAGACCCTTCCCTGCTGGGGATTGGCATAGGCAAATCGGCTCTCGCCGGGCGTAACTGTCACGACCGCAGTTCCCGTGGACTTCCGCCACGCAAGCAGCGGTGTTACCGAAACAATTCCGAGGCCGCGTAATACGGAACGCCGGTCGATTTTCATTGCGCGTACCTCGAAGGATCAGGCCGCGGGTATTCGCTTCTGGTAACGGCGTTTACCGTCACAATCCTGTGCCGCCCGGTTGCCTGTGTACAGGCGGTCTTACGCCAGCTATCGCGTGAAAGCGACGTAAGCGATGTAAGAGAACTAGGTCAGCTCTTGAGGGAGGCTCTGCCACAGCTGAATCGCGAGACTCAAAGGGGTCCCGTTTACGCTGATTTGCACTTGGATGCCCCCTGAGACCGATTCTTGAGAGAACCATAGCCCAGGAAGAACTGGCCCGAGTTGAACACCGACCACCGTGCCATCCTGGCTGATAGAGCGAAAGATAAACGATCCATCATTGGCCTGCTGGATCCTCCCCTTGTGCCACACTGTCACCACGGTCCCCCCAGGCGAGCCGGGGCCACTGTACGCTAGGCCAAGAAACAGGAAGTCCAGTTGCATTAAGCGGCGGACATCGTCAATGACGGCCATTTTCGAGCTCCTTTCCTCACAGGGATGGTAGTGAATGAGGGCGGTCCCGGCTGAAGGACCGTCGGGCTGCAGCGAATCGCGTGGGAAGCAGCATACCCAATCACCTTGGCGGTCGCAAGGAGGAAAGCTCCCGCGATGAACTTGGCCGGCTTCGATGCCAGCTGGGTACAGAGTGACCCCGCTTGTTTCCCAAACTTAGTGTTTTATCGGAGAATCGAGATTGCTCACCCGGGCCAGTTTTCTCGCCATGCGCGAGGGACCGAGCTAAGCGCTGAATCTCGTCGGGAAGGATTCGTGTGTCTTGGGCAGCGTGGGCGATCTAGCGCGTGCAGCTTGGACTCAGTACCGTCAAGGTCAACACTTCGAGTGAAGGCGATGGCTTGCCCCCAGACGAACCCGTTTCTCCCGCTTGAGGCTTCGTAATCTTCCCCGTGATGCTGACCGAATGCATGATGTGCTGTGACAGATCGACCTTTGTGGAGGACAATGCCCAGCTTTGTCCGTTGCGATCTTTCAGGTAATAACCGCCGTCATTGCCGCGTCGCAAGCAGCCGCTTGCTTGAATCTGCCCGGAAGGAGCGGCGTTGTCTGTCGATTGAACGCCGGATGTCCCTGGCGATTGCGCCTGCGATGGCGTGACCGCGATCAGGATCACCAGAAACAAGAGGCAAAGACTGAATCTCCCGTAGGTAGGCATAATTTTTCCGCCGGCCCGTGGCGGACGCTTACCATCATCGGTTCCCAATCCACCATGAGTCAACTTTCGACGCCGCGCTAGCAGTCCGGATAGCCTCTCCTCACCGATCAGATAGCGATTTAAGGCAAGACTGCGACCAGATGCGCTGGGGAGCCCGCATCTCCGCGGAAAGCCTGACGTTATGGGTGCGGCCACCAGCCCACTGCGCTGGTACTCCGTTTGCAGTTACTTTGGGCAAGCAAAGCGAGCCACAAAGTGGCGCTGGCAAGTCGCCACGGTGGAATCAACTTCTCAGCGCGGTTTCGGCGTGCGCCACAGACCGCGCTGAGAAGAACTTGGACCGCCGATCCCAATTCATCTCTGACTCATCCCAACTCATCTCTAACTCATAAAGAAGCTTCGGATCTTGTTCTTTGCCGAAGAGCTGATCATGACCTTGGCCGAGAGCTGACTATGTCCTTTGCCGGAAGAGCTGATTATGCTCTTCGTCGGAAGCGCTGATTATGCTATTCGGTAGAAGAGCTGGCCTTTAGGCCAGCGTCTGAGCTCCTCCAACCCGCTGGGCTTTAGCCCCGGCGCTCCGCAGCGATCCCGTCGCCAAGACCAGCGATCCATCTTGAAGGCCGCTGTCTTTCCCGAATCGGGAAGGCGACGTGTATCGGCGTGAACTCACAGGCTGAAATCTTCGCTCATCACCTTACGATGGAGTGTTACCAATACGGAACGGCCGTCCCCCCGGGCTGCGCTGCTGGCCAGGTAGCGAACGCATAATTTTCTCTCCGAGGTTCTGCAATGAAAAAGCTTTCTGCTGTCGAGCAAGCCCGCCACATCATGACCGAAGGCATCGAGTGGGGCGTCTGGAAATGGCTGATGGAAAAGAAAAGAGTGCGCGAAGTCGCCGATGAAGCCCGCGCCGCCCTCGACGATTGCGAGATGAAAGTGAAGCTCACCTGGAGCGACGAATACAAGCTCGCCTACAACCAGTTCGTGACCGAGAACGGCAACGGCAAGCGTCCACGTAAACACGGAAAGGGAAACGGCCAGGCAGTGAAGATCACCGACCCGAAGATCCTCTCCGCGGTCAAACGCATCGCCGAAGCCGACGATCAGGCCTACAACGCCCACGAGGACGCCGAAGACGTGTTCGCCGACGCCGAGCGCAAGATGAGCACCAGCATGGCTCGCGAAGGCGCGCGCAAAGCCCTGGAGGCCTACGATCTGCACGAAGCCGCCATTCGCAAGGCGGAATCGCTGGCGCGCGAATAGCTCAACCCCTGGGACCTTGATTAACTCCAGGTTTTGAAAGGGCACGGCTTCGGCCGTGCCGCAAGCGTTTGAAGATCAACGTGGCTTTGGCCGCTGCAGGAACTCTTCCGCCTGATCACAGTCTCCCCAGGGCTCTTAATCCTGGAACTTCTTCCGAGGCGCCTGCGTACCTTCCAGTGTCAAGAATTTCACACGGCGATGCGCAACAGCGCGGCCTGGAAGGAGTGGACAATGGACGGAAATATTGTGGGATTCGCGGCCGTGATCATGATCTTCGGTATCCCCATGGCTGCACTGTATACGTACTATCGCGTGCGCAAACTGCGCACGGAGGAGCGCCTGGCGGCAATCGCGCGCGGCGTGAACGTACCGATGGAACCGGAGCTCTCGCAGGCAGCCCGCTCGCGGCGCTCGGGCATTCTGCTGACCAGCGCAGGAATTGGCTACACCATCGCGATGGCCCTGGTTGCGCGCGCCGAGCCCGACGCCTGGGTAGCGGCCGCATTCGGCGTCATTCCGCTCGCCATCGGTATCGGGTTCTTCCTCGATTCCAGTCTGATCCGCCGCGATCTTCGCGCCTGAAGCCGTCTCATGAAGGTGGGAGCGCCGGGCTTAAGCTCGACAAAATTCAATCCCTAATGGTGGAAGCGCCGGGCCTTTAGCCCGGCGAATTCCAATTCCCCCACCAACGGCGTTCGCCGCGGCCTCACGCAACACTCGCATCCTGTTTGAAATGATTGTTGGGGTTTGGCACGGAAGGGCTATGGGTAAACACCTCTCGGCCAAGGTATGCTAACCGCGGCCGAGAGGATTCCGTCAGCCCTGCTGCCATGACGAAGGGAGAATCAACCCATGGCAACAGTAGACGTCTCTTGATTGGAGTCCTCACCGGCTGCGAAGTTACAAGCCAAAATGGTGTGGGAGTCGAGGCGCCATCCCTCGGGGACCGGTCACTGGTGTAATTGATTCCATGACAATGTCGGCTCCTAGACCCGAGTAGAGTTGGTGGTGCTGAACCAACCAACAGGCTCGGGAGGAAGGAGCCGAACAATGATCATTATAGGAGTAGATTTTCACCCCGAGT
>Ga0126381_100000972_pt1 | contig 31211 bp, 14 predicted proteins | sample PanSoiMetPlot_28_FD_96465 | JGI IMG/M metagenome (GOLD analysis project Ga0126381, IMG submission 96465) | Tropical forest soil microbial communities from Panama - MetaG Plot_28 | ecosystem: Environmental > Terrestrial > Soil > Tropical forest > Bulk soil | place: Panama | collected 2016-02-17 | reverse complement strand
TGCCGATGCCGCGAACGTAATAGCACGCGCCCTCGCGCCGCATGGGGGCGTCATTTTCTACCGCGCGTTCGTTTACGACCATCACCTGGATTGGCGGAATCTTAAGAACGATCGTGCGCGAGCAGCTTACGACATCTTCCATGCACTTGACGGTAAGTTTGATGACAACGTAATTGTCCAGATCAAATACGGTCCGATTGATTTTCAAGTCCGTGAACCGGTGTCTCCGCTGTTTGGTGGCCTGACGCGAACCAACGACGCCATCGAGCTACAGATCACCCAGGAGTACACGGGACAGCAGCGGCATCTTTGCTTCTTGGCACCGATGTGGAAGGAGATTTTGGATTTTGACCTCCGCGTGTCGGATCAGCACACACCCGTAAAAGACATCGTCGCGGGAAAGGCTTTTCACCGTCCGAGAGGCGGATTCGCGGGTGTCGCGAATGTCGGGATGGATGCCAATTGGATGCGTCATCCACTGGCTCTCGCGAATCTGTACGCGTTCGGACGGCTGGCGTGGAATTCGGACCTTAGTCCAGAGACCATCATCGACGAGTGGACGCGGCTCACATTCGGAATTGATCCTCTAGTTGTGAGCACCATTGCGCAAATGCAGCTGAGTTCCTTCCACACCTACGAGAGTTACACCGGCCCGCTTGGTGTTGGCACGCTGACAAATATTCTTGGCCCTCATTACGGGCCGGGTCCGGAATCGTCAGAGAGGAACGGGTGGGGCCAATGGCATCGTGCGGACGAAAAAGGAATTGGCATGGACCGGACGATCGTGACAGGTACCGGCTACATCGGGCAGTACTCACCACCGGTGCAGAAACTCTACGAAGGCCTTGCCGACTGTCCCGATAACCTGCTTCTCTTTTTCCATCACGTCCCCTACACCCACGTGCTCCATTGCGGCAAGACCGTGATCCAGTTCATGTACGATTCTCACTACGACGGTGCCGAGAGCGCGCAGCATTTTGTCGCAGATTGGCAAAGGCTCGAGGGAAAAATTGACGCTCAGCGTTATCGCGACGTTCTGGTACTTCTCAAGTATCAGGCTGGGCATGCGATCGTCTGGCGCGATGCCATCTGTCTCTGGCTGAGTCGCTTGAGTGGAATTGCCGACGATAAAGGCCGTGTGGGACATGACCCCGATCGGTTCGAAGCCGAGGACATGGAACTTCGCGGGTATGTGCCGGTGGATGTGACCCCGATCGAAGCGGCATCGCGTGGCAAAGCCGTGATCTGTTCGGGAACACAACCATGCACAGCCAGCCTCCAATTCAGGGGCCAGCCGGAACGCTATGAGATCGATGTCCAGTATTTTGACCCAAATGACGGCGCATCAAGATTCTCTGTGGCGGTCAATGGTCGCAAAGTAGATGAGTGGCTGGCTGATGATGATCTTCCGACGAAGAAGATCGACGCCGATTCATCGACAAGACGAATAATTTTTGGAATTGCACTCAAACCAGGCGACGAAATTGAGATTGATGGAACTCCGGGCGGCGAAGACCCGGCGGCGCTGGATTACATTGAGATTCATCCGCATTCCCAGTGATGGCGCTTGATCCACTCGGGTAAGCCAAACGCAAAATATCCGGCAAAAGAAGGCTTGTGGGATGGCGCAGCGATAAAATTGTGACGCGAACGCCCTCACAATGAGGTTCGAACGAATGAAGATCTCCGATGCCAAAGTGATTGTTTGTTGTCCGGGCAGGAATTTCGTCACCCTAAAGCTGACGACCGAAGAAGGCTTCTATGGGCTGGGAGACGCTACGCTGAATGGCCGCGAGTTGGCGGTTGCGAGCTATCTCAACGACCACGTTCTTCCGCTCCTGATTGGCCGCGACGCGCGGTGCATCGAGGACATCTGGCAGTACCTCTACAAGGGTGCTTACTGGCGACGGGGTCCCGTCACGATGAGCGCAATCGCTGCCGTCGACACGGCGCTTTGGGACATCAAGGCAAAGGCGTGCAATGTTCCTCTCTACCAATTGCTGGGTGGTGCGTCGCGTGACGCGGTCCTGGTTTATGGGCACGCCAACGGGACGGACATCGACGATACCGTTCGTGCCGTTTCGGAGTACACAAAACTCGGTTACAAGGCGATCCGCGCGCAATCAGGCGTCCCGGGACTGGCAAGCACATATGGCGTCGGACGCGGCGCCATGTATTACGAACCGGCCGAAAAGAATGCACCGCCAGAGAATGTCTGGTCCTCAGAACGATATCTGGATTTTGTGCCGACGCTGTTTGCGCGACTGCGCCGGGAATTTCCTCCGGAACTACATCTGCTCCACGATGCGCATCATCGCCTGACTCCAAACGAAGCGGCCCGTCTAGGAAAAGAACTGGAACCCTTTCACTTGTTTTGGCTCGAAGACCCGACGCCGGCAGAACTGCAAGAGAGCTTTCGCCTGATCCGTCATCATACGACGACACCACTCGCGGTCGGAGAAGTCTTCAACACGATATTCGATTGCCAGCAGCTGATTCAGGAGCAACTCATCGATTACATCCGCACGACTGTCGTACATGCTGGAGGCATTTCACCTCTTCGCAAGATCGCAAGCCTGGCTGAGCTTTACCAGGTGCGCACAGGATCGCATGGAGCAACCGACTTGAGCCCGGTATGCATGGCCGCGGCATTGCACTTCGATCTCAGCGTTCACAACTTCGGTATTCAGGAATACATGCGGCATACGGAAGAAACGGACAAAGTCTTTCCGCATGCGTATTCCTTTCAGGACGGATTCATGTATCCAGGAGATCGGCCGGGGTTGGGTGTCGATATCGACGAAGCCGCGGCGGCGGCCTATCCGTATCAACGCGCTTATTTGCCTGTTAACCGGAAAACTGACGGAACGATGCACAGTTGGTGATCCCTGGCAGAACGCGCCTGCGCGAAAGCGAACGGTTGCGATCTAAACAACAGTCGCACCTTGCTCTTCAGTAAATCAGCTTTAGAGAAAACTGAATCTGCCGCGATGTTCCAGCCGTCTTGCTGATGACCCCGAAGCCGCTCCCCCGCAAAATATTGTTCGGAAGACCGAAGTTAACGATGTTGAAGAGGTTGAAAAATTCCGCGCGGAATTCCAATGTGGCCAATTCTGATCCGCCTCGGTGACCGAATGGCGTGTCTTTGATCAGCGCGAAGTCAAAGTTATGAAAGCCAGGCCCACGGAATGTATTGCGGCCCAACGTGCCGAAGCGCCCGTGATTCGGGCCCGTTCCGTCGGGAGTGTTGATTGGGATAGAGAAGAAAGTGCCGTTATCGGGACCACGCCCGAAATAATCCTCACGCACACTGCGATTGGTCGAGAAGTGAGGTTGCTCGACCATGTCAGGACGATCCGCACCCGCTGACCCTACACCCGTCTGCTGAATCCCAGAGTAGACAGAAAAGGGAGGCCCGCTCATCAGAGTCGTGATATTCAGCACCTGCCATCCGCGAGTGAGGGGTCGCCCCAACGGACGCAAGAAGCTGATCCGATCCAGAGGCAGCACTTGAATGACACTCGCCGTGAAAACGTGCGTTACATCAAAAGTGGAGGGACCCTTGTCCACGTCGGGATTCCACGGATTCTGAGGCAACGTCTGCAGAACAACTCCTGTGGGGCTCTGCAATCCGGCCAAGACCGAACTCGTATCGTCGAGCGACTTGGAATATGTGTAGCTGACTTGCAATCCGAGTCCGGCCCGCGCGGAGTTCTTGGCAAGGCTCGTCTGCAGGGCGTGATACGTGGAGTGCGATCGGCTGGTCACGATCCACTCAGGACCAAATCCTCCGATCGCGGTTCCTGCAGAATCGAATTGCGTAAAAGGGGCGAACGTAGCCGTAGCGCCGCCATAGCTATTCGGCGCATAAACGCTCGCGAGGTGGATGCCCGCAGTCGCTACGTATGCAACGCTAAATTTGACGTCGCCAAAATCATGATCGACTCCTGCCGTCCATGTTCCGATGTATCCGTTGCGGAAATTCTTTGCGATGCCTGTCATCGACAGTAACTGAACCTGATGTCCGGGAGTGAGCGCGGTCAGGTCGTTTTGATATCGCACGAGGTCGATCTCAAGGTTTGATCCCGCGCCCTTGGTTGTGCCGTTGGGAAATAGAGGCTGGCCCGAAGGCGTGTACGGTGGCGGGAGCGTAACCGGAACGACAGAGTTTTGGAAAGGTACCGGTACCGAGGGTTGTGCGCTCACAAAGAGTGACGCCACGAGTGGGAGAGCCCCAGTCAGAAAGTTGTCCTGCCACAGATTGGGCACAATCGAAGTAAGGGCGCCTCCGATATGGAAGACGGTGTGATTGGTTAGCGAGTAGTCGATCGCCAACCGCGGCCCCCACCCGCGCCAGTCTTGATCGTAAGGCGGCTGCGGGTTGTAGAGAAAAATCTGCTTCGCGTTGTGATCCCAATAGGGAACGCTGCGGCCACTGGAGTCGACAAACTTGGGAAGTGACGTTCTGCTTTCCGCTTCATGGATGCGACTGTTGACTTCGTATCGAAGGCCGTAATTCACATTCAGGCGCGAGCTAGCCTTCCAATTGTCCTGGACATAAAAGTTGTAGGCCTCGCGACGGACAGCAGCTTCATCAAATCGATTTCCCCCGGGCGTGAAACTCGCGGCGGCCGTCACGTTGTAGTCGTACGGCGTCGCGGTCAGAAGTCCGGTCAGTGAATCGGGCAGGGGATCGCCAACCTGAATATCGTGGGTACCACTTGCCGACTTGATGAATACCGGAGAGTAAGCGGTGCCGCCGCCGAAGCTGTAAAGCCCATTGGGATTCGTTCCAAAGATGGTAGCGTCGAAGTTCAAGCGAATCTCGGTTCCCCACCGGTACGCATGATTCGCCCGGGTCCAGCCGAAATCTTGCTTCACCTGAAACAGATTGCTGTAGGAGCCGAAGATCGATCCGCCTGCTGAATTGAACCCCTGGTACAAGCCGTCGCCATAAGTGATGGCGGGCTGTGTGTGGTTAATGGTCGGGAAAAACGGGGTACTGCGGATGTAGCCCAGCGATGTGTCCGAAACAAAGTGGGGAGTAATTGTTCGCGTATAGCGGACCCCGGCGTTGCGCTGGTGATCGAAAAACTGTACCGCGAAGCTGGGATCAATGACCATTTGATCCGGATTCGTTTGCGGCCCTGTGACCTGATTCAGACTGAATCGCGTCAGCAGTGAAGCCTTGTCGGAGATTCGATGATCCACCCGGACCGAAAATTGGTCCGTGCGCGTCGTGACCTTCGAGTAGGTTGCGAAAGTGTGCTCGCCGTAGGCGCCGGTCGGATGATTGGGTAGTGGATATTGCGCGAGCACCGGCGCGATGGCAGGGTTCACCGGAACCGTCAACGTATCCCCAGGAAAAGTAATGGTGTCCATGCCTTGGCGTTCCGCGGCCGTGGGCACGGGGATGACCTGCGTCGTTCCCAAAACCTGGCGAAACCCTTGATACTGGCCAAAGTAGAAGGTCTTGTCGCGTCCGTCGTAAATATGGGGAAGCACCACTGGTCCCCCGTTGGTGAATCCGAATTCATTGCGCACGAATGGCGGAATACGACGATGGTCGCCGACGACGTTATGATCAAAATAGTTTCGTGCGTCGAAGGCTGCGTTACGGACAAATTCGAAAACGCTGCCGTGAATCTGATTTGCTCCGGACTTCGTCAGCACATTTGTAAAACTCGCCGCTCCGTGCCCCACCTCCGCAAGCATCACCCCCGAATTCGCTGCCACTTCCTGGATCGCGTCCACGTTAAAGTTCGAGAAGGTGGCGCCGCCCATCTCCGGATCGGTCGTGTCGAAGCCATCCATCGCGAAAACAGTTGAGATCCCGCGTTGTCCGTTTACCGCGAACTGCTGGGTGAAGTTTGCCGCGCCGTTCGAATCGGTCATCGTTCCGGCGGCCAGCAATAACAGCTTGCTGAAATCTCGCGCGTTCAAGGGCAAGCTCGATACGCTCGTGCCGGAAAGGCGCTCTCCACCGCTGGCTTGTGAGGCTTCATCACGAGACGCGGGAACGACGGACGATTCCTGCGAAGTAACCCGAATGAGCAAACTCTGATCGGTAGACGAAAGCTGAAGCTTTGTGCTGATCGAACCGCCATCCGACAAGGTGATCGGGTCGGGCGCGTGCCAGGTCGCTTGCGCATACGCAACGGAAATCCGGTACGTGCCAGCCGCAAGCCCACTGATCAGAAAATTCCCCTCCGCCGAGGTCGTTGCGTCGCGAGCAATGTCTCCGCTTGCAGCACGAATTTCAATCCTGGCGTTGGCGAGCGGATTCCCACTGTGATCTCGCAAACTTCCGGACCACGAACTGCCAGCGGCCGCCCATGCGACGGTGGCCGTCGTTAGCATCAGCAGACATAAAGTCCGCGCCGTTGATTTGGTTGCGGGAAGCATGCGACTCTGCATTATATCGGGCTTCCTCCTGAGCACGAACAAAATAACCTCTAGAAAATCGATTTACTTCGCTGTTTTGGGATTGACCTCAGATCGCTGCCGTAGAGCGACGCATGATGAGATGGGTCGGAATCGAATAGTCCACGTGCGAGCCGTCTTCTTTTCTTATCAATGCTTCGAGAGCGGCAAAAGCGGTCACAGCCAACTGCGTACGGGAAAGAGTAATCGTGGTTAGCGGAGGCTGTGTGAGGTGGGCAAAGGAAATATCGTCGAAGCCGATCAGTGAAATGTCATCCGGGACCTTCAGATTTGAATCCTGGATGACGCCCAACGCGCCGATCGCCGTCAGATCGTTGGACGCGATCACCGCTGTGGGTCGATGCGACAATTTCAGCAGGCTCCGCATCGCCATAGCGCCGCCTTCAATTCGGTGGTTGCCTTTCTCTATCATCAACTGATCGCTCAAGCCGCGTGCTTTCATGCCATCGACGAACGCTGCGTGGCGAATTTGCGCCGACTCCAGATTCATCGGTCCGGTGATGAACGCGATGCGCTTGTGGTTCAACGCGAACAGGTGCTGCAGAGCTTCCTGAATGCCTTGCCCGTAGTCGATGCGAATATTGGCGGTGTGCGGCCCCGGCTTTCCGGTATCCATGAACACGGTCGGAATGTTTCTGCGCGTGAGTTCCATCATCAGGGCGGGGTCCGCCTCTGACGTCATGATCGCCACACCATCAACCTTGCGCTCGACCATACGCTGAATGCATCCAGCCATACGCTTCGGGTTGTAATCAGTATTGCCGATGATGACTTCCTTGCCGCGTTGTACGGCCTGGTCTTCAAAACTCTTTACCAATTCGGGAAAGAATGGATTCGTAATGTCGGAAATGATGAGTCCGAGCATGCGGCTGCGGCCTGACACGAGTGTGCGCGCGTGTGTATTGGGATAGAAATTAAGTTCTTCAATGGCCCTGCGTACACGTTCGGCGGTGTCCGGTTTCACCTTCTCCGAGTTGTTGATCGTGCGCGAGACGGTCGCGGTAGAAACTCGGGCTCGCTTGGCGACCTCTTTGATGTTCATGTGAAAGCCGTATCGTCGGCGACTGGAGGGAGAAATCATTCTAGCAACGAGCCGATGCCAGGGAAATCTTCTTCGCAGCGCCGACTAGGTTCTTGACTCTAGCGACGAGCCTTCAAGGCCCAATCTAGTGCACCCGCATGTAATCGTTTACAGAAACGGAACCCAGGGAGCATAATTCCGGGTTCGTCAATTTGATTCTCTACGCAATTCTTCCGAGGCGCAAATGTATCGTCGTGACTTTATCAAATCCACCGGGACGCTGATCGCTAGTGCCACTCTTGCCCAGTCCGGGCTCGGCAGCAATGCCCCTGACACCACCACTCCTGCGGGACGCATCGTCATTCCCATCAACCGCAACTGGCGCTACAGCCGAAACCTCACCGACGCGTCACACGCTCGCGACTTTGACGACTCCAGTTACGAGCGCGTGGTCATTCCGCACACAAACATCAAAGTGCCGTGGCACGGCTTCGACGAGAAGAGCTACGAATTCGTGTCGAGTTATCGTCGCCGCTTCAAACTTCCGCCCGAAGCGCGCGGCAAGCATGTGTTTGTGGACTTCGAAGGGGCGATGACGGCTTCGACCGTCTGGATCAATGGTACGAAGCTAGGAGAATACAAAGGCGGATACACTCCGTTCTCGTTCGACCTGACCCCGCACGTCGATTTCGATAGAGAAAACGTTTTGGTGGTCGATCTCGATTCGACAGAGCGAGCAGATATTCCGCCGTTTGGCTACGAGATTGACTATCTGACCTTCGGCGGAATCTATCGCGAAGTTTCGCTTCGAATTGTTCCAGGCACGTTCATCGAGAATATCTTCGCGAAACCAAAAGATGTCTTGAACGCGCATCCGGGTCTGGACGTGGACTGTCACATCGAACATCTGGAGGCATCCAAACAGCCGCTTCGACTCGATGCAGTTGTTCGCGACGGCGACCAGGTGGTCGCGAAGGCATCACAGAATGTGCCGGCGTCCGCCGCGGCGAATGAACGGGTCGTGCATACAATTCATTTCGCACCGCTGAGCGGCGTCAAGTTGTGGGATCTCGAGCATCCCAATCTCTACAAGGTCGAAGTCACGCTGTTCCGTGGAAGTCAATCGATCGACCAGGACTCTCGCGTCATTGGTTTCCGCGAAGCCCAATTCACCGACCACGGTTTCGAACTGAACGGTAAGGTCATCAAGTTGCGCGGCCTCGATCGTCATCAAACCTTCCCGTGGGTCGGCCAAGCCATGCCCGGACGCGTCCAACGGCGCGATGCTCATATCCTGCGCAACAACTTGAAATGCAATATCGTCCGCACTTCGCACTATCCGCAGTCGCGCCACTTTCTGGACGCGTGCGACGAAATCGGGCTGCTGGTGCTCGAAGAAATTCCGGGATGGCAGCACATTGGAGACGAGCAGTGGAAACTGCTGGCAATCGACAACGTCGGTCGCATGGTGCGTCGCGACTGGAACCGTCCATCGATCATTCTCTGGGGCGTGCGCATCAACGAGTCCAAAGACGACCATGACTTCTACGTGCGGACCAATGCTCTTGCCCACCAACTCGACCCGACGCGCCAGACAGGCGGCATTCGTTATTTCCAGGAGTCGGAGTTTCTTGAAGATGTCTTCACGATGAACGATTTCGGTTGGCCGCTCAAGCCGCCGAATCACCCGCGCTACCTGAACACCGAATTCGTGGGGCACACCTATCCGACCAAAACGATCGATCAGGTTGAGCGCCTCACCGAACACATGATCCGCCACGCGCGCGTCCACGATCAACTGGCGTCGAATCCGCAATACGCTGGGGGCATCGGCTGGTGCGCGTTCGATTACAACACGCACGGTGATTTCGGTTCAGGCGATCGCATCTGTTATCACGGCGTGACAGATATCTTCCGAGAGCCCAAACCCGCGGCAGGCTTTTACAAGTCGCAGTGCGAGCCGAGCGAAGAAGTTGTGCTTGAGCCGGCGTTCCATTGGGCGCGGGGTGATGCGTCCATCGGATTCTCGAAAGCCGTGATCTCGTCTAATTGTGATCACCTCAAGCTCTACATCGCCGATCAACTGGTAACTGAGGCGGATCCCGATCGCAAGCAATTTGCTCACCTGCGCTACGCCCCGTTCACCATCGAACTGGCCGAGCTCTTTCACAAATGGGGAGACTTGCGGCTCGAGGGTTACCTCCAAGGCAAGTTGGCGATCACCAAGAACTACTCCGGTAAAGGCGTGGACACCAAGTTCACGTTGTCGCCAGATGATACGAGCCTTGTTGGAGACGGCGCCGACACCACTCGCGTAGTGTTGCGCGTGACCGACGAGTTTGGAAACATCCGTCCGTTCGCCAACGATTCAATCAAGCTCGACGTTGATGGCCCGGCGGAGATCATCGGCGACAATCCCTTCTCGCTGATTGGCGGGACCGGCGCCATCTGGATTCGAGCAAAAGAGCAGGCGGGAAAGGTACGCTTCTCGGCAACGCATCCGGTACTCGGCAAGCAGGAAGTTGAGGTCGAAGTCTCGGAAGCGCGCCCCGAAATCGCGTGAGTTCGCCATTCGCGAAGCTAAAAGCAGGGAGCACACTGATGGCAATCAGTCGACGTGATTTTCTGAGCGGCGCCGCGGTGACGCTTGGTGCGGTAAGCCTACGGACTCCGATGTGGGCGCTAGCTGCCCCAAACGCTGCTGGTAGCTCCGTGCCGTTGTTGGTCGGGGTTGACTACTACCCGGATCAAACGCCGGAATCTTTGTGGGAAGAAGACGCGCGGATGATGGCGGACTTCGGCATCACCAACGTGCGCGTCGCCGAATTTGCCTGGGCCTTGATGGAACCGTCGGAAGGTAAGTTTGACTTCGCATGGCTTCAACGATCGATCGAGATTCTTCGCACGCACAACATTGTCGTGATTTTGGGCACGCCCTCGGCGGCGCCTCCACCCTGGCTGACGGCGAAGTATCCAGAAGTTGTGATGGTCAATGCACAGGGATTGCCGCTGCATCCCGGCGGACGACGTTTCACTTGTCCCAGCAATAAAACCTACTGGCGTTTGTCGCTCGCGATCGCGACGGAGATGGCGCGCACCTTTGCTGAAACCCCCGGCGTGATCGGCTGGCAGATCGACAACGAATTCACGCTATCGGATACGCCGCGCTGTTACTGCGATTTCTGCCGGGCGGGCTTCCAGGCATGGCTCCGTGAAAAATACGGGACCCTTGAAAAGTTGAATCAGAATTGGGGAACGGTTTTCTGGAGCCAGAAGTACACCGATTTCGCGCAGATTCCCGTTCCGTTGCCTTCCGGCGGGGATCCGAATCCAGGATTGGCACTGGACTACGACCGTTATCAGTCCTACGCGAACGTTTCATTCATGGAAGAGCAGTTGACGATGCTGCGACAGAAGTGTCCACGACACTTCATCACCACGAATAACGTCGGCCTGGTGGATTACATCAACCAGCGGGATCTCTACGCGAAGCTCGATTTCGTCGCGTTCGACAACTATCCCGGCTTTTTCAAGATGCTCATGGAAGGACAGCCCAACCCGGAAGGCAGCAGTTGGGAAGCGATCCTCACCATGGTGGCGATGGGGCACGACTTCGGCCGGAGCCTGAAAGGCGGGAAGCCTTTCATGATCATGGAAGAGCAATCCGGAAAAGCTGGACAGCGTACATTTTCCGCACAGCCCGAGAAGGGCCAGCTTCGCTTATGGACGTATCAGGCGGTCGCTCACGGCGCCATGGGAGTGAACTACTTTCGCTGGGATACGGCAACCTTCGGAGCGGAAGAATATTGGCACGGCATTCTGAACCACGATCGATCGCCGAGCCCTGGTTTCGAAGAGATCCGGCAGACAATCAAAGAACTGAAGACGCTCGGCCGGGACGTCCTCCAATCGCAATACGTCGCCGAGGCCGCAGTGATTTACGACTACGATTGCTCGTGGGCCGTGCCGATCCAACCCGGACACCCGAAGTTGAGCTACCTTCCGCAGATGGTTAAGTGGTACGGAACGCTTTCCCCGAGCCACACAGGCATCGACATAATTGTGCCGGGCGCCGATTTGTCGCCGTACAAGATTGTGGTGGCGCCATTGCCGTACGTGATGTCTGAAGCGCAAGCACAAAAAATCCGTGACTTCGTTCGCAATGGAGGGACATTCGTTGCGGGCTTTCGGCTGGGCGTAAAGAACGAATTCAGCCAGATCGTACGCACGCCTCTGCCCGGACTTCTTACCGATGTGATGGGCGTCACTGTGGAAGACTACGTCCCCATCTATTCGGAAAAGCCGGCTGTAAAACTGTCAGGCTTTTCGGGGGCGCCAGATGGAACATGCGGACTCTGGGCCGATGTCCTTAAGCCGTCCACCGCCGAGGTTCTAGCCACTTACACGAACTTTGGGTACGCAGGAAAACCTGCGATCACGCGAAACAGCTTCGGGAAGGGTAAGGCGATCTACATTGGCCCAGATCTTGACCCGATGAGCCTCGCGCGAGTTCTACGCACGCTCGCTGCGTCGGCCGGAGTTCAGCCTCTTCTGGACCTTGCAACTGGCGTGGAGATGACGATCCGACAAGCTGGCGGCAAGCGCTGGATCTTTCTCTTGAACCAGAAGCCGGACGCGCAAACGGTGAAACTCACCAAACCCGCAACAGATCTTCTAACCGGGCAGTCTCGCTCTGGAGAGATCGAGTTGGGTGGTTACGGTGTTCAGGTCCTGCCAATGAGCTAGAACATCCTCACGAATCGAAAAGGGGAAACCTAGAATGTTGAAGCGCACTCTTGCCGTCATCCTGGTGTTGGCCGCAAATTGTTTGGCCCAGCTTCCCTCCAAGAAATATCTCGACCTTGCAGCCGTCAAGACAATGGTTGCCGGCGCCGAAGCCGAGGCGGCGAAGCGGCAGGTGCACGTCACGATTTGTGTTGTGGACGAAAGCGGAAATCTGTTGTTCCTCGAACGCGGCGACGGAGTGCCCATCAACACCATCGATTTCGCACAAAGAAAGGCTCGTCACGCCGCGTTGTACAGAAGTCCCTCCAAGGATGGTGCCGATGCCGTGAAAAAGGGCGCCGTCGAAGCCCTCAGCTTCCCAGATTTCTTCCCGAATCAAGGCGGGGTGCCCATCCCAGTAGACGGGCAGGTGCTTGGAGGAATCTCGGCCAGTGGCGCGAAATCAGAAATCGACGAAGCGATCGCTCAGGCTGGGATCGATGCTCTCTTGCAAAAGGTGAAGTGAGATGCTTCCCCGGTTCACTTCCCCTTGGACTTTGCATTCTCGACAATCCCGCTGCCTTCCCGGATCGTGAGAATCTGGTTGGCCTTCACCTGCGTGAAGCGTTCGACCTTCTGAGTAGTCGGCCATTTCACTTCGATGACATCAATCGTCCCCGCTTTTCCAACGCCGAAGTGAAGGCGCAGGTCGCTCTGCGACATCACACTCGACCCGCTGTGCACTTCATCCATTTGCACGTGAGTTCCGGTCGTGACGCGCACCCGCGCACCGATCGCTGTGCGATTGCACTTCGTTCCCACCAACTTGATCTTGACCCAGTTCTGTGCGTTGCCGCCGTCATTGCGAAGTAACGACGGTTCATCATTCATGTTGAGGATGAGCGCATCGATGTCGCCGTCGTTGTCGTAATCTCCGAACGCAGCGCCTCGGCTTGAGAAGCGCTCGGTAATGCCCGGTCCCATGGATGCAGAAACGTCTTTAAACCTTCCCTGGCCAGTGTTGTGGTACACGAGCCGCGGGTTGGTATATGTCTGCCCGATTTCGTGTCCGTTAATTTCCGGATACACGTGGCCGTTGATCTGCATGATGTCGAGCCAGCCGTCGTTGTCGTAATCCAGGAAGCCGCAGCCCCACCCAACGTAGCGATTATTGATGCCGACTCCAGAAGCGAAGGTAACGTCCGTAAAAGTTCCATCGCCGTTGTTGTGATAGAGGTTGCAGGTGTCGTCCGCGAAATTCGTTTTGAAGATGTCGAACCATCCATCGCAGTCGTAGTCGCCGACACCGACTCCCATCCCCGCCTGTTCGTGTCCGTTGTCGCTGTACGCACAGCCAGCCTCGACCGCGATCTCTCGGAACGTACTGTCATGATTGTTGTGGAACAGCATGCTCGGTTGCGAGTCGACGGCCACGTAAATATCTGGCCAGCCGTCATTATCGAAGTCATATGAGACGGCGGTGATCGAATAGCGCGGACCAGGCTTGAGAATTCCGGACTTTTCGCTTACATCCGTAAATGTTCCGTCACCGTTGTTGTGGTAAAGGACGTTGGTATCCCCTTTGAGGCCGCGCGGTCCGCACATTACAGGGATTCCTTTCCATTGACACAACTCTGCGTCGCTGGCGTTGGTCTTCGCGACATCGAGCTGAATGTAGTTGCAGACAAACAAATCGAGATTCCCGTCGCGGTCGTAATCGAGCCACGTGCAGCCTGCGCTCCAGCGAACCTTTTCGTCGTAGACGCGGGCTTTCTTCGTAACGTCAGTGAATGTCCCGTCGCCGTTGTTGTGGAACAAAATGTTGTGTCCCCAGAAGCAGCAAAACAAATCATCCCAGCCATCGTTGTTGTAATCGCCAACACAAACGCCGGTCTGCCAACCGGTGCGCGCGAGACCAGACTTCGCCGTGACGTCTGTGAAGGTGCCGTCGCGATTGTTCTTGTAGAGATGAGACGTTGGCGCCTGTCCCGCGGGCCATTCGGTATTCAGGCGCGTGCCGTTGGTCAGATAAATATCGAGCCAGCCGTCATTGTCGTAATCAAAGAAGGCGATCCCGCTGCCCTTGGCTTCGATGATCGACCGCTTGTGGTCGACTGCGCCCCAGACATTCGGTGCGGTCACGCCAGCTTCGCGAGCGACGTCGACAAACGTCACCGGAGATGTTGGCGTATCCGCCCCCGCTGGTTTCAGCGCGAGCGGATGATTCCACCTCCACAACGGAGTGGTGAGAGCATCGAGAAGAGAACTGCCAAGGACGATGAGTGAAGAGCCGAGAAATCGACGTCGGGGAAAGTTCATACGCTAGCGGCTCGGCACCTTGGGAAATGGATGCGGCACGATTCCGGCTCCTTCCTTCACCGCAATAATTTTGTCGACGGCCACGTTTGTCAGTTTATCGACCTGGCCACTCAGCCATGTGATCTCGAGCGAGTCGATCTTCGTGCGCTTTCCAAGCCCGAAATGAATGCGAGGGTCGCTCGCCGACATATAGCTCATTCCACCTTTGGCCTGCTCAACGTGGGAAACGCCTTCGGACGTCAGCTTGATTGATGCGCCGATCCCGTCGCGGTTGGATTTTGTTCCGATCAAAAGAATCTCCAGCCAGTGATTAGCGTTACCGCCATCATTCCGCAGTATTTCAGGATAATCACCCCGGACATTCACGGCGATATCGATGTCGCCGTCGTTGTCGAAATCCGACGTCGCCAGTCCGCGGCCAGCGATCGGACGCACGAAGTCGGGGCCGAGTGAGTCGGATACTTTCGCGAATTGCCCCTTGCCCAGGTTGCGATACATCAGCAACGGCTCTTTATAGGTGACTTCGCTGTGGTAGAGCTGAACGTTGTCGAGCATAGCTCCGTTCAGCTGCAGAATGTCGGGCCAACCATCGTTGTCGTAGTCGACAAACTTCATCGAAACACCGCTCAACAAGATGGCCTTGTTACCAATCCCTGACCGAAAGGTGTCGTCTTCGAAGCTCCCATCGTGGTTATTCCGGTACAACCGGTTGAGTTCGAAATCGAGATGCGTGACGTAAAGGTCCTGCCAACCGTCGCCATCAACATCAGCGGCGTCGATGCCCATGCCCGCTTCGTAGCGTCCGTCTTCACCGGCCGCGAGCCCCGAAAGAAAAGAAGCATCCTCGAAAGTCCCGTCTTTCTTATTCAGGAATAGAAAATTCGGCCACGAGTCATTGGCAATCGCAATGTCGGTCCAGCCGTCATTATTGAAGTCGGCGAGTACCACGCCCATGCCCTTAGCCTCAGGCTTGCCAACGCCGGAAGCATCGCTCACGTCGCTGAAAGTTCCGTTGTGATTGTTGTGGTAAAGCTTAATCTTCTGCCCTTTGTAGTTTCCGGGATGACAGTAAGAACGATAGCCGGGACGTCTCTCGCCGCACCAGATGTTGTTCTTCGGTGACCATTCGATGTAGTTCGTGACGACTAGATCAAGATACCCGTCCTTGTCGTAGTCAAACCAGCCGGCACTCGTGGACCATCCCCCCTCGTCTGCAACGCCGGTTTTCGCGGTGACGTCGGTAAACGTCCCGTCGCCATTATTGTGATAAAGAATCGCGCCGCCGTATCCGGTCACATACAGGTCGGGATATCCGTCGTTGTCGAAATCACCGACGGCAACGCCCTGGCCGTAGTGTCCCGCGCCCCCGACGCCGGCTTTGTCGGTAACGTCAGTGAAGGTTCCGTCGCCGTTGTTGTGATAGAGCGCGCTGCGGATCGGATGCGGCGGCTTGTAGATGTCCGTCGCCGCCGATTGCACGAAGAACAAGTCCATCAAGCCGTCCTGGTCGTAGTCGAGCCAGGCGACACCGGTTCCCATTGTCTCCAGGTAATACTTTTCATCCGTCGCGGTAGCGTCCTGCTGGAAGGTGATTCCGGTCGAAGGGCGAATGTCGGTAAAACGAACAGTGACCGGGGAGTCATTTGTTGCCGCGGTAGATTTCGAAGGCCGCTGTGCGACCGTCGTTATTTGCGAGGACGCGGCAAATAGAAACGCGAGCACTTGAATTGCACTGGGCAGGGAAGGGGTCCACATCTGGATGCGGGTACTAAATCATTCTAGCGTATTGATGTCGACGTCGGGCGCCCGACGAATTCACAAAGTACGATCGGCAAGCGAAAGCGCGATCTGAAACAACTGCTGGCGAGCCTCCGTGGGCAGAGGCTTATCGGCGAGGGCCGGTTCGTCGGAAGCCCTCGACAAGGCTTCTTCGATCTTGCCAATGTTAAGAGCTCCGGCGGCATTGCTGCCTTTGAAGCGATCAAGAACTTCGCGTGCCTTGGTGATCTGTCCCGTCTGGAAATAAAACAATCCGAGCGTGGAATAGCTTCCCGCCCATTCGGGAAGCAGATCGACGGCGCGCTCAAGTCGATCCGCGGCCTGTTGCGTTTTCCCTTCAAGAATTGAAACCAATCCCAGGCCCCAGAGAATCTTGCCCGAGCTCGGCATACGCGCGAGGCCTTTTTGAAGAGTTCCCGCTGCGCCGTCTATGTCTCTGTCTCGTAGTTGCACAAGGGCCAGTGAGAGATAGTACTGATCGTTGTCAGGATTGCGCGTGATCGCATCACGAAAAATGCTCGCGGCTTTCGCAGTGTCACCCGTATGAGCCTGGATGTCAGCCAATAACGCCAGGGTGGCGTCATCCTTCTGGCCAGAAGGAGAAATCTGCTCCGCCACGGCAAGTGCATCGGGATACGATCCCTTGCGGAAGTACGCATCGGCTAAGTCAAACTTAACGTCGTCAGATTCGGGATTTGCTTTTAATGCGGCCTGGAAATGTTTGATCGCCTCGTCATACAAACGGAAGCGGGCGAGCAGCACGCCAAGCCCAGTTTGCGTACGGTAATCGGTAGCGCTGAGCTGATCGAGTTGAGCGATCGCATTCAGGGCATCATCCCGTTGACCCAGCTTGAGATACGTTTCGGCGAGCAAATAAAGGTCCTGCGGTTGGTCTGGATGCTTCTTGATCTGTTCCGTCAATTCGGCGAGATCGAGCTCTGTTTTCGCCTGCGCACCGAGTTCGGAACGATTGTTGAGATAGTCGAAAAGATGCTGATAGGGATAAGGGCCCGGATTCGGATCTCTGGATAATGTCTGAAATACGCTGAGGTCTCGTTGCGCGGCCGCCGTCTGGTGAAGGCTGCGCTCGACCATAGCCAGCTTGTAGTAGCCGGGCGCGGCATCGCGGCTGACCTTCACGTACTTGCGAAGTAGTTCCGCCGCCTCCGGCAGCTGTTTCTTCTCGATGCGCAGGTTCGCCAGTTCGAGCAGAGCCTCCGGAAAGTCCGGATTTGCTCTCAACGCACGTTGAAACCACGTCTCAGCCGCTGCCGTGTCTCCCTGCCGCTCCGCGATGTAGCCCAGGTTGAACAGGCAAGACACGTTGTGCGGGTCGAGCTTGAGACCTTCCTCGAAGTATTTTTTTGCTTCATCAAACCGCCCGAGATGACGATAAGAGAGGCCCATAAACGCGTAAGACCGCGCTGACGGATCGACCTTGATCAGAGTCTTAAACTCCTCGATCGCCTTCTCAGCTTTCCCCGACATGAAGTAGCTCTCGCCCAGGGCCGCGTGGAGATCCGCACGGTCTGGAGCAGTTTTCAGCGCGGACTCAAGAAGAGGAATGGCGTCTTCGAAATAATTCTGCGTCATGCTCACCCGGGCAAGCAGAAACGTGACGTCGGGGTTGTCGGGCGCAAGCTTGTGCGCTCGCGCTAGCACATCTAGCGCATCGACTGGGCGTGACGTGTCGGCGTACGCCTGCCCGAGAAGATAGAGGGTTTCAGCAGAATCGGGCTTGAGCTTCCACGCACGATTCAAAACGACTTCGGCCTTGGAGAAATCGCTTCCTCGCAGATAAACCTGCCCGAGGTTATAGAGAATCTCCGGAGTTTCCGGCTGCAGGGCGTTCGCCTTCTCGAGCTCCAGTTGCGCCGCGTGATACTGCTTGCCTGCGGCTAGTAGCAGACCCAGCGTGAAGTGCAGCCTTACATCGCTGCTGTTCTGCGCAGAGAGTTCGTTGGCGAGCTTCAATCCCTCCGCCGTTTTCCCCGCAAGCAGATACGCACGTATCAAGTTGAAGCGTGTTTCGATGTTGGGCGAACGAATTCGCAAGAAATACGGAATCGCCTCGGCTGGCTTGTTCGCGGAAAGAAGCAGCAGTCCGAGATTGTAATTTGCGTCACGATCGCTGGGCGCAAGGCGCAGCGTCTGTTGGAACTGTTCTTTGGCAAGGTCAACTTTGCCTTCCACGACGTAAAGATTCCCGAGATTGTTGTGCGTTTTGGTCGAGTTCGACGCGAGCTTCAACGCGTGTTGAAAGGCAGCCAGAGCGTTCGTGTAATCCTTTTCACTCGTGTACGCAATGCCGAGCAGGTTGTACCCTTCGACGCTAGAAGGGTGTAGGGCGAGTTGTTCCTGAATTTTCTCCTTCGCTTGCTCGACCAATCCTTGGCCCAATAAAGCTTCGGCTTCCGCAAAGGAAGCCGAGCCAGCATCGGATGACGCAGCGTTCTTCGCTCCCGCTTGTTGGAGTGCGACCGCGGAACAAAATGGGGCGACGATCAGGGCAAGAACGACGAGCCGTGTGAGAAGAAAGACTCGCCGCAACCGCGTTCGCACGACCGATGACTGGGAAAAGACGAATGAGGAACTCGAACCCATACAGCCCTAGGCTCCTGCCCGAGACGCGATCCCGGGCGTCGCGAAGGTCAATGTAGCATTTGTAACGCCTGCTGAGCCATTTTGTGCTCGGGTTGCAAACGCAGAAGAGCCTGCAGTGTTTCCTTTGCCTTGGCGTTATTGTGTAGAAGTACATAGAGGCGAGCCAGGTTGAGATACCCCTGATCGAAGTTCGGTGCAACCTGGACACATGTGTTCAGGCGTGCTTCAGCTTCGGCATAACGCTGCTCCCGAATGTAGAGAACCCCGAGATTGTTGAGCGCGTCCGCGTAATCGGGTCTTAAAGCGACGGCTTTCTCAAGGTATTGCACAGCAGTCTGAAACTGTTCCCGCCGCGCGTACAACATTCCGAGGTTGTAGTTGACTTCGGGATCTTCCGGCTCAATCTCAAGCGCGCGATTCAGCAGCTTCTGTGCGTCGTCGTACTGTCCTTGCCTTCGGTACAAATTCCCCAGGTTCAACAGCGCGACGTCGTAATTGGGACGGAGTTCCAGTGCTTTCTGAAAGTCGCGGACGGCTTCATCCGTTTGACCCTCCTGTGCCGAAAGCATCGCCAGATTGTTCCATGCCTCGGGATACGCGGGCCGAAGATCAATAGCTCGAGAAAGGTACTGACGCGCATCTCGATTGGCCTGGCGTCGGAGATACAGTGTGCCGAGATTGTAATAAGCCTCGGCGTTGTTCGGTTTCGCGGCGATCACCTGCTGAAACGATTCGGCAGCCTGATCGAGATAGCCGTGTTGAAAGAGCGCGACGCCGTATGTGAAATCGTTACGTTGAAATCCTTCTTCGGGTATCAGTCCTGCGAAGGGCAACGCCTTGCGGATGCTTTCCTGCGCGGTTTGGGGTAAGTGCTTCAGGTCTGCGAGCAGGGCATCCGCTCGCACCACACCCTGATAGAGCTTTATGATCTTGCCGGTCTCATCAATCAGAAACGAAGAGGGCACAGGCAGATCGCGGCGTCGGTCGAACAGGTAGCGATAGATGATGTTGTAAATGCCGGGGACTTCAGAGGTTGCTAGGAGCGTAGGAAACGCAACGGAATTTTCTGAGAGGAACTGCGGCACGTTTTTCTGAGACGTCGCGTCGTCGACGCTCAGGCCGATTACCTGGAGCCCCGCAGCGTCGATCTCACCGTGGTGTTTTTGGAGCAACAGCAACTGTTCCTTGCTGCTGGCGAGCGTAGTTGTCCAGAAGCAAAGGAGAACTGGCTTTCCCCGAAATGACTGGAGCGTGCGTGTCGTCCCTGCCGCGTCAGGGAGCGAAAAGTTTGGAGCTTGCAGAGGCTGAATCAGCCAAGTGTTTACCGTCGTCGGCAGTGCGTCGGGCAGGTTGGTTTCGCGGGAACGAGAATCGCCAACATGCGGGTTGACGAACGGAATCGAGTGAAAGTCCGCCGATCCTTCGTGAATCTCGAAGCGATGGTTTGCGGACAATTTTTCGAAAGTCTGTGTGAGACCGCTAGGCCAACGGACCGTGGCTCGATCCGCCTCTTTGGATTGTCCCAAGCCAAAGAACAATTCTTTGCTGTGCTGAGAAAGAAATCCCGTACCCGCTTGCATGTATTTCGTCTGCCGCAATGCGCCCGCCTCCACTGTGACGGCCGCACCGATTGCGTCAGGATTGCTCTTTTCGCCGCGAAGGCGGAAAGAGAGAGACGAGCCAATATCCCTGAGTTCGTTGCGAAACACGCGCACCTGCGGTGCCGTACGATTTTTCAAAACGACCTCAAGCCGGCCGTCGTGATCGATGTCTGCCAGCGCAAACGAGCGGCTGTCGTCGATGGCATCGAGCCCGAGTGCGCGTGAGACTTCGGAGAACGTTCCATCACCGTTGTTCAGGTAGCAGATGTTGCGTTCCCGGCCGCTCCACGAAAGATCGGAGCGAATCGACTCGTTGATCGCATTCCATCCGCGCTCATAGGAAGGCGACGGACTAGAATTGGCGGGCGACTTTCCAACCACGTGCCGCCAAAAGAAACTGGAAAGGTCGCGCTCATCCGGACCCGAAATGTATCCGTTTGCAATGTATAGGTCGGGATACCCGTCGTGATCAAAATCCCATGAATCCGAGGACCAAGCCCAGCGGCCGATACCAACGCCGGCGTGATCGGACGCGTTCTCGAACTTCCCGTTGCCCAGGTTTCGATAGAGAGAGTTGCCGCGGGCATGTTGCCGATAGAGAGCACGGATCTCGCTCGGGTCTTTAGCGTGAAACGCAGTTTGCTCAGAGACGCGAAGGCCTGCAGCCGACCACATGTTCGACACGTAAATATCTTGCTTGCCATTGTTGGAGACATCGAGCCACGTTGCGCTCATGCCGGCGCCCACGTCTTGAACATGGGCTTCGTCTGAAACCGCCGCGAACGTCCCGTCGCCGTTATTGCGATACAGATTGTTGCGCCCGAAATCATTGGCGACGTAAAGATCCGGGTGGCCGTTGCCGTTCATATCGCCCCATGCGCAAGCGAAACTGTAGCGGTCGTTCTCGGCGTTCAAGCCCGCGGCCTTCGTTCGGTCAACGAAGGCGCCGTCGCCTTCGTTGTGAAACAAGAAATTCGGCGGACCGTTGCGCGCGTCGAAATAAGGCGCGGGATAGTGATACTGATCGAGGCCTAGGTAGTAACTGTAGAGGCAGAAGTAGATATCGAGTCGCCCATCGGAGTCGTAGTCCGCGACAGCGGCGTGCGTGAAGGTGCCTTGAGGAGGATCAGCGAATTTGAACGCGTCCTGCCTGAGTTTGAATGTGCGGTTTCCTTGATTGACGAATAGCAACGGTCCATTCGCGCAAACCACCAATAGATCCTGCAAGCCGTGGTTCTGGAAGTCCGCGAATAGAGCACAGGCCGTGCCGTCGAGAACACCCACACCTGCGGTATCCGTCACATCTTCGAACGTGCCATCACCCCGGTTTCGATACAGCCGATTGGGCAAGCCGGAAGGCTGGCAAATGTACAGGTCATCGAAGCCATCGTTGTCGAAGTCCCCCGCGGCGACCCTATTGTTACCGTAGACGTCGATACCGCAAGCCGCGTCGAGCACGGTGCGCCAGTGATCTGAGCCGCGCAGCAACTGGCTACGGTACGAATCGATGTTTCCAAGCGTCTTTTGCGTGATGTCAACGAACGCGGAGCCACGAACCTGAACGACGGTCTCGCCCAGCCACTCCCATCGCCTCACCTGCCATTTGGCGGAATCATCACGCGTTATTTTCCATCGCCAGAAACCGGTTCGCTGCTCTCTCGTGTTGTCCTTGGACCCGACCAGGTCATAACGAACCTCAACGCTGAACAGCGTCGAGCTGCCAACCGCGTCAATGGCTGTAATCAAAAACTCTGCCGTCTCGATTCGCCCAACGCTCGAAAAATACGCGCGCATCTCTCGCGCGAACACGGCACGACTCGTGGCGGCGGTCTTCGCAAACTTTCTGCGAACAATATGGATGGACGCGTCTGAGCGGACTGGTTCTAGCTCAGTCCCATTCAGCGAGCTTGCTTCCAATTGAGCAGCAAAAAAACCTGCAACTGCTGCTTCTGCTCCCGAAGTCTTGAGTTGTCTTGCCCAATCGTCAACGAGCGCTTGAATCTCGTACGCGAATTTTTCCGTGCTGTACTCATCTGATCCGGGAGCGATCTTGCGAAGCAGATCGTCCAATGCGGAGTTGGACGGATAGTGAGGAGAGAGGTGGCCGTCAACGAGAGCGAATGGTAAATCCTTTTTTACGTTGACTGAGAAAGCCGAAGCGCGGAACTGCGCTGGCAAACAGAATGCTGACGATAGTCCTATGGTTTTCAGGAAATCGCGGCGTGAAACATAATCTTTTCGGTGTTGATCACGCGACATCCTGCTAGGGATCCTCAAACGTCTCGATTGATGAGCATGGTAGCACCGACGCACGACTTCGAGCTGACTTCACGCGTTGGCGGAAAACACTCTGTCGATGTTGGCGCCGGCGAAATTGCATTTACGTTGCGTGGAATTTTGAGCGTTCCATTCTTCCGAATTTGGAATAGTACAAATGCATTAGTTTTCTGCTTGACTTTGCCGAATAGCTGTTTTAAGTTTTCGCGCAGCCGTAAATGTACACGTTTACATAATTCCTACCAATCTCCAGGTTTGCTCAGGGCTTGTGGGGCCCTTGGACACAGGAGGAAGTCATGAAGCGGAAGACTCGGTTGTCTTCGACGGTACGACTGTTTAGCGCCCTGATCGTGGGCGTCTTCCTTTTCAGCGCGACGATCCTCTACGCGCAAGTCGACACCGGCAGCATTTCGGGTACGGTGACGGATCCGACGGGCGCAGTTGTGAAGGGCGCAACAGTGACGTTGCTGAACGAAGGCACCGGAGCGGAGCTGGCAACAACGGCTGGCGACGACGGAGTCTACACATTCTCGCCCGTTCGCATCGGCGCATACACGTTGACCGTGTCGGCTCAGGGCTTTCAGAAGTCGAAGCAGTCGCACGTCACTGTAAACGTAGGCGCGGCCCTGCTGGTGAACTTTCCTCTCAAGCCTGGCGCAGTCTCAGAGACGGTCGAAGTAACGTCGACGACCCCACAGTTGCAGACGCAAGACGCGTCAGTGGGTCAAGTGGTCGACTCCCGCAACGTGAATAATCTTCCACTCAACGGCCGCAACTTCACCTTCCTCGCGCAAACCGTCGCCGGAGTGAACACTCCTCAGGCCGACACGCGCGGCAATGCAGCTTCAGGCGCCTTCGCCGCGAACGGCAATCGTCCAGCCCAGAACAATTACATGCTCGACGGAATCGACAACAACTCCGATACGGTCGACTTCCTCAACGGCACCAACTTCGTAGTGTTGCCGCCAGTCGATGCGATTCAGGAATTCAAAGTTCAGACCACCAACTTCAGCGCGGAATATGGGCGATCAGGCGCGGCGGTGCTGAATGCCACGATCAAGTCCGGAACGAACAGTTTTCACGGCACGGTTTGGGAATTCTTTCGAAACGACAAACTGGATGCGGCGGACTTTTTCGAGCGGAAGCAAAATCTAAGCACAGGTCTGCTGGAGACCAGCAAAGGCGAACTGCGCCAGAATCAGTATGGCTTCTCCATCGGCGGACCTGTAATCATCCCGCACGTGATCGACGGTCGAAACAAACTGTTCTTCTTCGGAGACTACGAAGGCCTCAAACGGCGCCAGGGTGTACCGCACAACGGCAGCGTGCCAACGGCACAGGAAGTGTCGAGCGGCTATACCAAGTTCCAGGAGTTGATCACCGATCAGACGGGAACTCAAACAGATGCCTTGGGGCGAACCATGCCGGTCGGAACGATACTCGACCCAGCCACGACGCGCCCCGCTGGCGGAGGCGTTGTACGTGACCCGTTTTCAACCGCGTGCGCCAACGAACCCGGGGGGTTCACTTACACACTTGCGGCATGTCCCGACTTGAACATTCTCCCCGCTGGCCGTCTGGACGCAAATGCTATCAATTTGCTGAAGCTTTATCCGCTACCGAACGCGTCTGGGATCTCTTCCAATTACAACGCATCTCCGAACCTGAAACAAGATCGTCAATCCTTCGATGTCCGCATGGACGCTAACTTCAGTCAGAAGGATCAGGCATTCTTCCGCTTCAGCCTGGTGGACGACCCGCAATTCATTCCTGGCATTTTCGGGGGAATCGCGGATGGCGGCGGTTTCCAGGAGGGAAGTCAGACGGCTCTTGGTCAACAGAGCGCACTGGCGTGGACTCACGTGTTTTCGCCAAACACGATCAACGTCGCCAGAGGGGGTCTGAACTATCTACACACCACACGTGTTTCACCGGAAGCGAACAACCTGACCGGTACTGGCGGCAACGGAATTCCTGCCGATTTTGGAATCCAGGGTATACCTCAGCAGCACGAGAACGGCGGACTCCCCGCGTTTGGTATTACCGGCTTGTCAACTCTTGGAAGCAATGCCTTTCTGCCGTCCGATGAGGTCAGTTCGACAATTCAGTTCACCGACGACTTCACGAAGATTTATGGGAAACACACCTTCAAGATGGGGTATGAGTATCAGCACGTGAAGTTCTCGACCCTGCAGCCACCGTGGTCGAGAGGACAGTTCAATTTCGAGGGCGTCTACACCAACATTCCGGGCGCTAGCGTTAGCTCGAATAATACCGGGATCGCTCAATTCTTGCTGACGCCAACGGCGTCCACAGTGGCGGGTGGAGTGGACTTCGTGGGCGGCCCGGGCAGAGAAGGTGGTTCCGGCAACACCAGTATATTCATCTCGAATATTTCTCTGACAGACAATGGGAAAAACTATAACGGGCTCTATTTCAACGACGACTGGAAGGTGAGTCAGAAGCTGACCATTAATCTCGGCTTGCGATGGGATTTCTTCGGCTTGGTGTATGAGCATCACGCCAATCAAGCGAATTTTGTGCCCAGCGGGCCTCCGACGGGAAGCCCAATGTACCTCATCCCGCCAGGTGCGAACTCTGCTTTTCTCGCGAACTCGCCCACATGTACCCCTACTTCGACTTCGTTCCAGTGCCTACTCATAAAAGATGGAATCGCGCTCGATATCACCAACAAGTATGGCAAAGGCTTGGGAAATTCGCAGAAGGGAAACTTCGCCCCGCGTTTCGGTTTTGCGTACCAAGCAACTCCCAAGCTGGTTGCCCGCGGTGGGTTCGGCATTTTCTACAACGGATTTGAGAATCGCGGTTTTTCCCCCAATCTGGGCGAAAACTACCCCTTCCAGTTCAACTTCAACTTCAATTCAGCAGACGACAATCACCCGTACATCTATCCGGGTTGCACGACCGGGACGTCCCCGGGAGGAGGTGCGACACTGGAAACCGGGTTTGCGTGTACACCTTTAGATCCGCAGAGTTCGCTCTTCACCGCGGCCGGTCTCCAGTTGCGTGGAATTCAGTTCAAGTACATTACCCCGTACACGATGGGCGGCAACCTCACATTCCAATATCAGGCAACACCATCGTTGTCGTTACAGGCAGGTTACGTGACTTCGCTCGCCCGCCATCTGGAAGTGTTCCCGAATTCCAACAATGTCAACGCGATCCTGCCACAAGGCACCAAACAATCGGGTTTCATCCCGTTCCCCGACTTCGGGCAAGGCGCGAGTTACGCGACCACAGTCGGGAACAGTTATTATCACGGGCTCCAAACGACAGTGGAGAAGCGTTTCGGCAACGGCTTGAACTTCCTCGCGACCTACACTTGGTCCAAGGTGCTTTCCGATTCACAGGACCTGCTGAACGGGTTCTCCGGAAACGGTTACCGCGCTCCCTCCGTGCCCGGTTTCGGAGTTCACGGCGACTATTCCTTGGCGAACTTTGATGTTCGGAATGTATTCCACTTTACTGGCAGCTATGAGCTTCCCTTTGGAAAAGGCAAGAAGTACATGGGCTCACCCAGCGGTGTGGCAAACGCTATCGTCGGTGGATGGAGCATAGTTTGGGCTACGACACTCCAGGGTGGGCAGCCAATGAAACTTGACTGTCCAAACTCAACAACCTCGGGAACCAGTTGCACGGATATTCTGGTGCCCGGACAAAATCCCACGCCCGGCCTCCATATCGCCGCGAATGGCAATCCCGTCTGGTTGAATCCTGCTGCCTTCGCTCAGCCGTGTGTTCTGGGAGCGAGCGGACCGATTCTACCGGGATCTGGTACCACCGAACCCGCCAATTGTGTGCCCATGACTGGCTTCGGTGCCGTAGGAGGTCTTCTGCGTACTACAGTCCCGGGCCCGGGATTCCACAAACTGGACTTGTCGTTCTTCAAAGATTTTCAGTTGAATGAGCGCTTCAAGCTCCAGTTCCGTTCGGAGTTCTTTAACATCTTGAACCACCCGAATTTCAATCAACCGAACTTTGGTGGGAACGGTGTGGTGGCGATCAGCGGATCTGGTAACTACACCAGTCCCAGCTTCGGCCAGATCGGATCAACACGTGACGCGCCTTACGATTCGCGGCAGATCCAGCTGGCTTTGAAGTTGTACTTCTAGCGTTGAATGCATTGCGAGGGAGGCCCGTTATTGGGCCTCTTCTCGCGCAGTTTGTCAGCTCTGTCGTGATCCACTGCGGCAAGCGCAGTGGTAACATTTTGGCCGTGGGCGAAGCATTTCGGTTCAGCGGGCTCGTGCTTCTCGTTCTCTTCACGTGTGCCCGCCTTTCCGCCGAGGATCATCCGTCATCCGAACAGCTCGATCGCGCCTTTCAGTCGGCGGTGGCCCAATACAATTCCGGAAAATTCGCTGAAGCGGCAGCACAACTGGAACATCTGGAGCGCGAAGTTCCCCAAAGCTTTGAAGTCCAGGAGTTGCTGGGAATGGTGTATTCCGCGCAATCCCGCGACGATAAGGCCAGCCCGCACTTCGAGCGTGCGGTCCATCTGAAGCCCGATTCGACTGCGGCTCGCACCAACCTGGCGACAAATTATGCGCGAATGGGCAAGCTCGAACTTGCCGAAAAAGAGTTCAAGAAGGCAGTGGAACTCGAGCCGCGAAACTTTGACACGAACCATAATCTCGGTGAGCTGTATGTGAGATCCAACAGGATCGCCGATGCTGTGCCGTATCTGGAAAAGGCGCAGCGCGTGGAACCTGGGTCATACGACAACGGCTACGATCTGGCTCTTGCGTACGTGGAGACAAATCGGCTGGCCGAGGCGCGCTCGGCTGTTCACGATCTGCTGAAGGTGAAGGACACCGCGGAACTTCACAACCTTCTCGGCGAGATCGAAGAACGGGACGGCCAGTTCGTGGCGGCTGCCAACGAGTACGAAGCCGCGTCCCACCAGGATCCGAGCGAAAGCAATCTTTTCGACTGGGGTAGCGAACTGCTCCTGCACCGCACACTGGATCCCGCAGTCGAGGTTTTTAAGCAGGCAAGCCAGCGCTATCCGAAGTCTCCGCGGCTGGCGATCGGCCTCGGTGTCGCGCTATATTCGCGCGGCAATTACGATGACGCCGTGAAGGCCTTGCTGAAGGGTGCGGACCTCGATCCATCGGATGCACGCTGTTACATGTTCCTCTCGAAAGCCTACGATAGCTCCCCGAACCAGGCCGATGAGGTGATCCAGCGCTTCAAGCGGTTTTCTGAGTTACAGCCGAATAACGCGCGCGCCTACTACTACTATGCGATGAGCATGTGGAAAGGAAAACGCGCGCAGGATCCCGATCTCGATCTGGGACAGATCGAAGCGCTGCTGAAGAAGTCGATCGCACTCGATCCGAAGCTAGCCGAAGCACACCTGCAGCTTGGCAACCTGTATTCGGATCAAGGCAAGTATGGCGACGCGGTCCCGGAGTATACGAAGGCTCTGGAACTCAACGCTGACCTCGCGGACGGCTACTACCGTCTCGGACAGGCCTACGTCCATACTGGACAAAAAGATCGCGCGCAACAAGAGTTTGCGACCTACCAGAAGCTGCGCGCGCAGCACATGGCAGATCTCGACAAGCAGAGGGCGGATATACGGCAGTTTGTCTACTCCGCCAAGGAGCCTTCCACCGCAAGGCAGTGATTTGACGAAGTACGAGCGGGTGTTGAGAACCATGCACGGCACTCACGAAATTGCGTATCTGAAAGCATGACAAGTTATAGCCACTCCGGATTGCTTGAGGTGAGCCAGCGTGTGGCTCGCAGCCGTCGCGATTTCTTGCGAACGGCAGCAGGAATGGCTATGGGAAGCGCTTTCTTGCCCTCGGCAGCACTCGCGCGTTCGGGAGCGACGCGAAACAAGCGCAAAGTGATCGTCATCACCTTTGGCGGCGGAGCGCGCGATCAGGAGACTTTTGCACCGGAAGGCCAGGAAAACATTCCTCACCTCATGCGGGAATTGCTTCCGCGGTCCACTTTCTTCACGCAGGTCGTGAATCGTGGAATCTTGGGTCATTACGTGGCGACCGCGAGCCTGGCAACCGGTGTTTACGAAACCATCAATAACTTTGCTTCGCTGCCTCCCGAACACCCAACCGTATTCGAATACTTCCGCAAGGATCTGCGCCGGCCGCCCTCCGATGCGTGGGTAGTTGCACCCAGCAACGGGTTCAATCGAATTGGCGAGAGCAATAACCGGTCTTATGGACCTGGCGCCGGCGCCCGCGTCATTCTGCCAAAGCACTTGCTGGCAGCGGCGTCGAAGGGACGCCCGGACTACGAGCATCTCTTGCGCGACAACTACGAGACTCCCTACTACGCGCCAGCATTGCAGGGAGGAGAATTCGAGTTGCGACAGCTTGAGGACATCTTGAAACTCTCAGTGGATGACTTCAGGGGCCACGCCCGGACTTTATCGAGCCCGGATGAACTCTCCGTCTATATCGTTCGCCAGTTGATGCGCCAAGTATCGCCCAGCCTGCTGTGGATCACGATGCACGATATCGATGTTGCTCACGCAGGTGCATATTCGCTGTACATCGAAGGAATCCAGCGGACCGATCGTTTATGCGCTGAGGTCTGGGACGCGATTCAAAAAGATCCTGAGTACGCGGGCAAGACGACGCTATTCATCCTGCCTGACTTCGGTCGCGACTCGGATGAGGACGCAGGCGGAAACGGTTTCCAGCATCATCGGACAGGCGATGCGCTGTCGCGAACCACGTGGATGCTGGCGCTGGGTGAGGGCGTGCGCGAAGGCGTGGTTTATGACCGTCCGATCGATTCGACTGATCTGGTTCCGACCCTCGGATCGATGCTCAATTTTTCAACCTCGTTCGCGCAAGGCAAACCGATCCAGGAATTGGTTTAAACCATGGAGCCGCGAGATCTTAAGCCGGAAAACTTCAAGGCTTATCCGCCCGAGGCGAGAAAGCTCGCGACAAACTACGTTACTGCGATGCAGCGGTTGCCCTTGAGCTTTCTGCCGAGTCTTTTGCGAGAGGTCATCGATTACGACTACAAGTTTCCCGCCGAGCGCAAAGCACTAGAAAAAGAACTTGCGAACTGGAACGCTCTTCCCGAGGAAAAGGGAAGAGAGTGGGTGAGCGGATTCGCGCAGATCTCGTTGTCGAAGCAACTGGAGCAGTTCGACTGGGTCAACCAGCCGGCACAGTTTGTAGAGCAATTATCCGCATATTTGTGGACGACACATCAGATGGACGCCTTCCGGAAAGCGGCGTTGGACTATGGCGATCGTCTCCACGCGGCAGTACCGGCGGAAACACCTGCAATTCCAAGGCTCGGGATTGCCGTGATTGGCAAAGGCGCAACTGGCCACGAGCGGCCGCTGTTCCGAAAGCTGCGTCCGCAAGGCGCTTATTTCAACCGCGTGAAGCCAGAAGGCGGATTGCAACAGTTGGTCGATGCGCTTGGCGAACGAGCCAAAGCACATCCGATTCCGTATGGGCATTGGTACATCGATGGAGGCGAGGCGGCCGATCACGACCCAGCGCTGACCACGGTTTCATATCAAGCGCTGCAACCCACTCGAACGGCAATCCTTCGCAAGGTGCGAACTGAGAAAGACAAACCTGGCATGGGTCCGGAAGCGTTGCGGACATTATTGGCGCAGATGGGGCCGGACGAACTTGGTTTCGCGAAGGGTGTGGATCGGGTGATGGAGCGTTTCCAGTTGAAGCTGTTCACCGAAGGCTCGGGAACGCAAGTGTTCAGCACGACGTTTGCGCAGTGGGCGGCGCGAGAGGCTTTGCGGCGTGCTCAGCCTTGCACACTGCTTGTACGCTTCGCGCCTCGAGCGAGGCCCACGAACGATCTTCTGAGTGTGAACCAGGATCAAGCGGAGATGGATCCTGCGGGCGCTCTGGTCGACGGGGATTTTGGCGCTTACTACAACTGGTTGAACCAGCAGCGCTTGCCGGGCGCGGACAAGTCTTCGTTCCTGGTGTGGTTTGAAGATCATAACGAAGCGCTGGCAATTGGTCCTGGGATGCCGCGCGGAACCGAGTCTACCAGCACCGCTTCGCTGAAAGACCTGGTGTCATGGATCACTTAGGTGGGCATGAATCCGCATTCCTAAGTGGTCGATATGTTAGCCAAAAGATAATTCCGTGCTAGGATGACTTATAGGCTCTTTGCTAGATATGAGATGACCCCAAACCAGCACCTTGGGTCGGTAAACGCAGCAGCGGGCTCCGAAACTCTATTAAATGGCATTCTACGCGATTTCGCTCGGGTCATGTTCAATCACTTACGAGCATCTACGAGATTTCAGTAACTTAGCTTATGGTGTATCAAGTTGAGACTGCTTGCCTGTATTTCGGCATCTCCTTCGTGGCAGTACCCGGGCAAAAGTTTGTCGCGGTGAGCTTCGTCACGGAACTGGAAATGGAGGGACGGCCGTCTCACCCGTC
>Ga0126381_100000970_pt1 | contig 31245 bp, 25 predicted proteins | sample PanSoiMetPlot_28_FD_96465 | JGI IMG/M metagenome (GOLD analysis project Ga0126381, IMG submission 96465) | Tropical forest soil microbial communities from Panama - MetaG Plot_28 | ecosystem: Environmental > Terrestrial > Soil > Tropical forest > Bulk soil | place: Panama | collected 2016-02-17 | reverse complement strand
CACCCCGTCCGGTTAAACCGTGGTTCGAAGTGCCAGCACGCGGATGCCGCCATTGACGGTGGACAGTTTGATCGGCGCCCCGCCCTGCCCCAGTCGGCCACGTAACTCGCGCGGTTTCAGTGTGCTTTGCATTTCCACCGGCAATTCCGACAGAAAATTTCCATTTAAGCAGCGCGCCTCCAGATCCGCCTGCGAATTCGCAGGCAACGCCAGCACCACCGACCCGTTGGTGGTTTCGGCGATTGTTCCGCTGACGCCAAGCACATGCGAAAGCTCCAGCCGCACATTTCCGTTGGTGGTGCGCGCGCGAACCGTGCTGTCCGCTCCGTACACTTCGATGTTGCCATTTACGGTGCGCAATTCTTTTACCTCTTCCACGCCGGCGATGCGCAAGGTTCCATTTACGGTGCCCAGATGCTCCACTTTCGCGCTGTGCGGAACATGAATCGTGTATTCCACGGCCACTTCCACGCCCTCGTTCTGGGGGTAACGCGTCGCGATGGAGACGCCCGTTGGATCGGAGTGCACCTCAATGGAAACCCGTTCGAGATCGGATTCCTTCAATGTTGCGGTCTTCACTGCATGCACTTCCACCACGTCGCGATCCCATCCCTGCACTTCCACCGTGCCATTCACGTTCTGCAGTTCAAAAGTACCGCCCGGTTGCAGTGAGTACGATTGATTGAACTCCTTGCTGATGGCCAAGCCGGGAACCGCCGCCAGGGCCAGTGCGAACACCAAGACCGTCGCGGGAACGATCAGCTTGTGAAGTTTCATAAATGCTCCTCTTCAAGAGGGTTCGCCGAACGATTGGGTTGCCATCAATCGTGCTGCGCTCCGCTCTTTTCTCCTGAAGAACAACTCGAACCCTGGATGCCTGAAAACACAACCCGAACGCCCTGACCCCCAGGCCTGTGACTATCGCAAATGAAATTCGAATGATACTGTCGAAATCACGTTGATCGGTTTTCCGTTCATCCACACAGGTTTGCCACGCCACTGCTTTACCGCGGCGATTGCCGCGTCTGCTAGCACCGGATCGCCTTCCAGAAGCTTCTGAACCTCAATTCGTCCATCTTGAGTCAGACGCACCTGCAACCGTACCATTCCTTCAATCCCTGCCTTGCGCGCTATTTCCGGATAAGCAGGACGCGGTGCGGAGACGATCCGTTTCTGGAAATCGTCGCCATCTTCCCGGACGCCTCCCAAAATACGGATTTCAAGCTCATCCACCCAGTTTCCCGACCACACGCTGGTCTTTTCTGGTTTCGGAGTTGGCGCCACTCGCGGTGTTGGCATCGGCATCGGTTCCGGCCACTCCATCGAGCGCTCCGCAATCGGCGTCATCGCGAGATCCCGGTCCATGCGCGCCTTCTGATCCCTCATCATGGAATCCCAAAGAGCCCTCTCAGATTCCAGATACTGTAATTTGATTTTTCCGCCGGTGGTCTTCAATCTCAAAATCGGCCCGCCCCCGTTCAACGCGGCCATTGCTTTCAGCGGGCCACCGGATTGCCCTCTGGCGATTTGCAAAGCCAGTGTTGGATCAGCCTCGATATGATGTTCGCCGCCGTGCTCTACGATCGCTTCTATATTTGCCGCAAGATTGCGTGGCAGAAAAACGACAATATCCCCCTGACCGGAAATCAACTGTGAAGCTCCGCTCAGGCTCACCGAAGTCGCTGCGGTGTTGCTCGCGCTGTTGGTGCTGCTGGTCCAACCAGGCCCACTGCCTGAACCGCCGCCGTTGCCCGATCCACTTCCGGCCGCTTCGGGATTGATCCATGCGGTGATCGTACCGGAACCCGTTTCCGCCCTGACCGTCCCGGACACCCGCGTCAAACAGATACTGCCGCCGCTGGACTCCACGTCCATTGGTCCCGATACGTACATCACGCGAATTCCGCCGCCGCCGGTTTGCGCATGCACTGAGCCGCGAACTTCGCCGAAATCAATTTGACCACCGCCGGTCTTTACCGCCACGAAACTACCAGCCTTGCCAACGGTGATATTCCCGCCTTCCGTGGCCAGCTCTGCCTTGCCGCCGATTCCCGCCGAGCGAATGTGCCCCCCTCCGGAATGCAGATTGGCTTCCCCCTGAATGTAACCGGTGTTGATATGCCCGCCTGCGGTGAAGGCGATTAAATCACCTGCGGCACCAGCCACTTGAATGTGCCCACCCTGGGTCCGCAGATTTGCCGCTGCCGCGCGTTCCGCGTGTCTAGAATGCACGTGCGCATGCCGCTCATGCTTTCCCGGGTCTTCCACGGAATTCGTCGAAAGCCGTCCGGTCACAATATTTCCGCCCTCGGTCACCAACGTTGCTGCTCCGCCCACATCCGGCGTCCAGATGTCCCCAGCTCCAGTGTTGATATCGAGCCCAAAGCTCGCCGGCACGGTGACCTCGAAACGTACCCAAAACTGTGCGCTGCTCACGGAATGCGAGGCCTGCGACGGCAGGCTGCCGGTGATTTCGATTCCCGATGGTAGGTTTTTCGTGCTCAGGACGTAATGCTCCAGCAGCTGCGACGCAAGCGGTTCGCGCGCGTCGGTTTCAATGTGCACCGAATACCGCACCACGGGCGAAGCGCCGCGCCCCAGCGTAAGAATATGCACCGATCCCAGGTCGGTGTTCAGACGCAGCGTCAGATTTTCCTGGGTGTCGAGAACGCCGTTCAAGTCCCTGGATGCGTGCGCGCTGCCCGGTGTGGCCGGGCGCTCCGGCTCAACAATGATTACCGCTGGATCCTTCGCCGCCAGAGCCGCGGCTGGTAAGATTCCACATGCGAATAAAACGACGAAAACGCGTGCCATCCGGGAAGTGGGCAGACACATCATCACTCTAAGCAAAGCCTTTGCCGCCGCGATAGGCGACCCGCGTTTTCCCTCATGACCATCATCGATTTCTGAATCCCTTTGCCGAAACGCCTACTGCACATCCCCCGGGCCGATCTGGCGCAGCGCTGCTGCACTTCTCAGGCGGACATATCGGTTCGGATCACGGTGCTGCAGATCCTCTAGCGCGCGCACCACGCGTCGCACCGATGCATCCGGTGCGGTCATCTCGACCGCCGGCGCGCTCGGCGCAATGACCGGCATGTCGGCATCAGTAGAGTCCGGCATCTCTTGCACTTGACGTGCCGATTCCAGCTCCAGCGAGCGCACTAGCAGGTTCACCGCTTCCACTCGCACGCCCGGATTGGAATCTCTGTTCAACGATTGCAGCAGCACATCACGGACGTCCGCTTGACCCGCCACATCGCGCAACGCCTCCAGGGCCCTCATGCGCACTGCCGGATTATCGTCCCGGCGAACCGCATCCAATAACGCACTGCGAATCTCGCTATCGTGAATACGCGACTTCAGTGCGTCCAGGCAATCTAGACGTACTCCCGCGTCAAATCGATCGCTGTTTCGCACCACGTAGGTCAGCACTCGCCGCACGTCGGAATCATCCAGGCTTCCTGAGAGCTCCACCGGCTGTTCCGCGCGAAGCTGCACTTGCAGCGTCCCTGGTGCGGCATCCGCGCTGGGCGCAAAATTAATTGCAGAGACAAACATCTTCGCCAGCTGATCGTCGGAAAGTCCAGGCGCTGCCGACACCTTCATCGCCGTGCCTTTGATACTGGAATTGTCCGTCGGCAGCCACTGCAGCAATTGCACGCCAAGAATCGCGCCGGCGGCCAGCAGCCCGGCCGCGCTCCAGCCCGGCCGTAGTGCCATCCACCGCCGCGCAAAACCCAACGGCTGCCATTTTTCCGGCTCCGTCGGCATGGCCATTTCGTCCAACGATTCCGCCAGTTCGCTGCGGCATTGCGCCAACAGTGTCCCCGAGCGGTCCAATTCATCCGCGGCTTGCGGAATCGTTGCTGCGCTTTCCTGAAACGCATTCTCGTCCGCGAGGAGCCTGCGACACTCCTCACAACCCGCCAAATGCGACTCAATCGCCGCGCGTTCCTCTGCCGTCACTTCATCGCACGCCAGAAAAACCAGCAGCGGGCCTGCTTCCGCGCAATTCATCTTGCGTTCCCCTCCGATCATCGCAGCGCTCCCAGTTCGTGCCGCAGTTTGCGTGTCGCGCGGAACAGCGAATTCTTCACCGTTTCTTCCGTGGTTCCCAGGGCGTCGCCAATTGCCCGCAACTTCAGTCCTTGGTAGTGCTTCATTTCAAATACCACCCGTTCGCGCGGCGACAGCCGCTCCATCGCTTTCGCAATCCGCGTCCTGATTTCCAGTCCCATCAGCCGCCGTTCCGGATCGAGCGCCGGACGGTGTTCGCGCTGAAATTCAAAAAAATCGCGCGCGGCCTCTTCCTGCCGGTTCACATGAATTTCCGGGGCTTGATCCTCAGGACGCGCCTGCCGCCGCCGCAGATGGTCCAGGCACACGTTGGTCACGATGCGGTACAGCCAGGTATAAAAGCTGCATTCGAAGCGGAAGCGGTGCAGATTGCGGTAAACCTTCAGAAAGGCTTCCTGGTAAACGTCGCGCGCGTCCTCGGGACGCTTCATCAGATTCAGCGCCAGCCGCAGCACGTCGCGGTCGAATCGGCGTACCAGCTCCTCGAAGGCCGCGCGATTGCCGGCCTGTGCCTCGATGACCAAGGCCCGTTCGTCCAGTTGCGGCAAGGAAGTCACCGTGGCCAGTACGGCATTTCCGCCGGACCTGCCTGCGTTATCAGCCAAAGCCAACGTCCAGTGGGGAAGTGGCATATTCGCTTTCTTTTCGTGTCTTGCCGCGCTATCCGTTCATTCGCAAAATCTTATCGTTAAACGGACCAGTGAGCTAGATACGCAGCGCTGCGGTGTCATCCAATTTGGACGCACCTCCGCGCCTCAGGTAAGCAGCCACTACCTTATCCCATACAACGATTGTCCGAGGCTATTTGTTTCCGAAGCGACCGAAGTAAAAACGCGTTACCCGAAAACCCAGCGATGCTGCCTGCACAGGCCCCCGTTGTTTTTACCTGCTCTGTCGGCTTGTTCCTACGCCGGTTTGCCCATGTAGCGGCCACCCTCAGGTGGCTATCTTCTCTTCTGCTGAAGCCAGCGCCGCAATCGGCCATACCAGCAGCGCTGCCAGCACCGCAACACACGCCAATCCCTGCGCGTGGTAAAAGCCATTCGGCTGGGCCAGCATTTCCTCGGCCCCAATAATTACCTGTGGTAGCGCCAGCACCAAAAAGTATCCCAACAAATTCAGCCGTGCCACACGCGATACTCCGAACACTACCACCGCCAAATACAACCCGCTGGTGATCCATTGTGCCAAAAAGTCCCCCGCGCTTCCCCAGTCTCCGATCATTGCCAGCGACGCCAGGACCAACAGCATTCCGCGAATCACCGGCGATTTGCAATGCACCAGAATGAACGCCGCAACTGTCGCCATCAAGCCGGCGAACAGCAGGGCGTGCCGCGCCGCCGCCGCGGAAATCGAAATCCCCGGAAGCACGGAATCAAAATGCGATCCCAATTCCGGGGACACCACGCGATGCACTATCGGCCATCTCTCAGCGGCCCAAGCCGTAAGGCGGCCCAGCGCCACCAATGCTCCAGTTCCCCCGATTCCAATCAGCAGCGCGTCGCGATAGTAGCTCTTTGACATTCCATGCCATCCGGGCAGCTCTACGTCGCCGAATGCCTGGCGAAGGAAAAACCAGGTCATTGCAAACAACAAAACGACCGCTCCGACATTGAAAAAAGCTCCGAACAACCCGACGATCCCTAAAATTACGTACATAAACTTCAAGGGCATCGCCGTGTTGTAGCTGATCAGGGTCTGCGCGAGGCTATTTCCAAAGACCGCCGCGCAAACGTAAGCCAACAGCCCGGCCAGCCCCCAAATCGTAAATCTTTTCCACGGTACCTCACGCATGAGCGGCGACTTGATCTCTCGCAAAAAGTAAACCAGCACCGCTATTGCCAGCCCCAGGTAAAAACAAACGAACAACACGATGTGCAAGGTTCGCAGCACCGATTGCTTTTCCTGTTTACGGCGCCAATCGTCTGGAATCTTGATCGAACGATTAAAATTCGTTACCTCATCCCCCAGCACCGCAACCTGTACCCGCTGATATGCATGTTTGCTGGTATCGGCAGCGTCGGCCGCCTCCGCTGCATCCAGCGGCGCTTTTTCTTGCCAGGTCAGCAGATGATCCACCCTCTGCGGCTGTTTCTTGGATGTGGAATCCACTAGCGTCCAATGGGACAGATCGATTTTCTTCACGTTTTGCAGAAATGTAGTGGCCTTTGCGACCGCATCTTCTTCCGAAAGGGAAGCTCCCGCCATTTTCTCCGGCAATTTATGGCCTTCGCTCTCCAGCGCGCCGTCGGGACGCAATAGCACGGCGTATTCTTCGGCGTCTCCGTCGCGAAAAAATCTCACCCGCCACAGTGCTCCCGGACTCCGCGTTTCGTAAATCTGGTTCAGCGCGCGCACTCCCATTTTTTCGCGCAAGTATTCGCTCGCAGTTCCGTCCGTATTATCCACAAACACGGTCACCGAAAGATATTTGTGCGGATCGACTCCTCTCGCTCGCAAAGCTTCGCCTGCCAGCCGCGTTGCTTCCTTGCGGTTTACGGAGAGTTTCAGGTAGCTGCCCAGCCGCTCCGGTTTGATTTTCCAGACGGTTAGTCCTCCCAAAGCCACGCAAACAATCAGCAGGCCAATCATTGGGTTCGAAAGCGCGCCGGTGGGCGCGGCGACAATCTCCCGCTCTTTTTCAACTTGGCGAGGAGCCGGTTCCGGATCCGGAGACGCGTTAATCAGGTCCGAATCGTCCTCGAAGCTGCCGCGTCGAATGCGCCAATAGACCGCTGCCGCGAACGGAAACAGCACCGCAAATCCAATCACCACGCCGGAAATCTTGAAGTACGGGCTGTTTGAACGGATCAGCAGCAGCCCCACCAGTGCCGCGTCCACCGTGTAGTGCCATATCAGCGTGGCCAGGATCCCCCAGTACAGCATCACGATCCCCACCGCCACGCCGATCAATCCAACTTCCAGTCCGCGAATGTACGGCGGCTCGTTCGGGTACGCGGTGTGCAGAAATCCCCACATAAACGCCGGCAGAATCACCGCGATCACCTTGGACCTGGTGACCTTCTGCAAATACGGAATCGCGAATAGCCTAAACAGAAACTCTTCGCTCGTGGCGGCAAGCAACCCGATTGCCAGCCCGCCGATCCACGGGATGGAGGTGTTCAACGAATCGTCATATTTGATTTCCTGCGGCGCCCACGCACCGTAGTGATTGGCGATCAAGTAGAACGCCACCAGGAATCCCATCTGTGCCGCTGCCAGCGAAAGCCCCACGATCGTGGCCGAGAAAAACTCCTTCGTGCGTATTCCTCGCCAAGTCAACGCGTTCTTCAATCGCAGAAATTGCGGCTTCGCCTCTCGGTAAACCGGCTCGCCGCCGGGGAGTACCAGCGACACCATCAGCGCTGATGCAGTCCCGAAAGCAATGGCGTTCACGATTTGAGCGATCACAAAACTTCCGTACGCTTCCGTGGTTTTGTACCCGCTTACGTCCAGGGGCCATTTGTTCAACTGCATCGCGGTCAGCAGAACGGCGATCAGCACTCCCAGCTGTATTGCCAGCCGCCAGCTGGTTTTTCCCTGCCGCGTCAGCTGAACCCCAATCCATAACACCCAACCGAGCAACAACAGATACGGCACGAACGCGATGATGTTGTAAAACTCGTTGGTTGAACGCAAATGCTTGTAATCCCGTTCCCACTGCTCGGGAACTTTCAGCGCTTCGACGACATGTCCAATTTCCCCGCCGTACAATTCGATCTTTAGCCGCTCCGGCGCGTCCTTTGCACGGAAGCCATGCTTTTCCCACGTGAACGACCAGTCCGTGCGGTTCGGTTTCTTCTTCGAGTTTGCTTCTTCTGGAAGAAAATCCCACTGTGCTGCGGATTTCCCCAGCGTTGCCAGCAAAAACTCTTGCGCACTTTTCTGCGCGGACGCGCGATCCGGCTCCGCGCCCTTTTGCGCTTCCGGAATCACATGTGAGTAGCCAGTGACGTTTCCATCCGGACTGACGCTGACTTTGAATTCTTCTTCTTGTTCAGGCTGGAAAAAACGAACCTCCCAATTCCACACATTGACTTCTGAGGCCATTAACCGGTTGGCTTCTTTGAGACCCAGCTGCCGCTCGAGATAGGTTTTTGCGTCGTCGTTCACCCCAAACACGATCACCGAACGGTAGCCACCCACATTGTGTCCTAGCGATGCAACAAGACTCCGCGCCCGCTTCAGCGCTTCGCCGCGCGTCACTTTGAAATTGACGGAAGCTTCCGGAAAGGCTTCAAAAAAATGCGCATGCGCATACCACAGTCCCACAATGCCGGCCAGCACCCACAGCGCCAGCGCCCGCTTCTCTCCGCTACTCAACCGAACGTTGGCCACCCTGCCTCCACTCCGCAAGTGTTGGTTCTGCGGTCATCTTACAGATTCGGCCGCTTGTGGTTATCGCCTGAGAACCACCACTCTATTCATACGCGGTCGTCAGCCGCAAGTAACTGGCAAAACTTCACGCCGCTGTCCTATGTCGCAAGTCCCGCAGCGGGTGATATCCGCCGTTGAGCTCAGCAACGCAAATTCTCAGTTCATCTCACGCTTCCCAATTGGTCGCAGGGTGTCCCAGCTTCGATTTGTGAAGGTGGGTCTTTCTTTTCTTTTTCCCAGAACTCAGAAGCTATTGCCTACGACTTACAACTTCATCCCGGGCCGTCCCATTGGTACCAATTCGCCGATGCTATACTCGCTAAATGAACTCCCGCCTGCGGTACGAACTGCGCGGCCTGGCCTACTGGACCGAATGCGCGAATCCCTTCCGCAAGACCGTCACTGCGCGCCAGCTGCCCCTCGGACTGCGCATCCAGGGCTACAAGCGCGACGCCGTCGGGCGCGGACTCTATCGCCGCGGCGTCCACGAACCCGGCCTCACCAAATGGCTTCTGGAAACATTCTCAAACTCTCCTGGCGCAAATTTTCTTGATGTCGGTGCCAACCTAGGCTACTTTTCCTGCCTGCTCGCTAAACTCGCCGGTCCTGCTGGCAAAGTCGTTGCCATCGAGCCGGAACCCGGCAACCAGAAGCTGCTTGAAAGCAATCTCCGCGACAACGGCATCGCTAACGTTACCATTCACCGCTGTGCAGTCGGAGGGCAATATGGCACCGCCAAAATGGGTATCTATAAACCCGCCAACCGTGGGCGCCACTCCTTGGTGGACCTCGAACCCTGCAAAAAATTCATCGAAGTACCCGTGCGCCGCCTCGACGATCTCCTCGCTGATTCCGAGGTTACTTCCTGGACCCTCATCAAGATGGACGTTGAAGGTTTCGAACCGTATGTTTTTCAAGGTGCCGCCGAAACCCTAAAACGCGCGGAAAGGCTGGCTCTCGAATACGCCCCGGACTACTGGAAAAAAGCCAAATTCGAGCCGGCCGCCGTCTTCCAAACGCTCTCCCACTATTTCTCCCGCATCTACCGTTTCCACGACCTGGATTTGCGTCGAATCACCGCCGAAGAATGTTCCCGCAGCAACGCGACCCTCGATCTGCTCCTCTGCCGCTGACTCGGACACTCGATCTCATTGATTTGCAACGATGATAAGAAACGCGTTGTCATGCGATCTTGAAGCCATCCGATAGTTTTCATGCTTGGCGGGTGTCGGGGAACGACGACCGAGTCGACTCAACCTCCAAATCTTCGAAGATTTCTCGGGGCTTGACTTCTGCTTCCGCACGCCACGCCGACTTTTGCCCTTTTCCCGCTTGTCGGCTATAAGATTCCCTATGCCCGACGGCCTGCAAACCAACGTGCAAATGCTCAAAGGCGTCGGTCCACAGCGCGCCGAACTACTCGCCAAACGTGGCATGCACACTCTCGAAGACCTTCTCGGTTATCTCCCTTTCCGTTACGAGGACCGCCTCCACTTTTCCCAGATCAAGGATGTTCGTCCCCACAACGTCTTCACTCTCCGCGTTCGCGTCGCCAGCGGACAGGCCGTTCGCAGCATGCGCGGCCGTGATGCTATCTATCATCTCCTGGTGCAGGACGACACGGGGTCGCTCCCCTGCAAATTCTTTCACGGTGGCTATCTGGAAGGCCGCCTCAAACCCGGGCAACTTCTCGTCCTGCACGGCAAAGCGGAAGTGGACCGCCTGCGCCCTGCGCGCGTCGAAATGATCAATCCGCAATTTGAAGTTTTAAGCGGCGAAGGCCAGGACTCCACCGAAGTCGGCCGTATCGTACCAATCTACGAAGCCATCGGCGCCTTCGGCCCCCGCTCCATTCGCCGCGCCACCTACACAGCACTGCAGCAGGTTGACGCGCATCTTCCCGATCTTTTGCCCGCTTCGATCCGTGCGCGATTGAAATTTCCCTCGCGCCGCGATGCCATAATCTACACTCACTTTCCGCCAGCCAGCGAATCCATTGATGCGTTAAACCAGTTCCGCTCCCCCGCGCAGCAACGCCTCATTTTCGAAGAATTTTTCTTCTATCAACTTAGCCTCGCGCTGAATCGCAAGATCGCTCGCAAAGCCGACGCCATCGCATTTCAACTCCGCGAGGACCGCATTCGCGAAGCGGTAAAACGTATGCTTCCCTTCAAACCCACCGCCGCGCAAAAACGCGTTCTCGCGGAAATCGCCGCCGACCTCGAAAAACCAGCGCCCATGAATCGCCTGCTGCAAGGAGACGTTGGCAGCGGCAAGACCATCGTCGCGCTGCAAGCCGCGGTCATCGCCATCGAAAATCGCTGTCAGGCCGCGCTCATGGCGCCGACCGAAATTCTCGCCGTGCAACATTTTCTCTCTGCCCGCCGCATTCTGGAAAAAACCGGCTACAAAGTGGAACTGCTCATTAGCGGTATGAAGCATGCCGATAAATCCACCGCGCTCGCACGCATCGCCAGCGGGGAAGCACAACTCGTCGTTGGCACCCACGCGCTCATCGAAGACAACGTCGCATTCGCGCGTCTGGGTTTCCTCGCCATTGACGAGCAACATCGCTTTGGCGTCTTGCAACGCAAAAAGCTCATGGACAAAGCTGCTTCGCACGGCCACTCCCCGCACGTCCTCGTGCTCACCGCCACTCCGATTCCGCGGACGCTTTCTCTGACTCTGTACGGCGACCTCGATGTTTCCGTGCTCGACGAATTGCCGCCCGGCCGCACGCCCATTGTCACGCGCACCGTCGCTGAGTCAAGCTTGGCCGGCGTATGGGAATTTCTGCGCCGCGAAGTTGCCGCTGGCCATCAGGGCTACATCGTCTATCCGGTCATCGAGGAATCGAAACTCGAACTCAAAGCGGCCATTGAAGAGTTTGAGCTTCTCTCCAAACAAGTTTTTCCAAAACTCAAACTCGGCCTGTTGCACGGCCGTCTGCCCAGCGAAGCAAAAGACGAGGTCATGCAATCCTTTCGAAAAAACGAAACGCAAATCCTGGTCTCGACCACCGTGATCGAAGTCGGGGTAGACGTTCCCAACGCTACTGTCATGGTTATCGAACACGCGGAACGCTTCGGACTCTCGCAATTGCATCAGCTCCGCGGACGCATCGGCCGCGGAGCACAAAAATCGCACTGCTTGCTGGTCGCTCCCGGCTATATGAGCGACGATGCCCGCGCGCGGCTCGACACCATGGTGCGTACCAACAACGGTTTCGAAATTGCCGAAACCGATTTGCAACTACGCGGCCCCGGAGAATTTTTCGGCACTCGCCAGTCCGGAGAAATGGGTTTTCACGTCGCCAACCCGCTTCGCGACCGCGAGTTTCTGGAAAACGCCCGCAAAGAAGCCTTCGCGCTCGCCGAAGACGGTCAGCGCCAGGACGAACTGCGCCAAACTCTCCGCCTGCTCCCATCTCAATGGCAGCGCCGATACCATCTGGCTCAGGTAGGCTGAGCTAGCGGTCCGTCGAATGGGTTTTGGCAGGGTGCGGCTTTAGCTTGCCGTCACTGGCGTAAAATAGGGCGGCTTTAGCCGCTGTGGTCATGTTTTTAAATATCTAAAATGCGCATAGTCGCGGGAAAATTTCGTTCACGCCAGTTGAAATCGCTCAAAGGTCTGGCGCTTCGCCCCACCAGCGACATGCTGCGCGAAACTCTCTTCAATATCCTGGGCCCTCGCGTGGAAGGCTCGCGCTTCCTTGATCTGTTCGCCGGCACAGGCGCCATCGGCATCGAAGCCATCAGCCGCGGCGCAGTTCTCGCCATGTTCGTCGAGAATCATTCCGCCACCGTCCGCCTGCTCCGCGAAAATCTTGCTTCACTCGAAATTGCATCAGAAGCTCGCGTCATCGCGACGGATGCCGCGGCGGCGATCGCAAGATTGGAAAAAGAATCTGCCGCCGTGTTCGATTTCGTTTTCCTCGATCCGCCCTACGCCAACGAAAAAGAGTATGAAGCGACTCTCTGCACACTGGAAAAATCGTCGCTGCTTACAGAATCGGCTCTAGTAATCGCCGAACACCACAAAAAGTCCGCGCTGCCAAAATCCATCAACCGGCTCAGACAAATCCGCCTACTCACGCAAGGCGACGCCGCCCTCTCTATTTACCGTCTCTGCGCTCCCTCTCATTTGTAGCGGCCAACTGTTCCGGCGGGCTTTTAACCTTACTGTTTCCTCGCTTCGTTGCACTTCGCAATGAAAGCCGCCAGCGCACCCTGTAAACCAAACAATTTTTTCCAACCACACAACTATCCAGTGCCTGATATCATCTACTTCCTTTTCAGCGCGCATGTCCCAGGCGGCGCTCGCATTTTTACCATCGGATTCCCCGGCCGACCCGTTATAATTAAGGATTGCATGTCTGCGTTTGAATCTAACAATCCGCTCGATATCCTCGGCCAGCAGCCGTCGACCGCGCCGGCGGTTAAGCTTCACGGCTCCGTCGAGCCGCAACTCGAACTTGGCTGGGGACAGTTCCATCAAGGCATTGCCAGCAACTTCGCTGAACTGTTTCGCCGCGCACAGGTGTCGAAAAGTCTTTTGTCTGCAGGTATTTTTAAGGATGCCTGGATCGAACGCCGCCTGCCTCGCCGTGCGATTTTTGCTGCCGCCCTCTGGCACATTGCTTTCCTGGCCATGCCGTTCCCGCAAATTTCCGGGCCAAAGAGAAATCCGGCGTTCGACAACATGCAAATCACCTGGAACGGACCGATCGAGGATTTTCCGCTGCTCGAAATTCGCGCCGCCGAACCGAAACCTACTCCTCGCGCCGCGCAAAATCAGCCACCCGCTCCCGAAGGCGCCGACGCGTTCCATCCGCGGCAGAGAATTTTCACCGACCCCGCGCATCCCACCCATCCGCGGCAGACGCTGATCAACCCGGCAGCTCCGCCAGTCGCGCCAAAGATTCTTCCGGATCTTCCGAACATGGTGCAGCTCGCGCAATCTGCCGCGCCGGTTCGTCCGCGCCTGGAAATCAGCCCGTTCGTGTTGAAGAAACTGCGCCCCAGCGAAAAGCGCGTTAGAAACGCTACAGTGGCGCCGGAGCCTGAAATGCAATTTGGCGAACAACGAGTTGCTGACCTGAATCTCGCCACCACAACCACCGCACCGGAACGCCCGAAATTGCAAATCAACGCCAACGCTGCACCGCGTGTGGCGCAACGGAAACAGGACGGTGCAGCCGATAGCGCTCCCGACGTCGCTGCTGCGCAGCTCGCTTCGCCTAACGGCTCCGGACAGGCTCTGATCGCGCTTTCTGCGACGCCCGGCCCGCCCGTGCCCGTTGCACTGCCAGCCGGCAATCTCGCCGCGCATGTCACCATTTCTCCGGAAGGGAAGAAGCCCGGCGTTCCCGGCGGCTCGCCCGATGGCCCAACGAATGCCAGCCGCGACTCAGTCGCAAATTCCGGCGGCCCTGGGTCGAATTCCACCGGCGTAAGCATCAGCGGCGGGGCGCCGAAAAACGCCGACACCAGTTCCGGTCTCGGTGGCGCCGGCAGAGTTGTGATGCCCTCTTCGCATCCTCTGTATTCCCGTGTTGACGCCGCTCGTGTCGAAGATGAACCGCCGCTACGAACGGCTCCGCCGAATTTCGCGATATTGGCGCCGGGGGCGAAGCCGGAGGCGATTTTTGCGCGGCGGCGGATGTACTCGATGAACGTGAACATGCCCAACCTGAACAGCGCGACAGGAAGCTGGATCATTAACGTTTCGGAGATTCGTACCGGGCCCACTGGGCCACCGTCATCCTCTGGCGAACTCGCGGAGCCCGCGCCATTGCGAAAAGTCGATCCGAAGTATCCGCCAACGCTAATCGCAGAGCACGTAGAAGGCGAAGTGATTCTCTATGCCATCATCCGGCGCGACGGCTCGGTGGACAGCATTCAGGTCGTCAAGCGCCTTGACGACTTGCTGGACGCCAACGCCATGCGTGCGCTGGCGCAGTGGAAATTCCATCCGGCCGAACGCAACGGCGAGCCGGTTGATCTGGAAGCCATTGTGCACATTCCATTTCACGCACCGCCGCGCGAATGAACTTGCGCGGATTACGGAGCAGATTCTGCCAGTTTAACCAGTGTAAACAAGGCGTGATTGATGGGCGTGGCGACGCCGAGTTCCCGGCCCTGGCGCACGATAAATCCATTTAGCGAATCGATTTCGGTTTTCTTCCCTCGCATCATGTCTTGTGCTGTCGAGCTGCGCGTTGCGGCCATTTGCTCGGCCACCTTGTAGGCGCCGGCAATCGCCGCTTTGGGATCGGCAAAAGTCGGCAGAGTAATTCCCGCGATCTTGGCGACCGCCAACACTTCGTAGATTACCCCCTGCAATAACTCTTTTGCATCGCCGCTAGCCAGAATCTCTCCGTAATTCGCTTTGCCCAGTGCGGAGATGGCGTTCAGCGCGCAATTCCACACCAGCTTGGTCCAAAGTTCGCCGGCAAGATTTTCCGAGATACGGCAGGGAACTCCCGCACGAATAAATAGCGAAGCAATTCGCTTGGTGACGTCATTTTCCGGGCCCAGTACCAGATCACCGCGGCCGACATGCTTCACCGTTCCAGGCGCAGGCACGGAAGCCGCGACATACACCGCGGCTGGCAGTGCTTGCAGTCCGGAGGCCACGTGAATTTGCTCCGCGTTGTCCACGCCGTTCTGCATGCTCACGATGATTGCGCGCGACGCCAGCACTTTCGCCAGTTCCCGGGAAGTTCCGGCGGTGTCGGTGGTCTTTACGCACAGCAAAACAATTTCCGCGCCGTGTACCGCGCTCAATTCTGCGGACGCTTCGACCTTCACGCGCTCCTGGAATTGCACGGTGTCAAGAAACATTCCATCGCGATTGACGGCGTCAGCGAACGCGGGGCGTCCGATGAAGATGACTGGGGCGCCCGCGCGCGCTAGCATCCCGCCGAAATATCCGCCGACCGCGCCCGCTCCCACCACGGCAATCTTCGGCCACTCACTCGAACTCATGGCGTCCTTTCAGATCTTGCAGCGGCCACTTTCGGGTGGCTTTCTGGCCTTCACACCGTGACCACCGAGATCAGGCGGTCGATGTCGCGCTCGGTGTTGTACACGTAGGGCGAAACGCGGATTCTTCCTTCGCGCAAGCTGACGATCACGTTTTCGTTTCTCAGTTTGTCGTAAAACTCTTTTGTTTTTTCCGCTGTACGTGCCTGGAAGCAGCCATAGGGGCCGCGTTGTTTGTGATCGAGTGGGCTGGCAACCACAAAGCGATCAGGCGGCAAGCGCGAAAACAAAAGATCGATCAATTTGTGATTGTGCACCGTCACGTTTTGAGCGCCGATGCGTGTTGCCAGTTCGATTCCCGCCTCCATCGCCGCCAGGTTGTAGAAGTTGGCCGTTTCCGCCGCATCCCAGCGGCGCGCCGCCTGCGCCGGCCTGGGTGGCGCGGTTGCCAGCGCGGCAAAATTGTTCACGCCTTCGGCCGCCATCCAGTAAAAAGGCCCAGGCCGCATTTTGGAAATGTGTTCGCTTTTTGCCCAGAAGAATCCGGTGCCGAACGGTCCCAGCAGCCATTTGTATCCTGCGCAAATCATGAAATCCACGCCCAATTGATGCACATCCATGGGCACCGCGCCGCAGCATTGGCTCACGTCGAGCAGCAACAGTGTGCCCTGCATGCGGCAAGCTGCGGCAAGTCTTGCAGCGTCGATCATCACTCCGTTGTCAAAGCGCACCAGGCTGACGGAAACCAGCCGCGTTCTGGGCGTCAGCGCGGCGATGAAATCACCGGCAGCATGAAATTTTTCGCTTGGCGCAATCTCCTTTACCTGGATCCCTTCGCGCTCTTCCATTGGTTTCCATGTCGCGTATTCCAGCGGAAATTCTCCGCTGGCCGTGAGCACTTCGTCGCCCGGCTTCCACGCCAATCCGTGTGCGACGGCCAGCATGCCGCTGCTGGCGCCGGAAGTCAGCGCAATTTCTTCCGGCTTGCCACCGATCAGCTCTGCGATCATCGCGCGCACTCGATTCGGCGCGTCGAAGAACGCCGAATCGGGAACCCGGTGCGGAAATTTTTTCCACTCGACGGCGGCCTGCAAAGCCTTGATCCCCACTTTCGGTACCGGGCTCTGTCCTGCCAGATTCAAATACGTCGCGCCCTCAAATTCATGCCATTCCTGCCGCCAATCAATGGCGCCCGTGCCCGTTGTTGGAGAAGTGGTTGCACTTGCCATGGGTCATGCTCCTTCCGCCCTAACCATGATTCTATCTTTCCCACCCTCGGCAGCGCCCGCAAGTGCCAAATTGGGAAAGGCGAGCCGGGGACGATGGGCAATGAAACGCTCCCGTAAAACTTCAGGATTTGGATGAGCGAGGGGCCACTGAGGGGGCACTTTGTGGTAAGAGACTGCTTTTGCGCGCACCGCCGGGCATGAAAATGAGATACGCGTCAGTCCTGAAACTCGCTCGGCAGACTTCGCTTGGAATAAGGCCGTCGGGTTTCCCGGCAACGTGCCAGCGGAAAACAACAGCAGTCACTAAAAATGAACGCGGAGTTCGCGGAAGGCGGGCAGGATGACTAGCTTGCCGGAGCCCGCCATGATCGGTTCGTGTTCCAGTTGCCAGGTATGTTGGTGCGGAATGTAAACGGCGTTCAAGCCAACCTTCATTGCAGGATTGATGTCGCTGCGTGGACTGTTGCCGATCATCCAGCCTTGCGTTTTTACGATTTTGTGTTTGTTGACCAGGCCGGTGTAGGTGACAGTGTCTTTTTCTGGCACGATTTCGATGGCCTCGAAAAATCCTTGCAGGCCGGAACGCTGCACTTTCGCGGACTGCTCGGCGGGTTCGCCCTTGGTGAACAGAATCAAGCGGTGGCGTTCGGTGAGATAGGCGAGCGTTTCGGGGACGCCATCGAGAATCTTTGGCGGCGTGCTTTCCAGTTCCACGACGCGCATATGAATTTGCGCGAGGGTTTCGCGAGCGGCCTGGTGCTCGGCCAGCTTGAGATAGGTTTCTTCGAGCGAGCGGCCGAAACTGCGAACTCCGTAGCCGTACTGCCGAATGTTTTTGCGCTCGGTTTCGTTGAGGATGTGGCGGATGTAAGCGCGTGCGTAGCCGCAGGGCTCGACCAGGGTAATGAAGTCTTCGATCAATTTCTCGAAGAAGACGTTGTTCTCCCAGAGCGTGTCATCAGCGTCGATCATCAGGGTGTGGCGTCGCATGTGGCTGGTCTATCCGATCAATCGATTTGCGAAGTTTAACGACGAAAAATTAGTGTAGCAGGCGAAGCGCGTCTTCGGCGATTTCCGCGGCTGCGTTGGGCCGCGCCATTCTTGCAGCGGCGCTGCGCATCTCTTCCAGACGCTTGGGATCGTCAAGCAGCTTGGCGATCTTCCAGGCCGCCGCGGGAAGATTGTTGCAGCGAATCGCCGCACCCGCTTCCAGCAGGTGATCAGCGTTGCGGAATTCCTGTCCGGGGATCGGTCCGATTAGCGTCATGGGCAAATGGCGAGCTAGCGCTTCGGAACTGGTCAGGCCACCGGCTTTTCCGACCAGGAGATCCGCCGCAGCCATGAATTGATCCATTTGCGTTGTGAAGCCGACCGGGACCAGGCGGGGAGCGAAGCTGGGCAGCGAGCCTGCAGAACGCGCAATTTCGTCAAGGCGTTTTTTCAGTTTTTCGGATTTGCCGGCGATGGCCACCAGTTGCCAAGGTTTCTGCAACGCAAGCAGATCGCGAACCAGCTGTTCGAGTGGACCGACACCGTAGCCGCCCGCAGCGAGGAGCAGGACGGGGGCCGCGGAATCTAGCTTCAGCGTCGATCGCGCCGCGGCGCGATCCAGAGGAACAGAAAAAAGAGGATCGACGGGAATGCCGGTGACGCGAAGGATTTCGCGGGGCACTCCAATGCCCGCCAGATATTCGGCAGCTTCGGGAACGGCAACGTAGTAGCGGCCAACGGTGCGGCACAGCCACATGGCGTGCACATCGTAGTCGGTGACCACGATGGCATTTCTTGCGTTGAGCTTTTTCTTGGCGATGAGCCAGGCGATGATTTCTGCCGGAAGAAAGTGAGTGGCGACGCAAAGATCGGGCTGCACTTGTTTCAGCAGGCGGATCATCGGCTGGGAATTCAAGCGATCTAAGGCCAGGCGGCGGCGCGGATGCTGCCAGGGCTGATCGGTGCGTTCGTAGAGCACGCCCATTAACTCCGGCGCGCGCTGGACCATCGAGATGTAAGTCTTATCGTAGGCACGCTGGAAGAATTTGCTGACGTAATTGATGGCATCGATGTGTTGCACGGAGCAATCGCCGCGTGCGGCGAACGCTTTTTCAAGAGCTTGGGCGGCTCGGACGTGGCCAGCTCCGGAAGATGCGGAGAGAAGAAGGACGCGTGGTTTTCGAATCATGTGTGGCCATTACGACGTGCGGTAGGGTCGGTATGGGAGGCCTTTTTGTTGCCTTTCAAGCGCCAAGTTTCCCCTGCTGTTGACACCTCACAAGGCAGTTTCCGCGCGCCGCCTGCCTGTTCAGGCAGGCTCGGAATGACGGAGACACGGTTAATGGAGGCGGGCAGGACTGGACTCACGCGGGTTTCCTGCTGCCAGATGCGAGTTTTTCCAGAATGCCTCGAGCGATTTTTTGCGCTTCGCCGAAATGGGAAAGGTAATCCTGAAAGTCATGATTGATGGACTTGGCGTCCTCTACGCCCAGTTGATGGCGCAGAATCATGTCACGCAGTTTCACGGGATGAGGAAGCAGCGCGTCTTCCTGAAGTTCCTCAAGAGCGGTCGCAGCGTCATAGTGATACATCGCAGCCTCCAACTCGATTCTGACACGGAAAGATTGTACTCGCTCGGGACCGAGGGCGAAATGCGAAGACCGCTTCCAGGTCGGATGGATCAGGCAGCGGCGTGCAGGAATTCGTAGCGATCGATTTTCGCGGCAACGCCAGTGCGGCCGTTGTGGCTAGCTTCGATGCGCACCACCTGACCATGGCAGCGGATATTGACGTCGCTCGAGCGAGTCACCTGCTGGGGAAGCGTGATTACGAAATCGATGGCGCTGCCAACTTTGAAACTGGCCTCCGCGAGAAAATACAGGCCGCGGTAGCTGACGTCGCGGGTTTGCGCGGGCAGTTCGTCCGACTGCGAATCGCGCGGCAACAAACGCATGGGCAGAGTCATGTTAAAACGGCGAGCTTCGCGGCGGTCGGCTCCGTCGGGCATAGCACTCCAGGCGATTGGAAACTGCCAAACCGTATCACTCGCGCGGGTGAGACTGCAACGCTAAAGTCGAAGAATTTAGCTCTAGTACTGTGGTCATAGGTCGTTAGCGGACGCGCACAAGTGTTTTTTTCGGGTCTAGTACGAGGGCTTGCTTGCTTTATCAAGGAGGGAATATACTCCGCACAGACCCCGGCCACGTCGCGTTGATACGCGCGCCTGCGATGCAGCGCCGCTCCCATCCCCGAGTAAGACTTCGGCTGCCAGCCAGACTCCGGTGGTCCGCACCACTCGGTCAATGTATCGACCAATGTGAAACCTTAAACGTATCGCGGGGAGGGCTGCTGCTGGCCTGCAGCGGACCACATGGAGCGGGGCATCCGTTATGGGTCACCTTTCCGTTTGATGCAGAGGCATCTGGAGCGCAACCGGAGACGCTGGCGCGTGTGGTGCGCTGCGAGCGATCCGGCGACAATCAGCGGGGATGGAATGTCGCGATGCAATTTGAAGCCGCAGCGCGCGGCCGCCCGGCGCATCGCAATGGAAACGTTGGCAAGAACAAGAATCAGAATGGAAACGGCACATCTATTGCTCTGCCCATACGCGTCCGTCCGGAACATATGCCCTGGTACGAAGAAGCTATGACGCTGGAAGTTGCGCGTGACAAACTGAAATTCGTTACCAACCGCGAATACACTTTCGGACAACGCCTGCGCGTATCGTTCGCTTCGGGAAGCGAAACTCCGTGGGGCAGTGACGGCGAATGGGAAACGCAGGTGACCGGCATAGAAATGGAAGCGGGACGCGAGTCAGTGTGTATTACGTTACGGAAGAAATCGCCATGAAGCATGCGGGAAGTACTCGTCGCTCGATTCGCCTAAACGGTCAGTGCCACTGATGAGTTCAACGCACGAATCAACCACTTTTTTCCTATCAGGGCCTGTGGGAAGGCTGGAAGCCATGATGTGGTCGCCGACCGGAGCGACGCCGGCAATCGCTGCGCTGGTGTGCCACCCGCATCCGCTGTTCGGCGGAACCATGCACAACAAAGTAGTGTTTCAGGCGGCGAAAGCGTTGGATGCGCTGGGTGTGGCCGTGCTGCGATTTAATTTTCGGGGGGCGGGATTAAGCGAAGGCGTGCACGATCGTGGTAAAGGCGAGTTGGACGATGTGCGAGCCGCATTGGATTATCTGGCGAAAGAATTTCCGAAAACGCCACAGCTATTAGCGGGTTTCAGCTTTGGTTGCTGGGTGGGGTTGCGAGTCGGCTGCGAAGACGCGCGTGTGGAAAAGCTGATTGGAATTGGCGCGCCAGTGGATAATTCGGATTTTTCCTATTTACAGAAGTGCGCCAAGCCGAAACTTTTCGTTCACGGCGCGAACGACCAGCATGGAGACGTGAACAAAGTCCGGAATATGGTTGCCGCACTTCCAGGCGAGAACCAATTGCTGGTTGTGGACGGCGTCGATCATTTCTTTACCGGAAGAATTGAAGAATTGGGGAAAGCCATCAGCGAGTGGTTGCATCCGGCGGTGCCGCACACGCGTTAGGCACTTCTGCTATGTCAATCGAAGAACGCCCGCGCGGGCGCGAGCCAGACGAATGTAAAGTCTCCAATCCCGCTCTTGGGAAGCGCAACGCCTAAGAAGTCTCTGCCGTATTGGCTGAGCCCCGCGATCATCGGGGCCGCTGCGGTGATGGGGTGCTCCCTTTTGTGGTTTCCTACGCCGTGGATCTTGCCTTGCTGGCGCCGGGGTCCACCGTCCTGAACGATATCGCCCTCGCGACAATTGCCACCGGTGTAGTGCTTTCTATCTGTTCTCCGCCCACACCGAACACATTTTCCTGCGAGCAAAGGAACGCATGAACCTGACGGCCGAGTTGAATCATCATTTGCGGCAAGCGCTGATTGAGTTCCGCTCGGCCGCGGACCTCGAAGACCGTGAACAGCGTTTGCGAATGCTGGATCGACAGCGTGGATCACCTGCTGCTTGAGTAGCTGCCGACTGTAAGGTCCGATTTTGCGCCGCGGTTCAAGGGTGCTCCGAGGCAGTAGATATTCTGGCCACAGGCTGTACGGATTCAGCCGGAAGATTGGCCGCGGGAAAAAAGCCGGGAAAATTGGTCGATGGTCGCTGGGGGTAGGTTGACCAGTTTTGCGTTCGCGCGAACATGCTCTTCGCGGCACATGCCGACCAGCGCGGTGGTAATTCCCGGCGCAGATCGGGCAAATTGCAGCGCACGGGAAGCGTCCGAATCGAGTCCCAAGGCTTCGGCAACAAACTCCGGAAGATTGCTGGCGACTTGTCCTTGCAACAGCGACGCGCTGGCAATGAGGGTGATATTCAATTCCTCGGCGGCTTCCATCACCGTCATGGTTTTTCCCGCGATAGAATGATTACCGAGGGTGAGGGCCTCGGTCATTCCCAGATTGAACGGCAACTGAACGAAACGGAAGTGGTGGCCTTCGCCGGCGATTTCCCGCGCAATATCGACAAACTCCGCCAACTGCATGGCGCCGCGGGCACGGGCGTCCTGGCGAAATCCGTTCCACGTGGCCAGGCCGTAGAACTGGATTTTGCCCGTGGCCACAGCAGATTCAAGATAGTGGAAGGCTTCGCGAATGCGGCCGAGAAACTGAACTTTGGAGATTTCGCCAAGCTGCGTTTCCGGATTATGCAGGTAGAAAACGTCGATGCAATCGACGCCGAAATTGGCCATGCTGCGCGCCAGCTGGTCCTGCAAGAAACGCGGCGCGATGCAGTGACTTCCGGCGGCGATTTCCTTGGCGGAAAAAATGCCGCGCTGAATGTATTCGTGGAAAAAATATTGATTGGGGTCGGCAGGCATTTTGCCATCGGGAGTGAGATAGCCGGCTTTGGTGCAAACAACGAGCTGATCGCGGGAATACCCTCTGGCTTCGAGCTGAACCAGCGCCGCTCCAATGCTGCGTTCGCTGCGCTGGAAGCGGTAATTGATGGCCGCATCCGCCACGTTGATTCCGCTTTCGACCGCCGCCACAGTAGCGGCGGTGTAGGCGGCATCGGTGCGTTCATCCGGCTGTCCGAGATACGTGCCGATGCCGATCGAAGACAAGGCGAGTCCGTGGACTTCGCGAAAATGGCCGTCGGCCGCCCGGCCACGAAAAGATTCTGCGTAACGCTTCGTGCCCTCTAATGTCGCTCGTTCGCTCATGGAGTTTCCCCGCGTTCTCCGCTGGTTGGAGGAACTTTCCTATCTTGCTGGTCTTGCGACGGTAGGAGTAGCCGCGCGCAGGCCCGCATCATTCTGCGGTACGGCCAGGCATTTCCGCGAAAGAAAATCTCGCCTTGGCGAGGGCTGCTATAAAACCAGCGAGCGAGAAGCCAGAGATGTTCGGAGAGATCTGGGCCGCTGGAGCCAGCCGAAGGGCTAGACGCTCCGCTCGGAACGACGGGCGCGGCCGCCGGACTAACGGCCGCAGGCGGATCTGAGATGGTGGCCTCGAGACCTGAGCGGAGAAGCTGTTCGGCGGAGCGTGGGTCGCCGGCCAAGGTAGAGAAGCAGAGCTCGAACGGTTCGACGATTTTTCCGGCGCGCACTTCGTAAACACAAATTGATTGTTCGGCTGCTCCGCGCTGCAGAATGACGGCGTTCAAGTCCTGCAAGCGGCGGGGAAGTTCGGGCTGGCCACGCAGCGCGTCATCAAGTTTATCCAACTTCTTGTGGAGCGACGAAGCCTTTTCATAATCGAGCTCTTCGCTGGCGCGATTGCGTTCAACCTCCAGATTCTCGCGCAGCGAACGGCCGCCGGTTTCCAAAAACGTCACAAGTCGCTGCACCTCAACGTCATATTCCTGTTTTGTGCATCCAGCAAAACAGGGAGCAAGACACATCTTCATCTCGGAATAAATGCAGCCGGGAAAGGAAGGATCGCGGCGAATTTTGATCTGACAGCGGCGCACTTTGAAAAGATCGAGGAATCGCTCTGCGAACGCGACTGCCGCTTTGCGGGAAGGGAACGGGCCGTAATAAACGCCGCCCGAGGGATTGCCGCCGGAGTCGATGGAAATTCTTCGCGTGGGGTAACAGCGAGGATAGGCGTTGCGGAGATTTACCTTCAGCACGGCCGGCGGGCGCATGCGCAGCATGGCGCGGTAACGGGCCGGAAAAAGTTCTTTAGCAGTTTGGTAATAGGCCAGAGTCTGCCCGAAGGCGGATGCGGTGACGCGATAGCGCACCGACTTTGTAAGTTCTCGCAGGTTCAGGCGCTTGCTGGAGGGGTCAGGCGCACCGAGCAGACGTTGCAGGCGGCGCCGCAAATCCCGCGTACGAATGAAGAGCGGCTGAGCGGATGACGCTTTTGGCTCGATCAAACAAACGGCCGGCATTGTGGGAAGCGAGGAGAAGAAGTCGTAGTCACACGAGGGATCGAAAACCAGAGAACTGTCGAGTTCCAGCACTAGAAAAGGATACGACGGAGTCTGACCCGCTCCAAACCGCGACTCGATGTTTTGTTGCTTCGGTTGGAATGGAGATCCTTCTTCCGCTTTTTGGCGCACTCAGGATCACGAATTGCTGGTTTAGTCCTTCGCCAATAGAATTACGAACGCAGCGCCCAGGAAGAGATGACCAGGCGCTGGATTTCGCTGGTACCTTCGTAAATCTCCGTGATGCGGGCGTCGCGGTAGGCGCGTTCAACAGGGTATTCGCGGCTGTAGCCGTTGCCGCCATGGATTTGCATGGCTTTGTGCGCGACACGGGTGGCCATTTCGCTGGCGAAAAGTTTTGCCATGGCGGCGTCCATGCTAAACCGCGCGCCGGTGTCCTGTTTCCAGGCGGCCTTGCGGATCAGCAGGCGAGCAGCGTCAATCTCCGTGGACATGTCGGCCAGCATGAATTGAATTGCCTGAAACTCAGCGATGGGATGACCGAAGGCGAGGCGTTCTTTCGAATATTTCAGGGCGGCCTCCAAGGCACCTTGCGCAATGCCGGCGGCTTGCGCGGCGATGCCGATGCGGCCGCCATCGAGCGTTGAGAGCGCGACTTTGTAGCCTTCGCCTTCACTGCCGATACGATTGGCCAGCGGGATTTCGCAGTCCGTAAAAACCAGTTCGCTGCACGCCGTGGCGCTGATGCCGAGTTTCTTTTCTTCCTTGCCGACTTTGAAACCCGGTGTTCCTTTTTCCACCACCACCGCGGTGATTCCTTTTTCGCCTTTCAGTGGGTCCGTATTTACATAAACGATCGCGGCGTCCGCCGCTCCGCCGTTAGTGATCCAAGCCTTGGTGCCGTTCAGGACATAGCAATCGCCCTTTTTCACGGCTCTGGTTTGTAGCGCCGCGGCGTTGGAGCCGGCTTGCGGCTCGGTCAGCGCGTAACATCCGATTTTTTCCCCGTGAGCAAAAGGCAGCAGGAATTTCTTTTTCTGCTCTTCAGTTCCGCAGCGGTGAATGGGGTCGCAATAGAGCGAATTCTGCACCGAGAGAATGACTCCGGTGGAAGCGCAGCAGCGGGAAATTTCCTCAATCACAATGCTGTAGGAAATGTGATCGAAGCCTGCGCCTCCTTCATTTTCTGGAATTGCGACTCCGGTCAGTCCGAGTTCCGCGGCTTTCGCGAACAGATCGCGCGGGAACTGACCGGTCTCGTCCAGTTCACGAGCCCGTGGTCTTACTTCCGCTAGAGCGAACTCACGGACGGTTTTCTGCAGCAGTTGTTGGTCTTCGGTGAGTTCGAAGTTCACAAGGACTCCCAGCAAATCTCTGCCCTACGTGGGGCAACAGTATTGTAGCGTAGCAATGAGAACAGGTTTAGATTGGCCGCGCGAATCTGCGCCCGCAGCAGGCGGGCCCAACCGGTAAAATCTGGAATTGCGCGACATGAAAGCGAAATTAGGGTTGCGGCGAAGCTATCTTGTTCTTGAGCGATGCGAAGGCCTCTCGGAAACGTTTGTAAGTGGTTGCCAGCGATTCGGGGTGCACTCGGGTCTCGGCGGTAACGCTCATAAAATTGGCGTCGCCAATCCAGCGGGGGAGCGCGTGCAAATGAAGATGTCCGGTGACACCGGCTCCGGCCGCGCGTCCCAGGTTCATGCCGAAGTTCATGCCGTCCGGCTTGTACAAACTGTGCAGGATGGACTCGATGGTCTGGCTGAGCTGCATCATTTCGGCCAGCGTCGCGGCATCGCACAAAGAAAGCTCGGCCACGTGAGCGTAAGGAACAATCATCGAATGTCCCGAGGTGTACGGATAAAGATTCAAGATGACGAAGCAGTGCCCGCCGCGGTGAACAATCAGCGTGACTTCATCGTCATTTCGGGCGAGTACCTCGCAGAAAATGCACTCCGGGTGTTTGCCGGCGATAGCCTGGGCAATGTACTGGTAGCGCCACGGCGTCCACAGATAATCCATCGAATGATTGTCCTCGCGCGCAAAAGCATAAAGCAGTGCAAGGCTGCGCAGCGAAAATAAAATTCAGATGATCAGGAGTGCGAGGAGTTGCTGGAACCCGCGGCGGCTTCGGCAGCGGCGGTCATGGCGGCGGCTTCCTCGCTGTTCACGAAATCTTTCAGTTCCTTACTAGGCTTGAAAAAAGGAATGCGTTTGGCGGGGACTTCCACTTTTTCTCCGGTCTTCGGGTTCCGTCCCACGCGGCCGCGGCGCTGGCGGGTGCGAAAACTTCCAAAGCCCCGGATTTCGATCTTTTCGCCTTTTTGAATGGCTTCGATGATGCTGTCGAAAATGGTTTCGACGATCGTCTCGGACTCCTTGCGGGGAAGCTCAGTGACCTTCAACACTTCTTCAATCAGATCCGCCTTGGTCAACGTCGGTTGCTTGGTCATCGTGGCCACGCCTCACTTGAGTCCTTAGATGATACGCCGCAGACCCTTGACAGGGAAGGGCTTAGGGAAAGTTGCGCCCTATCGGTTGCACACTTCCTATCACTAAACTAGGCCGCAGGTAAAACAAAAATTTAGGGGCCAGAGATTTGAAGACTGGCCCCCGTGAAAATACGCCCGTGAAACAAGAATTTCAGCGCGAAGAGAGTTTCTGCTTCAGCGCGTCGCCGATCGTCGCGGTCGATGAGCTTTTCGTGGAGGAACGATATTGCGCGATCTCCTGACGCTCGACTTGCTTTACGGCGGCCTTGTAGCTGAGCGCGATTTTGCGCGATTCCGGGCTGATTTTGATGATTTTGAAGTCGTATTCCTTGCCCGGCTCGAGCGGGCCGGCGCTCTTCAGTGGACCGGTGGTGGTACGGTTCATGCCGCTGCCATCGTCGCCACGGCGGCGGTCGGTGATTTCGGTGTTGTGGCACAGGCCCTCGATGTTCCCGCCGAGTTCGACGAAAGCGCCGAACATGGCGATGCGCGAGACCTTGCCTTTCACGATTTCGCCCACCCGGTGCTGCTTGAACCAGTCGCCCCAGATGTCGTTCACCTGTTTCATGCCCAGGGAAACGCGGCGGTTGTCTTCGTCGATGCGCAGAACCTTGGCGGTAACCGGTTCGCCCTTCTTGAAGACTTCGTGCGGATTTTTGATGCGCTCGGTCCAGCTGACATCGCTCACATGAACCAGTCCGTCGAAGCCGTCTTCGATTTCGATGAACGCGCCGAACTCCACGATGTTGCGAACTTTCCCGGTCACGATGGTGCCGACGGGATATTTGTCCGCGGTCAGCAGCCAAGGGTCGGGCAGCGCCTGCTTCATACCGAGCGAGACGCGGCGGTCGCTGGGCTTGATGTCCAGCACTACCACGTCCACTTCGTCGCCGACTTTGACGATCTTCGAAGGATTGACGGACTTTTTAGCCCAGCTCATTTCGGTGGCGTGGACCAGCCCCTCGATGCCGGTTTCGAGTTCCACGAAAGCGCCGTAGTCGACAACGCCAACGACTTTGCCCTTGTATTTGCCGCCCGCGGGATATTTTTCCGCAGCGTTCACCCAGGGATCGGGCGAGAGCTGCTTCAGGCCAAGAGAAATACGCTGTTTTTCCTTGTCAAACTTCAGAATGACGACATCGAGTTCCTGGTCTGGCTTGACCACATCGGAAGGATGCTTGATGCGGCCCCAGCTCAGATCGGTGAGGTGGAGCAAGCCGTCGATTCCGCCTACATCCACAAAGGCGCCGTATTCGGTGACGTTTTTGACGACACCATGCGCGGTCTGTCCTTCGGCCAATTTTTCCAGTAACTCGCCGCGCTTGGCGTGCTGTTCTTCCTCCAGGATTGCCCGCCGGCTGACCACCACGTTACCCCGGCGGCGGTTCAGCTTGGTAATACGAACCTGAATCTCCTGGCCAGCCAGCGCATCGAGATTCGGAGTGGGGCGCAGGTCATATTGCGAGCCGGGAAGAAATGCGCGTACACCCACGTCCACCACGACGCCGCCCTTGATGCGGTCAACGACCTTGCCGGTGAGCGTGGTCTTGTTCTTAAACGCTTCATCCAGCTTTTCCCAGGTGCGGCGGCGCAGCACTTTCTGGTACGAGACGATGACGTAGCCGTCCTTTTTCTCGCCGGTGCGCTGCACTTCGATGGTGGCATTGGGATCCGGGCGGGGAATCTCCGTTTCGGAAAATTCCGCCGCGGGAATCAGCCCTTCGGTCTTCTGTCCGATATCCACGACTACGCCGTGTTCGGTGTAGGCAATCACTTTTACTTCCAGAATTTCGTTGTTTGCAGGCGCTTCGTGCTGCTCGTCGTACTGGTCGAGCAGTTTGCTCATCTCCTCGGTGCTGGCGGCTTCCTCAGCAGCGGCGGCCGTTTCGGCGTCGGTCGCCGATTGTGCGTCTTGCGATTCAGCCTTCGCCTGAACTTCATCGGCGGCCGCTGGCGCGACTGCCGAAGCTTCGGCTTGGGCGCCGGAGCTCGGCCCCGCCGCTGCGCGTGTCTCGGACGCCGAATTTGGCTGGCTCGCGTCCTGCGTTGTGGCCTGCGAGTTCTCCTGCGGGGTTTCGTTCTTTATTTCTGATGATTGCGATTCGTGGGCAGGCGCTGCGGCGGCTGCATTCACGGGGTTATCGTGGTCAGAAAACATGGTTGTCGGCCTCCGGGAGGTTTCTCCCAAACTAGAAATTCTGGTTTCGCCGCGCCGGGAAGCAAGTTGGGCACGGTCGAGCCAGGGTGTTCAATCGACTTCCTTGCGGACTCCCTTTTGGGGACAAGGCAAGGCTGCTGGGCACGCGCTAGGCGGGGAAGCGAATGCGGCCACCCCTGACCGGATCGCGAACCAGCTCTAAAGGACAATGGACCACTGGCGTTCATCGCAGAGGACGACCGTTTCGGGGTCACAGTTCAGATAGATGCTGCGGGCGTTGGAAACGCTGCAACCCTGCAAGAATACAGGGCAAAACCGAGGTAGTCAACGAATCCGCGTGATACCCCAGCCCCGGATACTCGGAGGATGAAAAAACATTTGCTGTGGCTCTCGGCCTTCTTAAAAAGACGCCCATGGCCTTGGCCAGCAAAGCGCAAATCCTGCTAAGCCCGGGCGCGGGTGGAGTGGCGAATCTCCCGGCGGAAGTCGGGTGCGAAAACTTCGATGGTGCGGCACATTTCATACAGGCGGGAACGCATGCGCGCGCCGATTCGATCGCCGAGCGAGTCTTCCTTTACGACTTTCACTCGATCGCCATTCGGCAGCCGCGGCGCGGCCTCGGTCAGCGGCGATTCGTCGAAATAATTTGTGGTCAGGATGGTCACGCGGCGCTCGTTATAGCGCGCGTTGAGCACCAACCCGATAATATCCAGCACCCACACTGAAGGTTTGCTGGCGCCAAGGTCATCCAACACCAGGATTTCCGCGTTGCGAATCGGCTCCAAAATCTTCATCTCCGTCGATTCGCTTTGCGGGTTATAGCTGGCCTGAATCTCTTTCAATAACTCGCGGTAATCGCAGAAAATTCCGTGATGCCCGTGCCGTAACAGTTCCTTCAGGGCCGCGACCGCCAGGTGCGTCTTTCCAACGCCCGATGGGCCCATCAACAGCAGACCTTTTTCGCTCGCGCCGGGATATTCGCGCACGAATCCCTGCGTCAGCAGTTTGGCCTGCTTCAGAGATTGCGCATTCTGGGTGCTCCAGACTTTTCCATCCGCCAGATCGGTCACGTAGCTTTCAAAATCGCAGTGCTCGTAGCGTTTGGGAATCCGCGCGCGCCCCATGGTCCGCGTGGCGCGTTCACCGCTGCCGCAGTCGCAAGCGACGGCGAATTTTCCGGGGCCATCCGGGCGGGCGACAAGTTTCCAGCCGGTTCCCTGGCAGAGTTGGCAATTTTCCACTGGCATCGTAGAACGAGCATACGGGCGCGCGCGAGGAACGGCAAGCGGCGCGGCCTGTGAATTTTTGTGAAGAAAAAATTTAAATTGAAGAGACACCGAGGTCACAGAGAAGATCCGAATTAGCGGACGGGACGATTGCGGGTGGGCACGATGGCGTGACGCGAAGGTTTTTCGCTGGAAACAGAATTGGCGACGCGGGAAAGTTCCTGCTGGACGACCGTAGCGAACTCGGTCATCTGTTTTTCCATCTCCACCATTTTTTCCCGCATGTTCAGAATGATTTCAATGCCGGCTAGATTGACGCCCATGTCTCGGGCCAGCGTCAGAATGACTTCGAGACGCTGCAAATCGTCATCGGTGTAAAGCCGCGTGTTGCCTTGCGAGCGCGACGGTTTCAACAAGCCGACGCGCTCATACAAGCGCAGCGTCTGCGGATGCAATTTGTAAAGCTCGGCTACCGAGCTGATCATGTAGCCGGCTTTGGCGCGGGTTTTTCTCCGTGGTGACATGGTGAAGAAATTGGCCAGTAGTCAGTTCTCAGCAATGCGCAAAGCAAATATCGGCGTGGCACCGGAGCATCGTGACGCCAGCCTACTGAAAACTGAAATCTGATTTCTGAAGGCTCCTTTCGACGCCCAAAAAGCGCGCAAGCAGGATCGCCTGCGCAACCTAAACCCCGGCCTTGGCGAACAAATCCTTACGTGGATCCTCCGGTGCAACGGTTTCCAGTTCCTTCATGAGGTTGCGGACACGCTCGTCGGTCGGCTTCGGAACGATCACCTGGATTTCCACGTACTGATCGCCGCGCGCGCCAGTTCTTGCGCTGGGCACGCCCTTTTCGCGCAGCCGCAGCGTACTTCCGCTGTTGGTTCCCGGCGGAATACGTACCAGCGATCGGCCGTCAATGGTCGGCACTTCCACTTTTGCTCCGAGCGTCGCTTCACTGACACTTACCGGAACCTTGGTATAGAGATCGTTGCCGCGCCGTTCGAAAAATGGATGTGGCTTCACTTCGACAAGCAAATAGAGATCGCCGGCGGGAGCGCCCATGGTTCCGGCGTTGCCTTTGCCCGGAACCCGCACACGCCCACCGGAAGCGACACCAGCTGGGATGCGCACGTCGATGGTTTCTGTGCGGCGCACTCGGCCTTCGCCGCCGCAAGTCTTGCAGGCGGTGCGCAGTTTTCCCGTCCCTCCGCAGCGCGTGCAGGGTACGTTGAAGCGCATCCTGCCGGCGGCTTGCTGAATCGTGCCGGAGCCGTGGCAGGTAGGGCAGGTTTGTGGCGAGCCGATGGCGCCGGTACCGTGGCAGGTTT
>Ga0126381_100000969_pt1 | contig 31249 bp, 30 predicted proteins | sample PanSoiMetPlot_28_FD_96465 | JGI IMG/M metagenome (GOLD analysis project Ga0126381, IMG submission 96465) | Tropical forest soil microbial communities from Panama - MetaG Plot_28 | ecosystem: Environmental > Terrestrial > Soil > Tropical forest > Bulk soil | place: Panama | collected 2016-02-17 | reverse complement strand
CTTGGCCGCATCTCGATCAACTGCGTGCCCGCACCGCAGCTCGCGTATGCAAGCTCGAAGCGCGGCTTCCCGTATATCCGGAGTTCATTCCGAATGTTCTTGGCAAAAGTGCCCTTCTTGCCCAGCGCGTCAACGCGTCGGCTGATCCGCAGGGCTACGCGCGGAGAGCCGCATGATCACCGTGCTTACCGGCGGCACGGGCGGCGCCAAGTTCGTCGACGGCTTGCGGCAGGTCGTTCCTCCCGAGGAACTGACTATTATCGTGAATACTGGCGATGACCTGCTTTGGTGGGGACTTTACGTTTCGCCCGACATCGACTCCATCACCTACGTTCTTTCCGGCCTGCTAAGCCGCGAGCGCGGGTGGGGCGTCAAAGGCGACACGTTCTACTGTCTCCAGGCCATGGGACAGCTCGGCCAGCCAATCTGGTTTCATGCCGGCGATCGCGATCTGGCTGTTCACGTGTTGCGATCGAAGCTCCTTGCCGAAGGCAAGACGCTTTCCGAAGTCACCACGGAGATTTGCGACAAGCTGGGCGTGAAAGCGCGCATCGTGCCGATGAGTGACTCGCGCGTGGAAACGCGCGTCGGCACGCCGGTCGGAGAATTGAGCTTCGAAGAGTACTTCGTCCAGCGCTGGTACCAGGACCCGGTAGAGTCGATCCGCTTCGCTGGATCTGCCGATGCCGAACCCGCTCCCGGCGTCATCGACGCAATCCTCGGAGCCGACATCGTGCTTGTGGCCCCCAGTAATCCCGTGACAAGCATCGGACCGATTCTCGCAGTGCCGGGAATCAAGGACGCTCTACAAAAAACCACCGCTCGCGTCGCGGCTGTCAGCCCGATCATCGCAGGTGAAGCCGTTGCAGGTCCGGCTGGTATTCTGATGGCCTCGCAGGGACTCGAGGTCTCCGTGGCCGGCGTCGCTCACGCGTATCACGATTTTCTGGATATGCTGGTGATCGACCTCCGGGATGCGGAATCGGAGGAAAGCTTGCGCCAATGCGGGTTGCGGGTGCATTTGACTAAGACCTTGATGCGAACTCCAGAAGATAAAGCCGAGTTGGCCAGCTCCGTTCTTTCGGCGGTTCGCAGTCAGGCGGCCGCTGCAGGTCAAGAACAATCATGATCCTCATTCCGGTTAAGGACCTCGGTCAAGCCAAACAGCGCCTCTCGTCAATCCTCGACCAGCCCTCGCGAACACAACTTGCTCAGGCCATGCTGCACGACGTCGCGGAAGCCGTGGCCTCGTGGAAGAACCACAACGGCGTTGCGCTCGTGACCTGCGATCGATTCGCTCTCCGCCTCGCCGCGAAATATGGCTTTGAAGTAATTGCTGATCACACCAACTCCGGCGAAACGGATGCCATCGCCATGGCAACTCACGTCTGCGAGACTCGAGGCCTTGATCACACTCTCGTGATCCCCGCAGACATCCCATTGATCCAAGCCTGGGAACTGCAGCGCATTATGGAAGCCGCTCCGGTTGAAGGCTCGGTGATTGCCCCTGCCGGAGATGGACGCGGGACGAACGCGATCTTCCGACGTCCAGCTGGATTGATTCCCCTGCGCTTCGGCAACGACAGCTTCAAGCCGCATCTGGCTGCCGCCAAGGCCACCGGAAAGCCTTGCACAATTCTGTCACTTCCCGGAATCGCGGTCGATGTCGACCATCCCGCCGATCTACGACAGTTGGTATCCCTGCCGGGAGAAACTCGCGCGCAACGCCTCGCTCGACAATGGGACCTTTCCGATCTCCCGTGTGCTGCCAACGAGTAGCCCATGTGCCCCCGAGAGTTGCGTGTCATCGCAGTCCCGGTCGCGGGTGAAGTCAAACCGGGCGACTCTCTGACAGAGACGCTGCTTGATTCTCTCAAGCGCAGCCGGGTGAAATTGCTGGCTGGCGATATCCTCGTTGTAAAGCACAAGATCGTTTCCAAGGCCGAAGGCCAACTCGTTCGGCTGGAGAGCATTGAGCCGGCGCCGGGCTCGCAGGCGTGGGCCAGGGAATTCAAACTCGACGCCCGGGTCTCTGAACTCGCTTTCCGCGAGAGCAAGAGCGTGCTGCGCAAGAAAAACGGTGTGATGATCACCGAAACCCGCCACGGCTTCATCTGTGCCAACAGTGGAGTCGATGTCTCAAACGTCGATGGCGGAAAACACGCCCTGCTTTTGCCCGAAGATTCCGATCGCTCTGCCGCAAAACTGCACCGGGAACTCAAGCGTAGGCTAAAAATTCACATTCCGGTCATCATCACCGATACCTTCGGTCGCCCGTGGCGGGAGGGTCTGACGGAAGTCGCCATTGGCATCGCCGGCATGAAAGCGCTTCATGACGATCGCGGACGTCGCGATCCCTATGGCTACGAACTCCGCGTCAGTCTCGACGCCATCGCCGATGAACTCGCCTGCGCCGCAGGTCTGCTCACGGGCAAGCTAAGCCGCACGCCCTTTGTTATCATTCGAGGATTCCGCTACAAGCACGGTCGTGGAAGCTACCGCGATCTGCTGCGTGCTGCGGAACGCGACCTGTTTCGCTAGGAGGCTGTCTTGATCCGAGCACTCTCGCTATCGGAACTCGAGAACTTTCCTTCCCTCGACTGGACCACGATTTCTCCGCGACTAACGCCCGACGTCCGCACTGCTCTCGAAAGCGTGTTGACAACGTTGGACGGAGCCTCACTGACTCGCGTACAGGCGTCACTCCTCGCCAATTGCCAAGGTGACGATTTGCTCGGTCTTCTCGTTGCAGCGAATGACGTACGCGCCGAACTGGCCGGAAACCTGGTCACCTATGTCGTGAACCGCAACATCAATTTCACGAACATCTGCTTCGTGGGTTGCAAGTTTTGTGCGTTCAGTCGCGGGCCTCGCGAGCACGACACGTACTTCCTGAGCCTCGATCAGATCGCTCAGAAAGCGCGCGAAGCATGGCAACTCGGCGCCAGAGAAGTCTGCATTCAGGGAGGTCTGCCGCACGACTTACCGGCGTTTTATTACCGCGACATCCTTCGCGCGGTGAAGTGCGCCGTTCCAGGGATGCACTGCCACGCGTTCTCGCCCATGGAGATTGTCTATGGCGTCGAGCTCACCGGCATGCCTCTGGCGGATTACCTCCAGATGCTCCGCGACAACGGACTCGACACTCTACCCGGAACAGCCGCCGAGATTCTCAACGATCAGGTGCGCAGCATCCTCTCGCGCAACAAACTTTCGACCGATCAATGGCGCGAGGTCATTACAAGCGCGCATCGCCTTGGCATTCGCAGCACGTCTACCCTCATGTACGGACACGTCGAGACACCGGAGCACTGGGTCGATCAAATCCTGATGTTCCGCGACATCCAAAGCGAGGCAGACGGTTTTACAGAATTCGTGCCTCTTGGCTTCGTGCATCAGAACACCTTGCTCTTCCAGCAAGGTCTCGCGAGGTCTGGGCCCACGCTCGCGGAGCATCTTAAAATCCACGCTCTCGCCCGTGTCCTGCTAGCCGGATCCATCAACAACATCCAGGTCTCGTGGGTGAAGTTGAATCGAAAGCTATCGCAGCTTTGCCTGCATGCGGGCGCAAACGACTACGGCGGAACCTTGATGGAGGAGAACATCTCCCGCGAAGCCGGAGCGACTGCGGGACAGTACACCAGCCCCGAAGACTTCCAATCGCTGATTCTGGAAATCGGGCGCATCCCGGCTGAGCGCAACACCACATATTCGCGAATCAAGATCAAAGCGCCGTTCGAGAATTTCTCCACTGAGCAGGTTCTTGCGGAGTTCGCGTGAGCGGACCAATCGCGATTCTTGGCGGAACCGGACCCGCAGGCCTCGGCCTTGCACTGCGCCTGGCACGTGCCGGCGAATCGGTGATCATCGGGTCTCGCAGCGCCGAGCGAGCACAAGAAGCGGCCAACCAGATTAAGCAAAAAATCGCGAGCCAAATCCAGGTTTCCGGTGCCGAAAACGCAGCCGCTTGCGCAGCCTCCGACCTGCTGATCCTTACCGTTCCATTTGAAGGCCAGGCCGCGCTGCTCAAGCAACTCAGACCCTCGATCAAGGCGGGCAGCATTCTCGTCGACGCAACGGTGCCCTTGGCGTCGAGCGTTGGCGGCCGTGCCAGCCGCATGCTCGGCGTTTGGCAGGGATCGGCCGCGCAACAAACCGCTGAGATCTTATCCAAGGACGTGAAAGTCGTCGCGGCCTTTCAGAACGTTTCTGCCGATATGATGAACGGCAACGATCCGCTCGAATGCGACATCATCGTCTGTAGTGATTTTCCTGAGGCGACCAAAGCCGCGTCGGACCTCGTCGTGAAAATTCCCGGCCTGCGCGCGATCGATGGCGGCAAGCTCGAAAACGCGCGCATCGTCGAACAGATTACGGCCTTGCTGATCGGGCTGAACATTCGCCACAAGGGTCATGGCGGAATACGCATCACCGGCCTGCCACCCGTTGCATACAGGTCGTCATAGGTCGATCAGTTTTTTCGCAATTCACTGAGCCGTCCGCGTGCTGTTGTCCATCTAACCTCCGTTCGCCCGCTTATGAGCGCAGACCTTTCCAACAACGGCCTGGCGATTGAGTTCCGCAACGTGTCGTACCGCTTCGGCACTGGCGCCGAACTCATTTCTGACCTCAACCTGCAAGTGCGCCGAACGGAAACGCTCGTATTGCTGGGCCGTAGCGGCTCCGGAAAAACGACGACCCTGAAACTGATCAACGCACTGGCATCGCCCACCAGTGGCGAAATCCTGGTGGAAGGCCGACCGACGACTCAGTGGGATCCCATTCGCCTCCGCCGTGGCATCGGCTACGTGATCCAGGATGCTGGACTGTTCCCCCACTTCACGGTCGAGCGGAACATCGCGCTTGTTCCGAAGATCGAGAACTGGCCGCCCGACCGCATTCACAAGCGCGTCATGGAACTCTTGCAACTCGTAGGTCTCGACGCAAATCTCGCGTCCCGGTACCCACGCGAACTCTCCGGAGGACAGCGCCAGCGCGTTGGTGTCGCGCGCGCCCTCGCCGCCGATCCGCCAATTCTCTTGATGGACGAACCTTTCGGCGCACTCGATCCGATCACCCGTGCGGAACTTCAGCGCGAATTTCTCTCCCTCCAAAAGCGTCTCGAAAAAACCGTGGTGTTTGTCACCCACGATCTGCGCGAAGCGTTACTTCTCGGCACCCGTATCGCACTGATGGAAGCTGGAAAACTCGTCGTAGCGCTTTCTCCCGAAGAGTTCGTCAAGTCCTCCGACTCCATGGTGAAGAAGTATCTCGACGCTTTTGGCTCGCTCCCTGCAAATAACGGAACTCGAGGTCTAGCATGAATATGTTTCAATTCATCGCGCAAAACCGCACCGAAGTTCTCGAACTCACGCTTGAGCATCTCTGGATGGTCGGAATATCCACACTGCTAGCGGTTATGGTGGGCATCCCCCTCGGAATCCTGATCACCCGCTGGCCCGCGCTCGACAAACCAGTCCTCGGCGCCGCCAACATTATTCAGACCGTGCCGAGCCTCGCTTTGTTTGGATTTCTTCTCCCCGTTCCGTGGATCGGTGCGCGCGCCGAGAGACTTGCCATTCTTGCCCTCACGCTCTACGCGCTACTCCCGCTGATCCGCAACACCTATGCGGGCATCAAAGGCGTGGATAGCTCGGTGATTGAAGCCGGGCGCGGCATGGGCATGACGGATCGCCAACTGCTCTTTCAGGTACAACTACCCCTCGCACTCGGCGTCATCATCGCTGGTGTACGCGTCGCAACAGTAATCTCGGTCGGGCTTGCGACGATCGCCGCGGCCATCGGTGCCGGCGGACTGGGCGAATACATCTTCCGCGGCTTAGCGATGGTCAACAACCAACTGATTCTTGCCGGCGCCGTCCCGGCCGCCGCCCTCGCGTTGCTCGCTGATGTGAGCCTTGGCTGGCTCGAAAACCGTCTCGCTTCCAACGTCGTCGTGCCCCAGCAATAAAGGACTGATGAATCTCGGCCGAATGCTCAAACCCATTTTTGCTGTGCTGATATCGACGCTTTTAATCGCCGGTTGCACGCCTTCGCATCAGAATCGGATCGTCATCGGATCAAAGAATTTCACCGAGCAGGCTGTTCTCGGCGAGCTTTTCGCGCAGCAACTCGAGGCGCACACCCAGTTGCGCGTCGAACGCCGTTTTTATCTGGCGGGTTCATTCATTTGCCATCAGGCCATTCTCTCTGGACGCATTGATGTCTACCCCGAATACACGGGCACAGCTCTCACCGCGATCCTGAAGGAAAAACCGCAAGGTTCATCCCAAGATGTCTTTCGTCGTGTCCAATCCGAATATCAGCGCCGGTTCAATCTCGTGATCGGCGAGCCCTTGGGATTCGACGACACCTTCGCCATCGAGATTCGCGGCGAAGACGCCCGCCGACTGAACATCAAAACGCTCTCCGAAGCCGCGAAATACACGCCCCAATGGAAGCCCGGGTTCGGCTACGAGTTCATGGAACGGCCCGATGGATTCAAAGGATTGGCTGCCGCGTACAACCTGCGCTTCGCAGAGCAGCCGCGCATTATGGATCTCGGCATCCTCACGCGTGCGCTGAAAGAGAAGCAGGTCGACCTGATTGCGGGCAACACCACTGACGGGCTCATTCCCGCTCTCGATCTGTTCGTGCTCGAAGATGATCGCCACTACTTTCCTCCGTATGAAGCGGTACCCGTCGTTCGTCAGCAAACCTTGCAGCAGCATCCGGAAGTCGGGCAGGCGCTCAGCGATCTTGCAGGAAAAATTACCGATCAGGACATGCAGCAGTTGAATTACGCGGTCGACGGCCAGCATCGCGACAGCAAGCAAGTAGTTCGCGAGTTCCTTCAGCGTAAGGGTCTTCCGGTAGTCACTCCCCAGGTCAGATCAGGCGCTCTTCACTGATGATTGACCGACTACAATGTCCCCTTCATGTCGAATCGCGACATCGACGCAGCGTGGAAGTATCACAACGGCACAAAGCATTCCTACTTAAGCGTGCGCGCCAACCCGCACTCGCTCGATTGGGAGAACAAGCCTCTCCTCTTCAAGATCTATCCGACGCTCGAGATCACCCGCCTCCCGAAAGACTTTCGGCAGTCCGGCGTATCGGCATTGTCAACCATCGCCAGTCGCGGCATTCGCGCCAAAAAAGAAAAAATCCCCACGTTCGAAGATCTCGCACAATTGCTGTTCTTCAGTGCAGGCGTCACGAAGAGCAAAAAAATTCAGGGCGGCGAGACGTTCTTCCGCGCGGCCGCCTGCACGGGCGCACTCTACGAAATCGAGTTGTACATCGTGTGCCGAGATTTACCGGGAGTATCAGCCGGGATCTATCATTTCGGCGCCGCCGAATTCGGCTTACGCCAACTGCGCACCGGGGATTTCCGTCAGCATCTTGTTGAGGCAACCGCCAAAGAGCCATCGGTGGCGCGCGCTCCAGTCATCATCGTTTGCACTGGGACTTACTGGCGGAATGCATGGAAGTATCGTTCACGCACCTATCGCCACTTTGGCTGGGACAACGGCACGATCCTGGCCAACGCGCTTGCGGTCAGCACGGCTCTAGGCCTCCCGTCCAAAGTAATCCTGGGATTTGCCGACGACAAAGCAAACACTCTCCTCGGTGTGAATCAGCAGAAAGAAGTTGCATTTTCATTGCTCACCCTTGGACATACGTTCCCCAAGCCGCCCTCGCCGCCCCCTGTCGACGCATTGGATCTTCCGCTCGTTCCATATTCGAAAGAGGAATCGGAATATCCCGCGATGCGCCAGATACACACTGCATCGACGCTCACGTCACCAGAGGAAGTTAAAGCTTGGCGCTCAATCAAATTCCCACATGCCACTTCGCCTCCCAGCGGAAAACTCATCGATCTCAAGCCCATTAGCGATTCCGACGCGCCCCGCGATACGATCGAGCAGGTCATTCAACGCCGGGGTTCCACCAGAAAATTTGCTCGCGAGGCAATCTCGTTCGGGCAACTGTCCACTGCACTCGATCGTGCGACACGCGGTGTTCGCGCGGACTTCGATGAGCCATTTGGAAAAATCCTCAACGATATCTATCTGATCGTGCACCAAGTTGAGGGTCTTGCCCCCGGCGCGTATTTCTTTCGTCGCGACAAACAACAATTAGAACTACTGAAAGAAGGCGATTTCCGCAAACAGGCGGGATATCTCGGATTGGAACAAGAACTGCCCGCTGACGCGAGCGTCGATGTTTTCTTGCTCGCGGATCTGAACAAAATTCTTGCGAGCTATGGAAATCGCGGTTATCGCGCGGTTCAACTTGAAGCGGGTATTCTCGGCGGGAATCTATATCTGGCCGCTTACGCGCAGAAATTTGGAGCCACCGGACTCACGTTCTACGACGACGATGTAGTCAAGTTCTTCGCCCCACACGCGAAAGGAAAGAGTGCAATTTTTCTCGTCGCGCTTGGGCGTTCCACCTAAACGCGAGATGCAGCGCACTACACTTTCGATGCAATAATTCGTGTTTCGCATTGCTCGGCAACCAGTTGCCGTCGAAATTGACACTTTCAATTTCCGAATTTGGTATGTCAACTTATGTGGATGTGAAGATCGTGTCGCGATCTATTTACGAAAGTTGACACAACATTCGGTAAGTTATTCCCTCTCTGGAACAAGCCAAATCACATTCGTATGGCACGCTACATGCGATACAGATGGGCGACACAATGTCCCTGTCATCTTATGTTGGTTGCGTTTCGAAGTGGCGTCGAGTATTCGACACTCATGTGATCCACGTATGTTCACGACTTGAACGTGCGTTTGTCTCGTCGTTTCTTATCGCAGTCTGTTTTTCTCTTTGTTACGCCACCGCCTCCAACGCCCCATATCGCATGGGGAGTTCTGACCGCTCCAAACTCCATCACACGGCTTTGCGCAATGCGCTTCTCGACGATTCTTCATCACGGCTTGAAGTTTCTCCGCACTTGGTCGCCCTGCATGCGCACCTCGACTCCGCTATTGTCCTCGGCCATTTCGCATTTATCACACCACAGGAACGCAACCTCAGCGTCGACCTGTTAACGACGTCTTCGCGGCGCGACCGCTCGCCGCCGCAAGTGTAATCAACCGCCATTTCTGCCCCTAACTGTTTTCTGCCTGTTCGCAAGCAGACTTTCTGCTTGTTCTGCTGCAAATCGCCCCGCTCACGGACCGATTTGTTTTCACACGTTGCTAATTCTTACGGAGGTTTATCCATGCAGTCCCGTAGTTGGTTAACACTGTTACTTCTAGCTTTGCTCGTCACTTGGCAAGCCATTCCTGCGGCAGCGCAATCCCTCACATCGGGAGACGCGGCAGGAACGGTGACTGATCCTTCAGGCGCCGTTGTTCCAAATGCCACCGTGACTTTGAAGAGCAATGACACGGGTGCGATCCAAACGCGCACCACCAATGCACAAGGTGCCTATCGCTTCTCCTTGCTTGCTCCCGGAACCTACACCATTTCCGTGACCGCGAGTGGATTCCAGGGCACTCAGAAACAAATCACGATCACGGTTGGCCAGGCGTCCACAGCGAATCTTCAACTCACGCTTGGCTCAGCTAGCCAGACCATCGAGGTTTCCGCCGCGGCTGGCATCGTGCAAACCGAGAACGCCGACGTCTCCACGACGTTCTCTCCCGATCAGGTTGCCCTGGTGCCCAACCCCGGCAACGATCTGAGCTACATCGTGCAGACCGCACCCGGCGCCGTGATGAACACACAAGCCGGATACGGCAACAGCGCGACCTATGGATTGCCTGCCACGTCGAATCTGTTCACCGTGAACGGCATGAACGAGAACGATCCGTTCCTAAATCTCAACAACTCTGGTGCGACCAACCTGCTTCTCGGTCGTAACGACATTCAGGAAGCCACCGTCGTCAACAACGGCTACTCCGGACAATACGGAGGCCTGGCCGGCGCAAACGTGAATTACGTGACGAAGGCAGGAACCAACAAATGGCACGGAAACGCGGAGTACTTCTGGAACGGCCGCGTGATGAACGCCAACAACTATTTCAACGTGAACAGCGGCACGCCGCGGCCATTCGACAACGCCAATCAATGGGCGGCTGCGTTCGGCGGACCGATTCGTAAAGACAAAACGTTCTTCTTCGTTGACTATGAAGGGTTACGCGTTGTTCTTCCGACTGCTACGCCGGTCAACGTTCCAAGCCCGCAGTTCCAGGCGGCAACACTGGCCAACCTCGCAACGACGAGCCCCGGCTCCATTCCGTTCTATCAGCAGATGTTCAGCCTGTGGAACGGCGCAAACGGTGCCGCGAATGCCCAGAACGTTCTGCCGAATGGAGCCGATAGCGGCGGAGCAGCAACCGGTCCTGGTTGCGGATCGTTCAACGGATTGGGCGGCAGTTCCATCCCTTGCGCTCTGCAGTTCCAGTCCACAGCCGGAAACTTCACCCACGAATATCTGATCACCGCTCGCGTGGATCAGAACATCGGTAGCAACGATCGCCTGTTCGGACACTTCCGCACCGATCACGGACTGCAGGCGACCTACACCGACCCCATCAACTCGCTCTTCAATGCGCAAAGCGACCAGCCGCAGTACGAAGGTCAGTTGCAGGAAAGTCACACCTTCGGGACAAACATGGTCAATCAGCTCATCGCGAGCGGTTCGTGGTATAGCGCGATCTTCTCTCCTGCGAATTTCTCGGCGGCACAGCAACTCATGCCATTTCGAGTCAGCCTGACTGGAAACGCGTTCTATTCGCTCGGTCGCGATTTCAACATCTGGCCGCAGGGTCGAAACGTCACCCAGTACGGAATCGTCGACGACCTCTCGTGGCAGAAGGGCCGTCATGCTCTGAAGTTCGGAGTCAACTTCCGCCGCAACGACGTGACCGACTACTCGCCGGGCATCGGCACGATTGGCTATAGCTTCGGCGATAGCCTGCAATCGTTCTTCAATGGCAACGGCGATAACTACGCGCAGAACTTCGTCGTTCGTCCGACGCAGCCGATCGCGCTCTACGGCCTCGGCTTCTATGTTCAGGACGAGATGGCGCTCAAGCCCAACTTCAAACTGACGCTGTCTCTGCGTGGCGATCACAACTCGAACCCGGTGTGCCAGACAAACTGCTTCGCGCGATTCGACAATTCGTTCCTGAGCACGTCGCACGACCCGAACCAGCCCTACAATGCAGCCATTCAAACCGGATTACACTCGGCGCTGGCGAACTACACCAACATCAGCTGGCAACCCCGCATCGGCTTCGCCTGGAGCCCGTTCGGGCCCGGCCGCAATACTGTGATCCGTGGCGGCTTCGGTCTTTTCACCGACGCCTTCCCGGCCACAATTGCCGACAGCCTGCTGAACAACTCTCCATTGAACAATCCGTTCCAGGTGGGAACCGCCCCGCTGGCTCCTGGGGTGGCCAACAACCAGGCCAGCCTGGCGTCGCAAGCGAACGCTTCGTTCGTGTCAGGATTCTCTGCGGGACAAACGCTCGCGGATATCCAGGCCAGCAATCCGTTGTTCGTAGTTCCCTCCTTCTACAGCGCGGCGAATCGCATCATCGCCCCGCAGTACCAGGAGTGGAACCTCGAACTGCAGCAGGCATTTGGTCGTGCCACGACACTCTCGCTGAACTACGTGGGCAACCACGGAGTGCATGAAGCGATCCAGAATGCCGGCCTCAATGCTTTCGGTTTCGGCACGCTGCCGGTCGCTCCGATCGATCAGCGCTTTGGAACCGTCACCGAGGTCGGAACCAACGGAGTCTCGAACTACAACGGACTCAGCGTTTCGCTCCGTCATCAGTTCTCGTCTCTGCAGGTGCAGGCCAACTACACCTGGAGTCACGCGTTGGATGAAATCTCCAATGCTGGATTCCTCCCCTACACCTTCAGCACCAACGAGAGCGTTCTAACTCCGCAGGATCCGTTCAACCTGCGTGCCTATAACTACGGCAACGCCGACTACGACACCCGCCACTACTTCAGCCTGAACTACGTCTGGCAGGTGCCGCATTTCTGGGGTTCAAAGCCTGTCTTCAGCGGATGGCAAGTCTCCGGAACCATCTTCGCGCGTAGCGGTTTGCCGTTTACCGTGATTGATGGAAACGCAACCTCCAACCTGGCAGCCAACAACTACGGTGGCGCTCTGAACGGCGCTGGCTCGTACGTATTTGCCAACTACCTTGGAGGCGCGCCGGCGTCTTGCAGTTCCGATGCCGTCAACACGCCCTGTCTCACCAACGCGATGTTCTCGTCCGCGACTACCGGTTTCGGCGCACAACGCCGCAACCAGTTTTACGGACCGAAGTTCTTCGACACCGATCTCGCTGTGGTGAAGAACTTCAACATTCCGCATTGGGAGGCTGCGAAGTTGGGCCTCGGCGTTCAGTTCTTCAACCTGTTCAACCATCCGAACTTCGATCAACCGATCGGCGACATCGCCAACCCGCAGTTCGGATCGATCGTAACGACCGTGAGCACTCCAACCTCGATTCTCGGATCGTTCCTGGGCGGCGACGCGTCGCCTCGGCTGATCCAACTCAAGGCAAATCTCACGTTCTAGATAAGTTGTTTCTGCGCCTTGGGCGGCCTCGAAAGTTGGGGCCGCCTTTTTTTGTCCTTTCCTCTCCCAGCTCTTCGATTGGATCGGCCGTTGAACATCACGTCTATCCGTGACGTCCATCACACCCCGGTGCGATAAGCCCAAGCCATAATTTTTGGGAAGTTGGAGAGTGCCCAACACTCTCTGACGGGGGGGATTCCCGTGGCCAAAGGACGTGTTTCGATCGTCGTCGAACGCTGTAAGGCGTGCGGCTTTTGCGTGGAGTTCTGTCCGACCAAAGTTCTCGCGCTCTCTTCCGCCTTCAATTCGAAGGGGTACCATCCGCCCCACGTCGTAGCTCCCGAAAAATGCAGCGGCTGCGACCTCTGCGGCATGTATTGCCCCGACTTCGCCATCTACGGGCAGAAAGTCGACCCACCGAAAGGTTCGCAGAAGAACCCACAAGCGGAGGCGAACCATGCGGGCTGATCCGCGCGGCGTTCTCACCGGGACCCACTTCATCGATGGCGACCACGCGTGCTGTGAAGGCGCCCTCGCCGCCGGTGCGCGTTTCGCTGCCGGCTATCCGATCACTCCCTCGACCGAAGTCGTCGAGCGCTTCGCTGCTCGCGTTCCCACCGTCGGCGGCAGTTTCATTCAGATGGAAGACGAACTCGCCGCCTCGATCACTCTCCAAGGTGCAGTGTGGGGCGGAGCCAAGGCATTCACCGTCACCTCCGGGCCCGGCTTCTCCCTGATGATGGAACACATTGGCTACGCCGCCATGACGGAAACGCCGTGTGTCTTCGTCGACGTGCAGCGCGGCGGACCCTCGACCGGGCTGCCAACCCTTCCGGCCCAGGCCGACATGATGCAAGCGCGTTGGGGTTCTCATGGGGACTACGAGATCATCGCCCTTTGCCCGAACTCTCCCCAGGAATGCTTCGACCTCACCATCAAGGCATTCAACTTCGCTGAAGAATTCCGCGTCCCAGTGATGTTCATGATGGACGAAGTCGTCGGCCACATGACCGAGAAGGTCGTCATCCCGTCCGCCGATCAGATTGAAGTCGTGCCCCGCCGCCACTCGCGCAAATCAGTCGACACATACGAACCCTACGCCACCAACGGAGACGGTGTGCCCGAGATGGCGCATGCCGGCGAAGGCTACAAGTTCCACGTGACCGGCTTGACCCACGACGAGCGTGGCTACCCAAACATGACGCCGCAGACACAAGACAAGTTGATCCGTAGGCTTCAAAGCAAGATTCACGACGCCAGCGACCGCATCACACTGCTTGAAGAAGAAGCTCTCGACAACGCCGATGTGATCGTCGTCTCCTACGGAATCACATCGCGCGTGGCGCAACGTGCGATCGAACTCGCACGGCAGCAGGGGCGGCGCGTAGGCAAGTTGCGTCTGATTACCTGCTGGCCGTTCCCGGAAAAACGTATCCGCGAGCTCGCCTCGCGCACTAAGGCATTCGTCGTCCCCGAACTTAACCTTGGCCAGATGGTGCGGGAAGTCGAACGCGCCGTCGGGGGCAAAGCCAAGACGTTCGCCGTTCCTCACGCTGGCGGAAGTGTGCACCGCCCCGAAGACATTCTGAGAGTGATCGTGGAGGCCAGCCGATGAGTCTCATTGATATTGCCAATCCGGTCGAGCCTTTCCTGCGCACCGATCGCATGCCGCACATCTGGTGCCCCGGTTGTGGCATCGGCACGACCGTCAACTGCTTCTCGCGCGCGCTCATCGATTCGAAAGTCGACCTGCAATCGTTGGCGCTGGTCTCCGGCATCGGCTGCACCGGCCGCGTCGCCGGATACGTGAAGCTCGACTCCTTTCACACCACACACGGCCGCGCAATTCCCTTCGCCACGGGACTGAAGCTGGCGAATCCCAAATTGAACGTCGTCGTCTACTCCGGCGACGGCGATCTCTCCGCGATCGGGGGCAACCACCTCATTCACGCCGCACGCCGCAACATCGACCTGAAGGTCATCTGCGTGAACAACCTGATCTACGCGATGACGGGTGGGCAGACCGCTCCCACCACTCCCGGCCGCGCGATCACATCGACCTCGCCCTACGGAACCTTCGAGCCAGCGTTCAATCTGCCGCATCTGGTCGAGGCGGCAGGCGCTGTTTACGTCGCACGCTGGACGACCTTTCACGTGCGGCAACTGGCGCGCTCCATCAGCGAGGCCTTCCAGAAAAAAGGCTTCAGCTTCATTGAAGTCATTAGCCCCTGCCCGACTCTCTACCAGCGTCGCAACCGACTGGGTGATGGCCTCGACACCATGAAGTACTACAAGGAAAAAAGCCGCGTGCAACACGGCGCGCCCACGTCAGAGGTGGGAATCACAATGACAGGCGAAATCATGGTCGGCAAATTCGTCGATCGCGACCGCCCCGACTATCAAAGCCTTTTGCACGGACAAATGGTCGAATCGCTCGGCGAAAAATACGTCGACCCCTCGGACACCGTATGCGGCTGCAGCTAACTGAACTTCGCATCGCCGGATTCGGCGGACAAGGCGTCATCCTCTCCGCCATCATCTTGGGTAAAGCGGCCTCCATTCACCAGGGCGCCTTCGCGACCATGACGCAGAACTTTGGACCCGAGGCCCGCGGCGGCGCCTGCAGCGCGCAGCTTCTGCTCTCCGATCAGCCGATCCTCTACCCGTATGTCACCCAGCCCGACATCATGGTCGTGATGTCGCAGGAAGCGTACACACGGTTCGTTCCGGAGCTAAAAGAGGGCGGAACGCTGATTGTGGAACAAGACCTCGTCCGCGTGATCGATCTGCCGCGCCAGACAAAAGTCTATAGCTGCCCCGCAACGCGCCTGGCCGAAGAACTCGGCAAGAAGATGGTGTTGAACTCGGTGATGGTCGGATTTTTCACGGCGGTTACGAAGCTTCTCGAACCTGACGCCGTCCGCAAAACCGTCGCTGACTCCGTGCCGGCCTCATTTCGAGAACTGAACCTGAAAGCGTTCGAAAAAGGGTTCGCCTACGGACTGGAATCTCTCGCTGACGGCCCGCATTCTCAAGAACTCGAACACGTGAGTCTTTCGGAAGACTGAGAAGTTCCGTACGAATCCTACTGCGAGACCCGGCCTACTCCGCCACCACCGGGGTCGTCATCTCTTCTGACGGCTCGCCACCTGCCACCGCCTGTGCGATGATCAACTGACGTGCTTCGCCGCGGAACACGGGCAGTTTCCTGCCGAAAAGACCTGCTCCGACAATCGCAGCCACACCGCCGATCGCCACTGCCCAGGGCGCTCCTAGTCGATCTGCCATCGCACCACCAAGCAGAGCCCCAAACGGCGCCATCCCCATGAACATCATCGAGTACAACGACATCACGCGCCCACGCAGGATGTCGGGAACCATCGTCTGGATCAACGTGTTCGAACAAGCCATCTGGAGCATGATGCAGAATCCAACCGGAATCAACAGAAAACCCGACAGCCAGAAACTTCTCGACGCCGCGAAAACGACCAGGCTCAGCCCAAAGCCCGCGCAGGTTATCACGATCAGCCGTCCAAGTCCCCGCACACCTGAGCGCAGAGCCAGAGTAAGCGCACCAAGTAACGCGCCGACCCCGGTCGCGCCCATTAGTACGCCCAGTCGTACGGCGCCCGGATCCTTCGCATGCAGAAATGCCGCAACACCGCTCGCTCCACCGTGAAGAACTTTGTCAGCAAATACCGGCATCAGCACCGTGTACGGCATTCCAACCAGACTCACCAATCCGAGTAGCAACAAAAGCATCCGGATCGGCCCCGTCTGGCTCACCCACCGAAACCCCTCGACGATGTCGGCGATTGGGGAATCGGACTTCGGACGCCGGGTGCTTTGAACCGTCATCAGCAGCAGACCAACAATAACCGCGATGTAGCTCACGCCATTCGCGAAAAAGCACCAGCCCTCGCCGATCTTGGCCACTAGGATTCCCGCGATGGCCGGACCAATCACGCGCGCGCCATTAAACATGGATGAATTCAGCGCGATCGCATTCATCAAGTCTTCCTTGCCGACCATGTCGACGAGAAACGACTGTCGTCCCGGAATATCGAATGCGTTCACCACTCCCAGCAGCGCGGCCAATACAAAAATCTCTTTGACCGTAACGACGTTCAACAGAGTCAGCGCCGCCAGAATGAACGCCAGGATCATCGACGCGGCCTGCGTCGCGATCACCACCCGGTGCCGATTCACGCGGTCCGCCACCATTCCGCCGATCGGCGCCACCAGGAATACGGGAATCTGGCTCGCGAAACCGACCTCGCCCAACAATAGCGACGATTTTGTAATCCGATAGACCAGCCATGACTGGGCCACCGTCTGCATCCAAGTGCCAATTAACGAAATCAGTTGTCCGGAAAAGAAGAGCTGAAAATTGCGGTGCTTGAGCGCACGCATGCCCACGGACCACCGCGATTCTTGCAATACGTGAGAAGGAGGACTAGCAGGAGCAGCAGAATTTGAACTTGCAGCCACGATAATACTTCGATGCTACACGGAACTGCTGAGTATCACTATATGCGACCAATCCACAGCGCTTGATCTAGAATACCCAATCATGCACAAACATCTCCTGGTCGCTCTGCTTGCGGCCGTCTGCCTCACCGGCTGCACGAAATCATCGACGTCGTCTGCCGCGTCTCATCCGGATGACGCCGTTCAGCTCAAGCTGAAGGAACTATCCGGCTCCGGCGCGACCGATTGCGGACGCCTCGATGTCAAAGCCGCTGACCAGGCCCTCACTGGCGCCAGTTCCTGCGCCACGAAAGCAGCCCAAGACAAGCATCCTTTTTACGTCGCTTACGACATGCCAGGCATGTCGACCGGAGTAGCAGGAAACTCTCAGGGCAAGCTTTTTGCAGTCGAACTTCAAGGCGGCGGTACTGGCGCTCAACTTCAAAGCGGGCCCTGCCCTGCTGAAATGCGCATCGCGAAGAGTGGACGCGTCACCTGCTTCATCCCCGGTACGATGGGCTTGTCTCCGACGGGGGCTGATCCTCACAGCGGGATCTCTATGAATCCCAACGGCCAGCCTTCATCGGGTGGTATGTTGCCTCAGCCATTTCCGGGGTCAACCGGCGGAAGTAAGACTCAGAAAGCTGCGACCAAGAAGCAATAACCTGAATTATTTTTAAACGCAGCGCCCCTCTGGTTCCCCTGGAGCGCCGACTGCCTGCCCTGAGCGAGCGTAGCAAGCCGAAGGGTCTCGCCGGCTGTCCACGCGGGCATCTTGCCCTCGTTGCCTTGCCCGCGTGCCATGCACATTCCTGCGCGAAACTCCATGCGCCAACTACGAACGTTCGCGGTCAGAAATCGGGTTCACGCCGGAGGCCATCACACCTAAGGTTTCTCGGAGCACTGCCCACTTGCGTACGGTTTTCCTCTCGGGGTGCAATTCCCATATCCCAGTCGCGCAGCGACGGCAGAGATTAGCCCCGCACGTCAGTGCGGGGGGACGCCCGTGCCTGTTCGAACTGAGTCCCGTTAGGGATGACACGTACCTCGCCTATGTCAGGCGCATATTCTTGCGCTTCAAGCTTGCAGCCGATCGGAGCTCGCCACTAACACACAACTGCATCAACTTCTCGATGCGCGTCCACCTCCCGCGACGTCTCCTGCGCATCCACCACAGCAATCGCCGTCACGTTCACAATCTCTTCCACCTGCGCGCCGCGCGACAACAGATGCACCGGCTTGCTCATCCCCATCAGGATTGGTCCAAGCGTTTCGCACCCTCCAACTTTCGCGAGCAACTTGTACGCGATGTTCGCCGAATCCAGATCAGGAAAGATGAGCACATTCGCTCCGCCCTTCAGCGCGCTGAATGGATAGTGCTGCTCCAGAGCGAGCGACACCGCGTCATCGGCCATCAGCTCGCCATCCACCATCAGCGTCGGATCGGCTTGATGGAGCAATGCCACCGCGCGCCGCACCTTCTCACACTGCGGATGCGGAGTGCTGCCAAAGCTCGAAAACGACAGCAAAGCGACCCGTGGCTCGATATCAAACCTCCGTGCCGTCTGTGCTGTGCACAGGGCGATCTCCACTAGATCCTCCGCGGTGGGCTCGATGTTCACACTTGTATCAGCGAGGAAATAAACGTCGCCTTTCTTCGTTATCATCGCGTAGCAGCCGGAGACTTTGTGCAAGCCTTCTCTCACCCGCACAATCTGCAACGCAGGCCGAATCGTATCCGGAAAATGCTGGCTTACCCCCGCGACCAGAGCATCCGCGTCCTCCATATGCAGCATCATTGAGGCAAACACGTTGCGGTTCTCGATCAGCGTGCGCGCTTCCGTTAGTGTCACACCGCGCCGCTGTCTGAGGCGGAACAACTCCTGCACATAGCGATCCCTCATGCCAGACGTCGCCGGATCGACAATCCTCACGCCGCGTAAATCCAACCCAAGTTCCGGAATCTTCTTATGAATCGTTTCCGTATTCCCGAGCAGGATCGGCAGCGCGATGTTTTCTTCCACGAGCGTGTGACATGCGCGCAGGATCTTCTCGTGATCGCCTTCTGGAAAAACAACGGTCTTCGGACTCGCCTGCGCCTTGTGCACCATCATTCGCGCGATCTCGTGGGCCTTGCCCAGCCGCCGTTCCAGCTGCTTTCGGTACAGTTCCAGATCGACTGGCTCCTGCGCCACGCCGCTCTCCATCGCCGCTCTCGCCACGGCGACCGCTTCCCACAACAAAACCCGCGGATCGAACGGCTTCGGAATCAGGTAATCCGGTCCAAACCTCAATCGTTCGACGCCATATGCACGACACACGGAATCCGGAACGTCTTCCTTCGCCAGGTTGGCGAGTGCCCGCGTCGCCGCCAGCTTCATCTCTTCATTGATCGCAGTCGCCCGCACATCCAGCGCACCGCGGAAGATAAACGGAAATCCCAGCACGTTGTTCACCTGGTTCGGATAATCCGATCGCCCCGTCGCCAGGATGACATCCGGTCGGCTGAGTTTCGCCTCTTCGTAGGTGATCTCCGGATCCGGATTCGCCATCGCAAACACGATCGGCCGCGACGCCATTGATCGCAGCATATCTGCATTCAGCGCACCCCTCACCGAGCAGCCGACGAACACATCGGCGCCGCGCATCGCTTCGGTCAACGTGCGCAACCGCGTCTCTTTTGCGAATCTCTCTTTGTATGCATTCATCCCTGCCGTGCGGCCTTTGTAGACGGCGCCTTTGGTATCACACAGCGTAATGTTCTCGCGCCTCACGCCCAAACGAACGTAGTGCTCTGCACACGCAATTCCCGAAGCCCCCGCGCCGTTGAACACCACCTGCACCAGGTGAATGGGTTTCCCGACAATCTCCAGCGCGTTCAGCAGCGCCGCTCCCGAAATGATTGCCGTCCCATGCTGGTCGTCGTGGAAGACGGGAATCTTCATCGTCTTTTTCAAAGTCTCTTCGATGTAGAAGCATTCCGGCGCTTTGATGTCCTCCAGATTGATTCCCCCGAAGGTCGACTCGAGCAGTTGGCACAGCTTGATTATGTCGTCGGGATCATGGCTGTTCACTTCCAGATCGAACACATCGACATCGGCGAACCGTTTGAACAGCACACCCTTGCCTTCCATCACCGGCTTCCCGGCGAGCGCCCCAATGTCTCCCAAGCCCAGAACTGCCGTTCCATTGCTAACCACAGCCACCAGGTTTCCCCGCGCCGTGTACTTGAACGCGTCGTGCGGATTCTTTGCGATCTCCAGGCACGGGTCCGCTACACCGGGGGTGTACGCGAGGCTTAGATCTTTTTGTGTACGGCAAGGCTTGCTGGGTGTGACCTCAATCTTCCCCGGTCGCTCGCCAAGGTGATAGTCGAGGGCCTGCTGCTTAGTTACGGGCATGATGTCTCCGTGAACGACAAGAAACTCTCTCCAATCAATAGCGTGGAGCGTGGTAGGCACCCTCGTGGCGCGCGGACCAACCGGCCCTTCCCGTTGCGCGCGAGGTGGCCTGACCTTTTCTATTGTTTGGCTTTCCGGCAGTACGCGATGTGATTCTGGTCACGTCTGGTCGTGTCACAGGCCCATGGGATGGGCGGGCCACCTCCAACCTTCCCAGAAGCAGCCCGCCCTTTTCCACAGGCCGATTTTGACCCGTCACTAAGTGGTAACTTCCCTGCTACTTCCCTATGGGGTACAGTTTGTTGCAAATCTGGTGATCTCTGGCCAGGGATTTGCCTGCCTTACCGAGGGCTCCCATGACTACCGAACCCATCCGAGTTGAACGTCGCGTCGGCCAACGATTTGATCTCCACATTCCTGTTTCCGTGAAGCTCGCTGGGACGGAGCACGAGGCCTCCGGTTTCACTCAGGACCTCAGCGCGCGCGGCAGCTTTTTCTTTACGGATTACCCCCTTGGCCCAGGGGAAAAAGTTGAGCTCACGCTGAACATGCCGTCGGAAATCACGCTCGGAAAAAGCATGCGCGTGCGTTGCCACGGAGAAGTACTGCGAGTCGTTCAGCCAGCCGTTGGAACAAAGCTGGGCGTGGCTGTTCATTTTGCCGGGTACGAGTATCTCTCAGTGGAGGAAGGCGAGAGCACCGATTCTTACGCGCGGATTTCGGGTTTGCACCCGCAGGCCGGAGAAAAACAACGGTCCGCCGCGGCCCCGTCGCGCAGTCTTCGATAACTTTTTTCCAGCGGTTCAAATCAAACGATTTATCCCGCGACTTCCCGCGTCACAAGCCCACTTTGGGAAAAATTGTGGGCTTTTCAACACCCTAACATTGGCTTAGAATGTCCCGAGTCGGGAAAACCAGTCGCCAGCCATTCCCCGCTTGCCTCTTGTTTTCAGTTCCATGACGCCCGACTTTGTCACACCTTTGCATTGATCCATCAGCGCGATTACGAAAGTCATTTGGCTTCGGAGGACTGTCCCCCATACCATGCAGTCAACGCGAGATATTAACGAGACTCAGCCCATGCATGGCATCGCCGTAGCCCTCTTGACAGAGGACCGCGAGCAGTTGGTAATCCTTCAGAATCGCCTGGAAAGTACGCACGTCGCCCGTACTGTTTTCAGTCACCTCGGGTTTCCCCTCAGTGCCACCGATCCCATCGTCCGCCAGGTGCAGGATTCCCGCGCAGAAGTCGTTCTGATCGACGTCAACGCCGACAATCCGCAGCGCGCCACCCGAGCCATCGAACTGATTCGCGCCACCACTAACGACACCGCCATTTTCGCCATCGGTGACATGCGCAATCCGATGACGATCGTAGGTGCCATGCGTGCCGGAGCCGGCGAGTTCGTCGACCGGATGTCGGGAGCCGATGGCCTCATCGAGGCATTCACACGCTATTCTGCCTCGCGCAGCAAGACCCGCAGCAGCGGCAAAGCGCGCGTCTTTACGATCATCAATGCCAAGGGCGGAAGCGGTGCCACCACGCTCGCCGTCAATGCCGCCGTCTCTTTGCAGCAGTCGCACGGACACGCGATTCTGGTCGACTTCTCGCCCATTGGACACGCCGCGCTTCACTTGAACGCGCGCCCTAGCTTCAGCGTCCTCGATGCGCTCCAGAATCTCCATCGCATGGATACTTCCCTGCTGGAAGGTCTGATGACGCAGACCAAGGACGGCCTGCATCTGCTGGCCGCACCACAGCAGCCCTACGTCGCGGCGCCTGCACCCGCCGAACTGGCCCGTCTCTTCGATCTTCTCGTCAGTCACTACCGTTACGTGGTCGTCGACTGCTCCGGCCGTATGGATCAGACCACGCGTATGCTCTCCGATCTGTCCAATGCCGTGCTGATGGTCGCGCAAACCGACGTCGTCTCGCTCTGGAGCGCCGGGCGAATCCGTTTGTTCCTCGAAGAAGGCAACACGCGCAACCGGCTTCGTATCGTGATGAATCGATATAAGAAGATTCCGGGTTTCACCGAGGAAGAAATCGAAAAAGTTACGAACTGCAAGATTCTCTGGAAGATTCCAAACAACTATCAGTTGATCGCGCCCGCGATCGACAAAGGCGCGCCCGTCGCCATCAACGACAATCAGGAAGTCAGTCGCGCATTCCGTTCTCTGGCTGATCTCCTAGCGGAAGCTCCCACCGCCGCCGAGGAAGGCCTCGACCTCGTGTTCCAACACGACAAAGACGCCAAGAAGAAAACGGCCAACCGCCTCTTGATTAACCCCCTTCGCGCTGGTCAGTAACTCACCGCCAGCAAATTCACTATTTCAGCAGCCAGCAATGCGCATCGCCACCGAAACTCTCCTTAGAACCTTGTCATCCTGAGCGAAGTGAGGCGTGAGCCGAACACAGAGAAGGACCAACGCAACTCGCACCCAACCGTGCCCCCCGCTCTGTCATCCTGAGCGAAGAGCTGCGCTAGCCGAACGAAGTCGAAGGACCCCATGTCCGACAAATGCATCTATTGGCCCCGCGAGGCATTTTCATCAACGAATTCGTCCCTCCGTGCCTCGCCCTTTTGCAAACGCTTTTTCTCGCGTTCTTTCCAATAAAAGCCTCGATTGATCTCTTTACAAATCTTTAATCCATTTGTACATGTCCGGGACATCTCTTCCCCTGCGAACTCCATCCCACCCTTTACAGCGCGACCCACTTCAGTTCTTTGTAACCAAACGACGAGCGCCTTCGCCCGTCGAGAGGAATTTGGAGCATTCCCATGGCGTACGCATCATCAAAACCGCACGCTCGCCTGTTCTGGTTCCGGCTGGTACTGGCGGTCGGAATCATCCTATTGGTCGCCGCGGCTGTGCGCGCACAGCAATCCGAAGACGCGAAACCCTCCTCGTCATCTGACTCGCAAGCCGCGCTCGCTGGTTCCTGGAAACTCAATCATGACGAAAGCGACGACCCGCGCGACAAGCTGCGCTCCGCCATCCAGGATCGCGAACAGAACGGCTACCCTGGTGGCAGCCCCGGACGCCGCGGCGGCATGGGCGGCGGCGGCCTCGGCATTCCCGGCACCGGACCCATGGGTGGTCCTCCAATGGGCGGCCCTATGGGCTACCCGCGTCAAGGGCAAAGCTCTGGCTCCGACGATCAAAAAGCCAAGCTCCTACAGGTCGTCGAGCCACCGAGCCAACTCAGCATCGCGCAAAAAGGCCCTGAGATCGACATGACCGACAACGAGAGCCACACGCGCTCTCTCTTCACCGACGGGCGTAAGCTCGACAAGCCAAAGAAAGATGCAATCCAGACTCAGGTAAAAGCTCACTGGCAGGGACAAACACTGGTCACGGAAGAAAAAGGCCCGAACGGCGAGAAACTCTCGCACACCTATGAACTCTCCCCGGAAGGCAAGTTCATCGACACGCTGACGCTCGAAAGCAAGAAACTCAACACACCGATCATCGTCCGCTCCGTGTACGACAAGACGTAGTCGCTATAGACGGTCGCAAGATGCGCGAGCGACGCAAGTGTCCTCTGAGGATTCGAGAAGATGTTGTAGCCGACAAGTCTTGTCATCCTGAGCGAAGTGAGGCGCCAGCCGAACGAGTCGAAAGACCCTCATGTCCTCGAAAGTTGCGTCGCAGCCCGGAAAGGGATTTCCACCAAAAATCCGCCGGTTCCTACAGTCCCGGCTCCCTCAACAGCTGCTGCACGCCGTTGATCCCCGAGTACTCGCGCAGCGTCACTCTACGTCCTTCACCGACAACGACGCCGTCGCCGACTCGTTCACCATCCGGATCCCCAGGTTCTTGAACGGCTGCTCCTTGTCGAAAGGCATCGGCTTCTTGTCCGTCACCTTGTCCGGATCCGGCAAGGCGAAGATCAGCGACCGCGCCGCATAGGGATGCGCATGCCCCTCCTCATGCTCGTGGTCGCGGTAGATATGCCCATACAGCACCGTCACATTTTCGTAAGGCGCCAGGACATTCATCACGTCGTCGCCGTCGCTCGTAAACCATTCCCACTCCGGCTTCAGATCGAACAACGGACGATGCGTGAACAGGACGATCGGTGGCGTCTTCGGGAAGCGCGCCAGATCGTTCTTCAGCCAGGCCAACTGCTCCGGCCCGACCTCCGGCTTTGCGCGCGACACGTTATCCAGCGCCACGAAATGCACGCCACGGTGATCAAACGAGTAGTACGTCTCTTTCAAGAACTCGCGGTAAAGCTGGCGGCCGTCCAACCCCGCATCGTGCTCCCGGCACATGCGCATCACTCAGTTGCACGAATGAAAACGGCGTCATCTGTTCGCCGTTTTGTTTCCCGAGCTAGCGAATCATCTCGCCAGCCTCCCCTGTCGCGACCGTTGGCAATGCCGAATACAGCACCCCGATTCCCAACGTTGATCCGGTGATCTTCATGAACGACCTGCGATTCACGGGCTTCATCTCCGCTCCTTTTGCATTCAGTTCTTGGCTGTCACAGCGGAGAACACCGGGTCGCGGGCTTTACTCCCCAAACGCACGCGAAAAATCGCGGGAAATCTTTGAAAACAAACTGTGGAATAAAATCGGGGCCCGCCGGTTTACTCTAGTGTGCGTGTCGGCCGACGCCCAACAGCGCGGGACGTTCGAGGAGCTGGCCATGCCGCTCTTTAACCAGCTCTACAACTTCGCGCACTGGCTCGCCCAGAATCGCGACGAAGCCGAAGACCTGGTGCAGGAAACGTACGTCAAGGCCCTGCGCGGATTCACGACATTTCAGCAGGGCACAAATTTTCGTGCATGGATGTACCGGATCCTGCGCAACACGTTCCTCACTTCCCGCACCGGTCACAAGGCTGCGATGACCGTCCCGTTGAACGAAGACGAAGACGGTCCGGTCGTAGAGGCCGCCACCGTTACACAGACGCCCGAGGCAATCCTGATCGATCGTGATCATCAGGACCTTTTGCAATCGGCCCTCGAAGAACTGCCGCTGCATTTTCGAGAGATCGTTCTGCTATGCGACGTCGAGGAGATGTCCTATCAGGAGATGGCCGACCTGCTCGGGATTCCGATCGGCACGGTCATGTCGCGGCTCTCGCGCGGCCGAGCCGCCTTGCGGGCTGGCGTTCAGCAGAAATTACAGAGGGCAGGATGAATGCGGGCGAGCACCAACGAAACTGCGAAGATGCAGTGAACGAAGTAACGCTATGAGCACCGACGACGCAACGCAACAATCCGGAACCCAGCACGACCAGTGGCGCGCCCAGCTCGATCGCTACCTCGACGGCGAACTTCCTGCCGACCAGATGCGGGCGCTCGACGCTCACCTGCGCTCGTGCCCGGCTTGCTCCGCCGATGCTCTGGCCCGAGTCCAGTTCAAGCGCGCCGTCAAGTCCGCCGGCGCCCGCTTCACTCCCAGCGCCGACTTCCGCAATCGCATCCAGAAAAAAATCGGCGCCAAACCGCGCCGCTCGTGGACCTACACCTGGGCACTCGCCGGAGCCTTCGCTGTTCTTCTGATCGCGGGCCTCCTCACGGCTTATCAGCAACGCCGGAACTTTCGCGAGCAGCAGTTCTACAACGAGATCGCCGACCTTCACGTCTCCACGCTGGCCAGTTCCAATCCCGTCGACGTCGTATCCACCGATCGCCATACGGTGAAGCCGTGGTTTCAGGGAAAGATTCCGTTCACCTTCAATCTCCCGGAACTGCAAAACACCGACTTTACGCTCCTCGGTGGACGCGTCACTTATCTTGGCCAGGTTCCCGGCGCGCATCTGATCTACCAGATTCGCAAGCACCAGATCTCCGTTTTCATCTTCCCCGAAGATCTGGTCGCTCTGCATACTGCTCCGCACGACGCCAAGGCCCACTCGTTTAACCTGCATACCTTCACGCAGGACGGTCTTCGGTACATCGTTTTCGGCGACGTCGCCCGCGAAGACATCGACAAGCTCAGCGCAATGTTGCAGGCCGCCGCTCACTCGTCCTGATCGCAAGTCACCAATCGATGGAGCAATGAGCGCCCTCGCCCGTCCCAAATATGCCGGTGACCCACCTCACCCCCACTTGTGAGCGCTGTCACAGATACAAAGTGCGTTCCTGCCCAAAATGAAACTTGCCGGGTGGGGTCCGATCACCGGTGATCCGACCACCGGGAGGTGCTTATGTCCGACGAACGCGATGTCCTCGAAGTGTTGAAATTCGAACTCCAATTCCTCGAACAAGGCGGATACGGCCGCAGCGTCCGCACTCCCTGGAGAGCGACGTCCATGTTCCAGGACTCACCTTCATGCCTCAACTTTAACGATCCGGCGCGCCCGAACCCTTGCCACGAGTGCCTCCTCACCGACTTCGTGCCACGCGAGGCACGCGAAGAATCCATTCCGTGTCATTTCATCCCGCTGAATCACCAGGGTGAAACGGTCGACAGCATGGAGCGCCACGCGCACCAGCTCGAAATGGAAGAAGCTCTGAAGAATTGGTTGCGCTCGACCATCGCTCGCCTCGAACGCGAGCGCGCCCAGCAAAACGCTCACTAAGGCTGATTCGAACGGTCCATCCGGCAATCGCTTAGATCCCTCGGCTGCCGGATTCGCTTTTTGCACGGCTCGTGACCTCGAATCCAGGCAAGACACAACTGTTCCGGGAGCAACTTTCATCCGACGTATGGGAATCGCCAATGCTCTCCAAGTGTCTGAACCCGGCGTGTTCCAGAAAATTTCTTTACCTGCGGGAAGGCCGTATCTTCAAGCTCGAAGTGCCTCTGCCCGGATCCTCCGGATACACACACCGACGCGAACTCTTCTGGCTCTGCAGCCCCTGCACCAAAACGCTCATGGTGGTTCTTCGCGAGAACCGACCAGCCGTCATGCCGCGATGCCTCGCCCGGCCCGGCGAATCGAGCGATTCTGCCGAGAATGTTCGCGCAACCGTGGCCCCCGGACCTATTTGACTTCGCCAGCGACCTTACCCATGATGACCACGTGTCTTTAAAGTGGCGCATTCCCATCGCCGTCGCGGTCTGCCTGCTTGTTGTCTACGGTCTCGACGACCTCTCATTGCGCTTTCACATCCCGAAGAGCCGCCAGCCATTCGGCACCGTCACGGTGCACCGTTACGACGCCATCTCCGAGAAGAACAACAAGGTCGAGTTCGTCTATGAAGACCCTGTCAACGTGACCTGCGTCCGGTCGGCATTGCCACACCTCGGCTACACGCCCTGCTGGTATCTCGCGCGCCATAGCGAGCAGCGGATCAACTACTAGCGCATCACTCATGGGAAATCGTTCGACCTCTGGGTTCATCGTTTTGCGAGACTCTTTCGTAGAACGCCTCCGCAACCGAACCCTCGCGACCGGATGCACAGCCGTTTTATCTTCACGAACGGACCCCGCCCATTTCGGAACGGTCATCCGTTAAACCTCCACTCGTGCTATTACATTTCTGCCGGGAACGCTCTATGCTTACGAAATGGCGGATTCCTCCGAAGCACCCACCAAGCGCACCTTCGCCTCACTCTCGGCCCAGGAAGCACTCCACGTCGCCATCTTCATCGAAGAGCGCAACGCCGGCATTTATACCGACTTCGCCGAGATGTTCGCCGAATTCCGCGAACCCGAATCTCTCGAAATCGCCGCCGCCTTCTGGGACATGGCTAACGACGAACGCCGCCACGGCACGATGCTGCAGCAGCGCTACATGGATCGCTACGGCACGCGCCCTTGTGCGGTTACGGAAGAAGACATTTCGGAACTCATTGAAGTGCCTCGTCTGGAAAACGGTGACCTCTTCACTCTCAGCAAGGTCAAAGTCGGGCGTTCCCCGCGCCAGATGGCGCTTGAAGTCGCCGCCGCCGCGGAAGATAGTGCCATTCGCTTCTATCGTCGCCTTGTCGAATCGACGAAGGATCCTGAATTAAAAGCGCTTTACCAGGAATTCGTCGATCTCGAGAGCAACCACGGAAGCTGGCTCGACCAGAAAATCGCCCACGCCCGCCGCACCGCCGGCGGCACCAAGCACGCGTAACACCAGGTCCCAGGTCTTAGGTCTCAGGTCCCAGGTGTGAGGTCTCGGACCGTAAGTCATAGGCCTCAGGTCGTCGCATACTTGTAGCGCCGGCGTCTCGCCGGCTGTCCCGCGGGCGTCCCGCCCGCGACCCTGGTGTTCGAAAACCGCCGCCGGCGCCAACATCAGTGCCTCGTCTTCCGCCCAACCCTTAATCTTGAAAACCGACGACCGCGCACCCTTCTCCTGACGACCGACGACTTTCTTTTCAGCTACCATAATCCCAGCACCCTGTCCCATGTTCGCCGTTCGCGACAATCTGGCCGAGACTTTCAGCGCACTGCGAGCGCACAAACTCCGTGCCTCGCTCACCATGCTCGGACTCACAATGGGCGTCGCCACGCTGATCGTCGTCATGACCATCGTGCAGGGCGCTAACCTGTACGTGGAGCAGAAGATCGCCAACCTCGGCACCAACGTCTTCCAGATCGCACGCACGCCCTTCGCGGTTACTGACTTCAACATCGTCATCAAGGCTCTGAAAAATCGCAAAATCGAAATCGATGACATGCAGGCTGTCGCCGAACGCTGCAACGAATGCGCCGAAGTCGGCGCAACCGCCAGCACCACCGTCCGCGCGCGCTACGGTAACAAGGAAGTCACCGACGTTAACCTTTCCGGTAACACGCCGAGCATGGCGGACATCGACACCCGCACCGTGGAGCGAGGCCGCTATTTCACTGAATCTGAATCGGATCACCGCGCCAACGTCTGCCTGATCGGCGACACGCTCCTGCAGCAACTCTTTCTCGGAATCGATCCACTCGGCAAAACCCTTCGCGTTGGCAATGAAGAATTCACAGTTGTCGGCATCATGGAAAAAGTGGGCAGCGTTCTCGGGCAAGATCAGGACAACTTTGTGATGGTCCCGCTCACGGTTTACCTGCGCATGCAGGGCGCTCATAACAGCTTGACCATCAATGTGCTATCGACGGCCGAGCGCTTTCAGAACGCGCAGGATCAAGCCACCCTGATCATGCGCGCCCGCCGCCATCTAACCGTCGAGATGGAGAACGACTTCTTCATCGGAACCAAAGAAAGCTACATGGCGCTGTGGCGTAGCATTAGCACTGCGTTTTTCGCGGTGTTCATCATGGTCAGCGCGATTTCGGTGATCATCGGCGGCATCGTGATCATGAACGTGATGCTCATGAGCGTGACCGCGCGCCGCCGCGAAATTGGTGTCAGGCGCGCCGTGGGCGCGACCCGGCTCGACATCATGCGCCAGTTCGTTGCCGAAAGCGTCGTGCAGTGCATCGCCGGGGGCTTGATCGGCATCACTTTAGGGTTCCTGATTGCATTGCTTCTGCGCACATTCACGCCGTTCCCGGCGTCAGTGCAGAAAAGTGTTGCTATGCTGGGCGTCATCTTGAGTTCGGCCGTGGGATTGTTTTTTGGAATCTATCCTGCGTTCCGCGCCGCAAACCTCGATCCGATCGTCGCCTTGAGGTCAGATTGATGGCGATCATGAGTTCTTCCCAGGCCCGCGAAAACTTTCTTGCCGCGCTGAACACGCTGCGCTCTGCGAAGGTTCGCTCGGGCCTGACGATCCTTGGCATCGTGATCGGCGTCTCGTCGGTCATCTCGATGGCCGCCATCATCCAGGGGCTCAACAAATTCGTGCAGGACAAAGTCGAGTCGCTGGGTTCGCGAACCTACTTCGTCTCGCGCTTCCCTCCAGGCACCGATCCGAGCCGCTGGCCCGAGGGCATCCGCACGCGAAGATATTTCGAATACAACTATGCCGATTTCATTCGCGACGCCGCGCCGCACATCCAGACCGTAACCACGTTCGGCACGCGCGGCTTCTTCTTCGGCGACAGCAACCAGATCAACTACCAGGGAAAAAGCGTCGAGAAAGTAATTTTGCGCGGAACCGAGCCGCAATATGCCGAAGCGATTCCGTTGTTTACGGTCGCCCGCGGCCGCTTTATCAGTCCGTTCGATCAGGAACATGCGCGCTCGGTCGTGGTCCTGGGAGCTGCGATCAACGAATCGTTATTTCCATACGAAGACGCCATCGGCAAGACGGTTCGCATCAACGGCGAGTTGTTCGAGGTGATCGGCGTCTTCGAGCACGATCCGGGCCTCTTCGTGGGGCCGGGCGTGGATGCGTTTGCCGTGATTCCGCTCAGCAAGTTCCGCAAAGCTTATCCCGAAGCGAAAGAGCTGATCATGGCTTACACCGTGCCCGAGCACGTCAACGTGGACGCCGCGCAGGATGAAGTCATTCAGGCGATGCGCCGCGTCCGGCATATTCCTGCCGACAAGGAAAACGACTTCGAAATCAGCTCGCCGGATTTCCTGAGCAATTTATGGAGCCAACTGACCGGAGCGCTGGTGATCCTGACCGGCGTCATCAGCTCCATCGGCCTGGTCGTTGGCGGCATTGGCGTAATGAACATCATGCTGATCTCCGTGACAGAGCGCACCCACGAGATTGGTCTGCGCAAGGCCATCGGCGCGCGCCGCGCCGATATTCGCCTGCAGTTTCTGCTCGAAGCCATCAGCCTGACATTGGTGGGTGGTACTTTGGGAATTCTGATCGGTGCTACCGTGTCGACGCTCGTGCGCACCTTCGTGCCTTCGATTCCTGCAACGCTGTCGTACCTGTGGGTCGTCGTCGGATTCACGATCTCGGTCAGCGTGGGATTATTTTTCGGTTACTACCCCGCGAATCTCGCCGCGAATCTGGATCCGATTGTCTGCTTGAGGTATGAGTGAGCTTTCAGCTTTCAGCTTTCAG
>Ga0126381_100000968_pt1 | contig 31255 bp, 24 predicted proteins | sample PanSoiMetPlot_28_FD_96465 | JGI IMG/M metagenome (GOLD analysis project Ga0126381, IMG submission 96465) | Tropical forest soil microbial communities from Panama - MetaG Plot_28 | ecosystem: Environmental > Terrestrial > Soil > Tropical forest > Bulk soil | place: Panama | collected 2016-02-17 | reverse complement strand
GGTGACGGCACCTATTACATCTATGTTGCCTCGGTTGATGCGAAGGGTGAGATGTCGACCGCGCCTGGACCGCAGACGCAGGACGGTAAAAGCCCATCGATCCCGATGCGCACGGCGCCTCCCGCCTCGATTGGTCCGCCGAGCTTCAAGATCTACAGCAGCGGGCCGGACGAGATTTTCCCCGGCTATGACATGTACTTTCATGTGCAGCCGATTCTGATGGCGGGGCCGATTGCAAATCTCTACATCAAGAACCTGCGCGGCTATAACAACAGTACGGATGGCGTCGTGAAGTACTTGGGCGGGGACAACAAAGGCAATCCCGAGACCATCAGCGTTCACTTCTCCTGCGCCTGGGGCAGCGATACAGGCGATGACAAGGAAGACCAGAATCCCGACCCAGCGAAGAACATGGGCTTCTGTCCCAATGGCAACGCGAACGTGCGCGACTTGACGATCCGCCTGCGCGCCTCGCGCGAAACCGTTCCCGGTCCGTACCAGGTCGCCTTTACGCTGCAAACCAATGGCGTGCAAAAGACCGGCACTTACGATTTCACGGTCCAGCCGGCGCCAACCGCGCCTGCCAAGCCACAGCTCGCGCAAAAAGCGATCCCCGGCCTCTCCACCTGGGAGAAGCAGATGTTCGATCTCGGCAAGAAATGGTGCATCTATCGCGATGAGCAGAACGCCGCGGGCATATTTGTCGACAACTGGGGCTGGACGGGCGATGCCTGGTTCTACGATGGTGGCCGCGTCTACCAGAGCATCGATACCTACACGGCCGCGACCGGGCACCCCATGCACACCGCCTGGCAGCATTGCGCGCTGAGCATCCTCGATCCCTATGCGAACTACCTCGTCGCCAACAACGGGGTCATGGCCGGCTACTCGATCTTCACTTACGGCATGGCGATGAACTACTGGCGAACGAAAGACCGAATTATGCGCGAAGGCGTGGATGCCGTCGCAACCGAAGGTCCGCAACGTGTGTCATGCGGCAGCGTCGATATCGGCGGCATCCGCGAGAACGCCTACCGCAGCAACGCCTGGATGACGAACGAAATGCTGGGCGCGCCGCGCTGGCCGCTGCTCCAGCGCAATATCGACAAGCTGATGGGCAATCTGAATATGGCCGCGCGCGGGCAGACCGAATCAGTCCACCCGTTCATGATCGGCATCGGCATGGAAGCGCTGATTCACTGGTACGAGCTCAACCTCGCGGAAGGTCATCCTGACTACCGCGTGCTGCCGGTGATCAAAGAAACGCTCGACGGCCTGTGGCGTAACAGCTGGCTGCCGAAGCAGAACATGTTCGTCTATGCGCCCTTCATGCTGCCGCCCAATCACAGCGCCACCTACACCACGCTCAATAATCTCGTGTCGGTTGCCTACGCGTGGTACTGGATGATGACCGGCGACACTACCGAACGCGACCGTGGTGACCTGCTCTTCCAACACGCCTTCGACGATTCCGAGGGCTACAGCTGGAGCGGCAAGCAGTTCAGCCAGGAGTTCGAGTTCAGCTTCGACTTCGTGCGTTATCGCAAGGGCGAAACCACATCCAGCGTAATGCAGCAGAACAACCCCTACACCGGGCCCTATGCCGATACCGTGCCGCCCATCAGCGAAAAGGTGAATTGCGATCCAAATTATTTCCCGAACTGCAAGGCAGGGACGGTCGGCAGTACAACCGCCACAATTTTCTGGACAACCTACAAGCCTGCGACGACGCAGCTTATTTACGGCAAGACCACGGACTACGGACAGCTCTCGCCGCTCGACAAAGCGATGGTCAAATCGCATGTCGTAAAGCTGACAGGCTTGCAGCCGAAAACGACCTATCACTTCCGCACCAAATCAGTCGACAGTGCAGGAATTGTAGGCTCGATGAAGGATCTGACGTTCACCACCACGGCGGAATCGGCAGCAGGAAGCACACAATAGACTCCGATCTCCTGCAAGTCGCGCCGGGAAAGCCTGCAAGAAACCATGGGCCTGCTGCTCCTCAGTAAAGGAACGGCAGGCCCTATTGCGACGCCGCACTGAAGCCGTAGTGTGACGCAAACCGCTCAACCCTACTTCAGCGTCCCAGCTTTCTTCAGTATCTCTTCCGCGAAGTAGTTGTCCACCTTCGCTTCGTCGCGGCTGATTTCGTAGTACGCCTGTTTGAGCAACTGCTCGAGCCGGTCGCGCAGCTGCTCCCGGATAGCCTGTTGCACGCGCGGGTCCTTCAATTCGCGCTGCCCAGCGGCCTCTTTGCTCAGCAGCCGCACAATTCGGAAGCCGTAAAGCTGATGGCTATTGGGGTCGCCAACCGGAAGCACCGTGGTGTACTGTCCCGGCTTCAATTTATTGATTGCATCGTATGCGTTCTTGTCCTGCTTGAGTGACGACTCCGGAATGAACCCGAGATCGCCGCCGTTCTGTGCGGTCTCGGGTTGCTCCGAGTAGGTCATGGCGACCGTCGCGAAGTCTTCGCCGCTATCGAGGCGGTTCTCGATCATCTGTATCTTCTTGCGCGCCTCGGCCTCGTTCTGCGCCTTCATGTTCTTGACTTGCGGATTCGGCTGGCCGGTGACGAGGATCTGCGCCAGATGGTACTGCGGCTCGATCAGATTGAATTCTGCTTTGTGCGCGTTGTAGTAATTTGCAATGTCCTGGTCCGAGATGTTGATCTTCGACGTGACTTCCTTATTCAGGACTTTGTCGATGGTCAGCGAGCGCCGCAGGTCGCGCTTGAAGTCGTCCAGTGTGATCTGGCGCTCTTTCAGCCGCTTGTCGAACTCTTCCTGCGTGTAGGGCGCTTTGATCTCGGCAAGCTTCGCGTTGACTTCTTCGTCAGTCGCCAGCAAACCCAGCTTTTCGGCCCGCTGCATCAGGATTTCGTTGTCGATGAGCTGGCGCAGAATGTTCAGGCGCAGCGTGTCGGCCTGCTCGTCGCTCGGCTTCTGCGGGGCCTCCGCCACCTGGTTGTCGTAAAACTTCTGGACTTCCGTACGCGTGATCTTGCGCCCGTTGACGGTCGCCATCACGTCGGCGCCGGCCTCTTTGTTTGAACAGCCGAAGTTGGAAAAAAGTCCGATGAGGACTAAGGGAGCCAGCAGCAGGGCCAGACGTGCTGCCCTATTCTCTTTCAGTTCCAAACCACGCCCCTCCTGGGAGGCAAATTCCTTTTGCCGCGATCGCCAGGCACGCACCTCCGATTTGCCGGACGGGCCATCGCGAGTACCAGCAGCCAATCACTTGCTGGAAGGTTGCGAATGTGGCTGCGCAGCCGGAGCTGTCGCCGCCGGAGCGGTACCCGGCGCTGGCGCAGGCGGCGTCGGCATACCCGGGGCTGCTGCCGCCGGTGACGGTGCACTCGGTTTTGCCGGCGCCGGCGGGGGCTGTACACCCGCCGCCAGCAGTTGCCGGTCCAGGGTCGCTCTCACGGCGTCGACATCCAGGGCGCCTTCAATGCGCTCCCCATTGACAAACATGGTGGGCGTCGCGCTCACACCAACTTTATCGCCCTCGGCGATCGAGGCCTTCACCACCGTATCGGACTGCGCCTTGATGCAGGCTTGCAGCCGAGCCTGGTCCGCTCCATTCTGCTTGCCCAATTCCAACGTCTTCTGGTCGATCTGAGTCAGCGACGCCTGTAGATTCGGCGCTGCCGGACTGAGGGCTCGCTGGTTCGCATGCAGATAGTCAGCGAGCTCCCAATATGCCGTGCCGTTCTCCTTGGCCAGGCAGTTCGCATCATTGGCCGCACGCTGTGCCCAGGGATGAATCTGCGTCAGCGGATAATCCTTGTAGACGATCTTCACCTTGTCCTTGTATTGCGGATAGATTTCGCTCATCAGCGTGCTGTGCATGCGCGCGCAGAAGGGGCATTCAAAATCGTCGAAATTGACGATGGTGACCTTGGCGTCGGGATTGCCGCGCACCGGACGGTCCGTGATCGTGATCTCCTTCATCGTCTCCGCATAGGGATCCTTGCTCAAGTCGAGTTTGGTGAAGCGAATCAGCGTCTTGCCGTCGCGCGAAAGCAGGAAGTCGGCTTTCTGGGTCTTGCCTTCACGGCTCATGGTAATGGGTACAAGATCGTAGTTCGGGAACTCGCTCGCGGTCGGTGCGCCGACAGTGATGGTCACGTCCGGAGGAATATTGAAGTAGGAACGAACCTGACGCTGAATCCGCTCGTTCACATCGGGAGAAACAGCCGGCTTCGGCTGCCCTTTACAACCAACACACAACAGTAGCGCCACCAGCGCCAGTCGTCGGAAGAACAAGGTGGGAAACCGCCTTTCGGATGGAAGCATGAAGAATTTATTATCTCACGGAGGGGCGAATTGCCTGCAAAAGGGCACTAGTGACGACTCCAGAGCTGGAGCCGCGACGCATGTCTCACCTCGAGTCCGAAAACCAGGGGATCTCCATTGCCGGCGTTTTCGTTCGGTCAGCGCCGGGCAATGCCCGCTATGCCCGCACCTTTAACGACGCGACGGGAAGAACCACGTTCATCGATCCTGAGCGAAAGCCTTCCAGGTCCAGGGTCACATACAGAAACCCGAGGGCCTTGAAGATCTTGGTCAGTTCGGCAGCCATCTCCAGCGTCATCGCCCGCGGCAATTCCTCACGCGCAATTTCAATGCGGGCAATCTGACCATGATGGCGCACGCGAAACTGGCGGAATCCCAGGCCGCGCATGGCGTCCTCTCCGCTCTCGACTGCTGCGAGGGCTTCTCGCGTCACCGGACGCCCATACTCAATGCGTGAAGACAGGCACGCCGACGCCGGCTTGTCCCACAACCGCAAGCCGGCCTGCCGGGCAAGGTCGCGAATGTTCTGCTTCGTCAGGCCGGCATCCAACAGCGGAGCTGCGACACCATGCGACCGCGCCGCATTCTGCCCCGGACGATAGTCGCTCTCATCGTCCACGTTGACCCCATAGGCGATGGCATCGCATCCGCACTGTTGACGATATCGTTCCATGGCCGAAAAGAGCTCATCCTTGCAGTGAAAACAGCGAGCGGCATCATTGCGGCGATACTCGACGCGCTCCAACTCGGTGGTGTGAATGATCTCCAGCGGAATGCCCTCCTCTTCGGCGAAGGCAACGGCGTCGCGCATCTGCGAACGCGCCAGACTAGGCGAGTCGGCAAGCACGGCCTTCATGGCATTGCCGACTTGCTGATGTGCCGCCCATGCCAAAAATGCGGAATCGACTCCGCCGGAATAAGCGACGAGCAACCGGCCCAGCGAGCGCAAACGCCTCTGCAAACGAAGCACCTTTGCGGCAAGATCTGCTGAATGTAAGGTGGAGAGCAAAGCCGACATCCCATCATTGTAAGCCAGCGGAATTGGCCCGGCAGGCACAGTAAAGGCCGCCGCGGGCGAACCCGAGCCGCCAGCGGAATGCGCCTTCGTTATTGATGAAACCGCTGCAAGGCGAAGGGGGACACATCCACGCGGGTAGGTTGTTGCAGCAACTGCTGAACCAGCGCTTCACCCAGGGCGGCGGAGTGTTTGAAACCGTGGCCGGAGCATGCCGAGGCGAATACCACATTGTGGTAGTCCCGGAATCTGTCCACGATGAACTTCGCGTCGGGGGTCACCGTGTAGAGGCAAGTCGTGGCGCGCAGGCATTCGCCGGAAACATCGGGAAAACGCGGAGCGATGTATTCGTTGTAGAGCGCGCAAATATCCGAGTCGTGGACGTCGCGAGGGACCGCATCCGGATCAACTGTCGCTTCATACTGTTCGGTGGCAATCTTCACGCCGCCACTGGCGTCGACTTCAGGAAAACCGTACATCATGTCGCGCGGGCGATTGCCGGTGATCCAGATGAACACCGGAAACCGCTCAGGCGCGAACCGCTCTTGATTCCTCGCCACACGGAACCAGCAAAGCATCTGCCGATACACCTTGAAATACCGCGCGTAGTCAGGTCCCAACAGATTGGGAATCCAGGAGCCGGCGGCCACGATCACCGTCCCGGCAGAGTAGTTGTTTTTGCCGGTCCGCACTTCGACGGCGGCTCGCGAAGGTTTGATACCCTGCACGACTTCCTGCGTGACGATCTGCGCCCCCATCTGCCGGGCCAGCGTTAGCTGCGCTTCTATGCAGGCTTCGGGACGAAGGAATCCCGCGCCGGGCTCGACGTACCCGATCTCGTCCCCGCGTAGCCGAAGCTGCGGATATTGTTTGGCGATCTCGTCCGCATTCAGCACCTGGTGAGGAATATCGAACTCATGCGCGGCGTCGATGGTGTCCTGCACGAAAGAGCTCGAGCCGTGATGGTTGCCGGGAGTATTCTTCGACGCCAGCACAAGGCAGCCGTTGCGGACCATCAGGCTGCGGCCGGTGGCCGCTTCCAGCTCCCTCCAGATTTCGTGCGACCGAAGCACGAGCGGCACGAAGACCTTCCCCTCGCCGATGGCCTGCCGCGTGATGCGGGTGTCGCCATGCGAGGAGCCCTGGTCATGCGGCGGCGCGAAGCGGTCGATCCCGATCGCGCACACGCCTAGCTTGGACGCCTGGTAGAGGGCGGCGCTTCCGACGGCGCCCAGGCCGACGACGAGAATGTCGGCTGTGGTCGACATGGAAGGATGATAGCAACTAGCTCCGAGTTGGAGCTTCGGGCAGTGAGCCCGAGCATCAGCTAAGAATTGCCGGCTCGGAGGTTGGAAAGTCGTGGCACATCCGACGATCGCGTTCTCAATGGTGATGCTTCAGACTCGCAGCTCGCGGCTCGCGGCTTATTGCTGTATCGCCTGTATCGCCTTCGGGTGAACCTGTTCGTTCTGGATTTGCGAAGCGTCCCATCCTCCGCCCAGCGCTTTTACTAGGTATACTTCCGTGACCATCTGCTGGCCCGCCAGTTGCGTCGCCAGGCGTTGATTGTTGAGCAGCGAGGCCTGCGCGGCGATGACGTCGAGATATGAGGTAACGCCGCCGACGTAGCGATTGTTGGCGATCTCCAGAGCGTGACGCGCATCGGCGACGGCGGCATTCTGGCTGGATGCGGCCTGCGAGAGTTCGTTCAGTCCGGTGAGGCCATCCTCGACCTGCTGAAAAGCTTCCAGAACAGCTTCGCGATAGTTGGCGACCGTCTCGTCATAGCTGTGCCTGGCATAGGCGAGGTTCGCATGATTGAGGCCGCCGTTGAAGACCGGCTGCAGCAGATTTCCGCCAAACGACCAGATCGCGGTGGGCGCGCTGACGAGACTGCCGATACTGGTGCTCTGGAAGCCACCGGCGCCGGAGAGGGTCAGCTGCGGGTAGAAGGCTGCGGTGGCCACCCCCACTTGCGCGTTCTGGTACGCCATCTGACGTTCCGCAGTGGCAACGTCAGGACGACGCTCCAGAAGGTCGGACGGAACTCCCGTGGGTACGGGAACCGGAACGGCAGTGAGGGGCCGCGCCGGCACGGTGAAGGTCGCGGCGGGATTGCCGGTCAACACGGCGATAGTGTGCTCGAATTGATCGCGCTGCTGCTTGACCAGGTAGAGCTGCGCAACGGTGGAATCGAGCAACGTCTGCTGCTGCGCCAGGTCGAGCCCTGAGGCAACTCCACCCGCGTGGCGGTTCTCGACCAGTTGCAGACCTTTTTGCTGGATCGTGACCGACTCCTGCACCACCTGCGTTTCGGCATCGAGCTCCTCCAGCATGAAATAGTCAGCGGCCAGCTCTGCCGTGAGCACCAGCTGCACGTTGTACATGCTGGCGGCGGTACCTTGCAGCGAGGCGTTGGAGGCCTCCATGCTGCGCCGTACCTTCCCGAAAAGGTCGGGCTCATAGTTCACGAAGAATGGGAGAACAAAGTTGCTCTGCGTTAATGCGTTGCCCGAACTCACCACCTGCGGCCGGCTGGCCGAATAGCGGTTGCGCGTAGCGCTGGGATTGAATGCCCCAGTCGGGAAGAATCCTGCCGAGGTCACGCGAGCGAGCGAACGCGCTTCTTCGAGGCGGTCTTTGGCCGCAAGCAACGATTGATTCGCGGCGAGCAGCTGCTGTTCGTAATCGCTGAGTTGCTGATCGTTGAAGACCTCCCACCAGGCGCCCTTGGGAAGCGAATCTTTGGGAGCAGCTACCCGCCACGGCGCCTCCGTCTTGTACGCGTCAGGAGCAGGAGTCGGAGGACGTTTGTAGTTGGGGCCGACGGTGCAGCCGGCCAGGCAGAGCAGGGCCAAGGCGCACACGAGCGGCAGCCGTGCGTTTCGATGCGCGGTCCGCTGCCCTGGCCTGAAGCCCCCATCGAATGTGTGCTCATTCGGCACGGCTGAAGCTCTGCCCTTCCACCGGAAAACCCTCCACCGCATCATGACTTCCCGCCTGAGGGGGAAACGGGCTTGGGTTGTTCCTTCGGATCTTGCAACTGCTGCGGCTGCGACTGCGGCGGCTCCTGCGTCTGCGCAACTCTTACCTGCTGGCCGTCTTCGATCGCATCGGAGGGATTCACAATGATGCGGTCATTAACTTCGACCCCACCACCGACGATTTCCAGGGTGGTGCCATAGTCCCGTCCAATCGAGATGTGCCGCAGCTGGACTTTGCCGTCGCTGCCCACTACGGCGACCTGCGGACCTTCCTGGCGAAAGAGCATCGCGTTCACCGGGACCGTCACTTTGTTCACGTCAATCCTTGGCGTGAAATGAACTTCGCCGAAGGAGCCGGGCAGCAGCCGTCCATCCTGGTTGGGAACATCGACTTCGGTAAGTAACGTACGCGTCGTCGGATCGATAGCGTCAGCCGTACGCACCACCGTGCCCGTGAACTTTTCTCCCGGGAATTCCTGCAGGGTGACGACGGCGTTGATTCCGACTTTGATCGCGGGCGCGTAGGCCTGTGGAACCGACACGTAGACGCGCAGGGGATCGGTGCGGGCGACGTCAAACAATTCTTTGCCGGCTGCCCCGGCGACACCGGCATTGATCAGCGCACCCGGGTCGACGGTGCGGCGCGTGAGCACCCCGTCGAATGGTGCGTAAACGTGTTTGAAGCCCTCCAGTTCCTCAAGGCGCTTGACGTTGGCATCGGCTGCGGCCAGATTCGCAACCGCTTGCTGATAGCCACTGCTCTGCGTGTCGGCTTCCTCCTGCGAAACGGAATCGGTTTTGCGCAGCGCCTGGTAGCGGTCGGCGTTGATTTTCGCCAGGTCCATTGCCGCGACCACTTGTTGTCGCGCCGCGCGCGCCTGCATCAGTTCCTGATCGACCTCGGGCGTGTCAATGTCAGCCAGCAGATCGCCTTTCTTAATGCGGCTGCCGATGTCCTTGTACCAACGAACCAAGTAACCGTTAGTGCGCGCGTAGATGGGCGACTCGACGTAGGCCTGGAGTGTGCCCGGAAGCACCAGTTCTTCATCGGGCTTCTCCGCTATCGGGTGGACTATCGCGACCGTCGGGACCGCGTTCTGTTCGGTTTCGTCAGCGAGCACGTGGCTGTCGTGCATGCGGACAAGCATGGTGATCCCGCCGGCGATCAGCAGCACCAGGATGACGGCGCCCACAAACAGCAGAGCCCTGCGTGGAGGCGCCGGCGCCAGCCGCGGAGGCGGAGTAATGTCGGCGGCACCGGAATGACCGCCGCCGCCGTCGCGTCCGTCGGAGGGGCGTGGCTCGCCGAAGGAGCGACTTGGGCGCTCGACGGCTCGGGTCTCACCGGATTTGGATCGTTCGTCCATTTAAATCCTATGAATGACTACAGGGTTGCCCAGAATGAATTGCAATAACCAAACGGATGTCGTAAACAGTCCCAGTGATCTCCAAAATTTATCGTGCCCTCTGAGCATCCCTCTGTTCGCGGTAGCCGTGGATCATGGCGAAAACAGAGGGCACGAAGAAAAGCGTTGCCACGGTTGCAAACATCAATCCGCCGATGACCGCGCGACCCAGGGGAGCATTCTGCTCGCCGCCTTCACCCAGGCCAAGGGACATCGGCAGCATGCCGATGATCATCGCCAGGGCAGTCATCAGCACCGGGCGAATACGCGTGTAGCCGGCTTCCAGAGCGGCTTCCGCCGCCTTCGCTCCTGCCTGCATGCGATCGCGGGCAAACGAAATCATCAGGATCGAGTTCGCGGTCGCCACGCCCATGCACATGACCGCGCCGGTGAGCGAGGGAACATTAAGCGTCGTGTGCGTCAGGAGCAGGATCCAGCAGATTCCCGCCAGCGCTGCTGGAAGGGCCGTGATGATGATGAACGGATCAAGCCAGGACTGGAAGTTCACCACGATCAGGAAATACACCAGCACGATGGCGGCCAGCAATCCCACACCCAGTCCGACAAACGACGTTACCATCGTTTCCACCTGGCCGCGGACGATCAGCTGCGTGCCGCGCGGAAGTTGCTGGCGGAAGGGCTTCAGCTCGCGATCCACATCTCGTAGCACGCCGCCGAGATCGCGGTCCTGCGTGGCGGCGTAGACGTCAATCACCGGCAATACGTTGTAATGCGAGACCACGGCCGGCCGGACCGCCGGCGAAAGCTGCACCAGGTTGCTCAGCACCTGCGAGCCGGGCGCGTTGGGATCGGTCACTGGAGTGTTCATCAGGTCTTGCAACGATGTCATACGATATTGCGGCGACTGCACGGCAACCTGATAGCTGACTCCGTTGGCAGGATTCAGCCAGAAGTTGGGCGCCGTCTGGAAGCTGCCGCTGAGCGAGACCAGCACGCTCTGGGCGACATCGCGCGTGTTCATGCCCACCTGGGTGACGCGGTCGCGCTCGATGTTCAGGTGCAGCGTCGGCAGATCGAGTAGCTGGTGCACGCGTACATCGGCGGTTCCCGGAATGTAGCGCAACCGGTTCGCGATACGCTGCGCAATTGCATAGTTGGTTGCCATGTCCGGGCCCATAAGTTGAATGTCAACGGGCGCCGGGAGGCCAAAATTCAGAATCTGGCTGACGATGTCCGCAGGCTGGAAGAAGAACTCCACGCCGGGGAACTCGCGCGGCAGCCCAGCGCGCAGCTTGCGAACGTAGCCGGCCGTCGGGTGATGGTGCTCCTGATTGAGGCCGACGAGAATCTCCGCGTCGCTGGTGCCGATCACGCCTGAGTTGCTATAGGACAAGTTGATTCCCGAGTTGGGGAGGCCGATGTTGTCCAGGATGGTGACCAGCTCATCTTTCGGGATCTGCTGCCGGAGGTAGCTTTCGATCTGGTCGCACAGCCGCGCTGTTTCTTCCACGCGCAAACCGGCGCGGCCGCGGACGTGAAGCCTCATCTGGCCGGCATCGACGTTAGGGAAGAAGTCCTCGCCGAGGAAGAAGACCAGCAGCAATGACGCAGCGCAAAAGCCCACAAAGCACACAGCGAAAGGCTTGCGATGCTCCAGGGTCGTTTCCAGCAGCTGATAGTAGCCGTTGCGGAAGCGGTCGAAGCTGCGTTCGAAGCCACGCTGATAGCGGCCGAAGAAGGTCTTGGCCCCGGCCTCGCGATGCTCGTGTCCGCGCATGATGTACATCACCAGCGTCGGGATGAGCGTGCGCGAGAGGAAATACGAGGCAAGCATCGCGAAGACCACGGCTTCCGCCAGCGGCACGAACAGGAACTTCGCGACACCGGTGAGGAAGAACATGGGGACAAAGACGATACAGATGGACAGCGTAGAGACGAATGCGGGCACGGCGATCTGCGATGCGCCGTCGAGAATCGCCTGCTTCATCTCCTTGCCCTGGGCAAGATTGCGCTCGATGTTCTCGATCTCGACCGTGGCATCGTCGACGAGAATTCCCACGGCGAGTGCCAGGCCACCAAGCGTCATGATGTTGATCGTCTCACCCAGCGCGCTGAGCAGCAGCACGGAGACGAAGATCGACAGCGGGATGGAGATCGAAATGACGATCGTCGGACGCCAGTCGCCGAGGAAGATGAGGATCATGACGGCGGTGAGCGCCGCGGCAATCAGCGCCTCGCGCAGCACCCCATTGATGGAGGCGCGCACGAAGAGCGATTGATCAAAGAGCGGTTTTACGGTTACGCCCGGCGGCAGCTGTTGCAGCGCGATCGGCACGACCCCCTTGACGGCGTTGACGATCTGGATGGTTGAGCCTGCGCCAACCTTGTACATCGACATCAGCACGCCGTGCACGCCGTCCTGGCGGACGATGTTGATCTGCGGCGAGAAGCCGTCGCGCACGTGTGCCACATCGCGCATGTAAATGGTCGAGCCGTTGACCGTCTTCACGGGAAGATCGTTCAGATCGGCGATGCTGCGCGGCGCGCTGTTCATCTCCACCTGGTATTCCAGCGGCCCGATCTTCGTCGTGCCTGACGGCGTAATGACGTTCTGCGTGTTGATGGCGTTGACGATGTCGGAAGGTGAGAGGCCGTTTGCTTCGAGGCGCGGGATATCGAGGTCGACCTGCACCTGGCGGATCTTGCCGCCGTAGGGGTACGGCGTGGCCGCGCCCTGCACGGTTGCAAGCTGGTTGCGCAGAAAATTCTGCCCGAGGTCGAACAGCATCTGGTCAGGCAGGGTCTTGCTGCTGAGACCAAGCTGCACGATCGGCGTAGTAGAAGCCGTGTACTGGATCACCAGCGGCGGAGTTGTGCCCGCGGGCAGAGACCGCACCGTGGTCTGCACGATTGCCGTCACCTGCGCCAGCGCAGTTTGAATATTTGCGTTGGGCTGGAAGAAGACCTTAATGACGCCGACGCCGTTCAGCGATTGCGATTCGATGTGTTCAATGTTGTTGACCGTCACCGTCATGCCACGTTCGGAGTTGGTAACGATGCGGTCTGCCATGTCCTGCGGGGCGAAGCCGGTGAAATTCCAGACCACGCTGACCACAGGAATGTTGATGTCGGGAAAGATGTCGACCGGCGTGCGGATGATGACGAGCGGCATCAGCAGGATGATGACGATCGCCATGACGACGAACGTATAAGGGCGCCGCAGCGCTAATGCAACTATCCACATCGATCGGGTATGACTCCAGTCATGCGAGAGATCGCAATGAGCCGCTGCTGATCAGAATTACCGGGGCCTTGATAAAGTGCAAAAGAGTATTGCTATGATACGATACGTAGCGTATTGGATTCAACGAGGGACCCATCGCGTCGCGAAAGAGCATGGCTATTTCTCGACAAAGCCTACCATCGGAACAACGGCACCACCGGCGCCCGCCCGGCCGGCCGCGCAGCGAGAACGCGCGTCAAGCCATTCTTCGCAGCACGCTCAAGCTGCTGCGCAAAACAGGATTCGACCAGCTTACGATTGAAGCGATTGCCGCCGATGCCGCGGTCGGCAAAGCGACAGTGTATCGCTGGTGGCCTAGCAAGGGCGCCCTGGTGGTGGAGGCGTTCGCCTCCAGCGCCGAACCCGATCTGCACTTCCCCGATTCCGGCTCCGTCTTCAAAGATGTAAGCCTGCAAATGAATCAGTGGCTGGGAGTACTGCGTTCCAGGCAAGGTTGCATTGTGCGGGCGGTGATTGCGGCCGGGCAATCGGATGGCGATTTGATCGAGGAGTTTCGCGCGCGCTTCCTGCGCCCGCGACGGCAGGAGGCATATCGCACTCTGCGCCGCGGGATCGAGCGCGGCGAGCTGCCGCATGATCTGGATCTGGACCTGGTGCTCGACATTCTTTACGGCGCGATGTACATGCGTTTTCTGATACGGCATGACGAACTTAACGAGCGGTACGTGGAAGAGGTTTGCCAGCTGGTGATGAGCGGAGCGGCGACACTGAACATCAAAAAGAAGCCGCGGCGCAGGAATGGAAATGGGTTTCCGAGACAGTGAACGCAGGCTCCCGGCATAAAGGATCTGCGCCTCTCCATGAGTTAATCCTCTTCCGTCGAACAGCAGTTCCCGCGTCGCCTGAAGGCCTCTTCGTGGATGACAGTATTCTCTGAGGCGATCCAGCCTACGACTAAAGTCGCGTTTAACACGACGCTGGCCACTAGCTTCACTGTCGTCCCGTCTTATACAATCACGAGTTTCCTACTGTTAGGCCATCCTCGTAAGGAGTAGACAACTCCGGCCAAATTGGCCGGTAGCGCGGGCGCAAGCTGCTCCGCTGTCGTAATACCAACATGAAAATTCACGAATATCAGGGAAAAGCCATTCTGCGGAAGTATGGAGTGGCGGTGCCGCGCGGGCAGATGGTGGAGACGCGCGAAGAGGCGCTGGATGCGGCGCGAAAACTGTTTGACGACGGCGCGACCGGCGTCGTCGTGAAGGCGCAGATTCACGCCGGCGGCCGCGGTAAGGGTGGCGGCGTGAAGATTGCCAAGTCGCCGCAGGAAGCCGGCGAGCTGGCGACCAAGATGCTCGGCATGAAGCTGGTCACGCACCAGACCGGCCCCGAAGGCAAGACGGTGCAGCGTTTGCTGATTGAAGAGACGCTGCCCATCGCGCGCGAGCTGTATCTCGGCATGGTGCTGGATCGCACTAACGGCCGTAACGTCTTCATGGCGTCGGCAGCGGGCGGCATGGAGATCGAGGAAGTCGCGGCAAAGGATCCCAATGCGATCATCAAGGAGCACATTCTGCCGGGCTTCGGGCTGCGGCAGTTCCAGGCACGCGAGATCGCGTTTCGACTGGGGCTGGAAGCGCGCTACATCAGCGGCGCGGTGAAGTTCATGATGGCGCTGGCGCGCGCCGCGGAAGACACCGACGCGTCGCTGGTCGAGATCAATCCCTTCATCACGACTACCGACGGCAAGCTCTACGCTCTCGACGCGAAGATGAACTTCGATGATAACGCTCTGACGCGCCATCCCGACATTCTGGAGCTGCGCGACATCAGCGAGGAAGATCCGCTCGAGGTCGAGGCCAGCAAGTACAACCTGAACTACATCAAGCTCGACGGCAACGTTGGCTGCATGGTGAACGGCGCAGGCCTGGCCATGGCGACTATGGACATCATTCAGTACGCGGGCGGCATGCCGGCGAACTTCCTCGACGTGGGCGGCGGCGCCAATGAGGAGCAGGTGACGCACGCCTTCGAGATTCTGCTCAGCGACAAGAATGTGAAGGCGGTGCTGATCAACATCTTCGGCGGCATCCTGCGCGTCGATACGCTGGCCAACGGCATCGTCAGCGCGGCGCGCAAGACGAACATCCAGCTGCCGATCGTGCTGCGGCTCGAAGGAACGAATGTCGAGCAGGGACGCAAAATCCTGAAAGACAGCGGACTGAAATTTATCGTGGCAGAGACCATGAAGGACGCGGCCGAGAAAGTTGTCGGCGCCGCCAAGGGGGTCGCATGAGCATTCTGGTTGATAAATCGACGCGCCTGCTGGTGCAGGGATTGACGGGACGTGAAGGCACGTTTCACTCGAAGAACGCCGCTACCTACGGCACGAATGTTGTCGGAGGCGTGACTCCCGGCAAAGGCGGCACCACGCACGAGGGCTGGCCGATCTTCAACACCGTTCGCGAAGGCGTGGAAAAGACGGGCGCGAACGCGACCGTGATCTTCGTTCCGCCGCCGGGCGCAGCGGACGCGATTATGGAAGCTGCCGACGCGGGCATTGCGCTGATCGTCTGCATCACCGAAGGCATTCCGGCGATGGACATGGTCAACGCGTGGGAGTTCCTCAAGGGCCGCAACTCGCGGCTGATCGGGCCCAACTGCCCGGGCATCATCTCGCCCGGCAAGTGCAAGATCGGCATCATGCCGGCGCACATTCATAAAGAAGGCAACGTCGGCATCGTCTCACGCTCGGGCACGCTGACCTACGAGGCGGTGCATCAGCTTACGACTCGCGGCATTGGTCAGTCGACGGCGATCGGCATTGGCGGCGATCCGATCATCGGCACGAACTTCGTCGACGCGATCCGGCTCTTCAATGAAGATCCGGAGACGGAAGCGATTGTGATGATCGGCGAGATTGGCGGCAGCGCGGAAGAGACGGCCGCCGAATACATCAAGCAGAACGTGCGCAAGCCGGTGGTGGGATTCATCGCCGGGCGGACGGCGCCTCCGGGACGTCGCATGGGACACGCGGGCGCAATCATCTCCGGCGGGAAAGGAACGGCCGCGGAGAAGATCAAGGCGATGGAGGCTGCCGGAATTCACGTGGCGCAGTCGCCGGCTGACATCGGCGAGACGCTGGTGAGGGCGCAGGCGGCGATGATGAAGTAGGAAAGGCCGCTGTTCGCCGTTCGCCCTTTGCTTTTCGTCTTCTGGCGAGACGCGAGAAGCGAAGAGCGAGTGGCGAAGAGCGATCTTATGAGCGCATACCTGATTGTCAATATTGACGTAACGGACGCTGCCGCCTACGAGGAGTACAAGGCGAAGGTCCCGGCGTTCATTCAGAATTACGGTGGCGAATATCTGGCTCGCGGAGGGAAAACCGTCGTGATCGAAGGCGATTGGAAGCCGAGTCGCCTGGTAATCTTTCGTTTTCCTGACGTGGCGTCGATCGAGAGTATGTTTAACGACCCGGAGTATCAGCCGTTGAAACAGCTGCGGCAGCGCGTCGCGAAATCGGAAATTGTTGCGATTGAGGGCTACTGAGGTGGAAACGGCCTTCCGGCTCGTGACGAACCGCAGCTCCCTCCGCTCGGGCTAAAGTCCTCGGTCGGGAAAACAATTCACAAATAACTGAGAGGGAATTTCCTAACGCATGAAAACCCTGCAACGCACTCTTTCCATCATCAAGCCCGACGCGGTCGAGCGAAACGCCGCGGGCGACATCATCCATACGCTTCTGGAAAACAAGTTCCGCATCATCGGTATGAAGATGCTGCACATCAACAAGCACCAGGCGGAAGGCTTCTACGCGGTGCACGTGCATCGGCCGTTCTTCGAGTCGCTGACCAACTTCATGTCGAGCGGGCCGATCATCGTCATGGCGCTGGAGAAGGAGAACGCCATCGCCGATTACCGCACGCTGATGGGCGCTACCGACCCGGCCAAGGCTGACCAGGGCACCATTCGCAAGAAGTGGGCATCGAGCATCGAGAAGAACGCGGTACACGGCTCCGATGCCGAGGACACGGCGCGCTTCGAGATCAGCTACTTCTTTGCGGGATACGAGCTGGCGAAGTAAAGAAATTAACCACAGAGACACAGAGGCACAGAGACACAGAGGAAAGGCGGATGGAGGCTAATCCTTCCCTGACTCCGAAAGTCTGCCTACGAGAACGGAAGCTGGCCTGATGCAGTAAAACGGGATGACTTTTTCTCTGTGTCTCTGTGGTTCAAAAAGAATTCCGTTCGCCTTGTTTAGCCCTCGGCTTCCGCAGCATCCGACTGCGACTCTAAAATCCCGGCGGCCGCTGGCTGGCCACGTTGAACGATTTCTCCAGCGCCATGCCGGCCTCGCCCAAGGTTCCCTCCTCAAAGAGTCGGCCGATGAGCGTCACGCCGTGCGGCACGCGACGCGGTGGCGAGAACTTCGGCGGCGGATGCGCTGGATCGGGCGCCCAGTCGCTACGCGCCTCCGAGACTTCTACGAACCCCGCGCGTAACGTCAGGGAAGGATGGCCAGTGAAGTTGGTCAGGGTCAGCATCTCGTCGCGAAGCGAAGGCACCAGCAGCAGGTCGACCTCGGAGAAGATGCGCTCCATCTCCATCGCGACCTTGCGGCGGAAGCGGTCGGCCTGAACGAAGTCCACGGCTGATAGGAAGCGCGATTGGCGGAAGGTGTTCGGCCAGGCGTCGGGCACCTGCATCTTTAGCTGATTGAGCCCACCTGAGAGCGTCAGCTCTTCGAACGAAGCGGCCGCCTCGGCGAAGAGGATCAGGTCGAGCGAATCGTACGGCCACTCCGGCAGCGAGACCTCGACCGGCACCATGCCGACCTTCTTAACTGTCTCCAGCGCCGCGCGATCGACGTCGGTCGCGGGCGGATCTTTCATCCACTTCGGGAAGTAGCCGACCTTGAGTCCGCTGACACTGGTGTTAGCGTCAAAGTCGAGTTTGCTGGGGATGCTGTAGAGGTCGCGAGAATCGGGGCCGCTGATGGTGTTCAGCACCAGCAGCGCATCTTCCACGTATCGTGTCATTGGTCCGAGTTTGTCGAGCGACCAGCAAAGGGTCATGGCGCCGGTGCGCGCGACGCGGCCGAAGGTGGGACGCAGTCCGGTGATGCCGCAGCGCATGGACGGGCTCACGATGCTGCCGCCGGTTTCGCTGCCGATGGAAAAGGCGACCAGGCCGGCCGAAGTTGCAGAGCCGGGCCCTGCGCTCGACCCTGAGGAGCCCTCTTCCAACAGCCAGGGATTCATCGTTTGCCCGCCGAACCAGATGTCGTTGAGCGCCAGCGCGCCGAGGCTGAGCTTGGCGACCAGCACCCCGCCGGCATCCTGAAGGCGCTGGACAACGACCGCATTCGTCTTCGGCACGCGATTGCGATAAGGTTCGGCACCCCACGTAGTCGCAATGTTCGCCGTGTCGAGGAGGTCCTTCACCCCGTACGGAATACCGTGCAGAGGGCCCCGATACCTCCCTGCCGCGATTTCTGCGTCAGCCTGCTTGGCCTGCGACATCGCCAACTCCGGCGTCAGGGTGATCACGCAGCGTAGCTTGGGATCGTACTCTCGCAGCCGTTTCAGATATATGTTGGTCAGCCGCTCGGAGGTGAGCTTGCGCTTCTGAATCCAAATCGAAAGCTGCGCCACGGAGGCGAAGGCGATGTCTTCATCGTTCGCCGGCAGCGGGCCGGGATCGGTGGCGCTGCGAACGAAGCGATTCTGCGCCGGGCCTGGCTTGGTGCCGGGAATCAGCGGGTCCCACAATGTGGCAGGAGCGAGCGTGTCTTCCAACCCTACCTTGTGCGGGCCAACGCGCATCTCGTAGATCGGAGCCATCGCCATGCGCCAGTTGCCGGCCGCCTGGGCAAGTTCCGGCTGCGTGAATTGCACCTGTACCAGCTTTTCGGCTTGCGCGAAAGTCTCCGGCGAGACCTCCGGCCCAACCGGGTTGGAAGTGCCGAAGGCCGGTGGAGCACCGGGAGGCTGTTGTTGTTGATTTTGCGTCTGGGCGTTAGATGGCTGCTGCGTCTGCGCATACGGTGCTACCGCGGCTCCCAGCACCGCGAGCGAACTCTGAACAAGAAAATCCCTGCGCGATTTCAAGGCTTCTCTCCTGCAACCGATCGGTCGAATTAACTGATGGCTACATACAGTACACGATGTTGGAGCTTCCCGTAGCACCGGTCTCAAGACAGTAGCGCCGATCTCCAGATCGGCTGTAGCGCGGGTCTCCAGACCTGCGCTTCAACCTTCATAGGAGTCGCGTTCTGTTGCCTATCAACCGGCGGGGGTCTGAAGACCCGACAGCCGGTCCGGAGACCGGCGCTACAATTGACTGGATGAAAGCTATCGTCGTCACTCGCGCCGGTGGTCCGGAAGTTCTGGAAGTGCGCGATGTTCCCGATCCGCAGCCCGCGCCGGGCGAGGTCATCGTGCGCGTCGAAGCGGTCGGCGTCAACTTCGCCGACACCATGAGCACGCTCGGTACTTATCGTGGAATGCCGCCTCCGCCGTTCATCTCGGGACGCGAATTCGCAGGGGTGATCGAGTCTACAGGCGAGCGCGTGATGGGTTACATGCAGTGGGGCGCGGCCGCGCAGAAGATCGCCATCAAGCCGGATCAGTTGTGGGCACAGCCCAAGGGTTGGAATTCTGCACAGTCCGCTGCCTTCCCCGTAAACTTCCTGACCGCATATCTGGCGTATTGGAAAGCCGGCCTGACGGATGACGCGTACGAACCGAATCGCTGGAGTGATGGTCATCGTCGCCGCGTGCTCATTCACGCCGCGGCCGGAGGCGTGGGCACAGCGGCAATCCAGATGGGGAAGTTGCTGGGCATTGAGACGTATGGAACTTCGTCGTCGGACGAGAAGCTGGAGCGAGTGAAGCAGCTCGGCCTGAATCACGGCATCAACTATCGCCAGGTGGATTACGAGCAGCGGGTGAAAGAGCTGACCAACGGCGAAGGTGTCGATGCTGTCTTCGAAATGCTGGGTGGCGAACACACGGCCAAAAGCCTGCGCTGCTGCCGTCCGTTTGGACGCGTCATTATTTATGGAACCGCCACGGGCCGGCGGCACGAGTTCGACTCTGGTGTGATGATGGGCAAAAGCCTCAGCGCGCACGGACTGTGGCTAAGTGTGCTGGCGAAAGACGGCGAGCTCATCAGCCGCACGCTGAAGGCGATGGCCCCCTGGATCGAGCAAGGTAAATTGCATCCTGAGATCGGTCACACCTTCTCGATGGATCAGGCAGGCGATGCCCATCGCCTGTTGTTGCAGCGCGGCGAATTATGGCAAGGCAGTGGTGGTGATGGAGTAATCAGTAATTAGAAATTAGTAGTTAGTAAGTGCTGAATGCTGAGTGCTAATTACTAATTGCTTCCAGCCGCTACAATTGCTGCGTGGACGCCAAACCCTGGCTGGTGCTGATTGTCTTCTTCGCGATCTGCCTTGGCGCCGGCGGGCTGGTGTCGTTCTTCACTGCGAGCCGGGTTCGCGACTGGTATCCGCGACTGCGTAAACCGCCAGGCACGCCCTCAACGCGCATCTTCGGTCCGGTGTGGACCGTTCTCTATGTGCTGATGGCAATCTCCGCCTGGCTGGTCTGGCGCGAATATGGACGCGGCGCGCGTCCGGCGCTGCTGATCTTCTTCGCGCAGCTGGCGCTGAACGTCGCCTGGTCGGGAATCTTCTTCGGCTCGCGCCTGCCCGGGGTGGCGTTTGTTGAGATTCTCGTCCTTTGGCTCGCCATCGCGTTCAACATCTTTATTTTTTATCTTCTGCTGCCGGCGGCGGCTCTGCTACTGATTCCCTATCTGGCATGGGTCAGCTACGCGGCGTATCTGAACTTCGGAATCTGGCGCTTGAACCGGCAGTGATTTTCGTAAATGGCAGCAGTTATGCGCAACGAAATGCGCCGTGCAGGGTTTACAGGAATGCGATTGCAACGGTTTCAAGACACGGGTGTAGCACGCCTTCACAGGCTGCCGACAAAGTCGAACTGCAGATCCCTCGTCGCGCTGAAGCGCTCCTCGGGATGACAAATGTAAACGGCTTAGACACTGGCCTAAGGGCGAGCTCTGCCCATGTGATCGCCCGCAAGGCCGGTTGCCCCATTCACGACCCCCATTTACGATAAATCCAGCGCGAAATGCCTCATTCCAAGCAGATCTTCTTCGACCCTGATCGCAAACGCTGGCGCCGTTTGCGGCTGATCATCGACATTAGCGTCATCCTGGTTACATTGCTCATAGCGCTGTTCGTAGTTTCGATCACGCGAGGCTCGCCCGTCCCTGCGCCTGCCCTGCCCCAGGTCAAACGTCCGTATCACGCGCTGAAGCCGGAGCAGAAACGCAAAACGCCGCGCCGCGCCAACACCCATCGCAAGACCAAGCGGCCAGCCTCGGAAGTTGTCTTGAACTCCGATGAAGGCGTCCGCGCCGCATTCTACGTGCAATGGGATGCCGCGAGCTTCTCCTCGCTGAAAGAGTATTACCCGCAGATTGACTGGCTCTTCCCCGAATGGATGCACGTGCTGAGCGCCGATGGGCGCCTGCAGGCCGTTACCGAGCTGAACACGCTCTTCGACGTGATGGACAAGCAGGGCAAGCCGCAGTCTATCGACGAGAAGGTCATGTCCTTCCTCAAGGGCGAGAAGGCGCATATCGAAGTCTTCCCCCTGGTCAACAACTTCGATCCCGTCGAGAACAAGTGGGACCCCGATGTGACCGCGAAGTTCATGGCCGACCCGGCAGCGCGCGAGCGCTTCCGCCATGAGCTGACGACCTTCCTCGCCACCGACCAGCACAAGGGGATCACGCTCGATATCGAGGCCTTCCCTGAAAGCTCGCGCGGCGATTATCGTCAGCTGGTAACCGAGCTCTACAACGATCTTCAAGCCAGGGGGATGAAGCTGTTCGTTGCCGTTCCGGTGAACGACAAGGACTTCGACTACGCAGCCATCGCGAGTGTCTCCGACGGCCTCATCCTGATGAACTACGACCAGCACTATCCCGGTGGCGAGCCGGGCTCGGTCGCCGGCCAGGACTGGTTCGTCAAGAACCTGCAGGATGCGCTCAAAGTCATTCCCAAGGAAAAGATCATCTGCGCCGTCGCCAACTACGGTTACGACTGGGCGATGAAGAAGGGGCAAAAGCCCGGCACGCCGCCGGAGAACAACCATACTGTCACCGTGCAGGAAGCGTGGCTTGAAGCCTCGGAGTCGGATACCGACATCAACTTTGACGACGACGCCATGAACCCGCACTTCGCCTATCTCGATGGCGACATCCGCCACGATGTGTGGTTCGTCGATGGCGTGACCGCGCTGAACCAGATGCGCGCGGCGCACTCGCTCGGCATCGATACTTTCGCGCTGTGGCGTCTGGGCTCGGAAGACCGCTCCATCTGGGCAGTGTGGGACAAGCCGTTTGAAGCTGGCGCAACCGACAAGCTGAGCATCGTGCCTCCCGGAGAAGATGTGGACGATGAAGGATACGGAGAGATCATCCGCATTCAGTCGCGTCCCTCGGCCGGCGAGCGCACCATCACCGTCGATCCGGACACGCACCTTGTCAGCGACGAAGTCTTTAAGACGGTGCCGATGCCGTATGTCGTCGACATGTACGGCGGCACACAGGAAAAGAAGGTCGCGTTGACCTTCGACGATGGTCCTGATCCGACGTGGACGCCGAAAATTCTTGATGTGCTGAAGGCCCACGGCGCGAAGGCCACGTTCTTCCTGATCGGTGACGAGATGCAAAACTTTCCGGGCATCGCCAAGCGGATTTACAACGAAGGCCACGAGATCGGCAATCACACCTTCACGCATCCGGACATCAGCAGCATTTCTAAGCGATATTTCGAGGTCGAGCTGAATGTCACCGAGAAGCTTTTCGAAAGCAAGCTGGGCGTGAAACCGGTGTTGATGCGTCCGCCGTACGCCATCGACGAGGCGCCCGACACGTCCGACCAGGTACGTCCGCTGGAGTGGTCGCAGGACCTGGGCTACATCAGCGTGGGCGAGAAGATCGATCCCAACGACTGGCGCGACAATCCGCGGCCCAGCGCGCAGGAGATCGCCGACAACGTGATGAAGAACCTGCCGCCCTGCGCGCCAAACAATATGGTGAAGTGCGGCAACATCATCCTGTTCCACGACGGCGGCGGCGATCGCAGCCAGACGGTGAAGGCACTCGACATCGTGCTGACTGGGCTCAAAGAGCGTGGCTATCAGGTGGTGCCGGTTTCCGAACTGATGGGAAAGACGCGCGCCGAGGTGATGCCTCCCATTACCACCAACGAGCGCTGGTCGGCATGGGTCGACAGCCTGAATTTTTCACTCTTCGGAGCGGTGCGGTATTTCATCATCTTCGTCTTCTTTGTCGGCGATGTGCTGATGAGCGGACGCCTGCTTCTGGTCGGCGTGCTGGCCATCTACGATCGCCTGCGACAGCGCAATGTCAGCTTCGATCCGAACTATCGGCCCGCGGTTGCAGTGCTGATTCCGGCGTACAACGAAGAGAAGGTGATCGAACGCACGGTTCGCTCGGTGCTGGAGTCCGATTACCGCACGCTGCGCGTGATCGTGATCGACGATGGCTCGAAGGACGCGACGCTTGAAGTGACTCGCTCAGCGTTCAAACACGAGATCGCTGCTGGACGGGTGACCGTGCTGACGAAGCCCAACTCGGGCAAGGCTGCCGCGCTTAACTATGGGCTGGAGCAGGTCACGGAAGAAATCTTCGTGGGCATCGACGCCGATACCATCATCGCGCCCGACGCGATCTCGCAACTGGTGCCGCACTTCAGCAATCCCAAGGTTGCGGCAATGGCGGGCAACGCGAAAGTCGGCAACCGCGTGAACCTGTGGACGCGCTGGCAGGCGCTGGAATATATCACCAGCCAGAACTTCGAGCGGCGCGCGCTGAACACGATGAACGCCGTCAGCGTTGTACCCGGCGCAATCGGCGCGTGGCGCACGGCTGCGGTTCGGGCAGCGGGCGCCTACCATCGCGATACTGTCGCTGAAGACGCCGATCTCACAATGGCGCTGCTGCAGGCCGGCAATCACGTCAACTATGAAGACCGCGCGCTGGCCTACACCGAAGCTCCGACGACGGCGAATGGCCTGATGCGGCAGCGCTTCCGCTGGTCGTTCGGCATCATGCAGGCGGTGTGGAAGCATCGCGCGGCGGTGAAGCAGAAGGGCGCGCTGGGCTGGGTCGCGATCCCCAACATGGTGATCTTCCAGATTCTGCTGCCGCTGGTGTCGCCCTTCATCGACATCATGTTCGCCGTCGGGGCTGTCACCTACTTCGTCGACAAGTATCGTCATCCCGAGTCGGCTAATCCCGCCGACTTCCACAAGCTAGTGATTTACTTCACGCTTTTCATGGTCATCGACTTCATCGCCTCGACCATCGCGTTCACCCTGGAGCGGCAACAGCCCGGGGGCAAACGCGACTTCCTCCTGCTGGCGCACGTCTGGCTGCAACGCTTTGCGTATCGCCAACTGTTCTCGCTGGTGCTGCTGAAGACGCTCAAGCGCGCCATGGAGGGTGGCGGCTTCTCATGGGACAAGCTGGAGCGAACCGCCAGCGTGAAACAGCCGGTCGCTATCGCGCGACAGCGAGAGGCGCAATGAGCCCCGCCCCGAAGCCGATCCTCGACATGAGCGTCAAGGTTGCCGGCATCGAGTTCAAGAATCCCGTGCTCGCCGCCAGCGGCAGCTTCGGTTACGGCGTGGAGTTCGAAGATGTAGTCACGCTCAGCCGGCTGGGGGGCTTCGTTACCAAAGGCCTTTCGCTCGAGCCGATGGCGGGGAATCCTCCGCCGCGACTGTTTGAGACCGCCGCGGGAATGCTGAATGCGATCGGGCTACAGAACATCGGCGCGCGTGCCTTCCTGGAAGAAAAGCTTCCGCTGCTGCGGAAGATCAAAAACATCGTTTTCCTCTGCAACGTCTTCGGCCACTCGCAGGACGAGTACGAAGACGTCGTCCGCATTCTCAACGACGGCGAAGGTATCGCCGGTTATGAGCTGAACGTTTCGTGCCCGAACACGAAGTGCGGCGGAATTGCCTTCGGCAGCGATCCAAAGATGCTGTTCGATGTGGTCAGCGCGGTGAAAAAGATCGCGGCGCGGCCGCTGGTGGTGAAGCTGTCACCGAACGTGACAAGTATCCCTGAGGTGGCGCGCGCCGCGGAAGATGCCGGGGCGGACGCCCTCTCGCTCGTCAATACATTTGTCGGCATGGCCATTGATGCGGAGACCCGCAAGCCGCGCATTGCGAACGTAACTGGAGGTCTCTCCGGCCCAGCCATTAAGCCGATTGCAATTCGCATGGTGTGGGAAGCGGCGAAGACGGTCAGGATCCCCGTGATTGGCCTGGGCGGCATCAGCACCGCGGAAGACGTGATCGAGTTCCTGCTCGCCGGGGCGAGCGCCATCGAGGTCGGCACCGTCAACTTCTGGGACCCCTGCGCCTGCGAGAAACTGGTCGACTCGCTGGAGAAGTGGTGCCTGGAGCATCACATAGAGAAGATCAGCGATTTGACGGGTGGGCTGTTGGCGTAGAGATAGGAGCAGAAAGAGGTTAAGGCCAGCTTTCGTTGACAACCCCTCCCTTATCGTCTATCCTTAAATCTTTCGCAGTCCTGCGTTTGCTCGCCTGAAGGTCTCTGCGCGTCCAGCGCCTGAACCGAGCGGCTCTTTCGCACTTACAACATCTGGGAGAGTTAGAGATGTCTACGTATTTCCCCAAGGGGGAAATCGCGCGCAAGTGGTTTGTCATTGATGCCGACGGCCAGACTCTGGGCCGGCTGGCTACACGTGTGGCGCGCATCCTGTCCGGCAAGGACAACCCCAAGTACACGCCGTTCCTCGACACCGGCGATCACGTGATCATAATCAATGCCGAGAAGGTTCGGCTCACCGGACTGAAGTCCGACAGCAAGGTTTATCACCGCGTCACGGGATACCCGGGCGGACTGCGCAGCGAGGAGTACAACAAGCTGGTGCAGCGGCGGCCGGAAAAGATCGTGGAAGATGCGATCACCGGCATGCTGCCGCATACCAAGCTCGGCCGTGCGATGGCCGGGAAGCTGAAGGTGTATCGCGGCGACAAGCATCCGCACCAGGCGCAGAAGCCGGAAGCACTGGCAACGGCGAAGCGGGCGTAGGACGCGGGTTCCGGCAGAGCCGCAGATCCCTCGGCTTCGCTCGGGATGACAAGTTAAGAATTGATGACAAGTTAAGAATTGATGACAAGTCAAGAATTGATGACAAGTTAAGAATTATTGATAACGGTGCGGCTGAAGCTGCACCCCTTCAAAACTAGGACAACGATGGCAGAACAGGTTCAGTACTACGGAACGGGACGGCGCAAGTCGAGCGTCGCTCGCGTATTTCTTCGCCCGGGCAACGGCGAATTCAAGGTCAACGGCAAAGCGTTCGATGAGCACTTTGTAACCGAAGCGCAGCGCATTATGGCGAAATCGCCTTTCGTGCTCACCGAGACCGTCGGCACCTTCAACATGACGTGCACCGTCAGCGGCGGCGGCGTCAATGGCCAGGCCGGCGCGGTGCGCATGGGCGTGGCTCGCGCGCTGCAGGAGTTCAACCCCGAGCTGCGCGCCAAGCTGAAGGCCGAAGGCTTCCTGCGCCGCGATGCCCGCACCAAGGAGCGCAAGAAGTACGGCCAGAAGGGCGCCCGTAAGCGGTTCCAGTTCTCGAAGCGCTAAAGCGCGTTGTCGGTTGTCTGTCGGTTGTCAGTTACGACGGCAGGCGTTTTAACCGGCAACTGGCAACTCGCCTTTTGGTTCCGGGGGCGAGCGGACAAAGCAGTACCAACCGGAACGAATCCTTCCCGCACACGCAGTAAGAGCGGGGTGACGGGAAAAGCAATTCAGGCCCGGCCTGAATGCAAGCCAACCGAGGAGGTAGCTTGGCAAACATCACGATGAAAGAGTTGCTCGAAGCAGGCGTTCACTTCGGGCATCAGACGAAACGCTGGAATCCGAAGATGAAGGAGTACATCTTCGGCGAACGCAATGGAATTTACATCATCGACCTGCAGAAGACGCTGAAGATGTTCAAGGAAGCGTCGAAGTTCGTCACCGACCAGGTGGCTGAGGGCAAGCTGGTGCTGTTCGTCGGCACCAAGCGCCAGGCGCAGGATGCGATCGCCGAAGAGGCGGGCCGCAGCGGCATGTTCTACGTCAACTCGCGCTGGCTGGGCGGGCTGCTCACCAACTGGGTAACGGTGCAGAAGTCGGTGAAACGGCTGAAAGAGCTCGATGACATGGCCACCGATGGCCGCTACGAACTGCTGCCGAAGAAGGAAGTCATCAAGCTGGAGCGCGAGCGCAAGCATTTGCAGGCGAACCTCGCCGGCATCAAGAATTTGAACCGCCTGCCTGACGTGCTGTTCGTGATCGACTCGAACAAAGAGCAGATCGCGGTCAAGGAAGCGCGCAAGCTGGGCATCCCAGTGGTTGCCGTCGTCGACACCAACTGCGATCCGACCGAAGTGGATTATGTTATCCCCGGCAACGACGACGCGCTGCGCGCGATTCGCCTTTTCGCATCGAAGATTGCCGACTCTGTGGTGGAAGGCGCACAGGCCGCGACCGACAAGCAGATGGCCGACATCGCCTCCGGCGTGCAATACAGTGAAGCCGCCGAGGCGGCTGCCGCGAGCAGCGCTGGCGAAGGTGAGCCGGGCGAGGCTGCTGCAGAATCGACGGTCGAGGAAGACTCCGACGATGTGACCATGGAAGAGGTGCTGGGCCGCGGAGGCCGCCGCGCCGAAAACACCAGCGCGTAGGATCGGCTTGTAACGAGTTTTACGGCCCGCGCGTTCGACGAGCGCGGGCATTGTTTTAGCTACCTCGTTGGCTCTTAGCTTTCAGCTCTTAGCCTTTAGCAAGCGAGCGTAGCCGCAGGATTCGTGACTCTTGGCACGGCTGCACCGGTTTGCTAAGAGCTAAAAGCTAAGAGCTAAAAGCCAGAGGATTGATGAGCACAACTACCGTGAACATTTCCGCCGCACAAGTCAAAGAACTTCGCGACAAGACAAACGCCCCCATGATGGATTGCAAGAACGCCCTCACGGAAGCGAAGGGCGATGTCGAGCAGGCCATCGTCATTCTCCGCAAGAAGGGTATTGCCACCGCCGCTAAGAAGGCGACGCGCACCACCAGCGAAGGCTCGGTCGCCAGCTACATCCATGCCGGTGGCAAGATCGGCGTGCTGGTCGAGGTCAATTGCGAGAGCGACTTCGTCGCCCGCACCGAGGACTTCAAGACGCTGGTGCACGACATCGCGATGCACATCGCCGCCACCGATCCGCGCTTCATCCGCAAGGAAGATGTCACTCCCGAAGCCTATGAGAAGGAGAAGGACATCTACCGCGCGCAGGCCGCGCAGACCGGCAAGCCCGCTCCGGTGATCGAGAAGATCGTCGAAGGCAAGATGGGCAAGTTCTACGAGGAGGTCTGTCTGTACGAGCAGCCCTTCATCAAAGAGCAGACCATCACCGTCTCGCAGCTGATCGCCACCGTGATCGGCAAGCTGGGCGAAAATATCTCCGTCCGCCGCTTCGCCCGCTTCAAGGTCGGCGATGTCGGCGAGACCATCGCCATCAGCAAAGCCGGTGACCAGGCCGGCGAGTAAACCTCTCACATGGGTTAACAAATGCAGGGCGGGAGCAATCCCGCCCTGCTCTTTTTGCCCCAACCTTACGCTGTTATACAAACTTACTGCTGCGGATGCGCCAGGATGACTTTGGTGACACGAATTGAGTTATTGGTATCCATTTCGTATTCAACCGAGATGGGTTGGTTGGCATAGGCCTTCACCGAATTCGGATTGCTGACGTTGTAGGTCGTGTTGTTGCTGGTGAAGGTCTTCCCGTCGGCACTGATGGTTCCTGACATCGTTTGACCCGACTGGGTGTTGGTTCCATTGACGCCACTTGCTGAAGTCTGGTCCGAAGGCATCTGCGGCTGCGTCGCCTGCGGTTGCGCAGCCGGGCCATTCTGGTCGGGCGGCTGAGTCGCTTGCGGTTGCGCACTCTGGCTGTTCTGATCGGGCGGCGGCGTCATAGTCGGACTTGCCTGGTCCGATGGCTGGCTGCTGGTGCTTTGAGCGAACGCTACGGTTGGAAGAGCTAGTGCAATTGCCAATAAAGCAAGGATGGAAATCTTTGTCATAGGGTGCCCCTTGAATTAACGGATTCTCCGCTTTTCAGCGTCAGGTGGTGTGACGGCCCCTTGGAAGTCGGGGTTTCCTTAACATCGAGAGGTAAGAAGGCCAAATTCTCCCAGCAAAAAATTCTCAGCAGGCAACTCTGCTGGGATTAGGTAAGCTAGCCTCCTGCTAAACTGAGCCTACAGGCTCGTCAATGTCTACTACCGCCTCTGAACTCGAAGTGAAAGCGATCAACTCCAGGGCGACGGCCATCGATCTGCGCAGCGACACCGTCACCAAACCTTCGCCGGAAATGCGGCGCGCGATGTCTGAGGCCGAAGTCGGCGACGATGTCTACGCCGAAGATCCCACGGTGAACCGCCTGGAGAAGCGCGCGGCCGAGATCTTCGGGCGCGAGGCGGCGCTCTTCGTCCCCAGCGGCACGATGGGCAACCAGATCGCGATCAAGCTGCTCACCACACACGGCCAGGAGCTCATCTGCGAAGAGCGGGCGCACGTCTTCAACTACGAGATGGCAATGATGGCGCACTTCTCGGGCATTGTGCCGCGGACGATCTGGGCAGAGGATGGCTTACTGACATGGCAGCTGGTGCGGGCGAAGATCAAGCCGAGGAGTTACCACGCGGCGAAAACCGGGCTTATCGTGCTCGAGAACACGCACAACATCGCCGGCGGGACCTTGATGCCGCAGGACACCTTCGACGAGATCTGCGACAACGCGCACGAAGCTGGTCTGCCGGTTCACCTGGATGGTGCGCGCGTCTTCAACGCTTCCGTCGCGCTCGGAACTTCCGTGGACAAGCTTACGGCCAAGGCAGACACCGTCATGTTCTGTCTTTCGAAGGGCCTCGGCGCGCCCGTGGGTTCGCTGCTGGTGGGGAGCGCTGAGCTGATGGATCGTGGACGGCTCTACCGCAAAGCTCTCGGCGGAGGCATGCGCCAGGCCGGCATTTTGGCGGCCGCAGGCCTCATTGCACTGGAGCACGGGCCACAGAAGCTGGCGCGCGATCACGAGAATGCGAAGTTTCTGGCCGCAGAACTCTCAAAGATTCCCGGAATCCGCATCGATCCCGCCAAAGTACAGACCAACATCCTCATCTGCGATACCTCCGCCAGCGGGATTACGGGAGCGGAAATGTCGAAGCGATTGGCGGAGCGCAATCTGCTGGCGAGCGCGTATGGGCCCTACATTATTCGCTTCGTCACCCACCTGGATATCAGCCGCGAGCAGTGTGCCCGGGCGCTGGAGATTGTAGCGTCGGTGCTGCGGCCTGCCCCGCTCTCGATGTCTTAAGCGGCCATGGATTCGATCGTCGCGGTGCGGTAATCTTTTTGCCACTTTGCCAGGAACTGGTCTGCCAACCTCAGCCATCTGCGCTCGTTGGGGGTTAGCTCCCGCTGCAGCCATCGCTGAAGTTCTTCGAAACCCTCCTCCTCCGGTTTGACAAGATGAACCTGCATGGGCCCATACCACCCTAGTTCGGATGTCATCGCCTATGCCGGTGTTGGCGGGTTTTGGCGTAATAGGCTTGGATTTGGGGCATGGTGCAACAGAAAGGCACAAAATCTCGAGAGTACAACGACTATATATGAAAAATGGAATGTTCTGATTCTATAAATTCAGTAATTCGTAGTATTGAAGAATTTTGCTTCCAAAATTTCACAAACTTTTCATATACTTAGCGCGTTTCCGTTTTGGTTTTCAGACTGCATCTACGCTGTCGAATTCTCGCTGTCAAATTTTCCGGATCTACACCGTCGCCTTGTTTGCAGCGACGGTCGAAAAGTAAGCGCTGGTCTGGCTGTCAAGCTGCGATTTTTTCAATCGGACGGAGGACATGCCATCAACGCCACACGAAAGTAGCTCGCGCACTTCCTTCCGTTTGTCTCCATTTCACGCGTCGTCTTCACCTGGAATGAAGGAGCCCCCAATGAAGAAGATCCTCCTGCTGTCTCTCTTCACGTGCATGCTGGCAACCTGCCTCGTGGCGCAGGAAGTCACCTCAACCCTCAACGGCACCATTACCGACTCTTCAGGCGCAGTGCTTCCTAATGCAAAAGTTACGATAACGGACGCGGCGAGAGGGCTCTCGCGCGAGACGGTCACGGGTTCGGC
>Ga0126381_100000965_pt1 | contig 31316 bp, 20 predicted proteins | sample PanSoiMetPlot_28_FD_96465 | JGI IMG/M metagenome (GOLD analysis project Ga0126381, IMG submission 96465) | Tropical forest soil microbial communities from Panama - MetaG Plot_28 | ecosystem: Environmental > Terrestrial > Soil > Tropical forest > Bulk soil | place: Panama | collected 2016-02-17 | reverse complement strand
CGGGCTGCCGGCGGGCTTGTCGATCAACTCCTCCACCGGCCTGATCAGCGGCACGCCGACCACGGCCGGCACGTCCTCAGTCACCGTCACCGCCAAAGACAGCACCGGCGCGTCCGGCTCGGCGTCGTTCACCTGGACGGTCGGCACGACCGGCGGCGGCGCCTGCCACGTGGTCTACACCCGCAATAGCGAGTGGGCGGGCGGCTTCACCGCGCAGGTCGTGATCAGCAACACCAGCAGTACGGCGATCTCAAGCTGGAGCCTGACGTTCACCTGGCCCGGTGACCAGAAGATCACCAGCAACTTCAACGGCGGCTTCAGCCAGACCGGGCAGAACGCCACCCTCACCAACGCCAGCTACAACGGCGCCATCGCCGCTGGCGGCTCCGTGTCCGTCGGCTTCCAGGGCACCTGGACCAGCAATGACACGTCGCCGACCAGCTTCGCCGTGAACGGGGCCGCCTGCACATAAGGCGGCTTGTGAGCCCGGGTCAGGCGGCGGCCCTACCGCCTGACCCGGCTAGCCCGCGGGACCGGGCTTCCGGTTAGGCGAGCGTTCCGCGCGGGATGTCGATGATGCGTTCCGCGCGGGACTGCCCGAGCCGGTGCCCGGTCTCGCGATGCACGGTGAGAGCCGCCGTGGCGTGGGCCCGCGCCTGCGCGGTCTGCCCGGATTCAAGCGCGATGGCGGCAAGGGCGGTCAGCGCGTGCCCTTCGAGCAGGCGCAGGCCCGTGCGCCTGGTGGTGAGCAGGGCCCGTTCGATGGAGGCGTTCGCCTCGCTGTGGTGGCCGAGATCGGAATGATCCTGGGCCAGGCCGATGAGGGCAGCCGCCTCACCCTGCCGGTAGCCAGCTTCGCTGGCGATCTTCAGCGCGCCCTGGTGGAACCGCAGCGCGGTGGCCGGGTCGCCGAGCAGCCTGGTCACCGTGCCGAGCGTGGTGCTGGCGTCCACCTCGATCCGCTGGTCTCCCGATTCCCTGGCGAGCGCGAGGCTGGCGGTGGCGAGTTCGCGCGCGATCTGGTGGCGTCCGGCGTCCAGGTGCAGTTCCGCGAGGTTGTTCAGGTCGTCGGCCTCGCCCTCCCTGCTTCCCGTGTCCCGGTGCAGTGCCAGCGCCCGTTCCAGATGATCAAGCGCCGCGGGGAGGCGGCCCTGAATGAGGTAGGCGCAGCCGATGCTGTTGAGCAGGTGACCCTCCGCGTGCCGTGCGCCGATCTCCTGGTAGATGGCCAGGCTCTGGCTCAGGAAGCCGATGGCTTCGTCCAGCCGGCCCAGTTCGAGCAGCACGTTGCCAAGGTTGCCCAGGCTGGTCGCCTCGCCGCCGCGGTTGCCAGTCCGCTGGTAGATGTCCCTGGCCTGCCGGTGGTGCGCCGCCGCGTCGGTCATTCTGCCCTGGTCGCGGTAGACGTTCGCGAGGCTGCCGAGCGCGGCCGCCGCGCCTGGCTCCCAGAAGGCCCGCAGCGCCAGGTCTCTTGCCTGGGTCAAGTGAGTCTCGGCGTCTGCGTACCTTGCCAGCCATCGTTTGGCTTGCGCCAGGGACAGGTGCGCCGCGGCCATCGCGCGCGGGTCGTCCCCGGTGGTGGCCGCGGCCAGCCCGGCTTCCGCGACGGCGAGCCAGTCGGCCGCATATCGCCGCATCCAGAAATAGCCGCGCATCGCGTCCGCGATCAGCCAGGCGGCGGCGAGGTGACCGTGTCCCGCCGCCCAGGTGACGGTGGCCACGAGGTTGGGACGCTCAGCCTCCAGCCAGCCGAGGGCGTCCGCGTCCAACTCGAAGACGACGGCCTCCTCGCCGCCACCTCCGGGCCGCTCGGGCCGCTCGGGCCGCTCGGGCAGCGGAAGCCGCTGCATGTTGGGGTGCAGCAGGCGCGCGGCGGCGTCGGTCGCACATAGGTAGAAGTCGCACAGCCGGGCGACCGCCGCGTCACGCTCCGCCGCGCCGATCTCGTCGCCCGCGCGCTCACTGGCGTACAGGCGCAGCAGGTCATGCATGGCGTACCTGCCGGGCGCGTGCTCCTCCACCAGGTGCGCTCTCGCCAGCTCCGCCAGCAGTTCGCGGGCGCAGGGGATGCCAGCCGCCGCGATCGCCGCCGCCGCGCGCGTGCTCAGGTCGGCACCAGGGGCATGACCCGCGAGCAGGAACATCCGCTGAGCCGCGGGCTGCAGCGTCGCGTACGACAGGTCGATGGCGGCCCGTACCGCCGCCTGGTCGTCCCCGGCGACCGAAAGCACGGCGAGCCGGTTGCCTTCCCTGAGTTCGGCGGCGAGGCCGGCCACCGGCTGGCGCGGGTGCCGCGTCAGGTGCGCGGCGGCGATCCGGAGCGCGAGCGGCAGGCAAGCACACAGCGTCGCCACCTCCGCGGCGGCCACCGGCTCGGCGCCGATCCGCTCGGCGCCGAGCAGGCCGGTCAGCAGGGACAGCGCCTCATCGATGGGCAGCACTCCCACGGGTAGCAGCCGCGCTCCGTCGAGCGCGGTCAGGCCGGCCAGCGCGTCTCGGCTGGTGACCACGGTCAGGCAGCCCGCTCCTCCGGGCAGCAGCGGGCGCACCTGGTCCGGGGCGTGAGCGTTGTCGAGGACGATGAGGACCCGGCGGTCGGCGAGCAGGCTGCGATACAGCGCCGCCGCTTCGTCGGCCTCCAGCGGGATCCGCTCGGCGGGCACCCCGAGCGCGCGAAGAAACCCGGCAAGCGCGCGCTGCGGCGACATCGGCGTTCCTGGCGCGTATCCGCCCAGGTTGACATACAGCTGCCCGTCGGGAAACGCGTCCCGGTGGCGGTGCGCCCAGTGCACCGCCAGCGCCGTCTTCCCCACCCCCGCCGTTCCCGCGATCACCACGACCGGCGCGGAGGACAGCCCCGCTGTCACGAGCGCGTCAAGTTCGGACAGCGCCTGCGCCCGGCCGGTGAAGCCGGTCGCGGCGGGCGGCAGTTGGGCCGGCACAGGAGCGTCCGTCGCCGGGTGCGTGCCGGTGCCCGCGCCCGCGGGCACGGGGCCAGCGGCGGCGACTGGCGGCGGCGCGGTGGACAGCGCGCTCGCGTCGTTGCGCAAGATCGCGAGCTCAAGCTGGCGCAATGCCGGGCCGGCATCGAGCCCGAGCTCCTCCGCGAGGTGTTCCCGGTAGCGCCGCAAGCCTGCCAGTGCCTCCGCGGCGCGCCCGTCCCTGTAGAGCGCGATCATCAGCTGGCCGGCCAGCCGTTCCCTGAGCGGATGGCTGGCCACCAGGCCGCGAAGCTCGTCGAGCAACTCTCGCTGGCGGCCAAGGCGGAGCTGGGCGTCGAGCCGGTCCTCAAGCGCTCCCAGGCGTGCTTCCTCCAGCCCCGCGCACAGCCGCTGCTGCGCCGCGGGGGTCGCCACGCCCGCCAGTGCCGACCCCGACCATAGTGCGAGCGCCTGCTCGAGCAGTTCGACCCTGGTTTCGTCGTCGGCCGCGCCGCGCGCGTGCGCCAGCTGCGACCGGAAGCGGTGCACGTCGACCGTCATCGGTTCGGTCGCGAGCGCGTAGCCGGTGCCGTGCAGCCGGATGTCAAGACCCGCCACGCCGCGCAGGGCGGCCCGCAGGCCGGACACGCAGACCTGGATCGCGTGCGGGGCGGTTCGCGGCGGGTCGTCCGGCCATGCCAGGTCGACTAGCCGCGCCACCTCGACGGGCTTGCCGACTTCAAGCGCGAGGACTGCGAGAACGAGCCGCTGCTTGCGCGGGCCGAGCTCGATTTTCCTGTCGCCGTCCCAGGCCTCCACCGGCCCGAGCAGCCGGATTTTCAGTCCCACCCCGCGATCCTAAACGGACCTTTGCACAGAACATGAGCGGATTATGAACGGCTCCCGACAGCATGGCGCCAGCGATCGCCCGAGGTCCGCTGAGCACCGCTCCAATGTCACCCGCGCGGCCAGGAAAGAGAGAATTTACATGTACCGAACGAATGGTGCCCTCTGCATAAGCCTGCTTGCTCTCGCGGGCGTGCTGGCCGTCGCGGGCTGCGGCGGTGGCGCGAATGGCGGCGCGGCCGCGACCGGCGGCGACGCGGGCGGCACAGCGAGCCCGGCCACGTCGGCTAGCCCGGCGACGTCGGCCTCAGCGGGCGCGAACACCTCGGCCTGCTCTGGCGGGCTTACCGGCGCCGAGCCTGGTGTGGTGCGTATCGTCTGCGGCGGGCCGGCCACGATCCGCGTGCGGGCCGGGTCGGTCAGCAGGCAGTTCACCGGCGGGCAGTGCGCGCAGGCCGGCGATCTATGGAGCGCCACGGTCGGGGTGATCACCGAGGCGGGCGTGTACAAGGGCCCGCCAGTAGATGTGGTCTCGGTCAACAAGGACAGCAGCGGTGGCGGAACCATCCAGCTGAACCTCGGCAAGAAGGCCTACTTCGTCGAGGGCGCGTCTTTCAAGCTGTCGGACGGCGGCAAGGCCGCGCACCTGCACGGGACCACGAAGATCCTGCCCGAGCCAGGGATCCCGGTGACCGTGGACGTAGCCTGCTGAGCGTGAACTCGCCGCGGGCCGGCGGGTGATATCAGGTGACGCCGTCATGCGCCTCGCATGACACCACCTGATGATCGGAGCCACGTTGACTGCGCTAACCCGCGGCAGGGGCGGCCCCCCTGTGACGCCGTCGCATAGCGATGACGCCACGCTGATCGAGCAGTCCTGGCATGAGCCCGAGGCGTTCGCCGGCCTGTATGACCGGCACGCCGCCCGCATCCACCGCTATGTGACCCGGCGGCTTGGCAGCCAGGCCGCCGACGACGTGACAGGCGAGACCTTCCTGTGCGCGTTCCGGCGGCGGGGCCGCTATGACCTCAGCCGGCCAGACGCCAGTCCGTGGCTGTTCGGCATCGCGGCCAACCTGGTCGGCAAGCACCGCCGGGCCGAGGTGCGGATGCTGCGTGCGCTGGCGCGAACCGGCGCCGACCCCGTCGCGGATAGCTACGCCGACCAGGTCGACGCGCGGGTGTCCGCGGCCGCGGCACAGCGGGACCTCGCCGAGGCGCTGGCCGGCCTGGCGGCAGGCGACCGGGAGGTGCTGCTGCTTATCGCCTGGGCGGACCTGTCCTACGACGAGGTCGCGGTGGCGCTCGGCATACCGCTGGGGACGGTGCGGTCGCGGCTGCACCGGGCTCGGAGAAAAGTACGCGAGGCGCTCGGCGGCGCGGACCCCACCACGATCAACGAGGAGCCGTCAGCATGAATGACCTTGACACGGTGCGCGCCCTGCGCGCCGACGCGCCCAGCCCGTCCGGTGACCGGCTGGACGAAGGCCGGGACCGGCTGCGCACGGCGATGGCCCACGGCTATCGCCACCACCACCGCCGCACGGTGCTCGCCACAGCCGCCGGCGCGGCCGCCGCCGCGGTGCTAGCGGCGGTCGTCTTGCTGCCCGCGGGCGGCGCAAGCCCGGCCCCGGCCGCGCATCCGGCAGGCACACGCCACCAGTCCCCGGCGCAGTTGCTCAGCGTGACCGCCGTGCTCGACAACGCGGCGGCGGCCACTTTGCGGCGGCCGTCCACGCTGCCCGGCCCGCACCAGTGGATCTACGAGAAAGGGGTCAAGGCAGGACCGGATTCCCGTTTCACGCGGGAGAGCTGGACCACGTTCGACGGCGCGCGAAGCGCCGACATCGAACACGGCAGGCTCGTCGTGCTTCCTTACGGCCCGGCCGCGGACGGGGCCCCCGATGCCACGCCACAGGGCGCCGCCGGCTTCCTGCGCGCACTTCCCGCTAAGCCGAAGGCGTTGCTCGCGGTCGTCTACAGCAAGGCGCGGGCAACGCCCCGCGACCAATGGGCGGCGCCGGGAAACCTCGACACTGAAGCCTTCTCGATCCTCATGACGTTCCTCTATAACGCGCCGGCCGGGGTCCCGTCCGCCGTCCAGGCCAACGTGTTCCGCGCGGTCGCGTGGATCCCTGGCGTGCGCGTCACCAAGGCCAGCGACGCGCTCGGGCGGCCCGCCCTGGCGCTGACCGCCGCGGGCCTGAACGGGGACTTCCTCCTCAGCCCGCGCACTTACGCCCTGATCGGGCTCCGTGACGGCGACGCCGCCGTCACCCGGATCGTCGCGAAGCTCGTCCCCGCCCCAGGCGACCGCTAGCCGCGAAACCCGCCGTGCGGCCGCCCGGCCCAACCGGACGGCCGCCCGGCATTCCCGCGCGAAATTCGTTAACTTAACTATCTCGCTCTGATTGCGAAATGCGCAGAATGCCCAATTGTGACCAGGATCGCGCAAGCTCGGAAGATATGATCCCGGCATGGCCTGGAAACGGACAGTGACCGGCGTTTTCGCCGTGGTGTTTGCCGGCGCGCTAGTCGCGTGCGGATCGGGTGGCGGCGGCGCCACGGGGGGCACAGGCCTCGACACGGCCTTGTCCCGGGTGGCGGACAACAGCAATACGCGCAGCTTCATCTCCTACGACGACACAGCCGCCCTGGTCAAGCTGGGCGGAAAGGCCTTCAAGCCCGCAGGTTTCTCGTCGCTGATCGGTCATGGGACCGGCAACCTGGTCGATTTCTTTCAGATACTCCCGAGCCAAGCCGGGATCAACGTGCTTGACGAGCAGTACGCGATCTCGGCAGGGTTGCCGCCCGCCTCTGTTGGCCTGCTGGCTGGCGGCCAGAACGCCACCGCGGTGTCCAGCAAGCTGACCGCGCAGGGCTGGAAGAAAAAAGGACAGCTTCTTGTCATGCTGCCGCTGAACCTGTCGAACAAGCTCGACGGGGAGACCACGGGAGTGCTGTCCCAGGTGCAGATGACCGGGTCGGACCTGGTGTATGGGCTGCCGCAGGCGAATCTCAGCATGGCCGGATCACCCAGCGGGCAGACCCTCGCGCAGGACCCGCTGATCGGATCGATGGCGAACTGCCTAGGCGACGTGGTGGCGGCCGACATAACCGCCAAGTACCCCTTCGGGGCGCAGCCGCCGACCGCGATAGCTGTCGGCGTAAGCAGGCCTGCCAGCAACACCGCCGTGCCGGATGAGGTCGTCTGCGTCGCGTGGCCGACTTCCGCCGCGGCCAGCCAGTACACGGCGGCTCTCCACAAGGCCCTGTCCAGCGGTGTCTCGGTGCGAACCAACCAGCGATGGTCCTCGATGCTGAGCGACGCGTCGGTCACATCGATCGGCGGGAGCCAGAACGTGGTGCAGTTGCGGGCGCGGACCCCGCAGAACGTCCTGACCGTGTTCGACATGCTCGTGTCAGCCGACGTGCCCGGGCTGCCAGCTAACCTCCGCTAAACGGCCGCGGCGAACCGTGTGTGGGCCGGCGTCAGCTCGTCTGTTCCATGGTCTACTCAGCCACCCCGCCGCCCCTGCCCGCGGACCGGTGCGCAGCAAATGAGCAATCGTTGCTCAGGCGCGTGCCGACCGCGCTGGTGGATCGTCGTCTTAACGACCTCAATCCACCCGCGAGCCGAAGGACGCCCGGAGGCGAGCGTGACAAACGGGAGTTCTGATGACCATGACCAGCCTCACGGACCCGGCCGTCTCTGCCGAGGCCGAGGCGTGCACCATATACGCGGCGATCGGCGGGCGGCCTGCCGTCACCGCCGCCGTCGATGACTTCTTCGCGCGCGTGCTGTCCGATCCCGTGCTCGGTCCGTTCTTTCCCGGCGGCGTCGGTGCCCGGCACCGCGCCTATGTCGTGACCGTGCTCGGTGCGGCGCTGGGCGGTCCCGAGCGCTACAGGGGACCCGACCTGACCGCGGCCCATCGCGGCCGGGGCATCAGCGACACGCATTTCGATCGGGCCCTGAACTGCCTGGACGCCACGCTGGCTGGCCTGGGCGTGCCGCGCGACCTTACGGACCGCATCCTGGTCATCGTCGGCGGGCTGCGGCCGGCGGTAGTGACCGCCTGACCGGCCGCGGGGGCGCCGATCACGCGGACACGCTTGCGCTGGCGTGCTGGCCTGTCATGCTGGCGCTGTGGCGATCACGCTGCAGCGTTGGCCGATCGTTGGCAGGCGGCCGGAGCTCGACGTATTCGAGACGACCCTGCGCTCAGGGGAGCACACGGGCGTTGTGATCCATGGCCGGGCCGGGGTGGGGAAGACCCGGCTGGCCGATGAGTGCCGTGAGCAAGCGGCGGCCGTGGGCTATCCGACTGAGCGGGTGGCAGGCAGCCGGACCACCGCGCTGCTGCCGCTTGGCGCTGTGGTCGCGCTGCTCGTCGGCGGGCTCGGCGGGATCGGCCCCGAAGGCCAGGTCAGCGCGCCCATCCTGTTCGAGGAGACCCGCCGGGCCCTGCATGAGCGCCACGGCGGCCGTCGGCTCGTGATCGTGGCGGACGACGTCGCGCTGCTTGACGCTGCCTCCGTCGCGTTGCTGAGCCATCTAGCAGCACAGGGGACGATCTTCCTGGTCGCCACCGTGCGGACCGGAGAGCCAGTCCCGGACTTGCTGACCAGCCTGTGGCGTGACGGCCGGCTGGCCCGGATTGATTTGCAGGACCTCAGCCGCACCCATCTGGATACGCTCTTGCACCTCGCGCTCGGCGGCCCGATCGAGGCAGGCGCCGGACGTGAGCTCTGGGAGATAACCAGGGGCAATCCGCTGTACGTGCACGAGCTTGTCCTCGGCGCGCTCGAATCGGGGGCCCTCGTTGAGAGGACAGGGGTGTGGCAGCTTGAGGACCGGCTGCCCGCCACCAGCCGGCTAGTGGACTTGGTCGAGCAGCGCATCGAGGGTCTGTCCGAGCAGGCGCGCTCGGTCATCGAGCTGCTCGCCCTGTGCGAGCCAGTCGAGCTGAGCTACCTCGAGACGGCCGCGACGCCGGAGGTGCTCGAGTCGCTGGAGCGGGCCGGGCTGGTGACAGTCGCCGTCGCCGACGGCCAGGTCCGGCTGGCTCATCCGCTGCACGGCAGGGTGGTCAGGGCCGCTATGCCACGGCTCCGGTCGCGGGCGATACTGCTGGCCCAGGCGGACCGGCTCGAGGCGTCAAACCCCGCGCCCGGGCCGGCCGCGCTGCGTATCGCGACGTGGCGGCTGGACGCGGGCGGACGGCCGGACCCGGCCATCTTGCTCCGCGGCGCCCACCTGGCCCGCCACGCGCATGACTTTCGCGTTGTGCGGCGGCTGATCGAGGCGCTGCCCGCCGAGCGGCTTGACGCGGCCGCGGGGCTGCTGCTCGGGGAGGCGCTGTACGAACTCGGCGCCTTCGACGCCGCCGACCGGGTTCTCGCGCTCGCACAGCAACTGCCCGCCAGCGAGCAGGCCGCGCTCAGGCTTGCGGTCATGCGGGCCAAGAACACGCAGTGGGGCTTGTGCCAGCCCGAGGCGGCCCTGGCCATCAACGCCGCCGCCCGTGCGGCCGTCAACTCTCCTCCGCTGGCCGAGGAACTCGTCGCCGACGAGGCCTGCGTTCTGACGTTCGCCGGTCACCCGGAGCGGGCGCTTGCCGTGCTCGAGGCCATCACCGGCGGCGACCAGCGGACCCGGGTCGTCCGCGCCATCGCCGCGGCGCCCGCGCTCGCGCTGACCGGCCGGATCGCCGAAGCGCTGACGGCCGCCGAGACCGGCTACGCCGACCACGTCACGCTCGGCGAGGAGCTGGCGATCGCTCACCCGGCCATGCACGTCGTCAACCAGGTGTTCGCGCTGACCGAGGCGGGCCGTCTCGCCGAAGCCGGGCAGCTGGCGCTGGCCGGCGCGGACATCGTCGCCGCGAACCGGGTACCGATCGCGCAGATCTTCTTCGCCATAAACCTCGGGCAAGTGGCCACGTTGCAGGGCAGGCTGGCGACCGCACGCCGCTACTACGCGGAGGCCGCCGGAGTGGCTCAGGCCACTAGGTTTGCCGGGCCGCTGCGCCTGGCGCTGTCCGGCCTGTCCCTCACGTGTGCCATGCTCGGCGACGCGGCGGCGGCGGCGCGGGCGCTTGCCGACCGCGACGCTGGCCCGCCGTTCGGTTTCCGCGGACCGGAGCAGCAACTCGCCGACGCGTGGACCGCGCATGCCTCGCGGCAGCCGTCCGAGGCGGCTCAGCGCTTCAGGGACGCCGCCGCGCAGGCGGCGTCGACGGGCCACAGGACCATCGAGTCGTGGCTGCTGCACGACCTGATGCGCACCGGCGGCGAGGACGTCTCCGCTCGCCTGAGCGAACTGGCCGCGATATGCGACTCCCCGCTGATCGCGGCCCGCGCGAGGCACGCGGCCGCGGCTCGAGCGCATGACGGCCGCGGGCTGTCCCGCGCCGCGTCCGACTTCGAGGCCCTTGGCGCGATGCTGCTCGCGGCCGAGGCGGCGGGCGGCGCGGCCGAGGCGTTCGCGAGGGACGGCGACGGGCGGGCGGCCGCGGCGGCCCAGCGCCGGGCGAGCGTGCTGGCCGCCGTCTGCGAAGGCGCCGCCACGCCCGGGCTCATGCACGCCGCCGGGGCGGTGCCGCTTTCCGGCCGCGAGCGCGAGATCGTTGTGCTCGCCGCCAGCGGCATGGCCAGCAGGGACATTGCCGAGCGCCTCTACCTGTCGGTTCGGACGGTGAATAATCATCTGCAGCATGCCTACGCCAAACTCGGTGTCACCAGCCGGTCCGGACTCGCCGAAGCCCTGCGGAGCGACTCATGACGCCTGAGCAGATTGCCCTGGTACAGTCCTCGTTCGAGCGGGCCACCCCGGATCTGCCGGCCCTGGCTACCCGGTTCTACCAGGAGCTGTTCGCCCGTGACCCGGCTCTGCGCCCGCTGTTCACCACCGACCTTGCCGTGCAGAAGGTCAGGTTCGCCGTCAAGCTCACCGAGATCGTGCAGTCGATCCCGCGCCTGGACGACCTGCTCTTCCACACCAGGGCCCTGGGTGCCAGGCACGTCGGGTACGGCGTGCGGGTGGCAGATTACCGGACGGTCGGCGACGCCCTGTTCGCCGCACTCGCCGCCACGCTTGGCGACAGCTTCGACGAGGCAACGCACGATGCCTGGGTCACCGCCTACAGTCTGGTCGCGGAGACGATGCTGCAGGGCGCGGCCGCCGCGCGGCCCATCGGCGGACCGGTGTGAGCTCCAGGTCAGCCGGGGCACTCCTGTCCCGCGATCTGGATGGCCAGCTGCGAGGCTGGAGTCCACGTGTCCGCGGGTATGCCCACCCCGTTCTGCGCATTGGCCAGCAGGGTCAGCACCTGCTGCGCCTCGTCCGGCGGCACGCCGTTCAGGTCCGTCCGCAGTGTGCCCTGGCCCACCTGGTGCGCGATGTCGATCGCGGTGGCGATGGTCCCGGAGGACAGGCCAAGGAGGTCGGCGCCGAACAGGGACGCGGCCGTTCCGGTAATCCCGAACACCGCTGCGACACAGGCCGACGTCACGTGCTCTTCCAGGCATGACTTGGCATCGCTCGCGTCGCCGATGATGCCGATCCCGTTGAGGATGTTGTCCCACGTGCTGGCCGTTTCTGTGGCCGCCTCCACGGACACCTCGTCTATCGAAGCGGCCGCGTCGTCGATGGCCGCGTCGATCGCGATGCCGGCCCCGTCGATGAGATCACCCACCCCGGTGAAGAAGGCGAGCACGCCGACGGCATCGAAGAAGAGATCCCAGCCGGACGGACCGCAGCCCATTCCGGTCAGGTCGGAATGGGTGAGCGGATTGCCGAACGCGTAGGTGTAGGAGTTCGCGCACCCGCCCTGATGCGGGTCGACAGACAGGAACCGGGCCTCGCCCGGGTTGTAGGTCCGGGCGCCGAGCAGGATGGTGCCGGTGGCGCTGTTGGTGAGCTTGCCCTCGGCGCCGTACCCGCCCAGGACGTTCGGCCCCGACATGTTCGCGGCGGCCGGCTGCCCTGGGATGAGATTGCCCCACGGGTCGTAGGTGCGCGGCCCGGAGGTAACGTTGCCGGCGCCGTCGGCGGTGATAGTGGTGTCGCCTTGCAGGTTGGCGTACGACCACACGTTTCCCGAGGACTGGAGCGTGACGCTGACGCCCCCGGGCAGGCCGGCGAACTGCTGCAGGATATGCCCGGCGGTGTCCAGGACTGCGGCCGGGCTGTCGGTGAAGCCCGGGTAGGAATAGCGGACCGTGCTGCCGCCGGACGCGGAACTTTGCACGAGCCGGTTCACCGCGTCGTAGCTGCTCGCGACGCTCTGCCCGGCGGCCGTGGTGGCGGTGGCGACACGATCGGCGGCGTCCCAGGTGTATGTGGTGCCGTTGTCGGTGAGCTGGTCCCCGTCCTCGCTATAGCGGTAGCCGGTGTTCGTAACCCCGTTGCTGATGGTGGCGGTAAGTTGGTCGGCGGCGTTGTAGCAGTAGTCGGTGGTGCCCGCTGGGGTGGCGACCTGGGTGCGGTTGGTGTTGGCGCCTTCCCCTGGGCTGGCGCAGTTGTCGGCCGCCGGGTTGGCGGCGTAGCCGTAGCTGCTCGTCCCCGTGCCGCCCGCGGTGTCCGCGGCGCTGGTGAGCCGTCCCGCGTGGTCGTAGCCGTAGCTGATGGACAGCAGCGACCCGCCAGCCTGGCTGGTCGTCTCTGACGTCTCGTTCCCGCCTAGGCTAAAGCCCGCGCTGTCGGTGGCGATGACCTGCCCGGTCGACGTCTTGGCGTAGCTGAGGCTGTCTTGCCTCCCATAGGCGTCGTAGCCGAGGGTCGCTTCGGTGTTGTTGGCGTAGCTGACGCTGGCCAGCAGGCCGGTGACCGTGTTGTAGCTGGCGGTGGCGAGCAGCGTGCCGTTCACCGTGGTCGTGGTGGGCTGAGCGCTGTCCGGGTCGTAGCCGTACTGCGCGGTCATGCCCAGCCCGCTTGTCCCCGTGACCTGGCCGGCCTGGTTATAGCTGACCGTGGTCGTCTCGCCCCACACGTCGGTGTACGACACCGCGCGGCCGAGCAGGTCGACCGTCGAGGTGATCGTCCCTGTGGCGTCGGTCACGGAGCTGACCAGCGGGTTTCCGCCGACCGCGTAGGCGTAGCTAACCGTGCGCGCGGGCGCGCTGGCAGTGGCGGGCCAGGTCTGCGAGCTGATCCGGCCCCGCGCGTCGTAGCTGACGCACTGCCATGGCTGGCTGCCGACGTCGGCGGCCGAGCCGACGCGCAGGCCGGCGTCGCGCCCGGCGGCGGTGTAGATGAACTGCTCGACCCGGGCCTGCCCGCCGCCTCCAGGGGCGGGATCGGTCCGCTGCTCGAGCTGCCCTCCCTGCGGGGTGCTCGCCGTGACGCCGCAGGCGGCCGCGACTGGGCCGCCCGTTCCGGTGTAATAGGTGTAGCCTGTCTGGCCGCCCGCCGGCAGCGTCGTGACGGTCTGCCGCCCGTAGCCGCCCTGCGTCGGGTCCTCATAGGCGGTCGAGCTGGTGAGGGCTAGTCCGCCCGGGTCTACGACGCTGGAGGTGAGCAGCCCGAATTCCGGCCCGATGTGGTGTGCCGGGTCGCTGTAGCCGTACGTCGTGGTGTTGCCGTCGGGGTCGGTGGCGCTGGTCTTCAGCCCATAGCCGGGACTGAGCATCGACAGCGGGAGCCCGATCGCGGCGCCGCTGGCGCCGGGCGGCACATAGCCGACGTTGTAGGAGGTGACCTGTGCGGGCGAGCCCTGCATGTCGATGCGGATCGTGTGCTGCCCCTGGGTCAGCTGGGCGTCGTTGCAGTACGAGGCCAGGGTGGCGAGGTATGTTCCCTGGAAGTCGAAGTTGACGTCGCCGCCAGGCCACTCATATTCCTCGTTAGTGAGGGCTACCTGGCCGTCGATAGACATCGTGAAGTTCTGCGTGTCCGCGACGCAGAAGATCCAGTCTCCCGCCGTGGGTGTCGTGATGTCGCCGGCCATCCGCAGGCTCCACTTGCCCGCCGCGTCGGTGGTCACCCCGGGCGGAGTCGTCCCGGCTGGCCAGGTCGCGCACAAGTCGGTATCGCTGGTGGTGCCGACCTGGATGCCGTAGCCGGCGCAGGTGCTGTGCGGGGTGCCGCCGTTGCCGGTGCCATGCAACGTCGGCGCCCCGGCGTTGCCGCCGTCGGACCAGTAGGTGTCAGCGAGTCCCGGCATGCCCTCGTCGTAGCCGTAGTGGGTGTGCGGCACGGCCACGCCGCACCCGCTGGCCGTGGCGGAGTTAGCCAGCGGCAGGTATCCCGTCGCCGGGCCCTGCGGAGTCACGCCGGTCGGCACCGTCGACGGGTCGAAGCAGGCCACCGGGGCCGGGCCGTAGACGCCGGTGACGTTGGAGTCGAGGTCGTAGACAGTGCTTGTCTGCTCGCCCGCGCTGTCCACGGCGATGATCGGGCGACTCTGGCTATCCCAGGTCGTGTAGCCGGCCAGGCCGGTCGAGTTGGTCTGACTGACGACCCTGGACTGAGAGTCGTAGCCGACCGTGTTGGCGGCGCCCGCCGGGCTGGCCCCGGCGGCGGCCGGGCTGAACCCGGCGATGCTGACGTGCGTCACCCCCGCGCCCGGGTTGTTCGCCGCCGGAGCGTAGCTGTAGGTCCGCTGCGGCCTGGCCTGACCGGGAGCCGGCTGGGGCTGGGTGACCGTCGACACCCGGCCAGCGCTGTCGTAGCCGATCCAGGTATCGAGCACGCAGCTGTCGCTCAGGTTGGAGCAGGCCGGCACGCCGGCCCCGCCGGCGGCGAGCACGTCGTTGGCGAGCGCGTCGCGGATGTCGCTCATCCGGCCGACGGAGTCGTAGCCGAACAGGGTCGCGTTCCCGTCGGGGTTAAGCACCTCGGCGAGTTCGCCGCCGCTGTTGTAAACGAAGCTCGCTGACGTGCCGTCCCAGTAGCTGATCCCGCACAGCAGACCGGCGGTGTTGGGGGCCGAGCACGTCGCGGTGCTGCCGTAGGACAAGGTGATGGACCGGCCTGAGACAGGGTCGGTGATGGACTGCAGCACCACGATGGCGGGGGCACCCGGCTCGGGACCGTACTGGTATTTCAGCGACGCGGGCCGCAAGTCGTCGGTTATCGACGTCATCGAGGTGAGCTGCCCCGCCGCGTTGAACTGGTACAGGTAGCCGTTGGAGGTCGCGACCTGCACCTGCCCGTTCACCTCGGTAAGCGAGTCCGTGTCCGCCGCCACCTGCGGCGAGAACGTGCCGTCGCCGTTGCTCACGAAGGTCGCCGTGCCGCCGGACGGCGAGTGGAGCACCACCTGGGTGCCCATGTCCGTGACCGACGTCCACGCCGCCGTGGTCGATCCGAGCGACCAGCCCGGCGGCAGCCCCGTCGGCCTGGGGGTCAGCCACGCCGAGCCGACCACCGCGGGCACCGCGGGACTGGAGGTCACGTTGTTGGCCCACAGTTGCACGAACTGGAGGCCGGGGCCTTCCCAGGCGTCGACCTCGATCTGATGAATTCCGGACAGGTGCGTGCCGCTGAACACCGGGCTCGGGCCGGTGTCGCCGCCGGCCCAGTCGCTGAACACCGGAGTGGCCGAACCGTCGAGGAATACCCGCATTCCGCCGGCGGACAGCCCGCCAAGCTCCCACATTCCCGGCGGCAAGGTGATCGTCCCCTGCCAGCGCGCCAGGTACGCGCCGCCCGCGGGAATCCCGCCAGTCGGCGGCGCGGGCGGGGCGTTCGGGTTCGCGGCCATGTCGATGTCCGGCTCCACCAGCGTGCCGGCCGCCGTGGCCGGGAAAACGTGGCTGCCGGAGTCCAGGTAGAAGGAGCCGGTCAGGCCGTAGTCGCTTCCTGTCGCGGTCGATGACTGCAGCGAGTTGTAGGTCAGGGTCACCCCCGCCGGGCCGGCCAGCGTTCCCATGAAGGGGGTGGCCAGCGCGAGGGACAGGTCGCCCGTCACCATGTTGACCGTCTCGCTCGATGGGATGGTCCCCGGCGACGGCGTTCCCTGGCTAGGCGCCGCGGCACGGCCCGGCGGCGCGCCGACGACGTCTGTCGGCGACGGCCCTCCGTTGCCCAGGCGCAGCCGCACGGTAAACGAGACCGCGGGCTGCGGCATCGCCGGAGGCACCAGCAGTTCGCCGGCAGGGTCCAGCGGCGCGGCCTGTTCCGGGTTCTGGTTGGAGTCGGCATCCTGCACGGTGGCGTAGTATGTCACGCCATCGGTGAGCGCGCCGGGCGGCACCGTCCAGGTCGCGGGCGTGGTAGTGATCGGGAAGCCCTGCGCCGTGCTAGTGGTCCCGGTCGTGTACGGCTGCGGGATCCATCCGGAATCGGCTACGGTCTGCCCCGCGCCGGCGACCGGTGAGGTAGAGATCTTGAAGTCATAGCTGACGCTGTCCGGCGAGTCGCACGCGACGCTGCCGCCGTTGCCCGTCGGGCTGTCCGCCTGGTTGGTGAACTGGCAGATGGCCGGGTCGGCGATGCTCGCGACGAGCGTCGGCGTCGTGGTCGCCACCACGCTCTTGGCGGCCAGCGAGGTGATCGCCGGCGCCGGCGGCTCCTGGTAGTAGGTGAACGTGACGTAGAAGTCACTGGCCGTCAGCGGCACGACGATGGGCGTTTCGTTGCCCGTCACCAGGTCGACCTTCCATGCGTCGCCGCCCACGCCGAACCACGAGCCCGCCACATGGCCGGGGAACCACGAGGTGATGTTGTCGACGATGGTTCCGGAGCCGGCGAAGAGCGTGTCGCCGCCGGCGATGTCGACGTACGAGGACGGCTCGGCTGACGCCGGGCCTGGCAGCGCGGTCACCCAGTCGTCGCCGAAGATCTCGTTCGCCGCCAGGCACGATTGGCAGTCCACGACCAGCTGCGCGAACGCGGGCTGCCAGCCCTGCTGGCCCGCCGTCACCGCGGGCGGCTGCGGGAACGGAATGAACACCGCGGAATCCCACGACACGCCGGACGACTGGCCGAAACCAGCCGACCCGTGCGTACAGCCACCTGCGGCCGAGCATTTCTCGATCTGAGTCGCGAAGGCGCTTGTAGTCGGGAAGAAACTGGGATCGATGACAACGGGAAAGGCGGTCTTCGGCAGCGAGGCCAGCCACCGGGGCGACACCGAGACCGTCACTTGCCCGTTCGCGACGGTGAGCTTCGCGTCGGCCCCCGCTGTCCGCCGGTCCGCGGCGACGACTGTGGGCGCCGGGATCGACCCTACTGTCTTACCGTCGAACGACAGGTCAAGCCCGCCCGAGCGGTTCGGCCGCGCTGCGGCGCCCGACAACCCGAATGCGTAGCTGGCCGCCGCTCCCGGCCCCGTCAGCTCCAGGTCCTCCGTCACCCCTGCCGAGGTCACGCGCTCGGTCAGGTTCACGTGCGGCCACAGGCCGCGGTACGAGGCAACCGAGCCTGACACCGACGGCGGCAGGCCGGGCTTCGCGGTGTGCTCCGGCGTGAACCCGACCACTGAACCGTCGGCGCTGACCCGCTCCGCGCCACCTGCCGCTCCCGCGGGCCCGAACGCAACCTGCCAGCTATTCGCCGCGGCCCGCCACCAGTCGTCCGCTCCGACCACCGCGCGCAGTCGCGTGTCAATCGGTACCCAGCCAGTCGACCCCGATGGCCGGTAGAAATGCGGGACCGCGTAATCCCGGATGGTCACTGAACCATCGGAGTTCCGCCACGTCGACGATGTCGCTGTCCGGTCGCCGACTATCTCTGATACCGATCTGGGCTGCGGCCGCGGTCGCGCCGAATAGCCTCCGACTGCCGGGACCGCCGGCGCGGGCCGGCGCGGCGCCGGCGACAGCATGGCGGTCACACGCTGCGGTTTCGTCGATTCCGTCAGGGCGCCTGCCGACCGCACAGCGGCACCAGAAATACCACTGGCCACAATTGCCAAAATGACGGCTAGCCTGCTCAGACGGCTGATAGTTTCCGGTGCGAACCGTGGGCGAAATGTCGGCATAATTCGGAAAATAGACCCACCTAAATCACCGGGCAAGCGTGCGCTAGGTTAACTTCTGTCGTACGGCACGTGGCCGGAAAATGGCAAGCTGGCCCGGCCTCACGGCGGGGGCCAGGCCAGCTCGCCTGCTGGCTTGTTCGCCTTAGCCGACGATCTCTGAGTCCTCGCGGCCGGCGGGCTGGGCGCTGACCGTCCGCTCGGACTCGGCGGACTCGGCGTCCTCGCCGGGTACCGAGGACAGTACCGGCTGTACGCCGGGAACGGCGCTGATCCGCCCGGCTGCGATGGACGCGACCAGCACGATGGCGACGCCGAGACCGGTGAAGAACCCGATTTCCTCCACCGCGCGCATCAGCGTCGTGGTGCCTGCCGGGACGCCCGCGGGCGCGGCGCTTGTCCACAGCGGGGCGAGCGCGTTGCCGACGGCGAACCAGGCGCCCGCGGCCATGCCGGCGAAGGCGGCGAACAGCCCGATGTGCCTGCGCCTTGTGATGATGAGCAAGAAGCCGGCGAGCAGCGCGGCGGCGCCTGGGAGAACTTCCAGCCACAGCCGCCCGGTGTTGTACGTCCACGAGGTGTCTGGCGTGTACGCGTAGCCGAAGTAAGGTCCGACGAACGGAATAAGGCCGCCCCAGATGCCGAGCAGGGCCAGCAGCACCCCGCTCATGATCCCGTGACTGCGCCGTATCCGCAAAATTCCAGCCATTTCGTTCACTTCCCGGTCGGTACTAGACGTTCGGGCTCTTATCCGGCGGACGACTACCCTGGGACGCGCATGGTATGCACACCATATGGATCCGCTGCGCGCGCTGCAGAAAATCGCCTTCCTGCTGGAGCGGGCGGGGGCGCCGACATACCGGGTGCGCGCGTTCCGCCGCGCCGCCGCGGTGATCGGCGGGCTGCCCGACGGCGAGCTAGACCGTCGCATCGGCGCCGGCACGCTCCAGGCGCTGCCGGGGATAGGCGAGGTCACCGCCCAGGTCATCGTGGAGGCGGCGTCCGGCGCCGAGCCCGCCTACCTGACGCGGCTGCTCAGCGAGCGCCCGCTGACCCCGGCCGCCGGGCTGCGTTCGGCGCTGCGCGGCGACTGCCACACGCACTCGGACTGGTCCGACGGCGGCAGCCCGCCGCTTGAGATGGCCGAGGCCGCACGGGACCTGGGACACGAGTGGATCGCGCTGACCGACCACTCGCCGCGCCTGACGGTGGCCAACGGGCTATCCGCGCAGCGCCTGCGGACACAGCTTGAGCTGATCAGCGGGCTGAACGCCGGACTCGCCCCGTTCCGCATCCTGACCGGGATCGAGGTCGACATCCTCGAGGACGGGTCGCTGGACCAGGACGAGGACCTGCTTGCCCAGCTCGACGTCGTGGTCGCCAGCGTCCATTCCAAGCTGCGGATGCCCGCCGCCCCGATGACCGAGCGGATGGTGGCGGCGGTGTGCAACCCGCACGTCGACGTGCTCGGCCACTGCACCGGACGGATGATTCTCGGACGCGGCCGGCCCGAGTCCGTCTTCGACGCCGAGGCGGTCTTCGGTGCCTGCCGCGAGCATGGCGTGGCCGTCGAGATCAACTGCCGGCCAGAACGCATGGACCCGCCGGATGCACTGCTGCGGCTGGCGGTCGAGACGGGCTGCGTGTTCGCCATCGACTCCGACGCGCACGCGCCCGGCCAGCTGGACTGGCTCGGGAACGGCACCGCGCGCGCCGAGGAATACGGCATCGCGGCGGAACGGGTGATCAACACCCGCACCGCCGCCGAGCTGACCGGGCCGGCCCGGGGCTTAAGGGAAGATGCCGAACTGGCAGATCGAGTAGGTCAGCCCGTTGGGCGCCGCCTTCTTCAGGTTGGGCAGCGCGAACGTCGTCTTGCCGTCGCCGCCGTACCTGGAGCCGAGCAGCGAGAACAGCGCGGTGTTCGAGGCGATTGACAGTAGCTGCCCGTCGGCGGGGACGGTGCCCATCGGCGCGGTCTTGCCCGCGGTGAGGATCACATCGCCCAGGCTGCACTGTGCTCCGCCGGCACCAGCGGTAGCCGTGTTCGTGCCGGTACCGAAGATGCCGGTGGTTCCGGGAGGCCCCGCCGGGCCGGTGACGTTCCACGAGATGGCCTTGGTGCCCGCCGGGCAGGTCGCGTGCAGTCGCACGCTCAGCGCGCCGGTCTTGATGTTCTCGCAGCCGTGGATGGTTGTCGGGGTCGCGGCCGCCGGCATTATCGCGGCGGCCCCGGCGGCGCCCCCGGAAAGAAGCACCACGGCGCCAGCAATCTCGGCCACCGTGCGCACATGCGGGATACGTAGTCTCATCTCTACCCACATTCGGATGCGTCAGACGAGTGTGCTGTAAGCACTTGTGTACCTATGATCCATCGCACACGCGGCGAAAGCATCATTGCGCCGTCGTAGGCTACGCCCAGTCCAGCATGCCGTCACATGCCGAATGAGCATTCGACCAGCTCGATCCGGGTCAAATGCGCAATTGGCTGACCGGTACGGCTGCAGCACGGCCGCCCTGTGGATGGCGTGGCTGTTGAGGCTGACCGCATTTTCTGGAGCTAACGGTCCGATTCTGCGCCAATTCTTCAGGTAATGCTTGCTTTACGTTGGCCAATACAGGCCTAATCCGTGGGTTTTTTGCTTACTATGGCGGTTCGTGTCCCAGGAACCGAAGAGGAGAAGGCCCATGCCGTCCGGGTCGAATCGGCGTGACTTCTTGTACGGCCTAGGCGCGGCGGCGCTGATCGTGGGCTTTGATCCGATCAGCCGCCGCTGGGTCACGGGCGCGGAGGTACGCGCGCCGGCGATCAGCGTCCCGCCGCTGAAAGGACAGTTGCTGTTCAGCAGCGACGCCCTGTCGGCCGCCGCTGACGACTTCGGCCACATCGTGCACCACCGTCCCTGGGCGGTGCTGCAGCCGGCCGATGTCAACGACATCGTGCTGATGCTGCGTTTCTGCGATGAGCAGCAGATTCTGGCGGCGCCTCGCGGGCAGGGCCACGCGACCTTCGGACAGGCACAGGCCAGCGGCGGCCTCGTCATCGAAACGGCGACGCTGAACGCGATCCAGGTCGGCCAGGACTCGGTCGTGGTGCAGGCCGGAGCACGCTGGAGCGCGGTGCTCGGCGCGACGCTGCCGCAGGGCCTGACCCCGCCGGTGCTGACGGACTACCTGGAGCTTTCCGTCGGCGGCACTCTGTCGGTCGGCGGGGTTGGAGGCGCGTCACCGCACTTCGGAGCCCAGGTTGACACCGTGCTCGAGCTCCAGGTGGTCACTGGCGCCGGCCAGCTCGTCGTCTGCTCTCCCACGCAGGCGCCCGATCTGTTCAACGCGGTGCTGGCCGGCCTTGGCCAGTGCGCGATCATCGTCTCGGCGACGCTGAGCCTGGTCCCCGCGCTCAGCCAGGTGCGGCATTACATGCTGTTTTACCCGACGGTCCAGGCCCTCACGGCCGACCAGCGGCTGGTGCGGGCGGACGGCAGGTTCTCATTCGTCGAGGGCGGAGCGCAGCTCAATCCGAACGGTCCCGGCTGGATCTTCTACCTCGAGGCGGCCGCGTACTTCGACACGACCCCGCCGGATGACAATGCGCTGATCGGCGACCTGCACTTCGAGCCAGGCACCCAGCAGATCGAGGATCTCGGCTACTTCGACTTCCTCAACCGGCTGGCACCCGCGGTGGCCTTCCTTGAGTCGACCGGCGAATGGTTCGACCCGCACCCCTGGTGGAACATGTTCCTGCCGGACAGCGCCACGGACGCGTTCGTGTCCGGCGTGATGGCGAACCTCACCGAGGCGGACATCGGGGCGAGCGGCGTGATCCTGCTATACCCGCTGCGCCGCAGCGCCTTGCGGGCGCCGCTGCTGCGGGTGCCGGGCGAGCCGGTCGTCTTCCTCTTCTCGGTGCTGCGGACCGCGGCACCCGACGCGGGCGGCGCGCTGAGCGCGGGCGTGCTGGTCGCCGACAACCGCGCCCTGTTTGAGCAGGCACGCGCGCTCGGTGGCTATGAGTACCCGGTCGGCTCGATCCCGCTGTCGCACAGCGACTGGGTGCAGCATTTCGGCCCGCAATGGCCGTCACTGGCCGCCGCGCGCCGTCGCTACGACCCGAATGGGATCCTCACGCCTGGGCAGGGAATTTTCACTCCTGAACAAGGCTGAGCAGCACCGCGTTTCCGTTTGGCGCACTATTGTGCGAAAAGCGGCGAAAATGTGAGTTAGCCGTGATGAGATGATTCTGTGCCGCTTTCGAGATCGGAAGGCCATGGGATTGCAGCCGAAATTTTCGCCCGAGCGTCGCGCGCAGGCGGCGGCATTTGACTACATTGGCGAGCGATATGATCTGGCTTTCCCGCATAAAGATGGTCAGCTCGCCGCGGGTGAGTGGCTGATCGGGCAGCTTCCGGCCGGCGCGCGGGTCCTGGATGCCGGGTGCGGGACCGGGCTTCCCACCTCGCGTCAGCTCCTGGAAGCCGGGTTAAGCGTCACCGGCATTGATATATCCGAGGTCATGCTGGCGCTGGCGCGCCAGCACGTGCCCGCTGCCGACCTGCGCCTGCTCGACTTGACAGAGATCGACACCGAACTGGGCCGCTTCGACGCGGCGGTGGCCTTCTTCTCGCTGCTGATGCTGCCGCGCGCGCAGATCCCCGCCGCGCTGAACCGGCTGCGTGAGGTTCTCGTGCCCGGCGGGCTGCTTGCGGTTGGCATGGTCGAGGCCGACGTGGACGACGTTCCTATTGACTTCCTCGGCAGGCCGGTGCGCGTCACCGGGTATCCGCGCGACGAGCTCGCGCTGGTCATGGAGACCGCCGGGTTCGAGGTGCTCCAGACCAGGGACCTGTCCTACGCTCCGGTCAGCACGCAGGTTCCGCCCGAGGTGCAGCTGTTCCTGTACTGCCGGAGGCCCGCGAGCCCGTGACCGGAGTCCCCCATGACGCGCGGTCGACCCGGGAATGGCTCTCTTACCTCGCCGGAGCCACCGAGTCGATCGGGGGCAGCCTTGACCTGGAACAGGTCGCCGTCGGCTTCACCACGGCGGTAGTACCCGACCTGGCCGACCATGCCGTCGTGTACCTCAGCGATTACCTGCTGCGCGAGACCGATCTGCTCCCCGAGCGGGGGCTGCTCGGCGGCGTGCGGCTGGTCGCCACGGCGGGCGGGAACGGCGGGCCGGACGTGGCTGTCCCGCCGGCCGGCTGGCTGGCGCTCGCGGCGCAAGACTCCGCCGCGCCGGTCGTGATCCCGGGGACCGATCACCAGGTGGGCGTGCTGTTTCCGCTGCGGGTCCGCGGCATGATCCTCGGCTTCGCGGTATGGACCCGGCTGGCCGGCGGTTTCCGGGAGACCGAGCTGCTCGTCGGCGGCCAGCTGGCGGCGCAGGCGGCGTTGAGCATGCACGACGCCTACCTGTACCGGCGCGAGGCGGCCACGGTTGACGTGCTGCAGCGCGACATGCTCGCGGTCGCGCCACCGGACCTGCCCGGCATCGAGATCGCGCACAGGTACCTGCCAGGCAGCCCCGCGGCCCGGGTGGGCGGGGACTGGTTCGACACGATCAGGCTGCGCGGCGGCCGGGTCGCGCTGATCGTCGGCGACGTCACCGGGCACGGAATCCGCTCGGCCGCGGCCATGGGACGGCTGCGCACCGCCATGCGCACGCTCGTCGCGCTCGACCTCCCGCCCAGCGAGGTGCTGCACAACCTCGACGCCATCGCCCTCGGCGAGGAGGGCACGATCGCCACGTGCCTGTACTGCCTGTACGACCCGGTGTCCAGGCAATGCTCCATCGCCAACGCCGGCCACATCCCCCCGGTGCTGCACGCGCCGGGCGAACCGCCCCGGCTGCTCGATATCCCGGCTGGAGGTCCCATCGGCGTCGGCGGCGTCAGCTTCCAGACGGTGGACGTGACCACTCCGGACGGGTCGCTGATCGTCTTGTGCACGGACGGCCTGGTGGAAAGCCGCGACCGCGACCTTGGGCAGGGCCTGACCGGGCTGTGCCGCGCGATCGGGTCGCGGCCGCCGGGCGAGGCACTGGAACGGCGCTGCGACGCGCTGCTCGAGGCCCTCGGCGCGCGCTACCGCACCGACGACGTGGCGCTGCTCGCGGCCAACCTGTCCGGCATCCCGGCCGATCACATCGCGAACTGGATCATGACGCCTTCGGCGCGCAGCCCGCGGATAGTGCGCGGCCTGGTCCGCGGCCTGCTGGAGAAGTGGGGACTCGCCGACAGCGTCGAACCCGCCGTGCTGCTCGCCAGTGAGCTGGTGACGAACGCCGTCCGGTATGCGAGCCGCCCGCTGAGCGTCAGGCTGATGCTCACCGATTCGCTGCTGTGCGAAGTGCAAGACGACGACCACCATCTGCCGGTTCTCGGCAGTCCCTGCCCCACGGACGAGAGCGGGCGCGGCATCCTGCTGGTCTCCCGCCTCGCCCGTCGCTGGGGAGTCAGCAGGATCCCCACGGGCAAGGTCGTCTGGTTCGAGCTCTGACCGGTGTGGGACGCCGTCGGCTGACAGGACAGGACAGGGCGCGGGCCGATGCGGGCCGCTGAACGGCGGGCCCGGGAACAGAAGTAGGCGCTCGTCTGCCGGCTAGGTATCTGAAACTTCCACCTCCCATGTTCACGGTCGCGTCGATACCAGCGCTGGTCACAGCATTGGACGGCCCGATTCGGTAGCCTCCGTCCGCACCGCGCTGTTGGCGGCGCGGGGGTACGGGGCTAGCGTCACAGTCCGTCCGGCTGGCGCGATTCGCGGGTGAGCAGCGCGTATCGATGGCGGCGAGCCGGCCTGAAAGTTCCGCCGAACGACGGGTGGTAACTCAATGCACCTGGGAATGCCCGCACGGAGCACCCGCGGGCTCGTCGCGCTCGGGGCAGCTGTGCCGGCGCTCGCGGCCATCATCATCGCGGCACCCGTGCCGGCACTCGCGGCACCCGTGCCGGCGCTCGCGGCGCCGGCGGTGACGGGAAGCCTGCCGGCGACCACCACGTTCTACGTCAACCCGAACTCCAGCGTCGAGAAGTGGATCGCCGCCAACCCCAGCGATTCCAGGGAACCGGTCATCGCCTCGAAGGTCGCCAGTCAGCCACAGGCCACCTGGTACACCACGTACAACCCGACCGCGGTCCAGGCGCAGGTTTCGGCGCTTACCTCGGCCGCCGCCGCCAAGAGCCAGGTGCCCATCCTGGTGGCCTATGACATCCCGAACCGGGACTGCGGCGGCGCGTCGGCCGGCGGTGCGCCGACCATCGCCGCGTACGAGACGTGGATCTCGAACTTCGCCGCCGGACTCGGCAGCGCGACCGCGATCGTGCTGGTGGAGCCCGACTCGCTCGCGCTGCAGAGCTGCCTGTCCAGCGCCGACGTGACCGCGCGAGACGGTGCCATCTCCTTCGCCGGCCACGTCATCCACGCCGACGACCCGAATGCGAAGGTGTACTTCGATGGCGGCCACTCCGACTGGAATCCGGCCGCGCAGCAAGCCGCCGCGCTGAAGGCCGCGGGTGTCACCACCAACGCGGACGGCGTGTTCACGAACGTGTCCAACTTCGAGTGGACGAACGACGAGCTCTACTACGGCCAGCAGATCCTGACCGCCATCGGCGACGCGAGCCTGCACCTGGTGATCGACACCAGCCGCAACGGCATCGGCCCTGGCAACACCTGGTGCGACCCGTCCGGGCGGACGCTGGGGCTAAGCCCCACCGCGAACACCGGCTACTCCTACGTGGACGCGTTCTTGTGGGTCAAGCCGCCGGGCGAGGCGGACGGCTGTGCCGATCCGGCGGGCACATTTGATCCGGCGCTGGCTAACGCGCTCGCCACCAACCCCGCGGCGGGCACGCCGAGCTGCAAGGTGACGTACGCGCTGCAGAGTTCCTGGACGGGCGGCTTCGTCGCGAACGTCACGCTGGCCAACACCGGCACGGCCCCCCTCGGCGGCTGGACGGTCACCTGGACTTTCCCCGGCGATCAGAAGGTCACCAACCTGTGGAGCGCCTTCTTCACCCAGACCGGGGAGACGATCGCCGCGCACGACCCGTTCGACACCAACGCGACCATCCCGGCAGGGACCAGCGCGTCGTTCGGGATGCAAGGCACCTTCACCAATAGCGACGCGGTACCGACGTCGTTCACGCTGACGGCGGACAACGGCCAGACCGTCACCTGCACCACGGGGTGAGCAAAGCATGCACCTGAAATTCACACCCAGCCGTCCCAGCCGCCGCCACGCCACCATGGCGGTCGCGGCCGGCGCGGCGCTGAGCCTTGGCCTGCTGACGGCGGTCGCGCTGCCGGGCGCCGCGCACGCGGCGCACGCGGCGCCGTCCGCCACGGGCTCGTTCGACTACACAGAAGCGCTGCAGGACGCGATGTTCTTCTACCAGGGGCAGCGGTCCGGCCAGCTGCCGCCCGACAACGAGGTGGGCTGGCGCGGCGACTCGGACCTGTCCGACGGCTCGGACAACGGGGTGAACCTGACCGGGGGCTACCACGACGCCGGCGACCTGGTGAAGTTCGGCCTGCCCGAGGCGTGGGCGATGAACATGCTCGCCTGGAGCCTGCTCGACTACCCGGCCGGCTATGCCACCGCGGGACAGACGCAGACCGCGATGGAGAACCTCCGCTGGGGCGATGACTACATCCTGGCCGCGGCGACCGGGCCGAACACGTTCTACGGCCAGGTCGCCGACCCGAACACCGACCACCAGTACTGGGGCCCCGCGGAGACCAACCCGGTGGCCCGGCCGTCCTCCGCGGTGACGGCCACCTGCGCTGGCTCGGACCTGGTGGGCCAGGCGTCGGCCGCGCTCGCCGCCTCGTCGATGGTCTTCAAGACCGCGGACCCCAAGTACTCCGCGGCGCTGCTGTCGCAGGCACAGTCCCTGTTCACCTTCGCCGACACGCACCTCGGCGATTACGCCGCCTGCATCACCTCCGCGGCGAACTTCTACAACTCGTTCAGCGGCTACTGGACGCAGCTCGTGGCCGCGGAGATCTGGCTCTACAAGGCGACGGGCACGGCGAGCTGGCTGACCAAGGCGGAGACGGACTTCGCGAACATGCCGCTGGCCTCGCAGTCCACGCTGCACGAGTACGCCTGGACAGTGAACTGGGACGATGACAGCTTCGCCGACTATGTCTGGCTAGCGCAGCTCACCGGCCAGCAGCAGTACATCACCGACGCCGAGAACAACCTGGACTGGTGGACGACCGGGTTCAACGGCAGCCAGATCAGCTACTCTCCGGGCGGCGAGGCCTTCCTGAACCAGTGGGGATCGCTGCGGTACGCCTCGAACGCCGCCTACCTCGCGCTCGAGTTCAGCGCCTACCTGACCGCGAACAACCTCGACGCGACCAGGGCGACCACGTATCACAACTTCGCCGTCCAGCAGATGAACTACATCCTCGGCCAGAACCCGAACAACATGAGCTACGAGGTCGGGTTCACCAACAACGGAAAGAACACCGCCTGGTCGCAGTTCCCGCACAACGCTCCCGCGCACGACGCGTGGTCGGACAACCTGAGCACCCCGGCGCAGACCCGGCACCTCGACTACGGGCTGCTGGTGGGCGGTCCTGAATCCAACAACGACCAGTACACCGACCAGCGGCCCAACTTCCAGGAGACGGAGGGGGCGCTGGACTACAACGCGCTGTTCTCCGGCGACATGGCCGCGCTGACCGCGCAGTACGGCGGCACGCCGATCGCGAACTTCCCGGCACCGGAGACGCCAGACGGGCCGCAGATCTACATGCAGGCCGCGGTCAACAACCAGTCCAGCAACTTCATCGAGATCAAGGCGCTGGTCAACAACCAGTCGGCGTGGCCCGCACGGCAGATGCCGAACGCCAGCTTCCGCTACTACTTCACCCTCGATCCCGGCGAGACACCCAGCCAGATCACGCTGAGCTCGTCCTACAGCCAGTGCCAGCCGGCGAGCGGTCCGACCCAGTATTCGGGCTCGACGTACTACGTGCAGGTGTCGTGCGCCAACCTCAACATCGAGCCGGTCGGCGAGGCCGACTACCCCAACGCCGATTTCCAGGCACAGGTGCAGTTCCGCATCACGTTCCCGTCGGCGCACAACCCGGCCGAGGACTGGTCCTTCCAGGGCATTCCGACGGCGTCGAACGCGACGCCGGTGACGGTCAGCGACATCACGCTGTACTCGGGCAACACGCTGATCTGGGGGAACCCGCCCGGGTCGGCCTCGTGGACGGCGCCGTCGGCGCCAGGTGCGCTGGCCGCGGGTGGGGTCACCTCGACCGGCGCCACGCTGTCCTGGACCGCCTCGAAGGCGGGCAGCAACGCGATCGCTGGCTACGACGTGTACACCTCGGCGGGCACGCTCGTCGGCACCACTACGTCAGCCTCCTTCACGCTCGGCGGCCTGAACTCGACGCGGACCTCGCCGTACGGCTACTACGTGCAGGCCGTGGACAGCCAGGGCCTGGCCTCCCCGGCGTCGAACATCGCGCAGTTCATCACCTCACCGAGCACGTCGCTTACCGCGTCGGACACGCTGCCGCCGTCGGTGCCTGGCACGCCTTCGGCCGGCTCGGTCACGACGACGGGCGCCACCCTCACCTGGGGAGCCTCGGTGCCAGGCAGCAACACGCTCACCGGGTACCGCGTCTACGAGCTTGCCCCTTCGGCCGGCCTGGTGGCGACGACCACGTCCCCGTCGTACACGCCCACCGGCCTGACCCCGGGGGTGGCGTACGCCTACGTGGTCGAGGCGATCGACAGCAAGAACATGACCTCGCAGTTCGCGGCGCCGGTCACGTTCTTCACCGGGGCACCGGGCCCGTCCCCGTCTCCGTCCCCGTCGACCTCGCCGTCCACATCTCCCTCCACGTCCCCGTCGACATCCCCGTCGACGTCGCCGTCCACCTCGCCATCGCCTTCTCCGTCGCCCTCGGTCTCCCCGTCCCCGTCGCCGTCTCCCTCCCCGTCACCTTCGACGTCCGGCTCGCCGGGAACCCTGTCGTGCTCGGCGACCTATACGGTTGTCAACTCGTGGAGCACCGGCTTCCAGGCGCAGGTGACGGTGACCGACACGGGCACGAGCAGCATCAACGGGTGGAAGCTCACCTGGACCTTCCCAGGCGACCAGCTGATCACCAGCCTGTGGAACGCCACCTACGTCCAGTCCGGCGAACAGATAACAGCCACAGCGGCGTCGTACAACTCGACGATCGCGCCGTCCAGTTCGGTCACGGTCGGTTTCACCGGCTCCTTTAAGAACAGCGACGCGTCCCCGGCCAGCTTCGCCGTGAACGGAACCGCCTGCGGTGCCTAAGGCAGCATCGGCGCGGGGCCGTATCGTGGTTTCGCATGAGCGTCCCCGCGCCGGCCTGGGTGGTGGCCGGCCCGCCCGGCGCCGGCAAGAGCACTGTCGCGCGCATGCTGCTCGCGGCGCTCACGCCGGCGCCGGCGCTGCTTGACAAGGACACGATGTACGGGTCGTTCGTGGCGGCGACGCTCGCGGCGGCCGGCCGGCCGCCGGGCGAGCGCGAGGGCCCGTGGTACGACGAGCACATCAAGGTCCACGAGTACGCCGGCATGACCGCGACGGCCCGCGAGATCCGCGCCAGCGGCTGCCCCGTAATGCTGTCCGGGCCGTTCACGGGGCAGATCCACGACCCGGACCGCTGGCGGTCATGGGTCGCCGAACTCGGCGGCGGGACCGTCCGCCTGGTCTGGGTCCGCTCGGACGCGGCAACCTTGCGCCAGCGGCTGATCGCCCGCGGATCCGGACGGGACTCGGGGAAGCTGACGGACTTCACCGCTTTCACCGCGCGGATGCGGCTCGACGACCCGCCCGCCGTCCGGCACGTCATGGTCGATAACAGGCTCACCGCGCCAGCGACGCTGGAAGTCCAGATCGCAAACCTATTTATCCCGAACGGGTCCGGGCCGCCTCTATGAAGCCAAGGTTGCTTCGCCCGGCAGCCGTCACCACGGGGCGACTGCTATGCCCGCCGCGTTGGCGAAGCCATCACCGCTATCGGTGAACGTCCGCACGGGGGCGACGTTGCCGTTCGCGAAGCGGCTGTAGGCGTAGATGGCGCCCGTGCCCAGCTGGGAGGATTTCACCATCGCGTAGATCGTCCCGTCCAGCGGGCTGACGGCGATGCCCGTGATGACCATCCCGGCCAGCCCGGTGGCCGGGCCTTCGATGGTCCGCACGGGGCGCGCGTCCCCGCTGGCGTTGCCCGCGAAGACGCTGATGTGGGTGGTCGGGCCGGTGCTGACGGCCGCGTAAATCCGGCCGGTGAGCCGCGAGTACGCGATCGGCGCCTTGCAGGGCGGGCTGCACGCGTCGAGGCCGGTGTCGGGGCCAGAGATGACCCGGACTGGGCTGGCTGCGCCGTTCGGGCCCCCCGCGAAGACCTCGATGGCGTTGCCCTGTGCTCGGCCGACGGCGGCCAGCACCTCATTCTGGCCGTCCACAGCCAGCAGGCCCGGCCACGGGTTGAAGCTGCCATCCAGCGCGATCGTCCGCACCGGCGGCACGAAATACCCGTTGCCGGCTGTGCCGCTGGCGCCTTGCGGCGCCACCGCGATCGTTGATCCCAGCTCGCCGCCGAGCACGTACGCGAAGCCCTGCCCGTCCACCGCGATGCTCGAGTTGTCGGGTCCCTGAACCTCGAATACCCGCGACGGCGGGGTGCCGGCGCGCGCCCCGGGCGGGAACACGAACGTGGTGGCGTTGGCGATGAACGACTGGACGTACATGTGCCCGGTGGCATCGAAGGTGACGCCCCACGGGTCCCAGATAGTGCCGGAGATGTTCGGATCGCCGATCGTCAGCACGGGCGTCACGCTGCCGCTGCTGCCCGCACCGTACGCGGTCACCGAGCCAGCGCCCAGGTTGGCGACGTAGATGAGCCCGCCTGGCGCGGTGATTCCCGTGTTCATGGACTGCGCCGACCCGGGACCGGCGATGGCCCAGCTGACCGCCAGTCCCGCGCCCGCGGCGGCGAGGATCCTGGCACAGCGGCTGAAAGCTTTCACGGACGCGAGTATGCGGCGCTCGCCCACAGTCGTAAATGCTCCCGGCCGCGCTCGCGGCGGCTAGCTGGACGAGCGGCCAGGGCAACGCTGAATCTTTCAGCGGGCCCTCCCGCTGCCGGCCCGCTGAGCTGCGCGGGCACCAGGTGGCGGTTTCCAGGGTCAGGTCGTCGTGACCGACACCGGCAACAGCCCGGTCAACGGCTGGACAGTGAGCTGCAAGTTCCCTGGCAACCAGCAGATCAGCAGCTTGTGGGGCGGCAGCTTCACCCAGTCCGGCCAGAACGTTACCGTCACTAACTTCTCCTATAACGGCACGATCAAGCCGGGCAGCCCGCTGACGATCGGGTTCAACGCCACCTTCAGCGGGACGAACACGGCACCAGCCAGCGTCACCTGCACCTGACACCCCCGCCCGCCTGAGCTGACGTGGCAGGCCGATAGCGCATTCGGCCCGGCTAAAGTGGGACGTGCCAATAACCCAACAGGCAACGCCTCCACTGCGACCTCCTGTGCCGCTGGCGCCTCATCCGTGCCGGCAACGCTGAGGCCGTCGGCGCAGGTGGCCTCACTAGATGAGGCCGATGG
>Ga0126381_100000964_pt1 | contig 31354 bp, 23 predicted proteins | sample PanSoiMetPlot_28_FD_96465 | JGI IMG/M metagenome (GOLD analysis project Ga0126381, IMG submission 96465) | Tropical forest soil microbial communities from Panama - MetaG Plot_28 | ecosystem: Environmental > Terrestrial > Soil > Tropical forest > Bulk soil | place: Panama | collected 2016-02-17 | reverse complement strand
TCTGAAGCCGGGCGAGCGGCGGCCGGCCATCGTCTTCGTACACGGCGGGCCTATCCGGCAGATGATGCCCGCCTATCACTACATGCAGTTCTACCACTGGGCGTACGGCATCAACCAGTGGCTAGCGAATCAGGGCTACGTCGTGCTGTCGATCAACTACCGCAGCGGTATCGGCTATGGGCGCTCGTTCCGCAATGCGCCGAACGTCGGGGCGCAGGGTAACGCCGAGTATCAGGACGTGGTGGCCGGCGGCAAGTATCTCCAGAGCCGGCCCGATGTGGATCCGAACCGCGTCGGCATCTGGGGGCTCTCCTATGGCGGCCTGCTCACGGCGGAGGCGCTGGCACGCAATTCCGATATCTTCCATGCCGGCGTGGACCTCGCCGGCGTACACCTGGAAGGCAGCTCGCTCGATCCGCAGGCGGTCTCGTATAAGTCATCGGCGATCGGTGCGGTCGATGGCTGGAAGTCGCCCGTCCTTCTGGTGCAGGGCGACGACGATCGCAACGTAGCCTTTCAGCAGATGACCGGCCTGGTGCAACTGCTGCGGCAGCGCGATGTGTATTACGAATTAATCGTCTTTCCGGACGACGTTCACGAGTCGCTGCTGCACAGCCGCTGGATGTACACGCTGGGGCGCATGGATACATTCCTGCATAAGTTCTTGTGGGACAGGAGCGAGACAGCCAGTAAGTAGACCTCTTCTGGGCTACCCATCTACAGGGGCTCTGACGCAAAGCGCAAGACGTTCCCATCGGGATCTTCGACGCGGAATTCGAGAGCCCAGGGGTAGTTCGTCGGGCCTTCGCGAATGGTCAGGCCGCGCGCCTTGAACTCGTCGTGCAGTTTTTGGGCGTCCTCCACGCCCACCCACACCCATGCGCCGCCGCGGCCCTGATCGCCCTGGCATAGGTAGATCGCGGCACGGTCTCGAGAGATGCTTGTGAAATCGTCTGAACCCCAAGCGGCGTTTTCGAAACCAAGGGCACCCACGTAGAAACGCAGGGCGGCCTGCATGTTCTCAACGCGCAAGATGGGTTGACTGCCTTCAAATCGCACGCGATCCGGACCAACGGCTGCTGCCATAGGCCCAATCTACCAAAGCACGCGGCGGCTGCGCGAATCGAAGTACATACGATAGCGCTCCAGCTCGCCGAAGCTATAGAACGGCTTGAAGGCATTGCGCTGCTGAACCACCGGCTCATTGTCGATCTGGAAAATGGCCGGATGGTTAGCCAGCGGCTTCATGAGCTTATCGAGCTCGTCATCGTCGGCTGGAATTTCGGACAGCCACTTGTGCGGATCTTCCTGCCCGTAGACCACCGGTCCGCGGACAATGGCGATGCGATTCGGGTGCTGCTGGTCGATCGGCGCGCGGCGGAAATGCAGCGGAATCGTAACTTCCACGGCATCGCCCGACTGCCATTCGCGGCTGATCGAAGCCCAATCACCTGGTCGGATGGTGGCAGTCTGTGTCTGGCCGTTGACTCTGATCGCCATACCTTTCGACCAGCCGGGCACGCGCAGTTTGAGCGCGAAGGTGGCTGGCCGATCCATGGTCACGCGGAGTGTGCTGATGGGGGCTTCCGGATAGTCGGTGGTCTGCACGAGTTTGACTCCTTTCCACTCGACTTCCGAGGGCAGGTAGAGGTTCACGCGCAGACTTTCCGCGTCTTTGAAATAGACGAGGTTGGAGTACTCGGCGATGTTCTGGAAGTAAGTGCCGGAACAGCAGGTGAAGGCGTTGCGGGAGTAATACTTCAGGCATGAACCGAGGTGGTAGTCCATGTAATACATGTGAGTGCCGCGATCCTTAATGGGCAGCGCTGCGCCGATGCCGTTATAAAGGATACGCTCGATCCAGTCGCCATACCGGGCTTCGCCGGTGTACATCATGAGGTACTTCGAAAGCTTGAACGCCGCCCAGGAACAGCAGGGGCACTCGAAGCTGGCGGAATAGATTTCCAGGGAGTCGCCGAGCGCGCCATCCGAGTAGACGAATCGCTCGTCGGGGCCGTAGCCGCCTGTGGCGTAAGTCTGGCGATTCTGCATCCAGTCGTAGAAATTGCGGATGATGCGCAGATACTTCGGGTCGCCGGTCACGTCATAAGCGAGTGCAGCGCTGGAGAAAGTGTTGCAGTGGCTGTAGGCGTGGACACCTTGCGCGTCCTTGGGGTCGGAGGTTGCGGCAAATTTATCCCAGTAAGCCGGGTAGAGCCAGACGTCTCCGAACTCTTTGTACATCGCCTTGCCGGTGAGCTGGTAGGCGCGATAGAGGTTCTCCGCCATCGTGTACCACTCGCCGGGGCGGCCGGAGTGCAATGCCCAGGGCTCGCGATTGGCGGGGATCCGGTCGCGATTGAAATTCGCCGCGGCAGCTTCCGTGATTTTGTCGCACAGCGCCAGGGCGTCGGGATGGCCGCCGTAGTGATGCATATCGAGCAGGCCGCCGGCGAGTTTCTCGTAAGGATAATGACCCAGCCCGCCAGTGGCGCCGCGCGGAGCGCTGGACATCGCCGGCCAGCATTTGGCATATTCGCCGACCAGGACATCGGCCTTCCCCAGCAAGTCCTTGTCGCCGGAGGCGTGCTGCAGACGCGCCATGGATTGCAGCCACTGGCCGAAGACCGTGTTGGAGTTGGGGCTGCACCAGCCACCGAGCGCGCGCCCGGGCGCATTGGCCGCGCCGGCGGCGACTCGGTATCCGTGAAGAATGTCGTCGTTCAACAGGCCGAAGTAGAAGTCGCGTCCGGCCGAAGCCTGCCGCTGCCACAAGCTGGGTCGAAGCGTGACGCCGCGGTAGTCGAAGGCCTCGAGGACCACTTTGTTGTGCGGAGTCGTTTGGGCAGTCTCGGCCGCCGCCATCATGCCGGTGGCAAGCGGCGCCCAGGCGACGGCCCCCAGAAATTCGCGCCTTCCGAGTTTCTGTTCCATGTTGCACCTCCGGTTTTGCGGGCGAAATCAGCGTATCACAACGGGTGTCTGTGTATGGATTCACAGACAGAGCCGTTCGCTGTGCGCCGCGCCAATGGAATGGGCCTATGATGCGATCGCATGTGTCTGGCGATTCCCGGCAAGGTGGTTTCATTCCACGATAACTGCGGCGTGCGCATGTCGAAGGTGGATTTCGGCGGTATCACGCGCGAGGCGTGCCTGGAATATCTGCCGGATACGAAGTTGGGCGCCAGTTACGACCTGGGCGAGGCGCTGCGGCTGGTGCTGCTCTCGGTAACCGAGGGCGAAGACAAGCCGCTGAAGTACCCGACGATTTTCCACACGGCCGACGCCGCGGTGGTCACCAAGATGGATCTCGCCGCGGCGGCGGAGTTCGATCTCGAAGCCGCTCTACGAAACGTCGAGAAGGTCAGGCCCGGCATGCCGGTGTGGCCGGTCTCGTCGAAGACGGGAGCGGGAATGGAGGCGTTGCGCGGGTTCCTGATCGGAGAGTTTGGGGTCTAGCCTTGGTCTAGCCCGGGGTCTGGCCCGCATTTCTCACACTCCTTCTACTGCAGCGCGCGAGAAGGCCGTCTCTACTTCGCAGCACTCGCTCGCCGTACTCAACATACTGTTCCCGTATGCCTCCGCTCGCTGAGCTTCGCGCGCCTCGTATCCGCGGCGTCTCACGCGCCTCGCTACGAACGGGTGTGAGAAATGCAGGCTAGTGCCAGCGGCCGGCGACGAAAACATAGCCGCCATGCCTGCGGTGCCAAGCAGCAGGAACCCAGACTGCTCCCGGATGAGGCGGAACCGCCCACCTGCCGGGCGCCCATTGGTAACCGCCTCGCCACTGATAGTAGCCTGGAACCCAGACCATCCCGTGACGTGGCGCTCTATGAAAGATGGCTCCAGGAGGGGGCGGCGGGGGCGGCGTCAGGATAAATGCTGCCTGAGCATGCTCGATCGCGGCGGTCATCGTCAAGAGCGGCACAATCGCTGCACACCTCAATGATCGATATGACATAGCATCCTCGTTCATCCGCCGGGGCTTCTATGTCCAGGCGGGTGTATAGACCATTCCGCAATAGGGATGAGCTCGAAGGGTTGTTTACCGTGGACTTTTTATTAGCACGGCTGAAAGGCAACTGACCTGGATCGTTCTCCTCTTCAAGGCGCCGCCGACTGTAACTGCGTAGACAGGCCGCTTCTGGTTCTGCACCAACTTAAGCGCTTTCACATTTCCGTTGGGGTCGAATTTGAGCCGCCGCCAGTCTTTTGTTACTACCGCAAATCTCTTCGTGTCGTCTGTGGGGGCGCAAAAGCGTACGTCCCGGTTGAAGTCACGATTGACGCTTATGCTGTCGCCACTCACATTCGTCTCCCGGCTCCTCCAGCAGGAGGAATCAACCAGGAAACCCGACCAAGTTGTAGCGGATCCGATTGCGGATAGCCATAAAAGCAGACCGACGAAACGCGCCTTGCCAAGTTGCATGTTTACAGCTCCTTCATTTTCCAGGATTCCCTGCAGACGAGGCGGGTTTTACTTTGGTGCTTCCCGGAGCAGGGGAGGTGCGGAAGGTGGAGGGGATAAAGATATGGACCGCTGGTCGCACCGACTCTCAAGTGACTGGCCGGGCAGACGATTGCGGCCCCGACGAGGACGGAAGGGCACTGCGGCCCGAGAAGCCAACCGGTCTAGCATTTCCACTCTGGCGGGCGGGCGGAAGCCTGCCCCACAGATATGAGGGCGCACGTGCCTATCGGAAGCCACGAACGTCAGCGAGCGGGGTCACGAAATTACGGGTGGCTCACTAGAATGCTACCAGCCGGAATGGGCTTTCCGTGCCGCCTGCCAGGCATCCAAGGCGGCTCCCAGGGGCGGCTGTTCGATCTGGAAACCCTTTTGGTGCAGCGTATCGATCAGTTGAAAGTAGCGCGCTGCGATGATCTGCCAGTCGAAGTTGCCGGCGGTCAGGCGGGCGGCGGAGACCTTTCTCTCCCGTTCGAGCGCGTCCGCGAAAACGGCCTTCACAGCCTTCGCGAACTCGTCAGCGGTCGGTTCGCAGAGCCAGGCATTGTCGGGGGTTGCATAAGAGAGCACGCCGCCCGCTCGCGGAACAACCACGGGAACGCCGCAGGCCATCGCTTCGAGCGGCGTTATGCCGCAAGGTTCGCGCGGATTCGGATGCACGAAAATATCGGCATCGGCCAGCTCCTGCACGAATTCGTCGCGATCCCGAAAGTGGGATTTGAACTGGATCCGTTCGGCCATCAGCCTGGACGCCTGCTCCATGAGCCACTGCCGATGCGGCCCGTCACCGGCGATCACGAGCGAGTAATCTTCCGGCAATTGCCGAATCAAATCGATGAGCATGCCCGTATTCTTCTCTGCGGCCAGTCTACCGGCATATAGAAGCCGCTTCCCGGGGTGGGGCCGCCGCGTCTTGCCGGAGAAGGCGCGATTGTCCAGACCCATAGGGCAGACCCAGATTCCGCGGCGCGTGGTGTGCCCGGCAGACGCGGGGACGAGTTCGGCCGCGGTGTAATCCGAGTTCGCAATATGGTGATCGAACATCGGAAAGTACAGGTAACGCATATAACAGCGGGCAAACCAGAGACCCAACGGGCCCTTGATCAGGTAGGCCGAAACGTTGACGTCCATGCGTTCATGACTGGTGGCAATTTCAGTCGGCCGTCCGATTCCGCGCAGCAGGTGCTTCCGCATCATGCCGGAAAGGAGCGGTAGCGTGTACTTGTCGGAAACTTCCAGGATCTCCGGCTGTTCCGACCCGAGAATGCGCTTGACCTCCCGCAGGCAAGCACCGGCCGGCAGAATCAGGCGGTAACGCCGGTCCCCGATTGGAGAGCGCGGGGCCCGAACATGATAGATCTTGCCGCAGGTGCCGACCTGCTCACATCCGCTTTGCTCGGCGGGTACAACCAGGCGGATCTCGCGTCCGCATTCATTGGCGTGGTGAACGAGAGCGCGATAGAATGCGCCGATGCCGCCGGACGCTGCGTGATAGAAGTTGGTCAGGTGCAGCGTCTTGGGGTAGGCCATGATCGCATATCATCATTGAGCAAGCCGCTCAGGAGGCGGAGGTGTGGCCGGCGGCAGTGGAATGCGATGCCTCGTCCGCCTCGAATGTCAGGCGGAGGTAGGACTTCGGCTGGTACTCGATTCGCAGCGGGAGCGGCCGCGCCCCTTCCTCCACCCAAACCTGAAAAGTTGTCTCCTTGCCTCCGGCCTCGCGGCGCAGCCTGCCTTCTGCCCGAACAACAGCGGACTCCTGCCCTATCAGGTGCTTCCCCCGGAAATAGGCGGCTGCCTTGGAATCGGGGTATCTCCGCAGCCAGAGATCGTACAAACGTGCGTTGTAAATGTAGCGGATGTGGTCGCGCGACGGCTCTTCGAGCAGCTTGGCGAGCGCTTGCAGGAAGGTTGGCTGCGCCGCGCCGCGCGGGTCGAATTCCGGCGACTTGCGGGGCGCAGAGGACAGCGCCCGGTGCGCCATTGCGAGCAGTTCCGGATGCTCGGCAACGGTGAGACGCGCCGGCGCCGTGAAGTGAGCCGTGGCGGTCTCGACGTCGCCGGGCGTGACACGGCCTTCGATTGCCGTGTAGAGCTGATCGCGCGCTTGCTGGTGCAATGCCTTTTTGGCCTCGGCCGCGCTCTCTTCGGGTGAGGACGTCATCAGGCCGAAATAGATCGACTCCATGGCTGCCGCATCCTTGCGCGTCAGCTCGCGGACGAATCCAAGGCGGTTCAGGCCAGCCGCGCGTTCCGGAATCGAATAGCCGTTGAAATCCAGCAAGCGGAATTGCACGTTTTCCGACCAGGTAGCGGTGCCGGCGCCTACGCCCGGGCGCCGCAGCACGGGCACAGAAAGCAAAACAATCTGGGCATCTGCCCGGTAGGTTCTTGTGAAGCCGCTAGCTGGATCAGGCTGAGCCTCCCATCGTAGCGGTTCGGCCCCAGCCGCGCGGCGGGGAAAAGCCCGAACTAGGCCCGCCGCTCCGCAGATCCGGAAAAAAACCCGCCTGGTGAGCCGGGAAGGTGAATTCATGTATACATCCCCGATCGAGTCTTTCTGCCGGCTCTCGCGCCCCTGACAACGTGCCAGAAACTGCCCTGCGAGCGAAGATGGGCCGCGGCTTCTCGGCAGAAACTCTTTACGCGTTAGTATCCAGTTTACGCGGAGTCACAGCACCCTGAAAAGGATGGAAATCACAGTTACAGGACCGGCATGTGCCGCGTCTCCCTTTCGCAGGCGGGAGAACACCAAGGGATGTACGCAGGCGGCCAGGATTCCATGCCAGCGCCGGCCGGCGCTTTAGAAACCTTCGAGGCGCTCTCAAGCCGCCCGGTTGGTGCCGCGGTCCACACAGGCAGCATACGTCCGGTAGACCTTTTCAAACACGTCATCCCAGCTGCGGGTGAGCATATGCTGGCGCCCCGCTGCCCCCATTGCGATTCGCTCCTCGGGCCGGCGGATGAGCCGCAGTACGTAACCGCAGAGTTCTTCCTCATTGGCCGCGACGAGCCCGGTGACGCCATGTCCGACAATGGTTTGCGGGCCTCCGCCGTTGGTAACCAATGCTGGTACCCCTGACGCCAACGCTTCCTGGACTACGTTTCCGAACGTGTCGGTGCGCGAAGGAAAAACGAACAGGTCCATATTGGCGTAGGCCCTTCCCAAGGCTTGCGGATCGAGGATGCCCTGAAACTCGGCGTGTCGCAAGTGGCGGCGCAGCCAGCGCTCTTGCGAACCCCACCCGGCGAGAAAGATGCGAAAATCGCGCACGCCGGCGTTTTCCAGGTAGCGCTCCAGCCTGGAGAAGAAGCGGACGCCTTTCTCCGGCATCAGCCGGCCGACGTATCCGATGACAAAAGTGTCATCCACCCGCCGCCGGTGCTCGGGGGAAAACGCAACTGCATCGACACCACGGGTCATGAGGAACGCCTGATGACCGGTACGGTGCTGCAACATTTCCACGAGTTCGGGGCTGGGCGCCAACAATCCGGCTCCCCGCTGGTAGAGCCGAAGGATTTGCTGCAGAACGAACTCCTGGATGCGGCGGCGAAGTCCGGGCCACGCCAACGGAAACCGCCGCGCCGCGTATTCATGTATGTTCGTATGCCAGGAAACCACCAGGGGCACGCGCATGCGCCAGGCCGCAATCGCGCCCAGAATTCCCAATTCGCCGGGGCCTATCACGTGGATGACGTCAGGAGCGAACTCGCGCAACTGAGCTTCGAGCCGCGTCCGGAGACGGTAAAACGCGAGATCGAAACGAAGATCGGGATCGACCCCAATCGAAATCGGGCTTCGTCTTAATTCGAGGATCCGGGATGATCCCTGCTGCGCGAACGATTCGCGTCCGGAAAAGCGCACGCTGAAAAAAGGGTAACCGCGGCGATTGGCAAATGCCGTCAGCTCGCGGCAAGTCCGCGCCGCGCCGTTCACTTCGTGAAACGTGTCTGACAGGAAAGCGACACGTGGAACCGCGGGAGCGATTCGCGCATCCGATTGTTGTACCCGTTCGGCGGCGGCAAATTGGTGCATTCAATACAACGGTAGCAAGGAAACCCTGCCGCGCCGAACATGTTGCGTATTGTCTGTTGTATGTTTGCTCTTAAACTGGAAGAGATGCTGTGCGGGCGGCAACTCCGCATGGGTCGCAGGCGGCTGCGGGCGGCCGGCAGACGCCTACGCGAATCGCGCATGTTCGCCCGCGCCATGGTTTCCAAGCACCATCCGATATTGGCGCAGATCGTGCCCACACGGCGCTGTAACCTGGCATGCACTTATTGCAATGAATTCGACGCGGTTTCCGCGCCTGTGCCATTGGCCGAAATGCTGCGACGCGTGGATCTTCTGGCGGGCCTGGGCACTACGATCATTACTATCAGTGGCGGCGAACCGATGCTGCACCCGGACCTGGATGAAATTATCCGGCGGGTGCGGCGCCACGGCGCCATCGCGACCCTCATTACTAACGGCTATTTGCTGACCGCCGAGCGCATCCGCCAGTTAAACCGCGCTGGCCTGGATTATCTTCAGATCAGCATCGACAACGTGGTTCCGGACGAGACCTCGAAGAAAAGCCTCAAAGTACTCGGGCGAAAACTGGAGTTACTGGCCGAGCACGCGGAATTCGCCGTCACCGTGAACTCCGTCCTGGGCAGCCCGGTGCGTAATCCCGAGGACGCGCGCACCATCGCACAGCAGGCTCGCGAACTCGGGCTGACGAGCACCGTGGGAATCCTGCACGACGGCGACGGCCAGCTTCGGCCTCTGGCCGCGGATCACCTCGCCATCTATCGCGACTTGCTGGAACCCAATCAGAAGATGTTCGAATTCGCGCAATACGACCGTTTCCAGCGAAACATCTCGCAAGGCCTGCCCAATCAATGGCACTGCCGAGCCGGCGGCCGGTTCCTGTATATCTGCGAGGACGGCCTGGTGCACTACTGCTCTCAGCAGCGCGGCCATCCCGCAATTCCATTGGAGCGTTATACCCGCGCCGATCTCGAGCGGGAGGCGGCCGCCAAAAAGGCGTGCGCGCCTTTCTGCACGATTTCCTGCGTGCACCAGACCGCCATGCTGGATAGCTTCCGCGAAAATCCGCGGCAGGTGCTGACGGACATGATTGCCGCTCGAAAGGAGCGAGACCCAGGCTACCGGCCACCCGCTCTTCTCGGCGCGCTCACGTGGATGTTTCTCGACGGCCCGGTGAAACGGGTGCTGGGCCGGATCGCCGTACGCGTGTTGAGAGCGCAATCTTAATGCTGTTTCCGCGGGTATCGGAATGGATCAGCATAGTCGCCTTCGCGGCTCTGATGGTTCTGGCCTGGCAGCGCAATCTGAACCGTGTCCGGCAGGCAAAGGTAGCCGGCCTCGGTGCAGCGGCTATCGGTGTTACGGTCTTCGCTTCCATGATTCTGCCGCTGGCGGTGCCACCTGCTACGGCCTCAGTCGTGCGCGACTCGGTTCCCTGCCTTCTTCTTCTGCTGTTCTATTCGCAGGCCGGCCAGTTCGTAACGGGCGCGGATTTTGAGCTGGAAAAGCGTCTCGAACGGCTGGACCAAAGGTGGCTCTGCCGTCCTCTGGAGTGGTGCTCCGGGCGGCGAATTGGAGTTTGGATTCTGACCTGCCTGGAAGCAGCCTACTTTTATTACTATGTTTCCATTCCGTTGTCGGTCGGCGTGCTCTACTGGTTGGGCAAGCAACGCGATGCCGATTATTTCTGGACAGTCGTCCTTGTGGCTGCTTACGGATCCTGCGGAATGCTGCCGTTCATTCAGACACGCCCGCCACGAATGCTGGGGGAGAAGTGGAGCGTGTGTCTGCCTTCGGGCAACGTGCGCACGCTCAATCTTTGGATCCTGCGCCACGGCAGCATCCAGGCGAACACAATTCCCAGCGCTCATGTGGCGATTGCCACGGCCAGTGCGTTGGCCCTTCTCGAGATTGCCCCGCTCTGGGTCGGGCTGAGTTTTCTCGGGGCCGCCATCGGTGTCGCGCTGGGAGCGGTTGCCGGCCGCTACCACTATGCCGTGGACGTGATTCTTGGTTTTGCGCTAGCCGCGGCGGCGTTCCTGGCTGTGACAGCAGCTTGGTAATGCCGCATCGACAGGGAGAACCCAGCAGCAGCGGGAACATCATGGCAGCCGACGAGGATGCTGTAGAGCGGCCCGGGCGGCCGTTTCAGAAAGGCGGTGAAGGCGCGTGCGACCAGGCGAATTCCAGGAAGGAGGAGTGCCCCGTCGATTCCGGCGTTCCATCCACTGCGAGACCTGGTGCAGCCAGGCGTCAATGTTGAAAAGGGCGTTGGTATTGTTGCTTTCGATTCTGGCTGTATAGTCCAGGATCTCCTGGCGGACCCACCCGGCGGACCCCCCGAACCCGCCAGAGCGACCAATCTCCTGTTCCTGAACAAACGCCAGAGCCTGCGCCGTTGTCAATAAGGGCGGGATGGCTTCCGAGTAACAGTGATCTACAACCCGCGAACGTGCGAGTAGCAGACTCTGTTGCGCCACCGGCAATGGGCTGTTCCGGATGGCATTCAAGGACTTTCCTTGCCAGGAACGTATCTGTACAGAAGAGGACGGAATTGCTGCGGCCAGCGCAGCCGACCAGACAAGGATCATGCGGCGCATGATTGCCTCCGGGCTCCCCCGCTGCCTCCCCCTTATTTGTTTGGATGGCTCATGAAGGCCATTGGCGTCCGGGAGGAAGCCCAGATTCACCCCCAGGTGAAAGGGTCAGAGGAGGCGAAAACCCAACTATAGGGAGCGCGACCTCGTGGCTTCCAGCTGATCCGGTTTCTTCGAAGCGCGGGAGCCGCCAAGCGTTATGACGTGATATCGCCAGGGCGAGGAAAGCGCCAGGCGGATATATCGCTGTCGGCGATGAGTTTCTTGCGTTTTTTCCCCTTGTATTTCGGCAATAGCGAGCAGGCTTTGCGCCGTGGTGCGCGTGTAAGAGTCATGGCTGATCCCCCGCCGTGATCCAAACTCACCCCGGAGCCCGTGTGCTCCGTTCCAGTTCCAGCCGTAAGCAGCTGGCGAATCGCATAATTACCCACTGAATTCGCTTCTACAAAATCCACCCCCGCACACGTCAGGCCATAATCTGAGTTTTCTTCGCGCGTTATGTAGCCCTTGGAACGCAGATACCACAACGTGAAGTCGAGGTATTCGCGGGGAAATGCCATCCGCCGCTCCATCTCCAAAACGGAAATCCCACCGGTGCCCTCGCCGAGGCGTCGTTTGTGATACAGCAACGAGAGGACTCCCAGGCGTCGGTTCATTTCGCCTTCAATGCCGTACACAAAATCCTTCGACTCAAATAGCGGAAGCGGCTGCGTGTCTGCAGTACCGTGGGCCGCGTCGTACGCTGCTCGCTGAGCTGGATCAGACAGCACGTGGTAAGCCCGTTTCAGAAGGAGAAATCGTTCTAAGTTGCCCGTTTTCGTGTTGTCCGGGTGAAACCGGAGTGCCATGATGCGATAGACGCGATGTATTGTTTCCAGGTCTGCTTTGCGGCTGATCTGCAGAATCTCGTAGTAATCTTCCAGGTGGCCAACCTTCGGCTCTCCCTCCGGTGCTGTTTCGCGATATCCGGCTCCCTCCACTTCTTCCTCCCCACTGTGAGTCTCAGGATCTTGCCCAATGGGCTCCGGCGATTCTTTAATCGTGGATTGCGGCGATTCGTCCATGGTGGCAGGCGGAGTATTTATTTCTGTTTGCTCATTAAGCAGCATGACGGTTGCAGCAACTTGTGTCGCAGATGGGAGCGGCTCCTCACATTCGACGGACCACCTACGAAGAGCCGAATTTACCCGCGCCCCAGAATCAAGGTTCGCAGATGAACCGCTCCGCACGGGCAGTCGACCATTCGCCCCGTCTGCCGTAACTTTGGCGCACCTCATCCCAGGGACTAGCGTTGACAGAATCCGTCTCAGCGAGTTCGCCCCGAAACCGCCTGATCGCTGAGATCCGATGTCCCCGGTCCAGGCAGAACCCGATTTGTCAGCTTTGACTTTGCTCCACTCATCTTCCTTTCCCAGTTCACAGACAATCGAAGCCTCATCCCTGTTCACCGTATCGAGAATCGAAGGAACTTGGGACGGATAGGTCGGCATGCAGACCGGCTTACACTCGTCTTCGGGTTGCGGGCATGTACCAAAAAGCGTGAGGATGCCAGATTCTCTCATGAGTCGATGCCCCCTGTTATGGTTCTCAGCCCCAGATCTTTGGATCGCAGCCGCACAGACTCCCCTCGGTTCAACAGACCGGGTACACAGAGAACAGCCGCGTAAAACATGACGAATATAATCGATACCATATGTTTCAACTCGGTTTGAACCAATATTCGCATCAGCTTACAAGTGTCCGCGTATTCCAAGGCCCGACCTCCTGGACGGCTTGTTCTGGGAGAGTATTGCCAGACGTTGGAACCATTCCAATAGCCTCAAACGCAGCGAGAGGAAAGGCGAAGGTGGCGATCTCGTGGCTTTCCGATGTCCAGCCCTCTTGAAGCCAGCGGAACCTTAAGACATCGTCTTCACCCTTCACCGCGATTCGCAGCTCATTACCTTTGATGGATAGCAGAACGCCTTCTTGAATAAGGCCGGTGCGATATTGAATCAGAAGCATAGACAAGCACAGTATCGGGGGTATGTGCGTAGGAGTCGAGTACTTCTTGGGCCAAAACGAGCCGGTTGATCGTACTGAAAATGTAGATTTGTACCGATTTGCGGCTTCCGTACTGGCGTGCTCAGGGCCTTCACCGAATCATGTCGCTCTTAGGCGCACGCGCGCCGGTAGCAGCGGGAGGAGGCGGTCCGTCGAGGTGGTGCGTCGCCCACCAAAGGTCTGTTGGAGGAGCGCGTTAGAGCCGTGGCGACGCGCTTCGAACCCTGCGCTAGTGTGAAGCTGCCGGCTCGCCACTGGCGTCCGGATGAATCTCTTCGCTCGCCACTGGTTGGCGGTCTTCGATGTGCCCGCCCCATATGGGAGCCCTGCGGGCTGTTCGCTACGATGCGCGTTGGGGCGGCTCTCGGCGGGCAGAGCGCTTGTGCATCCACAGTCCAACAAAGGCTGACAGAGCCGTGCCCAACAAAATGAAGCTGGAAGGCTCTGGGACCGAGGCACCAGCAGTGTAGGTGATATTCGCCGAAAAGATTAGCCCGCCCTCGGCCCCGAGATTTACCGCATCGAAGAAAAGGGTATTTGTTCCGGGCACGAGCAGCGACCCAATACTGGAATCCGTGTACGTCTGCACCGTGGTGAAAGCACTGCCACACGCCACCCCAACTCCGCAGGGGTTGCCGGTTGAATTCGGCAGAGCTGCATCGTTGAGATAGATCCCGGCCCTGGTATCGCCCAGGTCGTTATCGACGCCGTACTGGATAGTCAGGGACGCAGATGAAACCGCGGGGAGGACAAAGCTGACGGCATAGAGCGCGGTGTCCCCCGTACTCGTACCCGCGTTGACGTTGGTCCCGATCCAAACGGCCCCAGGTATATCGGAAGCCGGAAAGTAGAAGGGCGTCGAATTGAGGACCGAGGCCGCCGTACCCGTCATCGCAGCGGCAAAATTCGCTGTGGTAAACGTCGATGGGAAATCGGTTGTCGTGCTGCCGCTGCTCAGATAGGTCACCGCACTGCTGCTGTCGATAGCGATGGTGGCCGCGTTGGCCGGCAGCGTCGCGGATAAGGCCGCCAGAAAAAGGGCTGCCGGCAAACCTGCCGTGGCGTTCAAACGCATCGGAAAGCCTCCTCTATCAGGGTCATTCTGAGACGTCACACTTCTGAAGTCTGTTGCGTTCATCACGCAAAAAATGTGGGGGCGTACGATTATAGATAGATGCGATGGCTGAATTGTGCGTCATCGCCCATCAATTCGATCGGCATCTTTCGATGCAGAGTCCATTACGCCATGCGGAGGCACGAGCGGAAATTGGTGCAGAGGTGAAGCCGTGCCTAAGGCCGGGGCACCCTGAACAGAAGCCAACAGGATCGGCCCCGCTTGCCTCGACATCCACTTGAATTCCTTGAGGCTGCACGCCGTATGTGATGGGCAGTGGGACCGAGCGGAAGAAAAACAACGGTACGCGGTCGAGTTATCTACCGATGATTGTGCTAGAAACCAGTCTGAATTCTCCCGATTCCTGGTTTGCGAATATCTTAGAAGAGCGAAAGATGCGTATCATACCGTTTTTCCTGGTTCTGGCCGGCGCTGTCCCGGCACAAGACACTTCCCAGACCCCCATCGTCGCGACTGGAGGAGTACTCAATGCAGCTTCCAACCTTGCCGGTCTGGCTCCCGGCGCACTCGCTACGCTTTACGGCAGCCAACTCTCCGATGGCACTCCCACCATCGTATTCACCAACAGCTTTCCCAGAAAAGCCGGCGTCGTCACCGTCTCGGTGAACGGCGTGGACGCGCCCCTCATCTACGTCTCACCCACTCAGATCAACTTTCAGATTCCGTGGGAAACACCGGTCGGAACGTCCGTCCCGATCGTCGTGATGCGTGACACGACGCCGAGCGCGCCCGTAGCCGTTTCGATTGCCGCCGCCGAGGCGCCATCGATCTTCCTCAACGATCCCGCGAACGGAATCGCCTGGGTCACCGGCGCGCAGTGTGTCGACACCGAATGCGCTATCCAGGCCGGCGCCGTGTACCAATTGTGGGCCAACGGACTCGGACCCAAGAACGCTTCTTCCGAGGATGGTGTGCCAGCCGTCGATAGCGGGTCTCTCACGCCCCTCGAGGTGCCGGGCAGCCCGGCCAGTTGCCAACTCACCATTGGCGGCCAGGCGGCCCCTGTGCAGTATTGCGGGGCCGCTCCCGGCGAGATCATCGATCAGATCAATTTCGTCTACCCCGCCGGCGTGTCGGCCACCACACCGTACGTCAATGCAACCCTCACCGTCGCCGGTGTCAGCGGCAGTTTCCGTATCCCCGCGCCGGGCACCCCTGACCAACTGGCGCAGCAGACCCTCGCACTGATGACGCAGGACGAGAAACTCCAACTGGTGTATGGCGCCGGCGGACCAGTCACTAACATTACTGCGCTGCCGCGCGGCGCGGGCGGCTACATTCCCGGCATTCCGCGCCTCGGCATCCCGGATCTCTATTTCAATGATGGCAGCGTAGGCGTGGCCAATTCGCAAGCACCGGCAACGGCCCTCCCTTCCGCCATCGCCAGTGCCGCCACCTGGGACACGAACCTCGCTTACAGCTACGGACAGGTGATTGGCGCGGAGATGAAGGCTTACGGCCTGAACGTCAACCTCGGCGGGAACACCAACCTGAACCGCGAGCCGCGCGACGGTCGTACCTTCGAGACCAAGGGCGAAGATCCCATTCTGGCCGGCAAGATCAACGCTGCCCACATCCGCGCCATTCAAGACCAGCACGTCGTGGGCTGCATCAAACACTACGCCCTCAACGATCAGGAGACCGGCCGTACCCAGGCCAACGCCATCATCGATGAGCGCTCGGCCCGGGAGACCGATCTGCTGGCGTTCGAGATCGGTGTGCGCGATTCCAACGTGCAATCGGTGATGTGCTCTTACAACCTGGTGAACGGCACTTACTCCTGCGAGAACGCGCATCTACTCACCGATATTCTGAAAGGCGACTGGGCTTTTCCCGGATTTGTGATGTCTGACTGGTGGGCCACTCACAGCGTGGTAGCGGCGGCCAACGCGGGGCTCGACCAGGAGCAGCCGGACAGCCAATACTACGGTAGCCTGGGGCCGGCGATCCAGGCGGGCCAAGTTCCGCCATCACGGCTGGACAACATGGTGGAGCGCATCCTACGCGCGCTCTTCGCGACGGGAGCGATCCGATCCACCGGCGCCGTGACGGCGGTGGACACCGCGGCCGATCAGGCAATCGCGCAGCAAGTCGAAGAACAGGGCGCCGTGCTGCTCAAGAACGCCAACCATCAATTGCCGCTGAATGCGGCGACGGTCGGCTCGATTGCGCTCATCGGGTCGCATGCCGATATCGGCGTGCTTTCCGGCGGCGGGTCGGCGCAGGTCTTCCCCACGGGCGGTGCGGCGTTGAACGAAGGCTATCCTAAGGTGCCCGGATGGGCGCCCGTGATCTGGGATCCATCGTCCCCGCTGCAGGCGATCCAAGCCATGGCGCCCAACGCAAAGGTGCAGTTTAATAACGGATCCGACACGGGCGCGGCCGCCGCGCTTGCGGCCACCTCGGCGGTGGCGATCGTCTTCGTCAGCCAGTGGACCAGCGAAGGCATGGATCTGCCGAGCCTCAATTTCACTGACGTGATCCACACGGTGCCAGTCGATCAGGACGCCCTGGTGAATGCGGTGGTGGCAGCCAATCCGCACACCATCGTCGTAATGGAGAATGGTGGCGCACAGGTGCTGCCTTGGCTATCGAACGTCAGCGCCGTGCTGGAAGCCTGGTTTCCAGGACAGCGCGGCGCGCAGGCGATCGCCAATATCCTGTTCGGTGTTGTTAATCCTTCCGGTAAGCTTCCCGTGACGTTTCCGGCAAGCGTAAACGATCTGCCACACCCGACCGTTGCCGCGCCGACCGATGCCACCAATCCCTTTCCAGTGAATTATTCCGAAGGCTTGCTGGTGGGCTACAAATGGTACGACGCCAAGAATCTCTCCACGGTTTTTCCGTTCGGCTTCGGGCTGTCCTACACCACGTTCTTGATCGCCCACGCTGCACTGAACGACAACCTCAGGGCCAGCAGTCCCAACTTCCAGGTGACGTTCGATCTTACTAATACAGGCACCGTAGGCGGTGCCGAGGTGGTGCAGGTCTATCTCGGCATGCCGGCAAACCTCAGCGAGCCGCCGCGGCGGCTGGTGGGATGGCAGAAGGTAACGCTCGCGCCTGGCGCGACCCAGCACCTGACCGTTGAAGTCGATCCAAACGATTCGTCCAAACCTATGTCGTGGTGGAATATCGCCGCACGGGCATGGCAGGTCGCGCCAGGCACGTACACGGTTTACGTCGGGACATCCGAAGCGGGGGGAGACCTGACCGTCGCGGGAACGCTGCAACTGGGCAGCAATTGATCCGAGAAAATCGTGGGCTGACTAGAAAGCCGGCCCCGGTCGTATGCTGCTTTGCGCCAATGTCTTGATGGAAATTGGGTCGCAAGATAGGGTGAGCCTTACGGAGGCCGGCTGGCGTGAAGGCCCGCCGCTGACCGATTCCCTGCAAGGTTGCGATCTACTGGAGGGCGTTCACCCTCCCGGTATGTTCAACTCGACCGAAAAAGAATACTGCCGTCCGCCGTTATCCGCAAACTAGGCATTTTGGCGATTGGCCGGACTGCCGTTTTTACACCGTGATGCGCTACACCCAGATCCCGCCTTCGGCAACGATGTACGATGTGACGACCCACCACTGCGACAGTTGCGGGTGTGCTCGAAGGGTGCTACAGGTCGCGAAATAGAGCAATGCGGCCGGAGGCTTTCCATATCGCAGGCGTCAGCCTGAGAGAACAAATGAGTCTGGCCGGGTCCTCTGGTTGACACCTACTCGTTGGGTGACTCTTCTGGCCGCTGGTCGACGAATGCAAGAAGATCCGCTCCGGCCTGTTCCGCGAGGCAGCTCAGATTCCTGATCTCCTTCATGATCCCGTCGATTTGTCGGTGGGCCCTCACCGGTCCGTCCAAAACGGCAAGTGCTTCCGATAATCGACGCGCGAAGAGCGTGGAGGAATATGCGCGTGGAGCTGCGATCAGCTCGAATACAGCCCGTACGCACATAAAGCGGTATATTCGAAGACCGGAGTGAGACGGCAGAGTGAATTGGGGCGCTTCCTTTTGAGGAGTTCCGCGGACATTTGACCCCGGACCGGCGCGATATCTTGAATTAGATTCCCAAATGCGAATGTTTTGCGATAGCTCCCGATTGTCCTGAGGGGGTTGTATCGGGAGTGCGGCGGCGCAAAAAAGCCGATGGGTGTGCACGAGCTGTAGTTTCCGAGAATGGCGTTTTCACCCAGAACGCACCTCGGTGGCTCAATTCCGGCAACAACACGGTTTAGCATGGGCGCTGGAAAGTCGGCCCTCTGGAAGAGTAATCCCGGATTCGCGCCTTCCCTGGACGGTTAGCGCGCTTGGTCAACTCACCACCATGCGTCAGTATCACGCCGCGGGGGCGCCTTACTTTTCCTTCCGCTCCTTCGGCCATAGTTTGCTGCGATTGCTGCCAAAAACGTCAGCATGCCGCCTGACTGGTAAGAGCGGACCCTGCTCAGGCTACGCAGACCGGTTCCCGTTACGCGGCGCTTGCGAGGCATTTGGCTCGTCGCGGCCGCCGCGACGGCGGGTCTGCTCTCCTATTTCACTGGTATTGCAAGCCTCTTGCGGTCGAAAGGCCATTCGGGTGTCCGTTCTAACGGATCGGATCTGAAGATCAATGATCAGATACCCGGACCGGGCGGATCCTCGTCGCGGTACGTGTGAACTCGAAGCGCAGAAGCCATTCGCTTGAGCCATTCGGAGCCCCGGCTTTCATCGATGCGAATTGCCACTGGCGTGCCGCTTGTAAACTCAGTTGAGCGAAATAGCGACTGGGCCCAGGGGAATCGAGTTCCGCACTGGTAACGCGTCCCGAGGAATCGACCTGTGTTCGCACACTGACTCTCACGGTCCCCTGAATGGTATCCCTCGCCTTCTGCGGCACGCGGGGCAAGACCTGATGCACGATTTGCGGCGAACCAGAATCGCCCCTGCCTTCTTCAGGTCGAAGCGGCGAGGTTGAAGTGGCGTCGGGGCCAACCCGTCTCTCGGCGGTCCCGGTCGGCGGCGATGGACGGGGATCCGGTCTGGGACTGCTTGCCTCCGCACTTCTCTGAATACTGGCCGGCGCCGGAATTCTGGAATGAGTTGGCGGCGGCCCACCGCGCCGCGGAAGTAATCCGATACCCGCGACTATGGTTGATAGTGCGATTGCCGCTACCGGCACGATATATCGCCACCTCCGAACCGACTCATGCCAACTTTCCGTGCGTTGGGCTCGGCGTTTGCCCGAGTTCGCTCTGAGTTGAGCCGCGACATGGCCAACGGTTGCCCTTCGCAAAGGGTCTCGCTGCAAACAGGCCCTTGCAATCTCGATAAGGGGACTGGGTACCGCTGCAGAGACGTGAACTGGATGTCTAACACTTCGCCCACCTCGCGCATGCTGATTTAGGGCTTCGACCAGGATGACACCAAGGGACCAGATGTCGCCACGCGGTGAGTACCCGTGGTCCTGGACCTCAGGGGGATCGTAAGGACTAGGCTGCTCCCCTCTTCCGATCACTTCACCCGTTCTGACAATACAGTCGCACGAGATCTTTATGCAATCATCGACGGCCAAAATGTTAGTTGGCCTCAAGTGGCCATAGGCAAAACCTTGCCCGTGAACATAGGCGAGGGCGTCCAGCACAGAGTTCAACATCTCACGCACTTCCGCCGTCGTGAGTGGACGGTCCCGAAGTACGCTTGCCAGATCCTCCTCGGCATGCTCCATCACGCAGTAGCACAGCCCAATCCCGTTGGCAGCGTAACTTCCGACCCGGAATAGCCGGACGAGATGTGGATGGGACAGGTGTGCTGCTCGATTCCATTGCGCCATGATTTCCTGGTCTTGCGAACCGGCTAGAACCAGTTTGATTGTGGCAAGCCGAAGCCCTGCAGCATCGTAAGATGTTTCAAACGCTGCGCTTCGTTCATTGCTGCCGAGATATCGTAGGAGCGGGAAGCTCCCATCTACCACCTGACCTTGCCAATGTTGCCACAGAGCGGACACAAGCCACCTCCGTCTGCACGATGAATTGAACCATTCTACTGAAGTATCTAGGATGCACGCCACCTTTAGAACTCGCTTTATGACCGCGGTTCTGCGATCCAGTACAGCGTCCTGCCTGGTCGTAGCGGCCGCACTATGCGTCAGTCAGCAATGAGACCAGCGATGTTCGTGGTGCCGAAGTCTATCGCTCCTAGTGTCTGGCACCTGTGCTGAAAACCTCTCAAGCGGAGTCTGTTACAGCTCGGGAATTTGTGAAGCTCATAACCAACTGCGGGACGCTAGAACTTAACACCGGGTGGGTGTAAGGCCTTTCGGAGTGAGATCGCGCTGGCCGTTCTGACCCACGGCTTTTTCCCAACGATAGTAACCGGACCGGGCACCAAACAGCTTTCAAGAAGGTCTGGGCACAAGCTCCGGAAAGCCGCCGTGGGCTATTTCCGGCTGTACGTTTTGCGGTCTACCTATGCGACCCGCCTCTCGGCCGTGGGTGTGGCTGACGAATGGGCAACGCAGATGCTCCGGTGGACAGACGCACAGGTTTTCAAGCGGTACTCGCAGATGAAGCTGCCGATCAAACGCGAAGCACTGCAGAAGCTCAACGGCGAGGCCGGCGAGGCCAAATCAGCAGAGGAGTTTGGATACGGCGCGCATACAGGAGATGGGGTTTTGACACGGTCTTGGTGCGGTAGGACGGTAAGGGAGCCAAGTCGAGTAGCAGGTCGGACGAATTGAAAGGATTGAGTGGTACGCCCGGCCGATTCGAACGGCCGCCCCTTTGCTCCGAGGGCAAAGTCCAAGGTACTACCCTGCCGTATTAAGTTTATCTTGTGGGAAAGTGTCACAATTCGCTCTTGGAAGGTGGTGTCCGGCGCATTTTGTAGGGGTAAGAAAGACGACTTGGACCTCTCGCGCGCTAGGGCAAACGCTCAGTGCCACGCTGCGTGAATAAGAGCGCCCCCGACGAACTTGGAGGCGTCGATCCGTCCACGATCCAAGATGCTGCTCCGATGGGCAGACCGGCCGCCGTGCGGCAGCCCTGAACATCCAAAGAACGCGTCGACGAGACATCATGATCGATTGGCTTCGGCCGCCCCGAGAGCAAGCCTGCACTCTGAGACGGGTCACTCCACACTAGCGGTTTTCAAGAGCTTCAAACGCCTGCTCGGTGAGCGCTCACCTGTGTTCATCTTATTGATTCCGTTAGCGTCCCCTGTGTTCCGGAAATTGGTTAGATCCGTCCAGTAGCGGTCCGTTTCCGCTGATTCATACACAAGAATCGAGTTGTTGCTGTTGATCTCCGAATCGAATTCTGATCCCGGTACCCGACAAGGGCGCTTTCGGATGTTTGGGTCGCGTTTTCGCCGGAACGGCCGCCATCATGACGGTCCACCCGCTCAAACCTCGTATGGCCTGCGGTTGGGTTTGCGTGCGGTTTTAACGGCATCCCGCTGCGCGCACAATCTCACCTACTGTCCGAAAAGGCGGTGTTCGGGTAGCGTGTGTAGGCATCGATCTGTCGCCAAATCGCTGTATTTCGCATCTTTACTTTCCAATCAGGACGTGCGAGTCTGATGTAGGTTACGGTACAATCACGACCTGTATGCCGCCTGGCGCCGGAACCCGCGTAGGGCATTATGAGATCCTCGCCTTCTTGGGCGCGGGCGGGATGGGGCGCGTCTATAAGGCCACCGACCTGAAATTGCAGCGAACCGTCGCGCTCAAGTTCCTGCCCCCACAACTCGCCGACCGCGGCGAAAAAGAGCGCTTCTTGCAAGAGGCACGCGCTGCGTCCGCTCTTGACCACCCGAATATCGGCACCGTACACGGCATCGAAGAAACCGAAGCCGGCGACTTCTACATCGTGATGTCCTATTACGATGGCGAGGTCCTGTCGGAGAAGATCAAACGTGGCCCGATGCAAAGCTCTCAGGCCGTGGACATCGCCATGCAGATCGCCCACGGACTAGCAGAGGCGCACGCCAAAGGCATCGTCCACCGCGATATCAAAGCTTCGAACATCATGGTGACGCGCCAGGGCGCGGTCAAGCTCCTGGATTTCGGCTTGGCCAAAATCGCGGGTGGTGATGCACTGACGCAAACCGGGACTACGGTTGGCACCGCTTCCTATATGTCTCCCGAACAGGCCGAAGGGCGATCGGTGGATCTGCGCAGCGACATCTGGTCGCTGGGCATAGTGCTCTATGAGATGATCGCGGGGCGGTTGCCGTTCCACGCGACCAGCGTGCCCGCGTTGCTGCTCGCGATTACGACGCAAGCTCCGGGGGAATTGGAACACGTCGAGCCGGAGCTCGAGTTCATCATCCAGCGATGCCTCGCCAAAGACGTGGCGGCGCGCTACCAGAGCGCCAGAGAACTGCTGGACGACCTGAGCCATCTACATATTTCGAGCGACACGCCGACCCGAACCATCGAAGTGGACACGGACGAGATGATGCGCGTGCGTGCCGCGAGTAGTGGGAGGCGTAGCACGGCCGCCGCCGCGAAGGACGGACGAAGTTGGCGCCGGCCAGCACTGTCGGCGGCTTTGTTGCTCGTGATCGCGGCCGCGTGGTGGCTCTTCAAGCTTCGTGAGGAACCGCAGAATGCGGGCGAGAAACGGGTCGTCGTGCTGCCGTTTAGCAATGTGGGTAACGATCCGGCCAATGCCGCAACGTGCGATGGGCTCCTGGAAACGCTCACTAGCCGGTTGACGAACCTCGAGCAGGTTGGCACGCCCCTCTGGGTAGTGCCGGCGAGCGAGGTGCGGCGGCGGAAGATCATCGACGCATCGCAGGCGCAGAGCGCGTTGCACGCCAACCTCGTCGTCACGGGCAGCGTACAGCGCGATGCGAGCGGCGTACGGCTGACGGTGAACCTCATTGATGCCGGGACGCTCCGACAACTCGGTTCGGCGGTGCTGGATGACCGTGCGGGTAATTTCTCCAGCCTGCAGGACGACGCGATTGCGAATCTGGCGAAATTGATGGCCGTGGAGTTGAATCCGCGTGCGCTGGGCAAGGCTTCGGGCGAATCGACAGCGGCTCCACTGGCGTATGAATCATATCTGAAGGGGCTGAGCTACCTTCAGCGCTACGACAAGCCAGGCAATATCGATGCGGCCATCCAGTTGTTCGCAAGCGCGGTCGAGGCCGACCCTTCTTTCGCCTTGGCCTACACTCGCTTGGCGGAGGCGCAGTGGACGAAGTCCCGGCTCGACTCCTCATCCAAGCTACTAGAGGAAGCGCTGGCCAATTGCGAGCGAGCTCAGCGGATCAACGGCCAACTCGCGCCGGTGCACGTCACCTTGGGGCGGATATACGTGGGAACCGGAAAGTACGATTTGGCCGTGCAGGAGTTTCAACGAGCCCTAGGGCTCGACCCTCGAAGCGCCGATGCGTATCAGCAGCTATCGCGGGCGTACGAATCGCTCGGACGGCCCGCGGACGCCGAGGCCAGTATCAAGAAGTCGATTGCGCTGCGGCCGGATAACTGGGATGGATACAACTCGCTCGGCGGTTTCTATTTGCGCGCCTCTCGGTACCGGGAGGCGGCCGATGCGTTTCGCAGGGTCCTCGAGCTGACTCCCGATAACGCGGCAGCTTACAGCAATCTTGCGGTGGCGCTTTCCCGCATGGAGGATCTCGCGGGAGCCAAGCGAATGTATGAAAAAGCCATCGAGCTGAATCCCACTTGGGCGGTGTACGCGAATCTGGCGAACCTGTATTACCGGGATGGGGAATATCAGAAAGCGCTTGGGAATTATGAAAAGGCGCTTCAGTTAAACGATAAAGATTACCGCCCGTGGAGCGGTCTGGCTGCGTCATACGTGGCGCTCGGACAGGCGGATAAGTTTCGCGTACCTGCTGAGCGAGCCCTGAAGATCGTCGAAGCGGAAGCGCAACGTGATCCCAACAATGCCGAGTTTCAGGATCAAGTAGCTTACCTCTCCGCCCTGATGGGGGACCGCCAGAGGGCGATGGGCCATATCGAGAGCGCGCTGGCACTGGCGCCGGAAAACCGCGATGTTCTGTATCGAGCCGCTCTGGTCTACCACGCCTTGGGCGAAAAAGCGACGGCCCTGAAATATCTTTCGCAGGCGCTGTCTCACGGGTATGCCAAGGATAGGGCACGCCGGGATCCCGACTGGTGGGATCTCCGGCAGGATCCATCCTTTCAAGCTCTCATGCGGTAGAACGTTCAAGGAGAATGCACCATGGCACAAGTGAAAACACCCGCCAGGAAAGCCGCGGCAAAGAAGCCGCTGAAGAAGAAGAAACACGTGCTGGACCCCAACACCGAGTACGTAACCATCAACAAAACTTGCGATGTAGCGCCACCGTCCGTGACGCTCGGAAAGAATCACAAGCAGCAAATCGCGTTCCACTGCGGGCAGAATGCAGGGCCCTTCGCCCTGCTGTTGAACGGTGGCGACTTCATTGGCCATCCGGAGGACTTTGCGCTCGTCGTGGACGGCCCGGATTTCGTGCCCAATCCGCCGCTCCAGGTCGATACCAGTGCGGATTTTGACGACATCTCTAACTACGTCTTTGACTTGAGCGGAAACAATTGCCAAGGCAAGGCAAAGGACAACCCACCCGATATCATCATTGATAACTCCTAGGAATGTCGAGTTAGACGCGCTACTCTTCCATTCCAGAAGGCACGGCCTCCCGGTAAACACTATCGTGGAGGTCTCGACCAAATACGTGTGCAATTCACGGCTGACGGTCCAGTCAGCCTTCGCGATTGTTGCGCTGCGGTGAAATCCGGCAAGTTCCTCAAGCGTGGGTTTCCATTCTTGGATCGAGCCGCTGTTCGCTTGCGCGGAGCAGTAACTCGCAGCTTTCGCGCGGTTCGGAGTCCGAGCGCACGAGGATTTCACAACAGCTGGTTGCTGGGTTCCACTAACGGGTCACTATCGGCAATCGATTCCAGTTTCCTCTCTCCGGATATCCGTTCCAGGAATCTCGAGCAGCGCATCATGAACGGCTTCCTTCACCGTCATGGTCACTCCCGAACCAGCGACGTACATATACCTGGTAGTTGCTCTACTCTGCTATTTGACGGTCCTGCGACGGCGGCGCGCGGCAGTTTAATCTCAGCTCCGGGAGCCACTTGATAGACGATGTTAACGCCACTGGTCTGGCTGGGCCATACGGTCTTGATCTCCGTGGACCCCTGATCCAAATCAGGCTCTTTGAGAGACGGAGCGCCAATCCCATGAGCCTTCGATCTTTTGCGCACTTCCGGAACACTTGCCGCGGCCACCGCGGAGGATTCATGCGCCTGGCACTGTCCCAGGTGTGGTACAGACATGATCGTGGTTCAGAGGTTCACCGCGGCAGACTCTCACGATGCGGCTACTTCGATTCCTTCGTAGGGAGAGGAACAGGCCGGCTCAATCAGCGTGTATGTATCGCGCTGGGGTCCTGTGATGCTCTTAACCAGCGTCGGTGCCCACCCGCCAGATACGATGATCGTGCCAGATATAGCATCCCGATCGCAGGGTGGAGAGCCGCCGGACGGATGGAGATGGGCGCCGAGCAGTCTTGATCGTCATCGCCGCTGCATGGCACATCAGTGTAGCCTCAAGCGCGAGTCGACGGCTTCCGCGAAGTTGTATTCCGGGCGGATCCTGACGAACTCCGTTCCCTCCTTGTCCGTGCGAATCCCGACGGGCCCTTACGTCCTAGTGGGAAACTCCGCCGCCGGCTTGACTGCATGGATGTATGCGGCACGATACCCAAACGAGATTGTGGAAATTGTCTTCGTCGATGCGTCGAGCCCAGGACAAGAGAAAGGCTGGACACTACTAGCTCCCAGCTAGCTCAGATCGGTTACCAGCCTCCCTCGGTGCTGGACAGGTTGGGGTCCTTCTCTAGAGCGGCGGCCAGCCACTGCTGCCCCTGATTCCGATCACCGCTCTTGATATACAACATCGCGAGATGGAACTGCCGCTGCGGCGTGGGGCTTTTCTCATAAGCCCGTTTCAGGCATCCACCTGCAGCTGCGTACATGCGCATCCGATAGAAGATCCATCCCAGCGTGTCCAGCGCGTCGGCATCGTTGGGCGCTTTGTCGACAGCCCGTTGCGCCAGCTTCAGCGCCTCATCCGCATTTGAAACAGCAAGATGGTAGGCCAAATTGTTCAATGCGGTGACGTTGGATTCATCGGTCTCTAGAATGGCCCGGTAGAGCTCGATCGCCGCGCCTGCATTGCCGGCCTCGTCCTCAATCCCCGCGAGATTCATCAACGCGGTGACGTTCTTGGGGTGCGCTACCAGCACCGCGCGTAAACGCGTCCGCGCCAGGTCCGGGTGCTTCTCGAGCCGGTCCAATCGAGCCAGAGCAAGTTCTCCCCGGGCATCTCCCGGATTCGCCGCTTTCGCCTGTTCTAAAGCGCTGCGGGCTCCCGCAAGATCGCCAATCCGCACGAAAAATTCTCCCAGGAAGTTCTGGAGCGGCGCGGATTGCGGGTGCGATGCCACAATCTGCTCCAGCCTGGCCCGCGCCTTCTGTGGCTGATTCTCAGCCAGATAGGACTCCGCGATCACCATAGCCGCGGCTGTGTCTTCGGGGCTCTGCCGCAAAGCTTCCTCGGCGGACGCCCGGGCGCCGGCGAAATCTTTGGACGATTGTCTGAGGAGCGCATCCTGCAGGAGCAGTTCCGGAACGCGCGCCTTCGCCAGCACCTGGTTGAGAACCGCACGCACTTCTTGAGTCCGTCCCTGGGCAAGCAAGGCGGCATTGCGCAGAGCGATTCCTCTCAGATTACTCCGCTGGGAGCCCGGTGCCCCGTCCAGCAGGCTCAACGCTTCCGCCGGTTTATTAGCGGCCAAGAGACTACTCGCCAGGTCCAGGCGGACGTCCAGTAGCGTTTTGTCCGCTTGCAGCGCCAAGTTCAATTCCTGACGCTCCATTTCCGGCTTGCCCTGTTCGCGGTAAGCTGCGGCCAATGCCACGTGGACCTGGGGCGCGTTCGGCTCGAAATGGACTACTTCGCTGAGGTCTGCGATGGCCTCCCCGGCCTTGCCGGACCGAAGATCCAACCGGCTCTGCTGGTAGAGGGCATCGACGTCTTTCGGATTCTTCTTCAAGGCGGCCGCCACCAGCGCCTGGGCCTGCGGAATCTTATTCATGCCCATATAGGCCCGCAGCAGCCGCGCCCGCGCCACGCGGTCGTTGGGACGATCTTTGACGATTTTCTCGAGCTCCGCCAAGGCCTGATCGCGCCGGCCGGTTTGATAGAGAAACGCAGCGTGCACGGCGGAATATTGGCCGTCCGGGAGGGCAGCGGCACGGCGCAGGGTCTGTTCCGCGTCGTCGTGGCGGTTCTTCGCGATCTGTACCGCGGCAAGGCCCAGCAGTGCCGGTGCGTACTTCGGGTTTAGCTGGAGCGCCTTCTGGAATGCGGCCTCGGCCTTTTCCGCATCGCTCGTGTTGACATAAAACAGGGCCAGGACCAGCGCCGCCTCGGCGGAACGGGGCGCCATAGCCGCCGCTTTTTCGATGATTTCTTGCGCTCCTTTGCGGTCTCCCCGGGCGATCCTGATCTGTGAGAGCAGGATGGCTGAGCGGAGATCGGCCGGCGATTTTTGCAGTGTTTCTTCCAGCAGTCTCTGTGCGCTGTCTGCCTTGCCGAGCTCGACTTCGGTAACGGCCAGGGAGTCGACTGCCTCCAGGTTGGTGGGGGAGGCGTCCACAATCGTTTGCAGCCGGTCCATCGCCTGTTGAACGAGGTTTTTCTTTCGGGTCCCCGCCATCAGTTCGGCCAGGCTGAGTTGAGCGCCGGTGAGCTTGGGATCAAGTGTAATGGCTTTTTGGAACGCCGCCGCGGCGTCGCGGGGATTGTGCAGGGCCAGGTACGCCAAGCCGAGCTGGTATGGCGGTTCCGCATCCTTGGGCATCGTTTGGGCGGCATTCATGAATTCCAACATCGCCCGTGACGGGTCCTTGGAGGCCAGGAATGCTTTGCCTCGCTTCAGAAAAGCCGCTTCCTGTTGCTGGGGGGAGCGCTTGCAACCCGGGCCGAATGCAGCCAGAATCAGACCGCAGAGGAAGATACGTTTCGTAACGGGAATCATTTCGGGAAGCCTCCGGGGGCTGGCAGGAAGTGATGACAAGGAGACGGATTCCTGAGTAGTTGGTAAATGCTGGTTAGGCGCCGGCGACAAAAACCGCCGGCGCCAAGACGGAGTTCACGGAACGGACCGGATCCCGCCTTATCTCAATGACGGGCCGCGGCGCGAACCCCGCCGCCGGGCAACGCGTACCGTAAACGCCGCCGCCGTACCCAGAAGGAGGATAGAGGTCGGTTCCGGTACCGGAGACTGTTGGGCCGGATTCCACCCGAGCGCCTCCATATTCGCCACGTCTACCGAGTTGAGGGCGTGGCCCTGATGCGAGCCTGTGAAGGCATTATAAGGATCGGTCGGGTTGGTGCCGTTGTAGTCATCCACGTCGCCGCCATCGTTTGGGCCGTTGAATCCCTGGAGGTTCGTGGTGCCGTTGTTGAGGGAGAAGTATACGCCGGTGTTGTTCGGGCTTAAAGAGTGGGTTCCGGCCGCCGTGAAGCGGTACAAATCGTTGATATCGTAGGCTGGTAGACCATTAAAACCGGTAAATCCCAAAATCGGAATGCGGCCCATGATTTCGGAGACTTCGTGCTCCGCGACGCCGATGAAATCGAATTCTCCAGCCGCCTGCCTATTGTTCGGGTCGAAGGTATATGACTGTTTGCCGAAAGTGAAAGTACCGTCACTAGCGGTGTCGTTGGCGAACAACCCGAGGGCCTTCGCCTCAGACTTGTTGATTACGAATTCGCCGCCGCCGGTCGGATCGGCTGCCGGCAGACTGCCGCCAGGGGCCAGCGCCTCCGCTAGGGCGGTATTCGAGGGGTTCGCGGCGGAGTCCGCTTGCAATGCTGCACGGGTCTGGGAATAACCCAGGAAGCCGAGCAGGGCCGAATTGCTCCCCCCCAGCACGGATGTGCTCGTTGACGCCTGAACGTTGATATTGACGGTGACGTTGTTTGTGTACTCGGCCTCGTATTCGTTGATTACGTACTGAAAAGCGTTTTCGACAGTCGCAACATTGTAACCGGCCGCAATAAAGCTGGCGGTGTCATACGTCGGAACGATCGTCAGGCCCGCTTGTGCAGGCAGGCAGGTGAGGATCGCGAATATGGCAAAACAAGCGAAAATGCGCATCCTTAAGTGGCTCCTTTTGGCTCGTCTCCGAGATACCCAGAGAGTGCGCTAACGTACAGCAATTCTGCGGCCATCTTTATCTGTCTGAAAACAAAGCATATGCTGTAATTCTAGATAAATGACTTTTCGGAACTTTTCTAAACGGTGGGACATCGTACGGTCTTCACTGGATCCGGCTGATGGGACGGAACTGAGCTACCCGGCATGGATTGTCGGATATAGATGTAAGCCGGTCTGCTCCGGTGTTGTTCCGTGATCGTGGAGTTCATTGGCTGCCTCCACGCTCATCACCCGGTCCGGGTTGCCAACCAGACACGCTTCGATCATCTTGGCGAGAAGCACGCCGCCCAGCCCAGCATCGATGACTGGACGGAGGGCAGAGAACTCGCCCATAGCAGCCTCTTAGAGCACCTCCCGGCGGCGTAGGAGTTCGCGATTCGTCTCGGAGATCGCTCGCAAGATTTCGCGGGCTCGGTGATGGTTGGCGATAAATTCGGCAACCTGGGCCAGTTGCACCCTGGCTTTCCGCAGCGCTTGTAACGCTCGATAAGCGAGCCGCGCAGGACTGCCTTGAGCGGCGGCAACGGGCGCAACAGTGCTTGGCGGCGCCTCCTCAGACTGGCAGCAGGTTCGCTTTCGATTCTCATCAGACCACGTATACAACTGGTCCGATAGCTAGGTCCAACTGGCGCGGGATTCTGATTGTCTACGTCTTGCCTGCTCGTTTTCGAGACAAAATCCTCTGCCATGGCAAGGGCAGCGACCTGGAAGGACGGCAAGGAGGAAAATCGCGCTCTGCGTGCTGTTGACCAGGGGCACAACCAACTGTACAGCGATACCAGGTAACTGCGGGGCCTTCACCGAAATCGCTACTCCTTTGAACCGGCGTCAACAGCCAGGATTCGGAAACGTGCGAATGCTCCAGTAGCCTAAAATTTTTAGAACCTCGGTGACTGCTGTCGATCAGATTAGGCACAAGGGATCGAAAACACCCGGCTAAACGGCTGAGGGTCTGGTATCCGGGGCGGGAAAGCCCGAGACATCTGACTAGGAGTTTGTTTGGAATGAGGCGTATAGCAGCTCTGACCGGAATGGCTACGCTACTTGCTTGGACAGCGGCCGCCGACGATTATCCGAGAGTAGAAGGATATGTGGGTTTTACCTATGTACACTCTTACTCCCAGAACCTGGTCCCATGGGTGGTGAGTTATGCATCTAATCGGTACGGTGGGAGCGGGCAGTTCGCCTATAACTTCAACCGCTGGCTCAGCGGTGTATTGGATGCGGGTGCCGTAAACAGCGGCACTCTCGCCGGCCTCACTATTAACAACACACAGGCGTTCTTCATGGCCGGGCCACGCCTTTCATTGCGTAAGCGTGCTTTTAGACTCTACTTCCAGACCGTGTTTGGCGGCGTTTATTATACCGCCAGTTCCCAGGTCAGCGATTTAGTATTGCCGCCGCCACAATTCACGCCTCTGCTGAACACCAGCCAAACCAAGTTCGCCATGGCCATCGGCGGAGGCGCGGATATCAAGGTCGCGCGGTGGCTCTACTTCCGGCCCGCTTCGCTGGATTACTATTACACTCGCATCGGCGATCTCCGGTATCCTGGGGACAACTACCAGAACAATATCCGTTACACGGCAGGCTTTGACTTCCTGTTCGGCGGCGAGCGCCCGGTGCCGGTAGCGCCGCCGCCGCAAATGAAGACCTGCCCGGATGGCTCCAAAATTCCAGTGGATCATGTCTGCCCCAAGATGGACCTCTCGGTAAGCCTCGCCGCCTCGGCGACGGAAGTATGTCCGGGAGAGACCGTGCAGATCGTTCCCACGGTGGGGGGAGCCAATCCGTCCCAGGTGGGATTCCAGTGGTCGGTGAATGGACAGAACG
>Ga0126381_100000962_pt1 | contig 31368 bp, 30 predicted proteins | sample PanSoiMetPlot_28_FD_96465 | JGI IMG/M metagenome (GOLD analysis project Ga0126381, IMG submission 96465) | Tropical forest soil microbial communities from Panama - MetaG Plot_28 | ecosystem: Environmental > Terrestrial > Soil > Tropical forest > Bulk soil | place: Panama | collected 2016-02-17 | reverse complement strand
TGCCACGCAACGATAAAAGCTTCGTCGACTCGCTGGACAGGAATTTTTTGGCACCAGAGTTTGGCACCAACCGCACCGAAACAGACTCAGAATCCGAAAAAACCCTTGATTTTGCTGAAGCCACCCGTCGGATTCGAACCGACGACCTGCTGATTACGAATCAGCTGCTCTACCGACTGAGCTAGGGTGGCTCGATGCGTGCGGGACGCTTCGCTGCTATCGCGTCTCGGGGCTCGACGCCTGAGGCCGTAGTCTAGACCGGTTCTCGCGGCCATCCAAGATTGCCGGCCCGTTTTGGGCTTGCTGCCTAGTTGACGGGCTGCAACGATGCTGGCCGATGGCTGGGTTTTTCGATCTTGTGTGGCAACGGGTGGTGCGGCTCTTGTTTTTCGCGCTTGATCCTGAACTCGCCCATCGGATGGTACTTGCGCTGGCGGCCGGAGTGCCTGATTTTGGTGCTCCGGGCGATCCGGAGGCGCTGGGCCAGAATCTTTGGGGTATCCATTTTTCCAATCCCGTCGGGCTGGCGGCCGGACTCGACAAGGACGCCGCCGCGATGGCTCTGTGGCAGCGGCTTGGCTTTGGCTTTGCCGAAGCCGGGACTATCACGCCGCGGCCGCAGCCAGGCAATCCTCGACCGCGCCTATGGCGGCTGCCCGAGCATCGCGCCCTGATCAATCGGCTTGGCTTTCCCAGCCTTGGGATGGAGGTTGCGCGAGGCCGGCTCGCGGGCTTGCGTGAACGTGGGCTTAAGCTCCGCATCGGCGTCAATATCGGTCCCAACAAGGAAACGCCACCCGAACGTGTCGCCGACGATATCGCGGCGATGGCAGCCCGGCTGGGACCGCTGGCGGACTTCATCGTGATCAATGTCAGCTCGCCCAACACGCCCGGTTTGCGCGACTGGCAGGCTCCCGATCATCTGCGGACGCTGGTCGCGCGTGCTTTTCCCACCCGGACTGGGTTGGCGGCCGGTGCGCCGCCTCACAAACCTCCGCTGCTGATCAAGATTGCGCCCGACCTGGAGTCCAAGCAGGTTGGTGAAATATGCGCGACCATCATCGACCTTGGCCTGGATGGAATCGTTGCAACCAACACCACGATCGCGCGCGACGCGGCCGGTGTGCGCGACGATCATCCCGGCGGGCTTAGCGGCGCGCCGCTTAAGGCACGCGCCCGCCAACTGATCGGCGAGATTTATCGCGGCACCGACGGCAAGATCCCAATCATCGGCGTGGGAGGGATTGCCAATGTTGATGATGCCTACGGGCATATCTGCGCGGGCGCAAGCCTGGTCGAGTTGTACACCGGTTTGATTTATGAAGGACCAGGGTTGCCGGGTTCGATCAAGAACGGGCTGCTGGCATTGTTGCGGCGGGACGGGCGGAGGTCCATCGCGGAAGCGGTTGGCAGCGCTGCGACGTAGAGTGAGAATCGCCGGCACGAGGCCCGATGCTATCGGCAGCGCTTCAGGAAGCGGTGGCGGAGGCGGGATTTGGGACGCGTACGGTGTCGGTAGCAGTTAGGGGTTTGCACGCCATCACCATCATGCCGCTGGCCAATAGAATCAGAATGAAGAAGTCGAACGCCGGCCAATAAGAACCGGTCATATCGAACACCGCTCCGGCGATAACGGGCCCAAGACTGCGCCAGTGGTCCCGCCGATGTGCACCAAACCGGTGAGCGAACCGAAGCGTTTGAGCCCGAACGCGTCCGCGGCCACCATCGGTTCCAACAACGTCGGGCCCGCGTTGGTAATGCCGAAGACGATCGCGAAAATCATCAACAGATCTCGGCCCGGTGCACCCAGCATCAGGAGCGCGACTACCGCCAACACAATCAGATTAAGGCCCATCGCGACCCGGCTGCGCATCCGATGCCCCGCCGCCGCCGAACCCTAATATGCAATAGGCCGCGACCAGGGCAGTGAAGGAATGGAGGCGGCTCAGCGCGATGAAGGTCAGCCCGGCAAGCAGCGCCCCCGATGTCATCACGATTCGCGTTTCGATTCGCTCCACTAGCCATCCGGAAAACGGCGCTGCCAGGCCGAAGCCAGCGAACATCAGGCTCGACATCAAGGACAGTTGCGCCCGCTGCACACCGAACTCCTTGAGCAAGGGATGAAGAAGGCTCCCGGCGTACCCAGCACGGGCCCGGTAAATCAGCACCAGGGAAAGGAACAAACAGGCAACCATCCACCACCCGCGCCGTTCCTCGCTAGCCATAGAAGAAGGTCTCCTCCCTTTTGTTCCGCCCCCCACTCTTGGTCACTGCTCGCCCAGAGCCCAAGCCCTGATCAGATGATGGGCAATCGCAATAGGCGGCGGCAGGCCTGGACTACCCTTGTCCGCCTTGCCCTCGATCAAAGCGCGCGCGAGACTGCGTTCAATCCATCGCACCTCGGCAAGTTCGTTTTCGTCCACCTTCACGTCGCGGCTTACGGCCTTCGCGAAACATCCGATCATCAAAGAGGAGGGAAAGGGCCAGGGCTGGGTGGTGTAATAGCTGACGTCGCTCACCTTGACCGAAGCTTCTTCCATCAGTTCGCGCCGCACCGCTTCCTCGATCGTCTCGCCGGGCTCGACAAAGCCGGCCAGCGCCGAGAACATTCCGGGAGGAAACTGCTTTCCACGCCCAACCAGGCAGGCCTCGCCGTGGGTCGCAAGCATGATCACGACCGGATCGACGCGTGGAAAGTGCTCGGCTTTGCATTTCCCGCACAAACGCCGGTAACCGGCGTCCATGAACGCGGTGGGCGTGCCGCAGTTGGGGCAGAAGCCGTGGCGCTGATGCCAATCGATCAGAGCCTTGGCTTGCGCGATGATCGCGGCGTCTTTGAGCGAGACCATTTGTGCCGCCATCCGCGCCTCGCGGAAGTGGCCGAGTCCGGCCAGCGGCCCCACGTTCGCTGGATCGCGCGCCCCCGACACGTCAAGCGCAAAGAGCGCGCGGTCGCCGTCGAGACCCAGAAAAACGCAAGGCGCTTGATCATCGGCGAGCGAATCCACGATCTCCGGCCGCAGCAGGCCGAGTTCGATTGGAGGATGGGCCTTCTCGAGCCCGAGCAGGAACGGCTGCAAGCGCCACATCGGGAGGACGAGCGAGGACGGATCGCGCCGCTTCGATCCGATCCAGTTGGAATCGGTGCGCTTCTCGCTCGCGCGATTAAGAGGATTGCCGGCAAACGGGATCATTTACTTCTCCAAGAAAAAGACCGCATGAATTACGCACGTCGTTACCAAACTAGCTTAAATTAGCGTGCGATCGTACGAGGCAGGCGGTTTCCCCGTGGCGAAACCGCTTGAGGCCCGATCAATGGAACAGATTTTTGAAGGGCGCAAGCGGATTTGACGAGGGCGGGTTGGGTGACGGCGGATTGCCCGAGGGCCCAGCGCTCCCGCCGGAGTCGGCGCCTCCGCCGCTGCCACCGCCAAAGAATTGGCCAAGTCCCTTATTGCCCAGGTAGCGCTTGAGCAGTCGGCCGCCCTGTTCCTGGACCGCGCGGCCGGCCGCCCGTTGGACCAGGAACTGAACGTCGGGCTGCACGGAGGGATGAGGCAGCCTGCCGTTTATCAGCAACGGGATCTCGATCTCGCCGGATTGGTTCTCCAGGTACGCCACATTTTTTTTCTCGGCCTGCAGCTCGCTGGAGAACTGCCGCGACATCAAAACATGCATCGAGAGGTCAACGTTGCGGTCCATGTCAAACCAGCCCTGGCCCGACACGGTGTAGTCTTCGGATTGCACCGAGATGTCGTGTGAAGTCATCCGCGGCCCCGTCATCACGTAAGTGAGCTGCGCCAGTTTCAGATCGGTATCGGGGCTTTCGAATAGTGCCGGATGACGCGCCATGACCGCCGGGGTGAACAGGGTGCCCACCGCAGGGATCCCGGAGATCTTCTTGATCGCGGTTCCGACCACGTTAACTCCGATCAGCTTGCCGCGTGTGATTTGTATCCGTCCGTTGCCTGCAAGCGTCGGCTTGATCTCCTCCACGTTCGAGCCGCGGCCGGCAGCAATCACCTGTCCACTTAGCAAACCTCTCACCGTTTCCGCGGCCTTGGCTTTTTGCGCGCTCAGCGCCTGCTGCAGATCGACGTTATTAAGGTTGACGGTGGCACGGAAAGACCGTGGCGAAGCCACCGTCGCGTCCGCCCGGGAACCGATCGAACCGCCGTACGCGTCGAGCGTCAGCGAGGAAACATTGACCTGGCGTCCGTCGAAAGCTGCGCGCAGCGCCAGGTTACGGTAAGGCACCTTGGACACCATCCCCGCGCCGGAAGTGAGAGCGGTGGTGAGCGCGACTGTGTTGCCGACCCTAGCCGCGACCGTCCCGTTGGCCTTTAGCTGCGACACCTGCTCGTCTGCCGGCCGGTCGAGTACCAGTTCCGCCAGCTTGAAGTTATCGGCGTTGAATGAATAGGTCGCCCGCAAAGGCTGCAGCGATGAAGCCTGGCCCTGCAGGCTGGCGCGCGCGGAGCCGAGGTTGAAGTTGGTCGGCTCGAGGACGGCGGAGTTTCCGTCGACGCTGATATTGCCAGTCAGCGCATTGATTCCCGGCAGCTTGGTGCCTTCCACCTTGAATCCCACATCGGTCAGCGCGATGGTGCCCTTGGCGTGCGGTTCCTGCGCTGCCGACACCACCGCGAGATGAGCCTCGCCGCTGCCCGACAGCTCGTACTTGGCCAGCTTGGCTATCATCTTTGCTATTGGCGCCAAGTCGAAGCGGTTGGTATCGACCTTTGCGCTCCAGGCGCCAGGGCCGATGGCCAGATCGCTCAGAGAGGCCTTAAGGTCAGCCAGCTTGACGGTGGCTTTCGAAACTCCCATCGCGGCGTCCCGGCGAAATCCAGACGCGGAGATCTGGAAGCGGGTACCGGCAGGTTTGTTGAACAAACCGAGGTAAACCAGCCGGGCGCCACCGAGATCGGTTTTGACGTCGAACCCGGCGGCGAGCGGCGTGCCTTTGATCTTTGCCTTGACGGTAATCGGATCGGGCATCGACAATTTTTCGGGGATCTTGGCCTTAAGCTCGGGGATATTGCGCAGCCGATCCAAGAGGATCGGCCCCGCGGTAACGCTGAACGAAAACGGCGCGGCCAGTGGATCAAGCATCCCGTTTTGGATCAGCGGACCGACCGTGCCCTTAACTGACAGGTTGCGGGTTCCGCCCAACGCGGCCAGCCCGAACTTGACCGGAAACGGGCGGGTAGGATTGACGTTACTAACGTCGAGGCTGACGCTCCCAACCTGTATAGGAGCCGCGGCGGCGGCGTCCTGATAGCTGGCCTCGCCGTCGCGGAGACTTAGGCTCTGGACCAGGAAATGGATCGGAATTCCGATCCCACCCTGGCCATGCTCCGCGCCGGCCCTGGGTGGGCGGGCCGACGTCACTTCTTTTGCGCCCAACGTTGCAACGTTCAAGTGGCCAGCCCGATCGCGCATAACCCGAATCTCCGGCTCGCGAATCTCCAAGCGGGTGATCAGGATCTGTCCCGAAATGAGTGGGAGCACCTCGACCCGTCCCGACACCTGTTTCGCCTTGAGAAATGGAAGTTGCGAAAAGGACGGATTATCCGAGATTTGCAGGCCTGAGACCTCGAGTGTGACGCCCCATCCCAGGCCGATCTGTATATCCTGCGCTTGGACATCGCGGCCCAGCGAATCACCGACACGGTCGAGCAGATACTGGCGATTATTCTTGACCAGCGAGTTGAGATGCAGGGCGCCATAGACCAGCAGACCGCCTATCAACAGGCCGAGCACTCCGATAGTCGCGGCGGCGATCAGCAGGATTCTTCGCATCAAGGCACCAAAGGACGATACCGCGATAGGAATTTTGCACGTCCGCTTGGTGTCCAGGCAACTGTGCCGGCGGCGGCGTACAACACCGTCGACTGAATCCAGACGGAGGATAAAGCAATCAATTGTTAATATTTTTGCAACATATCCTCTATCGGCGGACGGATAAACTTCTTATCATGTTTTTGGATAACGCGCGCTCAGCGCACGGATCATCGCGCGGGGGTGGAGTGGGGCCTGGCCGAATGATGGATGTAGCGCTCCCCTGAGTGTGGCAGGACCCGCGTAGACTGCGTGCAACAGCGACGAAAAAAACAAGATACGATGGTCTTGCCTGTCTTGCTCTCCTCCGCGGTGCGCCGGCCGCGCACCGTAATTGGCAGTCTGCGGCTTGTTCCCAACCCGGCCCCCTGGAAGTCAACCCCCGGTAACGGCAATAGCCGCATGAAGGCCGCCGAGTTGACCGTACCCCCGGTATCCTCCGCCAATGGAATGCAGATAGCCGCGATCGATATCGGCTCTAACTCTATCCACATGGTCACAGCCCGGGTGCGCCACGGCGATTTTGAAATTCTGGACCGTGCCAAGGAGATGGTGGGCCTGGCGCGAGGGACCCTAACCAACGGCCGCCTGTCCGCCGAGACAATGGAGTTCGGACTCAAAACCCTGGGCACCTTCAAGCATCTGGCCGAGCGCCAGGGAGCGGACCCAATCCTGGCGGTGGCGACCAGCGCGGTGAGGGAAGCGGCCAATGGCGGTGAGTTCGTGTTGCAGGCGTGGGAGAAATTCGGCCTGCATATAGACGTGATCACCGGCTCCCAGGAGGCGCGGTTGATCTTTGCGGCCGCGCGCCACGCGATCGATTTTCGCGGCCAGCGTCCGCTGGTGGTGGATATCGGCGGGGGCAGTATCGAAATCGTCCAGGGCGAAGGCAACAAGATCAGGTGGCAAAAGAGCCTCAAGCTCGGCGTAGTGCGGCTGACCGAACGCTTCTTCAAGTCTGACCCGCCCAAGGCGGCTGAGATTGCGGCTTTCAAGGCTTACGTGCGCGAGAAGCTGGAGCCTATCTTTGCTCACGCCCGGCAGACGCGGCCGACCATGATGGTGGGCACGTCGGGAACGCTCATAACACTGACCGCAATGGCGGCGGCAATGCGTGACGGACAGCCGCCGCACAAGCTGCACAATTATGTTCTGGAGCGTAAGGCGCTGGCCGATCTCACCGCTCGGATCCTCGAAAGCAGCGCCCGCGAGCGGGCCCGGATTCCCGGCTTGGAGCGCAGGCGCGCCGACCTGATAGCGGCGGGCGCGCTGCTCGCGGGAATCCTGCTCGACGGGTTCCGATGCGAACAGATGCACGCGTGCGAATGGGCTCTGCGCGAAGGAATCCTGCTCGACTTCATCGACCATCATCATCGCGACGTGCGCGCGGCAGAGCATGTTCCGAGTATTCGGCGGCGCAGCGTGCTGAGCATGGCAAGCCGCTTTCAGGCGGCCCCCGACCATGGCCAGCAAGTGGCGCGCCTGGCGCTGGGTCTGTTCGATGCCACCAAATCAACGCACAAGTTGGGCGCCGACGCGCGCGAGCTGCTGGAGTACGCCGCGCTGCTGCACGACGTCGGTCTGTACGTCAGCCATTCCGGCCATCATCGGCATTCCCACTACCTGATTACGCAGGGCGAGTTGCGCGGCTTCGATCCCCAGGAGCTGCAGGTAATGGCGGTGGTCGCGCGCTTCCACAAGGGCGCGCCGCCCAAGACCTCGAGTCCGGAGCTCGAAGAGCTCGATCCAGAAAACCGCAAATTGGCGATTGCCTTGGCCGCGTTCCTGCGTGTCGCGGACGGCCTGGACCGCACGCATCACGGCATAGTGCGCACGATGCGGGTAGCGCGCAACAACGGCCGGCTCGAGATTTGGGTCGATTCCGCGGGGCGCGACGCTGAACTGGAACTGTGGGCGGCGCAGCGGAAATCGGAGCTTTGGGAAAAATGTTTCGGGCCGGCACTTTACTTTCGCGCCAAGGCCAGCAATTAAAGTATGGATGACCGGCCTTCACGAGCGCCATCCGTACCCCGGTAAGCTCATCGTCGTCGAGGGAATCGACGGCTCAGGCAAGTCCACCCAACTCCACCTGATGCATCGATGGCTGGAGGCGGAGGGCTACCGGGTTTTTTTCACCGAATGGAATTCCTCGGACCTGGTGCGCCGCGCGATAAGGCGGGGCAAGAAGAAGGACCTGCTCACGCCCACCACGTTCAGCTTGCTGCATGCCGCTGATTTCGCCGATCGGTTGATTTATCAGATCATGCCGCCGCTTAAAGGCGGAATGATCGTGCTCGCCGATCGCTACGTTTATACCGCCTTCGCGCGCGATGTGGCCCGCGGTGTGGACCCGCAATGGGTGCGGGAGGTATACAGTATCGCGCCCAGGCCCGACCTTGCGCTATATTTCAGAGTACCGATCGAGGCGTCGCTGGACCGCATCCTGAGTGGGCGGCAGAAGCTCAGCTATTATGAGGCGGGGATGGACTTGCACCTCGCCCCTGAGCCGTCCGATAGTTTCCGCATTTTTCAGACCCGAGTCCTCGATATTTACGACGCTTTGACGCTGGAGTACGACCTCAAGGTTATCGACGCCGCCAGGGAGATCGACGATCAGCAACGTCTGGTCCGCCAACTGGTATTGGACGTCATCCGGGGGATCGAGCCGAAGAAACCATATGAAAGACAGTCGCTTTTACGGCAACGGCCTGCCGTATAAAAAGCCGGCCAACTTCAAAGGCAGCTTGATCGTAATCGAAGGGACCGATCATGTAGGCCGTTCAACCCAGGTCGAACAGCTGAAGCCCTGGCTGGAGGTGGAGGGCTACGGAGTGGTCAGCACCCGCTGGACGCGCTCCGCTCTGCTGTATGAAACCATCTCGGAAGCCAAGGCGGGCAACCGGCTCAACGCCACCACTTTCGCGCTGCTCTACGCCGCCGATTTCGCCGATCGGCTGGAGAACGAGATCATCCCGGCGTTGCGAGCGGGCTTGGTCGTACTGGCGGACCGCTACATGTACACGGCATGGGCGCGCAACAAGCTGATGGGCGCCGACCCGACCTGGTCGCGTTCACTATTCGGTTTCGCCCTGGTTCCTGACCTGGTTCTGTATCTCAAGATCGATGTGGGCTCGCTGGTTCCACGCGCGCTTGAAGGCAAGGGGATGGATTACTGGGAATCGGGGATGCATCTGGCGTACGGCGCGGACTTGTTCGAATCGTTTTGCAATTATCAGCGCCGCCTGATCCGCGAGTTCAACGCGCTGGCCAAGGAGTTCAACTTCACGACTATCGACGCTCGCAAATCCCCCGAGTACATCCAGAACAAGTTGCGCGATCATATCGGGAATTTCCTGCGCCTGCGCAGGGGCGCCCCGATGCAACAGCCCGCGATTCTGGCCGCCGATAGGGTGTTGAATATCGCGCCGGAGGCCGGGATGGATTTCAAGCCGGATGCCACGAGCGAATCCGAGCCGGTGGCAGACCTCGATTTGGTCAAAGTACAGGCGGCGAAGTGACGCTTCAGCATCTGTCTCGCATGTCGAATCGGACTCGGACCAATGGCGAAAGCAAAACGCAAAGCAGCACGCCGTGCCGAAGAGCAAGAGCAGGAACCGCGGCCACCGAAGGAAGTTTTTGATTCGCCGTTCAAGCAGCTCAAAAAGCTGTATGCTGGCAGGCCCGATGAGCGCAGTGTTCCGCCCTCCAAGCGCCCACTCTCGCCAAGTACGGAGCTTGCTCCGGCCACAAACACCGTTCCCGATGAGTCCCGACTGCTCGAGGAAGCGCTTCGCGACGTGCGGCCCCTAAGCGGTCCGCGCCACGCTCCACCGGCCTGCGAACCCGGATTGACCAGAGCGATTGTTGACGAGGACGCCGAGGTCCTGGCCGAGCTGTCCGATCTGGTCGCCGGGCAAGGCGAATTCGATATCACTGAAACCGAAGAGTATGTCGAAGGCGCGCGATCGGGCCTGGATCCGCGGCTGATTGTAAGATTGCGTCGCGGCGAGTTCCCAGTCGACGCGCATCTCGATGTCCACGGAATGACCCAACCGGATTGCCGCCAGGCTCTGACCGAATTCATCCGCGAGTCGGTGCGCAAGGGGCGGCGCAACGTGCTGGTGGTGCCGGGCCGTGGTTTGGGCTCGCCGGGCGGACGGCCGGTGCTCAAACATGCAGCGGTTCAGTGGTTATCGCACGGCACGCTCTCGGGTTACGTGCTGGGGTTCGTGACCGCGCGGCCGACCGACGGCGGCCCGGGCGCGCTATACGTGTTGCTGCGGCGCGACCGCAGGCGGGCGGCATTCGATGTCCTCAATGGCGCCAAGCGCCACGACTGATCCTGCGCCGGGGAACAGCCATGGATCGTCGCGCATCTGAGGAAACTCAGCATGCCTCTTCAACTTCCCTGCCGGCCGGTCTGACCGGTTTAACCACCAGCGAAGCACTTAGGCGGCTTGAGGTCTTCGGCCCCAATCAGATCGGCGCGCCGTCCTCCGTTGCACGCCTCAAACGATGGCTCTGGATGCTGGCCGATCCGATGGCCTTGATGCTCGCGGTAGGCGGTATCGCGTACACGGCGTTGGGCGACCGGCGCGAGGGCGCCGTACTGTTGCTCGCGGTGCTGCCGGTCCTGGGTATCGACGTGTTGATGGAAATGCGCTCGCGGCGCGCGCTTAGGAATCTCGCCCTTGCGGCCGCACCCAAGGTTCGCGTATTCCGCGATGGACGCGAGTGCGACCTGCCAACCGAAGAACTGGTGCCTGGCGATTTGCTGCTGCTCGAAGAGGGCGACATCCTGCACGCCGACGCGGCGGTGCGCTGGTCAGCCAACCTGGCCGTCGATGAATCGCAGCTGACCGGTGAGGCGGAGCCGCAGTCAAAGGCGGACGGCATCCCCGGGGCGGACCGTGTGTTCGCCGGCTCGCGCGTGATGACCGGTCACGGGTTTGTCGAAATCGCCGCCACGGGAGAGCGAACCCGCTACGGCAAACTTGCCCGGCTGGCACAGGAAGGGGCCAGCGGCGCGACCCCGCTGCAGCAAAAGATTGGCCGCATGACGGCCCGTCTCCTGGCAGCGGCGCTGTTCGTCGCGGCCGCGGTGTTTCTGATCCGAATGGTTCAGGGTGAGCGGTTGGAACACAGCCTGCTGTACGCCATCAGCCTGGCGATGTCGGCGGTTCCCGAGGAATTCCTTTTGGTCTTCACTCTTCTCCTGGGCGTATGTGCCTGGCGGCTTTCCCGATACAACGTTTTGGTCCGGCGTCTTACCAGTGTTGAAACACTTGGTTCAACTACTGAGATTTGCCTGGACAAGACCGGCACGCTCACCCGCGCCACCTTCTCCTTGCAAGTTCACCTGGTGCTCGACCCTGCGATGACAGAACAGGGCCTGCTCGAAGCCGCGGTGCTGGCGTGCGAGCCGCATCCGGCCGACGCGTTGGAGCAGGCGATCCTGCATCACTGTCAGGAGCACGGAATCGACGTGGAGCGCCTGCACGAGCAGTGGTCGCTAGTGTTCGACTATCCCTTCGACCCGGCAGGCAAGCACATGTCGCACGTGTGGGGATCCGACCATGGCAGCGCTTCGGGCGCCCGCAGCCGTATCGTCGCCAAGGGTGCGTTGGAAGGCGTTCTCGCGCATTGCCGGCTTGGGCCGGGCGAACGCGAACGCGCCGACGCCGCGAATGCAAAGCTGGCGGCGGCGGGAATGCGGGTGCTGGCGGTCGCCAGCCGCTGGGGAGCGCCGCCCGCAGAGTCGGGCAACCCGCGCGGAGGTTTCAGCGGCGTTCGCGAGCAGGACGAACGCGATCTTGTGCTGCACGGCCTGGTCGGATTTCAGGACCCGCTGCGCCCGGAGGTGAGCGCGGCTGTACGCGAATGCCAGGACGCGGGCATCAAGCTCAAGCTGGTGACCGGAGACCATCTGATGACGGCACACGCCGTGGCCGAGGCGGCCGGTATTGCGCATCGCGACGATCGCATCCAGACCGCCGACGTAATCGACAGTCTAAGCGGCAAGCCACTGCGCGACCTGATCGCGAACACCGCGATTTTCGCCCGCGCCCAACCTGAGCAGAAATTTGCGATCGTCGACTCGCTGCGCGCCGCCGGCGAAATTGTGGCGATGACCGGTGACGGCATCAACGACGCGCCTGCTCTGCGCCGCGCCAACATCGGGGTGAGCATGGGTCAGCGCGGCACCGCGGTGGCCCGCGAAGCTTCCGACCTGGTCCTGCTGGACGACAACTTCAGCTCATTGGTTGTGGCGATTCGAGAAGGGCGGCGGGTGTTCGCGGACATCCAGCGCGCTTTTCTATACCTGGCTGGGTTCAAAACAATGGTGGTGGGAATCGCCTTGTCCGCGCCCGTGCTGGGGATGCCGATTCTGCTGCTGCCGGTGGACCTGGTGTGGCTGGAGCTGATCGTCCATCCGGTCTCCGCCCTGGCCTTCGATAGCGGCACCGGCTCGGCGGCACTGATGCACAGCCCGCCACGCGACCCGAATGCTCCGATAATTCCGTTTTGGGCGGGGCTGCGTTCGGTAATTTCGGGCGCGCTGCTGGCGCTCGGCGCGCTCTGGCTGTACTTCTCACGTCTCGGCTATGGAGAGACGTACGCGCGCGGGGCGGCGATGACAGTGGTTGTGGCCGGAAGCATCCTGCTGGCCGCGGTTGAGATGTTGCACGACCCGGCGCGATCGAAACTACGAATCCCGTTTGGTCCGCGCTTTTGGCTGGTATGCACGCCGGTTGCGGCGAGCCTGCCGCTATTCATGGTCGCCGGACCGGCCGCCACCCTGCTCGGCATACGATGGATTAGACCATCCGATTTCGCCATCGCTTTGTCGATCGCGCTAGTCGCCGTGGGATGGCGCGCGGTTGTACCGGTCACAAAATCAAGGGCGGCCTGAAATAGAAAAAAGCGGAGTCCATGACGGACTCCGCTTTGCAACGCGTTGGCTGTGCGAGCGAGCGACTAGATCTTCGCCTGCAGGAAGAACGCGATTACCAGGGCGTACAGCGTCAACGCCTCGATAAAGGCCAGACCAATGATCATCGGGGTGAAAATCTGGCCGGCGCTGTTGGGATTGCGGCCGATCGATTCCATCGCCGAAGCCACCATGCGGCCCTGGCCGATCGCGCTGCCGAAGGCCGCGATGCCGATGCCGATGTTTGCCGCGAGCGCGATTAGACCGGCACGGAGCGCACCGCCACCGGCCGCCTCCTGCGCCATCGCCATCATCGGCGACGCCAGCAGCATCATGGACGCCGCGCTCAACACCATTCCGAACCGTCGAATCATTCTACTTTCCTCCTTGCGCACCCCGGCTCGTGCGCCGCTCCCGATCCGCCTCTGTCATCCTCTACCATCCACAGTTATCTCGAGCGGAACTCGTACGCCTTGGGTTGTTGCTGATTTCAATGCTCGTGGCTTTGCGCGAGCTTGATGTAGCTCATGGTCAGGACCATGAAAATCAGGGCCTGGATTACGCAGACGATTGCTCCGAGCGCATAGAACGCCAGCGGAACAAACATCTTGGTCAGCCCGGTAAAAATGCTTAACACCTGGTGGTCGGCGAACATGTTGGCGTAGAGGCGGACTCCGAGCGAAAACGGCCGGAACAAATTATCGGCCAGTTCGATCGGCAGCATCAGTGGCGCCAGCAGGAGAATCGGTCCGAGGAAGCTGCGCAGATAGTTAAAGCCATTCGCCTTGAACCCCTGGTAGATGTAGAACGCGAAGCTGACCGTGCCCAGCGCAAAGGTCAGGTCGGAATAACTGGTAGGCGGCTCCATGCCGGGGATCAGGCCAAAAATATTTCCGGCCAGGATGAACAGGAACAAACTGCCCAGGAAAGGCACCAAGTCGCGATAGCCGTGAGTGTCCATCACGCCCGCCACAAATCCGTCGATCCATTCCACCAGCACTTCGGCGACGGAGCGCAACGTCACGCCCTCGTCAGGAGTCGTGGGATCGGAGGCGACAGCCAAAGCGTTGCGAGCCATCGCAGCAAAGATCAACAGCAAGCCCATTACGATCCAGGTACCAACCAGGACTTCAGGTACGCGCCCGCCGCCGATCAATTCCAAAAACTGTACACTTCTATGCAAACGACCAGGTCCCTTCAATCAAATCGCGCGCCAGCGCGTCCTACACTTTGCATCGATGTGCTGCGCTGAGCCAGGTTAACTCGCGCTGTTTCAATCAGCACCGCCACCAACTGGGTGAACACGCCCGCCGCGAAACCTACGCCGTCGATCCCGGATCGAAAGAGAACCACATAAACCAGTCCCGCGATGAGCATCATCTTGAATGGCAGTGCGATTGCGCCCAATGCACTGCTCGCTCCGCCCGCCGCACTCGCCAGCAACACGCGGGCCAAAACGGCCAACAAAAATAAATTGGCAATTACTACGCTCGCGCCCAGAAGACAGCTCAATGCCGCAGCGTTTGAACGAAGAACGAGCAACAACAGCGCCGCCAGGCAGGCCACTATTACGTTGGTGCGCTGGATTGCACCAAGCCCCGGCAATGTCATTGTTTGATTCGTTGTCATGATTCCTTCTGGAAGTCGCGTAAGATGCTAACCAATCGGTAGAAACCAGCAAAGACCCCCAGCAGGAACATTACCAGCGTCAGGTAGGGATCGGTCTTGAAATACAGGTCCAGGTAATGGCCGATAATTGCGCCGGCCAACATCGGTGAGGAAAACTCCAGGCCCGCAGCGCCATAGCGCGCCAGTTTGGCTGGACTCAATGCCATTTGGTCGCCCTGTATTATTCCACAAGAGATTCGCACGCGGCGCTGACGGTCTTTTGAAGATCTTCATCGCTGTGCGCGTTCGAAATGAACAGCGCCTCGAACTGCGACGGGGGAAGATATATTCCGCGCTCCAGCATCGCGTTGAAAAAGTGCGCAAAGCGCTGGCGATCCGCGCGCTGAGCCTGCTCGGCGTCTTGCACTTCTGAGACGCCAAGAAACAGAGTTACAAGCGAGCCGACACGGTTCACGCATCCGGTGACATTGTTTTGCGCCAGCGCGGAGCTGAGCCCGGCCTCAAGGCAAGCGCCCGCTGTTTCGAGCCGCTCATAAACTCCTCCTTCAGACAAAATCTTGAGCGTCTCAATTCCTGCACGCACCGAAAGCGGATTTCCCGACAGAGTTCCGGCCTGATACACGGCGCCGGCCGGCGCGAGCAGGTCCATCAGTTCAGCGCGTCCAGCCACCGCTCCGATCGGATTTCCTCCGCCGATAATTTTCCCCAGCATGATCAGATCGGGATCGCCGCCATAGATTTCGTAGGCCGCACCGAAGCGCAGGTGAAACCCGCTGATCACCTCGTCGCAGATGAAGAGCGCGCAGTGCCGATGAGCAAGAGCGCCGAGTCGCTGCAAAAAATCGGCCGCCGGCTTTACCACTCCCATATTCGCCGCGACCGGCTCGACGATCACCGCCGCGATCGCGTTCGGATGTTCGCTAAAACAGCGCTCCACAGACGCGAGATCGTTGTAGCGAGCGACCAGTGTGAGGCGCGCCAAATCGGCAGGAACACCGGGGCTGTCGGGCACTCCCAGCGTCATCGCGCCGGAACCGGCGCGAACCAACAGGGAATCGGAATGGCCGTGATAGCAACCGTCGAATTTTATGATCATGGAGCGGCCGGTCGCGGCGCGCGCGATGCGCAGCGCGGTCATACCGGCCTCGGTGCCGGAGCTTTGCAGCCGCACCTTTTGCGCGCCTGGAACGGCGGCGGCAATCATCTCAGCCAACTCCACTTCCAGGCGCGTTGGCGCTCCGTAACTGAAACCCTGTTCGGCCTGCGCAGCGACGGCGCGCACCACGCGCGGCTCGCCATGACCGAGGATCGCCGGGCCGAAAGCGCCTACGTAATCAAGCAGTCGATTTCCATCCTCGTCCTGGACATAAGCTCCGTGCGCGGCGGCGATGAAGCGCGGCTCCGCGCCGACCGCTTTCCAGGCGCGCACCGGCGAGTTGACTCCGCCCGGGGTGCGGCGAATTGAGCGCGTAAACAGGGAGTGGGAATTGTCACTCTTCGTCATGATCGGTTCCCGCCAGTGAGTTCCGCAATGCAGCAGTAATATGCCCTTGCCTCAGCGTCAACAAATTGCTTTTTTGTTTGAAACCCATTGGGCCACAACGAGTTGAGTGATCGCAGAAATTCGGCCGCGATTTGCGCCCGCGGTGCGTGACGTCTAGCGGCGGCCATTTCGTAGGATTTCCCGAACATTTCCAAAAAGTTTGCGCGCGCGCTTGCACGGTCACCGCAAAGAGTTTAGAAGTGCTGTCTTCACTGATCGTTTAACCGTTGGGAATGATTTAGCCTTTCTTAGGCTTGCTGCTGTTAATGTGTGCGAGCATGACTGGTTTTGGCGAGGCTGACCCATCCGGAATGTGCGGGCGGGGGGTCACTTAAACCAAAAGCCGTTAAATCGCGCGAATTTTGCATAGGGAAGCCCCTTACAGCGTCAGGCCAAGTCGGGGTTATTAACAACTGTTGATAACGCTGTGAGTAATTCGTCTTACATTCAAGCGCTTCGTCTCCCCAGCCGGGACGATTCTTTCCTGGAGGAATCATGGACGCTCTGTGGCAAAGAGTGGCTACTCGAGTACGGGATGAATTGGGCCAGGTCAGTTTCGAAACCTGGATCGGCCCATTGAACTTTGTCGGTATGGAGGGCAGAACCGCAACCATCCAGGCACCGAACAAATTCTTCCGCGATTGGGTCCACGAGCGCTACCTCGAATTGCTGCGTGAGTCTCTTTCCGCCGAGGCGGGGATGAGTGTCAACGTTGCGCTGGTAGTCGAAGAGCAAAACGGCAACGGCAATCATCAAGCGCCTCCCCGACGGCCGCCGCTGCCGGCGCCGCCGATAGTTAACCCGGCTGCAGTTACCGGGCGTGAGGCGCGCAGCCAGCTAAACCCGCGTTATACGTTTGCTGAATTCGTCGTCGGCTCCAGCAACCAATTTGCTCATGCTGCCGCCCAGGCGGTAGCTAATCAACCCGGAGAAAAATACAATCCGCTTTTTATCTATGGCGGTGTGGGTCTCGGCAAAACCCATCTCGCCACGGCGATCGGACATCAGCTGGGCACCGGACGTGAGCGGCCACGCAAAGTCCTGTTCGTGCCGGCCGAGATCTTCATGAACGAATTGATCAGTTCGCTCAGGCGCGACCGCATGGGCGAATTCAAGGAGAAAATGCGCCGCGTCGATGTGCTGATTCTCGACGACGTGCAGTTTCTCGCCGGACGGGAGCGGACGCAGGAAGAGTTCTTCCACACCTTTAACTCTCTGCACGCCGACCGCCATCAGATTGTGCTGACCTCGGATAAGGCCCCGCGCGACATCGAGGGATTGGAGGAGCGGCTCCGCAACCGGTTCGAGTCGGGGCTGATCGCCGATATCGCGCCGCCCGATCTTGAAACCCGGGTGGCGATCGTGCAAAAAAAAGCTGCCTTGGAAAATCTCCAGCTTGCTCCGGATGTTGCGCTGTACGTAGCGCAAAACGTTTCGTCCAATGTGCGCGAACTGGAAGGATGCCTGACCAGGCTGGCCGCGTTCGCCTCGCTCAACAAGTGCGCCATCACGGTGGACTTTGCCCGCCAGGCTTTGCGCGACCTTATCCGGGAGCAGGAAGTGAAGCTCGACATCGACTTAATTCAAAAGCGCGTGTCCGAGTTCTTCCACATCCGTCTTGCCGACCTCAAGTCGAAAAAACGTACGCAGCACATCGCCTTTTGCCGCCAGGTAGCGATGTACCTGTGCCGCAAGCTCACCGACAGCTCCTTCCCCACTATCGGCGACCGCTTTGGCCGCGACCATTCAACCGTAATTCACGCCTATAATCTGATTTCCCGCCGGGTCAGCAACGACTCCGCCTTTCGCCATTCGATTGAGAAAATCGAACGCGACCTTAAAAGCATGCGGCCTGACGCCGCGTGACTTGTGGACATGATTGTGGGCAAACTGCGCACAATGAACAGCAACGCGGGCGCGGCCGTCAATGGTTTATTCCGACGCTTTAGTGAGGACGTACGGTCCACAGGTTTGCCGACAGCCTATCCGGCGCAACAGCGCAGGTTTTACGCAGCCTTCAACAAATCAACACCCACTACTGATCGATCTGATCTTCTTAAAGAGATTAGATCCAAGAGGAATAGGGCGCCTGAATGGAACTCATAATTGGGCGTTCGGCATTGCTGAGCGGCCTTAACTTGGCACAGGGAATCGTTGAGCGGCGCAATACCGTACCGATCCTCGGCAATGTGCTGATCGATGCGAAAGCGTCGTCGCTGACCCTGGCTGCCACGGACATGGAAGTCGGGATGCGGACCGGGATGGCGTGTGAGTGTGGCCATCCGGGGTCGATTACGCTCAATGCGCATAAGCTGTTTGAGATCGTGCGCGAGACCGAGGCGGACGAAGTATCACTGCGGTCGCTGGAAAACGACTGGGTCGAAATCAAATGCGGACGTGCCCGGTTCAAGATGATGAGCCTTGATCCGCGCAGTTTTCCGGCAATGCCAAGCGCGGGGGAAAGAGCTGGCGATGCGGCGCGCGCGCAGTTGAATATCGGAGCCAATGTGCTGACCACGATGATCGACAAGACCATTTTCGCAGTCAGCCCGGATGAAACCCGCTACAACCTGAGCGGGGTCTATATTGAAAGTCCGTCCCCGGACCTGGTCAGGATGGCGGCTACCGACGGTCACCGATTGTCGATGATCGACCGTGCTGCTCCGGGCTTTTCAATGCAAGGTGGAGCCATACTGCCGCGCAAAGGCCTCAACGAACTGCGCCGGCTGCTCGACGGCGGCGTCGAGGGTAACGTGACGTTGTCCGTCGAGGCGCAACTTGCCTGGCTGCTCCAAGGCAGCACGGAAATCTCCATGCGCCGGGTCGAGGGCGAGTTCCCCGACTACCGCGGGGTGATCCCCAAGGATTCAAAGTATCAGGTCAAGGTCGATCGCGACGTGCTGCTCGCCGCCATCAAGCGGGCCGCGATTTTTTCCAGCGAGCGCTTTCACGGAATCAGACTTGCCTTGGCTTCGAGTAGTCTGACCGTTTCTTCAACCAGTCCCGAACTGGGAGAAGCCAGCGAGACGGTCGATGTGGAGTTCACCGGCGAAGAGTTCTCAGTCGGCTTTAATGCCGCTTACCTTTTGCAGGCGGTAGCAGCGGTACCCGCTCAGAGCGAGGTCTCAATCGGCCTGACCGACGAAGTAAGTCCCGGGGTATTAACCACGCCGGCGGACTCCGCGTACCTGTACGTGGTGATGCCGATGAGGCTCTGAGCAACGCGTAGAGCCCGCCATGCGCGCGCTTGGGATAGCGCGCACATGGCGGGCATTATCTTTGGTCCCGGCTCAACACGTCAGGTCGGCGTGGCTTTACAGCGTGGCGTGAACCGCGCGGGAGCCGCTGCGATCGACGGCAGTGCGCCGACACCAACGGTCGATCTCGTCGATCTTGAAGCGCCAACCGCCACCAAGCCTGAAGCCGGGGATCTCGCCGCGCTTTACCAACCGATAGATAGTCGATTGGTGGCAGTGCAGATACTTGGCCAGATCCTTCACCGTTACGATTTCCCTGGTCATTTCCTTATTCAACATAATCTCACCCCATTCAAATTTATGACTCACCGTGCTTTAGCTGGCGGATTAAACTAAGCGGCGGAGAGGGATGCGTATTGTGGCCACTAGGTTCTCCGTTCGCCAGGTCATTTTCCGCCCTGAAATAGTGGGCCGAGAGCGACCGCAGCAAGCACCGAAGCGAGCCGCCAAAAACTACAATTAAAAGCGTACGATTGCGATGTAGGCTGAGTCAACGAAGTAGTTGCGCGCTCATCATATGATTTTATCCTCGCACCGTACCTTTTGTGTGAGATTTCTCTATGTCATTCTGAAACGCAGGTGGATCGCCCTTGAAAGCAGGAATTATAGGCCCACGCGGAGCAGGAAAATCGACTGTTTTTCATGCACTTACCGGATTAGCCCCGCTGGAATCACAACAGGCCAAGAATCGCGCGCGCCCGGGCCAGATTCGGGTCCCGGACGCGCGGCTGGATTTTCTGGAACGCGTCTGCGAATCCAAAAAGAAGATTCCCGTGGAATTGACGCTGCTTGATTTTGCCCCCAGCCAGAAGGAAGCAAAACCGGGTGCGGTGCTGGACGCGACGCTGATTCCGATGATGCGGGAACTGGACGCTATCTTGATCGCGGTTGCCAGTCCGGCAATTGGCGGTGGCGATCTATTGCCGACGCTTAAGAGTATCGAGGAGGAACTGGTCTTCGCCGACTTCGAACAGGCTGAGCGCCGCCTGGAGCGAATAAAAAAGGAGCGCGCACCCGACGAAGTCGAGCGCGCTGCGCTGCAACGCGTCGTGGCCTCCCTTGAGCACGGCGCTCCGCTGCGTACGCTCGATCTGAGCGTTCAGGAAGTGAGGGTGCTTTCTCATTTCGCTTTCCTGTCGCACAAGCCGGCCCTGGTTGTGATCAATTGCGCCACCGAGGAAGCGGCGCAGCATGCCTCGCACGAGCAAGCTGAAGCAATCCAGGCGCGCGGCCTGGAGATATTTCCGATGGCGGCTGGGTTCGAAGGGGAGTTGTGGGAGTTGGACGAAACCGCGCGGGCCGAGCTGCTGAAGGAAGCGGGTTTGACGGCCAGCGCAGCGGATCGCTTGACCGCGGCGCTATTTCGCAGGCTGGGCCTGATGACCTTTTATACCGCCGGCGAACCGGAGGCGCACGCCTGGTCCCTACCGGCAGGCGCCAGCGCGCTTGAGGCGGCGGCGAAAATCCACAGCGATATTGCGCGTGGATTCATTCGCGCCGAGGTGATTTCCTATGACGACTTCGAGCGGTTCGGCTCCGAGGCCAAAGTAAAAGCCGCCGGCCGGCTACGCCTGGAAGGGAAGGATTACGTTATGCAAGACGGCGACGTAATCCACATTCGCTTCAAGGTATAATGTCATCCCGATCGCCGGCCCTGCCAATAACAGAAGAAGAGCCCTGACCTGTTGAAAGCATGCGCATCCGTTCGGCCTTGGACTTGCGAGGAGCATTCAGGGCTGAAAGAATCGGGTCGGTACGCTACTTAGAGCGTAGATTCCCGAAACTAACCCAACGCAATTCTGATGCGCCGCCTCGAAACTATCTTCATCGTCATAGGAGTGCTCTTTTACGTCTGGTTCGTGCACAGCCTCGGACTGCGATCAGTGTACGACCACCTCCGACTGGTCGGCTGGGGACTAAGCGTGACGATTGCGATGGAGGCTTTGGCGCGCATCGCTAACACGCTGGGCTGGCGGGCTGTGATCGAAAATTGCCCCCGCCAGTTGACCTTTCCCAGGTTGTTTGCCGCGCGAATCGCCGGCGAAGCGGTTGACTATACAACTCCGTCAGCGCAACTGGGAGGGCAAATCGTGATGGCGCTGATGGTTCGCCGCGAACTGCCGATCGCGGCCGGACTCGCCACTGTGGTTATCGCGACCTTTGCCGAGGCGATGGGGCAAATCGGCTTTATCTGCGGAGCGTTGTTGCTTTCAATCCGGCTAGCGGCCTCGTTCAATCAGCTCTTCTGGCCGATCGTGGGTGGACTTGCGATCACCATCAGCCTCGCCGCCGCGCTGTTTTACGTGCAGAAAAAGCGGCCCTTCTTTCATCTTTGGAAAGCAGCCGCGAGACTTGATTTGCCCGCGCTGGCCACCATCGAAGTGGGGCGGGCGTCAGAGGAAGCGGACCAGATTCTCAGTGATTTCTACCGCCGCAATCAGTTCCGACTGGTGATCTCCTGCTTGTGCTATCTGTTTGCCTGGAGTCTCGGTCCGCTGGAAATCTACCTGCTGCTCAGCTTTCTGGGCCAAAAGCCCACCGTTGAGGTGGCGCTGCTGACCGAAGCGTTGGGCCTGCTGATCGAGCGCGCCACCTTCATGATCCCGGCCAAGCTGGTCAGCCAGGAGGGTGGCAAGGCCTTGATTCTGGGGATGCTGGGTTATGCGCCTGGAATCGGGTTCGCAGTCGGGTTTCTACGGCGCATCAAGGAACTGGTCTGGGTTTTGTTTGGCCTCTCCTCTCTCGGAATCTATCGCCTTGGCGAATCCCGCAGCGCCAGTCCCGCTGCCGAACGACCATTGGAAGCCGAGCGCTCGGTAGCGAGTTCGGCGCAAAAGGTGAGGAATTTCAAATATGAAAATGGCATTCGCGACCCTGATGGCGCTCTCGCTCAGCGCCATCGGTAGTCCGCTGCGCGCGGGCGTCGTGTTGACCCAGGATATCGTTACCAACAGCGGCACCAACACTACATCGGACAGCCGCACCATAATGATCGAGGGCAACAAACAGAAGGTCGTAATGCGCGACCAGACAATCGTGCTCGATTTGGACGGGGGTAAGATGATCCTGCTGAACCCGTCAACCAAGACCTACACGGAACTCCCGTTTCCCCCCCGCGGCCAAATGGCGTCGATGATGCAGAACATGGGCGGTGTCAACCTGGATTTCAAAAAGACCGGCGCCACGCACACCATCTCGGGATACAAGTGCGATGACTACAACAGCTCGGGGAAATCGGTAATGGGCGAGTTCAGCGCCAAGGGCTGCTTTTCCTCAGCGGCGCCCGGTGCCGCGGATTACGCCGGCTTCACCAAGCAATTGGCCAAGAAATTTGCAGACGCGGGGATGGCACGAACCAGCGGCAACCAGCCCGACGGCGTGCCGATCGAGCTTAACACCAGCACCAAGCTGACCAACTTCAACATTCCAGGAATGCCTCCGGAGCAGGCCGAAAAGCTCAAGGCGATGATGGCCAATCGCCCGCCTACCACCAGCAAATCAACCACCACCAGCATCAAGGCCGCGGACCTTCCAGCCGACACGTTCGGGATTCCGCCCGATTACACGGAACGCAAGATTGGGATGGCTGGACCCGGAGCAATGGGTGCGGCTCCAATGGCGCCGGCCCCGGGTCCAACGCCCTACCAAGGCGAGTAACGAATCAATCCTGGGCGCAGTTGTCCGGAACTCAGGCCGCTGCGGTCTGCGCGGGGGCGCTCAGCGCGGCACAGCAATCGCTCAGCCAGTTCAGCGTCGAGCGTTCATCTTCGATGAACAGGCGCAGCATCTCCCGCGTCTGAAGATCCTCTTTAATCGAGTCGATAAACGCGAACACCGGCTTGAAGATTTCGTCGGCAGAACCCAAAGTCTTATTCAGATAACCCAGTTTTTCGACGTCGGAATTGCGTGGATTCGAGACGAAATCGATGAACTTGCGGCCCTCGCCCCCCATCGGCGCCGCCTTGCATTCGCCGCCCAGCTCGCGCAGGCGCTGCGCCAACTGGCGCGAATGATACGCCTCGCGCTCCGCAACCATCCGCAGACCGCTGCGAATGCAGTCCGTTTGGCAGACGGCGGTCCAATTGGTGAAGGCTTCGGCACCGCCGGCCTCGCCGGTGGCGGTACTCTCCAGAAAGCTCATGACGGCGGCGCGCTCGGAGGGAAAATCTTTGCCCATTGCGCGAAAACTGCCGCCGTTGAGGGAGCTGGTGCCTCCGCCCTCAAGCCTCGATACTTCCTGCTCGAAAGCTGCCTCGTTGATGATCCCGCTGCGATAGGCGCGTAATAACTGTTTGAATTCGAAGTCCCGGCTCATAGGTCCCTCCACGGCGCAGTGAATATTTTTGGGAACGCAATCACCATAGGGCCGACTCTTGCGCATTGTCAACGGTTCAAATCCGGAAGGTTCCTCCTGCTGACAGTTCCCGGAACCGACGTGGTATGGTGGGGCCGCGGCGGAGGTTTCAGTACTCATGGACGAATTCAAACATCACTTCGTGCGCACTAACGGCATCCGGATGCACGTGCACGAAGCGGGCGCGGGCTATCCCGTACTGCTTTGCCATGGATTCCCTGAAATCTGGTATTCGTGGCGCCATCAACTGAAAGCTCTGGCGGCGGCCGGTTTCAGGGCCATTGCGCCCGACCAGCGGGGTTACGGCGAGACCGATCAACCTGAGCCAATCGAAGCCTACAGCCTGCGCAATCTGGTGGCCGACCTCACCGGGATGCTCGATCGGCTTGGAATCGACCGCTGCGCAATCGTCGGGCACGATTGGGGCGGAATCGTGGCCTGGGGTGCGGCCATGATCGCCCCGGACCGATTTGAGAAAGTGGTAGGGCTTAATACGCCGTTTCTGCCGCGCCCGCCGGTCAAGCCGACCGCCTTGTCCCGTGCGATGGCGGCTGGCAAGTTTCACTACATTTTGTACTTTCAGGAGCCGGGGGTGGCCGAGGCTGAGCTGCAAGCCGACGTCCGGCGCACGTTGCGGGGCTTTTACCAGGATTTGGCTGACCTGAACCTGGAAGCGGGGGCCAACAATCCACCTGGGGTTTTGGGTCCCGCCGGCGGCGGTCTGCTGGATCGGCTGCCCGATCGGCCGCCCGGCAGCTTCCTGACCGCCGCCGACTTTGAAGTCTTCGTAAAGGCTTTCGAACACAGCGGGTTTCGCGGCCCGATCAACTGGTATCGCAACTTCGACCGCAACTGGGAGGAGACCGCGGAAATCGAACATCGCGTCAATCAGCCGGCGCTGATGATCTGTGCGGAGCGCGATCCGGTGCTGCCGCCGTGGATGGCTGCGGGAATGCAGCAACTCGTTCCGAACCTGGCCAGGACCATCGTGATCAAGAACTGCGGGCACTGGACGCAGCAGGAGCGGCCCGAGGAAGTTAATCAGGCGCTGCTGGAATTCCTGAGCGCCTGAGCGGTCATTGGGGTGGAGCCGGCCCGTCGAGGCTGGTAATGGGCCGGCCGCGCGTCTCCGGCAGCATCCAGACCAGGATTGTACCCGCCGCTGCGAACAACGAGCCGACCGCCAGAGCGGCGGCGAAGCCGACCCGCGTGCTTAGCGCGGTAATCATCAGGGGGGTGAAGAACTGAATTCCCCTGGTTACGTTGAGCAGCAGGCCCAGGATCGTGTTGCGCATCCGGGTGGGAAACAACTCCGACATCAAGGTTCCCGCCCCTGACCAGATCCCGGTGCCGAAACCGGTCAGCGCCATCGAAGCGGCGATCAGCCCCGGGACAACGGCTGCCCGGCGCCAGAAAATCGTCACCGGCAGCAGTCCCAGCGCCATCATGACGCCAAAGGCCGAGAATACAGGCCGGCGCCCAAAGCGGTCGGCGAACAAGCCGAAGCTCAGGTAGCCGAGCACACCGCCAATCTGCATGCCGATCATCAGGCGACCGCTTTGATGGCTGCTGAGATGGCGGCTTAATTCCAGGTAACCCGGCAGCCAGCTATAGGTGAACCAGTACGCCTCGGAGTTCACCAGCAGAAGAAAAAACAAAACCAGCAGGATGCGCTGGTAGGATGCCAGCCATTTCAAATCCGTGCGCCATCCGCGTGTCCCGGCGCTTTCCCGGGCGGTCCAGACGTCGCTTTCAGGCAGCCACATCCAGACGGCCGCGGCTACCACCAGCGCGGGCGACGCCGCCAGCATAAAGACCGCGCGCCATCCGAGGGCGGGTTGAAGGAATCCGCCGGCGATTGCGGCAAACAGGATTCCCAACGGCACCCCGGTCTGAACGTAACAGGCATAACGCGCCCGGTGCCGCGCGGGAATCGTCTCCGCGATCATGCTCTGCCCGGCTGCCCACTCGCCGCCGATCCCCAGTCCGGCCACGGTGCGCCACGCAACCAGCGCGGCCAGCGAATGCGCCGTCGAGCACAGCAGCGTACCGACCGCATAGATCAATGTCGTGGCGACGATAACCGGCTTGCGCCCCACGCGGTCGCCGAGCAGGCCGAAGCTTACGCCGCCAATGGCGGTCATCAGGAAGGAGAATCCCAGCACCAGCGAGGAATCGGTCGGACTAAGATGCAGCTCCCGTGCGATACCGACCAGCAGGAAAGAATAAAGAACCAGATCGAAGAAATCGAAGATCCAGGCGAGAAAGCACAGGGCGACGACGCGATAGTGGAGCGGGGTCAGGACAGGACTTTCATGCAGCAGAGCAATCGGCACGCCGCCTTGCGCGCGGGCAACATTGTCCATAGCGGACCGCGAGCGATCAGTTGCAAGCGCACTGGCCGCAAGCGTTGATGGCCAGGGGCGCGAACGTGGGAGCGGCGCCGGTTGCCGCGGCCGGAGTTGGAATCAGCGGTGAGAGCGGTTTTGAGCCGAGATAGGCGGAGCATGCGGACACCGCCGCCTGCCGTGCCAAGAAATAGCTGGTGGCCGTCACATTGCCTGCCCAAATCACCGGTTGACCCGCGGATGTGCAGTTGCAGTGGAATGAACGCGACACAGTAGCCGGCGGGGGTGTTGCTGTGGCGCTCGGTATCGGCGAGGGCGTGGGAATCACGGTGCCGACCTGCGCCCGGCTCCGCCCGCGGATCACCATCAGCACCAGGAGTGTGATAACCAACAGCACAACGAGGATTCTCGACCTGCTCATCGCATAACGTCCTTCTCTAAAACCGCGGTGCACGGCAACCCTACCGGCCGTTTTTTGGCGGCCGGCAGCACTGGCCCCGTACGGTCAGGTATGGTTGGCTATCATCAATGCTGCCGCCGCGCCATTCAAGCCTCGCGCTGGCGGCGCCAAATCCAACTCGTGCGCGGCCGGGCACCGCGCAAGCCGGCACCAGCCAGGCGGTTCGGGGGACGAAGCTATGTTAAGACGGATACTGCGATGGATGCTGCGGGCAGCCGCAACCGTGGTTGTGCTGCTCATCATCTTCGTGGTGGTGGACTACTTCACCCATCGCGTTCCTTCCAATGCGGTTTTGGAAATCAAGCTGACCGGTACGGTGGTTGAACGCGGCAGCACGAATTTGCTCGGCGCTCTGAGCGGCAACGATCAGACGGCGCTTAACAACGTTCGCAGCGCGATCCACAACGCGGAGCACGACCAGAGGATCGTCGGGCTCGCGCTCAAAGTGATCGATCCCCAGATGGAGATGGCGCAGGCGCAGGAGATCGCCGACGCCGTGTCCGATTTCGCAAAAAAGGGCAAGTGGACCTCCGCCTATATCGAAACCGCCGGCGAATTCGCGCCCGGCAACCTGGCTTACATGGTCGCGAGTTCGGCGGGCGAGGTCTCGATAATGCCGCAGGGGGAGTTGAATCTGGTGGGGATCGGGATGCGCGAGTTGTTCCTGCGTGGCACGTTGGACTGGATCGGCGTGCGGCCTGACCTCTACGCCATTGGCAAGTACAAGACCGCCGCCAACATGTTCTTATATAAGGATATGACCCCGGCCCAGCGCGAAGCCGATGACGGGCTTATCAACAGCCTTTATGACCAGCTCACCGCCCGGATTGCGGCGCAACGCCATTTTGAGTCTCCCGCGGTAAGCGCCCTGATTAACCAGGCGCCCTTCAGCGCCACCGAGGGCCTGCACAACCGTCTAGTCGACAAACTGGAATACGAGGATCAGTTCGACGACCGCATCGAGAAATACGGCGGAACCAAGCATGAGACGGTTGATTACACTTCCTATGTGCGGCCCCGGATCTTCTCCGGATTTCGTTCCGGCGGCAGGATCGCGGTCGTCTATGGCTCGGGCGAGATTGACCGTGGCAAAGGCGGCTACGACCCGCTGATGTCGCCCGGCGGATCCTCGATGGGATCGGACACGATAAGCGACGCCTTCGAGAAGGTCCGCGACGACGATTCGATCAAGGCGGTGATCTTCCGCATCGACTCGCCCGGCGGGTCGGTGGTGGCCTCCGAGCTGATCCGGCGCGAGGTCGAGTTAACGGCCAAGAAAAAGCCGCTGGTGGTCAGCATGTCCGGCTACGCGGCCTCGGGCGGCTACTGGGTATCGACGCCGGCCAGCAAGATTATCGCCGACCCGGGAACGGTAACCGGCTCGATCGGGGTGCTGGGCGGCAAATTCAACGTGGCTCCGGCGATGGCCAAGCTCGGTGTCACCAGCGATGCCGTGTTCAAGGGCGATAACGTTTCGATGTTCGATTCGTTTACCGACTTCACGCCCGCGCAGACGGCGATGCTGCGAGATAAGATGCTGGGTGAAGTGTACAAGCAGTTTGTGCAGCGGGTCGCCCAAAGCCGCCACCTGAGCGTCGACCAGGTGGAAAAGGTGGCGCAGGGACGCGTCTGGACCGGCCAGCAGGCGCTGTCCTTCAAGCTGGTGGACGAACTGGGCAATTTTGACGCCGCGCTTAAGGAGGCCAAGAAACAGGCCAACCTGCCACTGGACCAGCCGGTTGAGCTGATCAGCCTCCCGCGCCAACCCGGCTTGGTGGAACAATTGCTGGGCGCGGGCGGAATTGACTCTCGCGCCGTGTTGGGCGGCGGACTGAGCCGCATCATCGCGCCATGGCTAGCCCTGCTGCACGAGCAGCGCATCCAAAGCGGCGCGGCCGGCTGGCTCTACTGCGCCCACCTGCCGTTGGTGCGGTAAGGCAGAGATAAGAACTGTGGCGTTGTTTTTCTCTGGATAGCCGCTAGATCTCGCGGCGACCGCTCAGCGCGCTGGTAAGCGTGGCAGCGTCGCTGTACTCGAGGTCGCCGCCCACCGGCAGACCGCGGGCCAAGCGGGTGACCTTGATCGCGAGCGGTTTTATCAGATGGGCCAGGTATAGCGCGGTGGCTTCGCCTTCAACAGTTGCGTTGGTGGCGATCACCACCTCCGCCACCGGCGGCTCGCCGCCCAGGCGCGCGATCAGCTCCTTGACGCGCAAATCGTCCGGACCGATTCCATCCAGTGGCGCCAGCGCGCCATGCAGCACATGATACAGGCCGCCAAAGCTGCGCGAGCGCTCCATCGCCATCAGATCGGCCGGCCCCTCAACCACGCAGATAACCGACGGGTCGCGCGCCGGGTTGGAGCAGATATGGCAGCGCTCGCTGTCGGAAAGGCCTAGGCAAGACGCGCACAGACCGATCCGTTCCTTCATTTCGAGCAGCGCCTCGGCCAGCGCAATAACGTCTTCACGCGGACGACCCAGCAGGTTGAACGCAAGCCGCGACGCGGTCTTCTCGCCGATTCCCGGCAGCCGCGCAAGCTCGTGCACCAGCCGCGTCATGGCCGGCGGCAGACCCTGGCCCTGCTTGCTGCTCTCCGCCATCTAACGGTTCCTTATTCGAAGCCGGGAAACTTGAACCCGCCCATCGGCGCCAGCTTGCCCATTTCCTCTGCGACCAGACTCTGCGCCCGGCGCAGCCCCTCATTGACGGCGACGGTGATCAGGTCCTCCAGCATGGCCTTGTCTTCAGAGGCCAGCAGCGAGGGGTCAATTTCGATGCGGCGCACCTGCATCGAGCCGTCCACCGTCACCTTGATCATGCCCCCGCCGGACTGGGCCTCGACGGTCTTGCTGGCGGCCTCTTCCTGCAATTGCTTGAGTTTTTCCTGCAGAGCCTGAGCCTGCTGGAGTAGATTGGATAAATTCGGCTGCGACACGAAACTGGCTCCTTTGATTCAGTCCTGGGGTCCTCGACGCGATTAGCCCTCGCTCCCCTGGTTGCGTCTCGCGGTCGGCCGTCGCACATCAACCAAACGGCCCTCAAGTTCATCGAGGATCTTTCGCACCAGCGGATCGGCGAAGAGTTCCTTGCGCGCGGCTTCGCGATCGATCGGCTCGCCGTTGGCTTCCGCCGCCACCGTCTGCATCGTGCTCTTCCAATCCGCTCGCGGCGGCGCAGCGGGAGAAGACACCTCGGGCTGAGGTTCCTGCTGCTGGGGTTGAAGTGGCGGCGGTGCTCCAGCGGCCTCAGCGGCCGGCGCGGTGAGTTCGATTTTGATTGGACGCCCGTAATGCTCGGCGGCCAATGCGGAAATCGCGCCCTTGTTATCGTTCAGGTAGCGCACGTAGATATCGCTGCGCGGCTCTACCCGCAAAACGTCGCCGGTCAGTTGCAATCCCGCACCCAGCTCCATGAATCCCGCCAGGGCGGCCTTTTTCTGGCGGATGTAGTTTCTGAGTTCCGGCAGGTCGGCGCCCGCTTTGGTGGAATCGGGGATTCCGGGGTCGGCTTTGGATTCCGGCTCCGCGCCGGCCTGACGGATCGATTCTGCCGCTAGGGTCCGGCCTCGTCGTGGCGCGTCGGCTTTGACCTCGCCCTCGACCTTGAGCCGGCGCGCAGGCGCGACCGCCGGCTCGGGCGCGATCGGTGCCGTTGCGCGCGAGCCCGATCCGGGGCCTCCGCCAGAGTCGGATGATGCACCGCCGCCCAGCGCTTTGACGGCGCGCGCCAATTCGTCGGTGTCGAGCACGGGCGCGAGAGTCGCCATCCGCACCGCGGTCATCTCGAGCAGCAGGTCCGCGTAGGGGGAGCGCAGAATCTCCTCCTGCGCCTGCGCCATCAGGCGGAAGAGCCTGAGTAGATCGCGCATCGAGGGTCCCTGCGCCAGCTTGCGAAGCGTCGCCGCCTCGTGATCGGGCAAATCCGTGAGCGGAGTGAAGGCCCCCAACTGCGGCAGTTTGGCAACCGCCAGGTTGCGCAGTACCTCCAGCAGGTCGCGCCCCAGCCCCTGCAGATTGGCGCCGCGGCTGTGCAGCTCGCGCACCGTGGCCAGCGCCGCAGCCGGCTCCTTGTTGATAATCGCTTCGGCCAGCGCATACACACGCGAGCGGCTGGCAACGCCCAGCGAGTCCGCCACCTGGGTTTCGGTCAGCGCGCCGGACGCCAACGCGAACGCCGTTTCCAGCATCCGCTCGGCGTCGCGCATGCTGCCCTCGGACTCGCGCGCCAGCATCGCCAGCGCTCCGTCCTCGGCCTCGATTCCCTCGCGCCGGGCGAGGTCGCGCAGGCGATCCAGCACGGTCGCGAACGGGATGCGCCGGAAATCGTAGCGTTGCAGCCGCGACAGGATGGTCTCGGGAACTTTCTGCGGCTCCGTGGTAGCGAGGATAAACTTAACGTGTGCGGGCGGCTCTTCCAGTGTCTTGAGCAGCGCGTTGAAGGCCTGATCGGTCAGCTGATGGGCCTCGTCGATGATGTAAATCTTGAAGCGATCGCGCGCCGGACGGTAGCTGAGGTTTTCTATAATCGTGCGGGCGTCGTCGATTTTGCGATAAGTCGCGCCGTCGATCTCGACCACGTCCAGCGCGCGGCCCTGACGGATCTCAACGCACGCCGCGCATTCGCCGCACGGCTCGGGCGTGGGACCGCGCTCGCAATTGAGGCATCGCGCCAGGATGCGCGCGGCGGTAGTCTTGCCGACTCCGCGAATACCCGTGAAAAGGAAGGCGTGCGCTATACGCCCGCTGGCGATCGCCTGCGCCAGCGTGCGTGTTACGTACTCCTGCCCCACCAGGTCGGAGAAGCGTTCCGGGCGCCATTTGCGCGCCAGCACCAGATGTGAAGACGAGTCGGCCATTCCCAGCCCTTCAATAATGACGCTGCCCGCCGAATGATAGCTAGGCACCCCTGCGGCACAGGGAAGGGGTCGGTACCGTTGCTTCCTTCCGGACCTGGCGGGGTTCGCGACTTTCCCTTGCGCAGGACCCAGCTATCAGCGGCG